>Ga0075428_100001711_pt1 | contig 23431 bp, 21 predicted proteins | sample RhiMetdeltSRZDD2_FD_75291 | JGI IMG/M metagenome (GOLD analysis project Ga0075428, IMG submission 75291) | Populus rhizosphere microbial communities from Tennessee, USA - Rhizosphere MetaG P. deltoides SRZDD2 | ecosystem: Host-associated > Plants > Roots > Rhizosphere > Soil | place: USA... | reverse complement strand
GCGTACAAGAAGTTCTCCACTTCCAGGATGGCTTTGTCCGGTTCGAAGACCCGGAAGTAGACCACCGCGTTCACCTTCACCGAGACGTTGTCCTTGGTGATGACATCCTGGGGGGGCACGTCGAGCACCACCGTGCGCAAACTCACCTTCACCATGCGGTCGATGATCGGGATGAGCAGGAAGAGCCCGGGACCCCGCAGGCCGACATAGCGCCCGAGGCGGAAGACGACGGCGCGCTCGTACTCGCGCAGCACACGGATGGCGCTGCCGAGCACCATGACCACGAAGAAGACGATGATTCCAAAGGGCAATTGCTGCATCGCGTCGCCTCCGATCCTTGGAGCCCAGGGCGTCCGCGCCGGTCAGCGCGGCCGCACCACGAGTCGCAGTCCTTCCACTCCCACCACCTCGACGGCGGCGCCGGCGGACACCGGCGCCTCGGCGCGAGCATTCCAGTACTCGCCGCGGACGAACACGCGCCCTTCGGGCGCGAGCGCCGAGTCGGCCCTCCCGATCCGACCGAGCATGCCATGGCTGCCGGTGACGGGCCTGTGCTTCTGTGCCAGGAGACCCTTGCCGACGACGAAGAGGAAGAAGAACGTGACCGCGATCACCGTGGGCACGATCACCGTCCAGGAGACGCGGACGAGGGTTTCCTTCGACTCGAACAGGAAGATGGAGCCGAGGGTGAGTGCCACGATGCCTCCGATGGTGAGGGCGCCATAGCTGGTGACCTTCACCTCCAGCAGCAGCAGGATGATGCCGAGCAGCAGGAGCAGCAGCCCCACCGAGTTGACCGGCAGCACCTGGAGGGCGAAGAAAGCCAGCAGTATCGAGATGGCGCCGACGACGCCCGGCAGGATGGCGCCGGGATTCCACAGCTCCATCATCAATCCCGCGCTCCCCAGCATGAGCAGCAGGTAGGCGATGTTGGGATTGGCGATGGCCGAGAGCACCCGGTCGCGCCAGCCCATGTGCAGCATCCGTACAGCCGCCGCCTTGGTCTGCAGGGTCCGCGGGCCCGACAGCAGCTCGACCTTGCGGCCGTCGAGGCGGACGAGCAACGCTTGCAAGCTGGGTTCGATGACGTCGACGACGCCGAGCTCGAGGGCCTCTTTGTCCGAGACCGAGACGCTGGCGCGCACGGCGCGCTCGGCCCACTCGGCGTTCCGCCCGCGCTTCTGCGCCAGAGAGCGGATGAAGCTCGCGGCGTCGTTCTCCACCTTCTCGGACATCACCGAGTCGATGGTGCCACCGCCCATCTGCACCGGGTGCGCGGCTCCGGTGTTCGTGCCCGGCGCCATGGCGGCCACATGCGCGGCGAGCAGAAGGAACAGGCCTGCGGAAGCGGCGCGGGAGCCGCTGGGTGCCACGTAGACCACGACGGGCACGTCGGCGGCGAGGATGCGCTTCACGATGTCGCGCATGGCGGAGTCCAATCCGCCGGGCGTGTCGAGCTCGATGATCAAGCAGGCCGCTCGTTCTTTCTCGGCGCGCTCGATGCCCTCGATGAGGAAGCGGGCGCTCGCCGGGCCGATGGCATCGACGAGCGAGGCGACCAGGACCTCAGCGGCGGCCGGCGATCCCTTCTCCGGTTCGCCCCCGCCGCGGCTGGAATCAGCGGCTGTGGTGGTGCCGGCGGCGGCCTCGGCGGCCAGGAGAAGGGCGACCGACACGAGCCCACCGAGTGTTCCACGGCTCGAGCCGGCGGAGAAGCAACGCAGCCGCGCACCGCGGCGGGCGAGGGGGGCCGCCGGCAGGGGATGCCGGATGCCGCGCATGTGCAACCTCCTGGACCACCGCAGGCTAGGAAAGAACGTCAACCCTGTCAAGGAGTTACGGTGCAGTGCTAAGATCCGTACGTGCACATCGAGGTCTTGTTCTTCGCTGCAGCACGCGATGCAGCCCGGAAACCGAGCGCGAGTCTCACGCTGCCGGCGGGAACCACGGCGGGGAGCGCCCTCGGCCTGTTGCTCGAACAGGAGCCGGCTTTGCGCGGGCTGCAAGCCAGCCTGCGACTCGCGGTGAACGAGGAATTCGTCGACAGCGCTCGGGTGCTGCGCGAAGGGGACTGCCTGGCACTCATCCCGCCGGTGAGCGGCGGCTGAGGGAACCTGCGCCGCATCATTGCCTGGACATCGTGGGGTTCGTGGATTTGCTGGGCAGCCCGTCGCGTCCGCAGGTCTGCGCTAGAAACGAGGCACGATCGTGTCGCCAGCGGAAACCGACGACCGGCTTCGCGTCGCCTTGGTGCACGAACGCATCGATCTCGGTGCCCTCTACGCCGCCATGGGTGATCCTGGCGCCGGCGCCGTTCTCGCCTTCGCCGGCGTCGTCCGCGACTCCAAGAACGGGCGCCGCGTGCTCCGCCTCGAGTACGAGGCCTACGAGTCCATGGCCGCCAAGGCGCTGGAGCGCATCGGCAAGGAAGTCCTGGCGCGCTGGCCCGTCCGGCGCGTCGTCCTCGTGCACCGCGTCGGCATGCTGCAGGTGGGCGAAACGAGCGTGGCGATCCTGGTGGCGACCGCACACCGAGCTCCGGGCTTCGAGGCGCTGCGGCACGCCATCGAGGTGCTGAAGAAGGACGTGCCGATCTGGAAGAAGGAACACTTCGAGGATGGCGAGGTCTGGGTACAGGAAGGCTCGTGAAGAACCCGACGCGGCAGACTGCGGGCCTGCTCTGCGGTGCGCTCCTGGCGCTCTACGCTCTCCTCGCTCTTCCGGCTCTCCTCCTCGACTCCTCCGTCGCCGATGAGCACCCGCACATCTTGAGCGGCTGGCTCTACTGGGAAAGCGGGCGCTTCTCCGGCGGCCTCGACAACCCGCCGCTCGGCCAGCTCCTCGTCGCGGCACCGCTGCGCTTGCTCGGCGTCGACTACCAATTCCCCTCGGATGCGAAGCTCTGGGCGGCCCGAGTTCCGGTGTTGCTGCTGGCTCTCGCCCTCGCCGCCCTTGTCGGGCACTGGGCCCGTCGAATGGGCGGCATGGGGACGGCTTGCGTGGCGCTCTTGGCTCTGTGTCTCGAACCGAATCTTCTCGCCCACGGTCACCTGGCGACGTTGGATCTGCCCGTCACCTTCCTCTGGTGGTGCGGGTTGTGGCTCTGGCGCGGGGTCCTGGAGGCCGAGTGGGCCGCGGCGTCCCCGCCTGCAACGCCCAACGCGAGCGCCGCGGTGCCCGAGAACGCCGGCGCGCGGCGCACACCTTGGGGAAAAGTCGCTGGCTTCGCCATGGTTGCCGCGCTGGCAGTTTTCACCAAGTTCACCGGCTTCCTCCTTCTGCCCGCCTGCTGGCTCGCCTCGCTCGTGCTGCTGCGCCGCCGGCGCGCTTGGTTGCGGGTGACGGCATACGTGGCCCTGGCGCTGCTCGGCGTGGGTGTCTTGTCGTACGCGGTCTATGCCTTCGGGCCGACGCGACACGGCGTGCCCGAGCAGCTGCTCAACGCCCTGACCGGTAAGCTGGCGCACCGGGAAGAAGGGCACTTCGCCTACCTGGTGGGCCGGCGTTCGCTGCACGGCTTCCTCGAGTACTACCTCGCCGCGCTCCTGTTCAAGACGCCTCTACCGCTTCTCCTCTTCGCTGCCCTCGGCCTCGTTTTCGGCTGGCGCCGTTTGTCGCCGCCGGATCGCACGCTGCTCACGGTGCCCGCCGCATTGCTCCTCGTGGTTTTTTCGCTGACTCGTGTCGACATCGGTGTTCGCCACATCCTGCCGCTCGTTCCCGCTCTCGTGCTCTTGGCGGCGGTCGCCGTCGTGCACCTGTGGCAGAAGGGCCGCGTGGCTCGTGTCGCGGTCAGCATCCTGATCCTGGCCTGGGCTCTCGGCTTCGCCCGGGCAGCGCCCCAGTACCTGACCTACTTCAACGTCTTGGCCGGGGGGCCTGCCGGCGGCCATCGCTTCCTTCTCGATTCGAACCTGGCGTGGGGACAGGACGACGGGCGTCTCACGCGCTTCTTGGCCCAGGCAGAAGCGCGCGGTGAAACGTGGGAGGTCAACCCACCCGGGGCGACGGCGCGAGCGGGGCGTTTGGCAGTCGATGCGAACACGCTGCATCAGTTGTTGCGCGCCGATCCGGCCGTCTACGACTGGCTGTTGCCGCTCCGGCCCGTGGGCTACGCGGGCTATTCCTGGCGGCTGTACGACCTGCAGCTGGAGACCTACGAGCAACGCGCGGCACAGCGCCCGGACGATGTGAGGGCGCAAATCGCGCTCGCCGAAGCACTGAGCGCCGCCGGGCAGCTCGATGCGGCAAGTGAGGTGTACGAGCGCGCCGCCCGCACCCTGCCCACGGCGAGCGTGTTTCACAGCGCGGCTTTCGTGGCGCTCGAGCGCGCCGACTATGCCGGCGCCGAGGCGTGGATCCGGCGCGGTCTCGAACGGCAGCCGACGGACCGCAGTCTCGCCGGCTTGCTGCAGCGCTTGCGCCTGGAGCGGCGCTTCTCCGGCACCCGGCCCGGCGCTTCTGGGCGCGATGCCCTCGAGCTCGGTCTCTGGTGGGCGGAGCGCGGCGACATCGACAAGGCCCTGCCCTGGCTGCGTCGCGCCGCCACCGACCGCCCTCGGGATGTCGAATCCCAGCGCGCTCTCGCCATCGCACTCGCCCAGCTCGGTCGATTCGACGAGGCAGCGCGGGCGCTCGAGCAATCACCCCCGTCCTTAGGCGCCGAAGCAGCCCCGTTGCGGCGTTTGGCCCGCGCCGACGCTGCTTTTGCCCAGCGTTCCGCCGCCGAAGCCAGCGCCCCCGGCGCCGCGGCCGACACAGCGAGCAGCTTCGCCGCACCCCTGTGGATGGAGCTGGCGACAGCGCTGTTTCACGTCCGGCACTACGATCGCGCTGCAGCGGTGCTGATGGACATCCTGCGCGCCGATCCTGCGGAGGGTGCGGCTCTTGCTTTGCTCTGCGAGATGCACGTCCGCGCCAAGCTGCGCCTCGTTCCCGAACCGCTGACGCCGCGTCCAGCGCCGGGGGTGCCCGTGGTCACCGCCCCCGGCACCCCGGAAGCAGCCACGAAGGGCCTCCACCCGGATGGATGAAAAACGCCGACAGGAGAGAGCCAGGCCCCGGCGCCCACTCCCGTTCGTCCGGACCCTGCTGGGGATCGTCGCCATCGCTTTGGCCCTGCGGTTGGTGCAATGGGCGGAGCTGAGAGACTACGTTCTCGTCCGCGTGCCCTTGGTGGATGCGGGGGAAAACGTCGAGTGGGCGGCGCGCCTGGCCCAGGGCACCCCGGAACCGCAGGATGTCTTCTACAAGCCACCGTTCTATCCCCATGCGCTCTCTTGGGCCATGCGCCTGTTGGGTCCAGGAGTCGGAACGGCCTACGCGTTCAATACGGTTCTCGGCGGTGTGAACGTGGCCGCGATCGCTTTCTGGGTGCGTTCCTTCGCTTCCCCTCCCGTGGCTCTTGCCGCTGCCGCACTGGCCGCAATCTATCGGCCGTTCCTCTACTTCGAGATCCAAGCCCTGCCCACGACATTGGGAGTCACGTTGTCCCTGGCTTCGCTGTTGTTGCTGGGAGGCGCGACGCGCGCCGGGGGGCGCCGCAAGCTACCCTGGCGGCTCGGTGCGGCCGGTCTCACCTTGGGTTTGCTCGCGCTCACGCGCCCCAGTTTTCTTCTCTGGACCGGGACGGCATGTCTCTGGCTCGCGCTCGGCCTCCGGCGCTGGCGATCGGCAGTGGTCGTGGCCGTGACGGCGGCGCTCACGATCCTGCCCGTCACGCTGATGAATCGCCAAAGAGGCGGGGAGTGGGTTCTGGTTTCGGCAAACGGCGGCATCAACTTCTACCTCGGGAACAATCCCGATTGGCAGCGCACCTGGCTCCTGCGTCCAGGGTTGGCGTGGGAGGACCTGGTGCGTCGCATTCCCGAGTCGGAGCGCCAGGGACAAGCGCGCTGGGATCGGTATTTCATGCGACAAGCCATCCACTGGGCGCGGACGGAGCCATTCGACTTCGCCGCTGCCCTCGGGCGCCGGACGCTCCAGTACCTGAGCAGCGCAGAACTGGACCGCAACCTGGACCCGCGTGGATTCAGCCGCCGCAGCTGGGTCCTGCGCTCGACCCCGCGCTACGCTTGTCTGGCGCCCTGGCTTCTGCTCGGTCTCGTGCTCGCCTGGCGACGCCGCGGCAGCGCCCGTCTGACCGTGCTCTTTTGGGGCTGCGGCTTCGTCTCCACGGTGCTCGTTTTCGTCAGCGAACGGTATCGCGTCGATGCGGCACCGGCGAGCATCGCCTGCACCGCCCTGGCGATCGGCGAAGTTCTCTCTCTCTTGCGCCGGCGCCCGATCGGTCGAAGCATGGGGCCGGTCGCCGGGCTCGTCGTCGTGAGCGCCGCTCTCGCCTACAGTGACCTGGGAGGCCTGGGACGCGTGAAGGGACCCCAGGCCGCAGCGCTGGAGGGAGTCGCATACTACAAGGAAGGGGACCTGGCACACGCTGTCGAGTCCTTGCAGCTCGGCGTGGCGACGGATCCTTTCGATGCCGATGCCCACTACCAGCTGGGCACGGCCTTGCAGAAGCAGCGCCGCACTGCCGTGGCTCTCGCATCCTATGAAGCGGCGGAACAACTTGTGCCCACGAATCCCAAACCACCGATGGCTGCCGGTTGGCTTTTGAAGAGTATGGGGCGGCGGGATGAAGCGCTGCAGCGCTACGAGAAGGCGGCGCGTCTCGACCCGACCAACTCCATGGTGCTCCTGGAAACGGCGCATCTGCTCGAGGAGATGGGTCGCCGCGATCCTGCCCGGGGTTACTACGAATCAGCGCTGGAGCACGCGACAGATGCCGGCACCCGCGACGACGCCCGCCGCGCTCTCGATCGACTCCACTGAATCGTGCCCTCCTCCCGCCGCGCCACGCTCCGAGGGCTCCCCTCAGAACGATGTACCCTTCGCTTCCCATCCGCCGTACTACCTGGAGCACCCATTTCGTCCCACCTCTTTCTCCGGAGGTCAGTCGTGCTGCGCCCGAACTCTGGATCTCCGCCATCGCGCCCGCACCGACGCCCTTTGCACCTGGGACGCTTCGCCTCGGGCACGGCAGCCGTGGTATCGTTGCTGCTCGCCTCGCCCGTACGCGCCAATGGCTGGCACCGCCACGACCACGGCGGGAAGGGCTATTTCGCGATCGGCTGGAGTGCGCTCGACCTCGGTCCGCTGAACGACTTTCTTGCCGCGAGCGGGTACCGCCGCTTCTCCGAGGATTTCCTGACGCTCGGCGGAGGTGGCTACGCTGTGCTCGGCCGGTTCGTCATCGGCGGTCAAGGGCATGGCTATCTCGGGGAAGGGCAAGACGTCCCGCTCGGGATCGAGAACTTTAGGACCGACCTGTCGGCCGCCATGGGCTTCGTCGACCTGGGCTGGGTGCTCTGGTCCCACGGCGGGTGTTCGTTGACGCCCATGGTGGGCCTCGGTGGCGGCGGCTTGACTCTCCAGATCGACGCCCTTACCGCTCCGACGTTCGGCGAGGTGCTGGCGCAACCTGGCCATCGCTCGACCCTCTCAACCGGCGGCTTCCTCCTGGATCTGGGCGCGAGCTTCGACTTCTTGCTGCAAGGTGAGGATGGCGGTGGGCCCCTCTTCGGCGTGCGTGTCGGCTGGGTCCTGGCGCCGATCGAGGGCGGGTGGGAGCTCGAAGACCGCGAAATCGCCGGCGGCCCGGAACTCGGTGTCACCGGACCGTACGTTCGCATCCTTCTAGGGGGCGGCCGCTTGCCCTAACATGGCTCCATCGATCGGACGCCCTAAAAACGCCGCTGCTCCAACTCCAAAGAAACGACGTCGGCATGGCGCACCACCGTGGGCCACTTCGTGCGCGTTTTCACAAAGTGCGCTTCACGATGAAACACCCGTGACGCGACAGCGAACTTATCCACTGAGTTGGCACGCCGGCTTGCATCTCTGTGGATAACTTGAGATAAAGACCGTCAAAGATTCTTACGCTGTCCACTTCGTGTACAGCTACAGAGCCTCTTCGAGATCCGTTGGCACATCTCTCCGGCGGAGAGAATGTTTGACAAAGTTTCGGTCTTCCTCTATATTCCCAGTACTCTCAATACTCCGTTCTCCAGGGTGCAGGTACCGTGGGAACTCAAAGAGCGATGCGCACGCCGGCAAGAACCGGCGAGCGGGGGCATTTGTCCTTGCGGGCCCCTGGACTCTCGTCGCTCCGTGCCCGGGGAGCTCGCGCCCAGGCGGCGAGCAGCATCCGGGGCGAACGCTGGGCGGGTTCCCGTGACCGAGCGCTCACCGTTCTCCAACGATGGGAACGAAGGTAGAGCGTGCCAGAACTCTCGATGTTTTCCGCTGGGGGAGCGTGCCAGAGCTCTCGACGTTTTCCGCTGGGGGAGCGTGCCAGAGCTCTCGATGTTTTCCGCTGGGGGAGCGTGCCAGAGCTCTCGACGTTTTCCGCTGGGGGAGAGCGTGCCAGAGCTCTCGACATTTTCCGCTGGGCACGAAGGGGGTGTGGGGTCGTTGAGACTGAAACAGCGACGCACACACTACGCGTGTGCCCGCGGAGGGTAGTGGGTTCGGGGTCCGAGTGATCTGGCTCAGGAAGTCGTGAGGCGCAGCCGTCGCTGCAGCATCTTCCGCGCGAGGATCGACAGCTTGGAGGCGTCGCCACCCTTACCGCGGAGGAACTCCCGCACCTTGTGCTTGGCGGTCCGGCGCTTGCGGCGGTGCTTGCGTGCCGCTCCCAAGGTCTTGGAATTGCCCACGTGCTTCCCTTCGTGCAGGTGATTGCCCCCGAATCTCCTCGGGAGCCGGGCGGAAGATAGCACGAAACGAGGCCTTCCCGCCTAGGCGCCAGGCGGTGATCAGCCGTGCACGGACGCGGCCGCGGTTCCTCGTTGCGCTGTGGGCTTTGCCGCTGCATTACTGTGGGACCCGCCTGGGAGCGCGGGAAGGAGTTTCGGGGCGCCTCACCTCGTATGGAGCCATGAACTCGTACCCGAGTTCGAGTTTCGCCGTCCCGCCGGGGAGCGTGGATGCGGTGGCGCTGGCGCGCTCCGTGTCCGCCGCCGAGATGCTGAGCGCTTTCGGGCGTTACGTGCCTCCCCGCGACCAGACCACCTGGGAAGCCTGCGAGCTGGCGCGGGTTCGCTACATTCCCGGGAAGGCGTGGCATGTGCTGTACCGACTCTGGCGCACGGGCCAGACTCGGGCCGACGAGCCCACCTACATCCACGCCGAATTCCTGCCGCCCTCGCTCGCACTGCGCCGCTTCCTCGAACTCCGCGGCCAAGGGGGCAGCACCGCGCCGAGCGGCTTCGTCGCCGAGCTCGACATGGTCTATTGGCGCTTCCCCTCGGATCCCCAACTGGAGCAGCTGGCCACCTTCTACAAGGAGGGGCAGTGGCGGGTGGTCTCCTACATTCCCGGCACCACCTGCGTGCTCTCCGGGAAGCAGGCTGGTGAGCCGCGCATCCTCAAGCTCTACCGGGATGATCGGGTGGAACGTGTGGGGCAGGTGATCGAGGCCCTGCGCGAGGCCGGGGTCACCGCACCCAGGGTTCTCGAGGCCGACGTCGTCCGCCGGCTCCTCGTGCTGGAGCACGTCCCGGGAGTCTTGTTCTGGTCCAACCCCGAGGCGCACCTGGAGCGGGAGGTCGTCGGCGCCATGGCGCGAGAGCTAGCCCGCCTGCACGCCACCCAGCCGCCGGAACGCACCCTGGGCATCCTGCCGCGAATCGGCCATGCGGCGCTGGAATGGCAGCGCTTCCAGCACGCCAAGGACGAGCTCACGCAAGTATTCCCCACCCTCGAACCCCGCCTGCAGCGGCTCGAGACCATGCTCGGCCCCCTGGAGTCGGAATCGCCCGTCGTGCTCCTCCATGGCTCCTTCCATCCGGCCCAGTTCCTGATCCATCAGGGTGCCCCGCGGCTCATGGACTTCGATGCCGTTTGCCTCGGCGATCCGATGTACGACCTGGCGCGCTTCGCGAGCCACCTGTACGACATGGGGCAAGTGAACGGTCAGGACATCGGTCGCATCGAGAAGGCCGTCTCCGCCTTCCGCTCGGCCTACGTGAGTAGCCCCGGCTCGCGCTTCGACGCCACCCGCTGGTTCTGGTTCCTGTCGGTGGCGCTGGTCTCCAAGCGCGCCAGGCAGGTGCTGAAGCGCCTCGAGGTGGACGCGGAGAAGCTGGTCATGCACCTGCTCAACATCGCCGAGCAGAACGCCGTCTCCATCATTCGCCGCTGAGAGCCGGGCTGCCGCTCTCGGCGCCGGGGTGGCACCGAGTGGGCCGGGCTGTCGCTCTCGGCGCCGGGGTTCGCACCGAGAGTGCCGGACTGACGCTCTGGGCGCCGGGGTCGCACCGAGTGTGCCGGGTTGGCGCTCTGGGCTGCGGGGCCGCATTGAGTGTGCCAGTCTACCGCTCTGGGCGCCGGCATCGCACCGAGTGGGCCTGGTCGCCGCTCCGAAAGCTGGGTCGCCGCAGAGTGCGCCGGCTGGCCTCCGATCATGACGATGGTCGCCGACCTTCCTGCGGCGCCTCCGGAATTCTCCCACTTCGCTTTCCAGGGATTCCCCGATGGTCTGGGAGCGGTTTCCTGGATTCTCATAGTAGAGATTCCTCGATTCTCATAGTAGAGTTTTCCATGGCGAGGGACGGGGACGTACCCCTCGATCCTCGCTGGGTGCGGTCTCGGAACCGAATTGATCCGAGGAGGGGGAGAATTGACGATGCAGAAGCTGCGTAACCACGGCAGCGTCCTTGAGGTCGCGAGCGAGAGCACGGCCGTGCTCCTGCGGGAGCTGGTGGCTCACCTACGGCAGAATCGCACTCAGCTCCGCGAGGAATGGGCGCGGCGCATCACCGAAGCCAAGCTCCTCACAGCGATGAGCAAGGAAGAAGTGTTCGCCGAAGCCACCTCTGTGTACGACAACTACGTGGAGGCCCTGGAAACCGGGACCTTCGAGGCCCTGCAAGCCTACTCGCGCAATCTCTCCGAGCGCATCATCCCCCGGGGCGTACAGACCGACGAAGTCGTGGGCATCGTGCTGCTGCTGCGCGACGTCTTGGCCCGCTCCCTCTTCGGCCGCTACCACGCCGATTTCGAGAAGCTGAACCGCATTCTCGACGCCTACGAGCCCGCCGCCAACCGGATCGCCATCACCGTGGCGGTGGGCTTCGTGCAGGAACGCGAGCGCACCATCCGCGAGCAGCAGGAGGCCATCCGAGAGCTCTCCACGCCGGTGTTGCAGGTGCGCGAACGTCTCCTGATCCTGCCGATCATCGGGGTCATCGATCCACAGCGGGCGCGGCAGCTCACCGAACAGCTGCTGCGCGGTATCCGCACCAATCGCGCCCGCGTCGTGGTCATCGATATCACCGGTGTCGCCGCCATGGACTCCAACGTTGCCAACCACTTGGTCCTCACCGTGGAAGCGTCGCGCCTCCTGGGCGCCACGGTGATCGTGACCGGATTGTCCCCCGAGATCGCCCAGACCCTGGTGAACATCGGCGTCGACCTGACGAAGATGAACACCGTGGGCGACCTGCAGGGAGGGATCGAGGAGGCCGAACGTCTCCTGGGCTACAAGGTGCTGCCGGTGGAGAAGGCCGAGAAGGCGGAGTTGGCGAACTAGGCACGGAACTCCGCGAAGCAAGTCGAGGCGGCCTTGGAAGTACCCATTCTCAAGCAGGGGCCCTACCTGATCGGCAGCGTGCAGTCGGCGCTCACCGATGCCGACCTCTTGCAGCTGCGCGACACGCTGGTCGAGAAGGTGGGTCGCTTCCGCTCCCTGGGCGTCATCGTGGACGTCACGGCCATGGACGTCATGGATTCGTTCGCCTCCCGGACACTCAGCGACATCGCCCACATGATCCGCCTGCGCGGGGCGGAAACGGTCATCGTCGGCATCCAGCCGGAGGTGGCCTTCGCCATGGTGCAACTCGGCCTCACGCTCCAGGGGGTTACCACCGCCCTGGACCTCGAGGAAGGTCTGACCTTCCTGGACCGCAGGACCAAGAAGCACGGGGCTCACAGCGTTCCCCGGCCGCGATGATGCCGATTTTGGAATCGGACGCGGGCTCGAAACCTGGCGCGTCGGAGCGGCTTGTGGAGCAGCCCAGAGCTCAGGTGAAGAAGGCGGCCTCGGTGAACATCCAATCGGACCGCGACATCCTTTCGGCCCGGCAGCAAGGCCGGGCGCTGGCCCAACAGGTCGGCCTCACCAGCAGCGACCAGACAGTGGTCGCCACGGTGATTTCCGAGCTGGCCAGGAACATCCTTCTCTACGCCCGACCTGGCGCGCTCACCCTGGGGGTGGTCGAGTCCAACGGTCGCCGGGGCATCCAGGTGGAGGCGCGGGACCACGGCCCCGGCATCCCCGACATCGAGCGAGCCCTGCGCGTGGGCTATTCAACCTCGAAAAGCCTCGGCCTCGGTCTGCCCGGCGTGCGGCGGCTGGTGGACGAGTTCGAGATCGTCTCCAAGCCCGGCAAGGGGACGGTCGTGAAAGTGAAGAAATGGAAGTGAGCCGCCCGCGGGACAAGGAGAGCGGGAGGGGTTGAACGCGCGCCCACTCAGGGGAGGGTGGAGAAGCTGGAAGAACCGAAGACTCCGCACCTGGAGTGGTGGGTGGCGCAGCATGCACTCCCTGGGCAGACGAAGTCGGGCGATCACCATCTGGTCCAGGAGTTCCCGCACGGCATGCTCCTCGCCGCCGTGGACGGTCTCGGCCACGGGTGCGAGGCGGCGGCGGCAGCGGAGGTGGCCGTCCAGGTCCTGCGGGGCTACGCCCACGAGCCGGTTCTCGCCCTGGTGAATCGGTGCCACGAAGCGCTGCGGGGCACGCGAGGTGTGGTGATGAGCCTGGCGCAATACGATGCCCGGGAAGGCACGGTCACCTGGACCGGGGTCGGCAATGTGGAAGGCGTGGCGCTCCGGCCGCAAGCCGGGAATGGCGCCGTGCCGACGCGGCTGATGCAGCGCCGCGGCGTCGTCGGCGCCCGCCTGCCCTCCCTGCATGTTTCGACTTTCCCGGTCCAGCCTCGTGATCTGCTCATCCTCACCACCGACGGCATCGCCGGCGATTTCGACCGGGCGTTGAATCCCGACTCCCCGTTGCAGGTGCTGGCCGAAGGCATTCTCGCTCGTCACGGCCGGAACAACGACGATGCCTTGATCCTGATCGCTCGCATCGTGGAGGCACGCGCGTGAAAACAGCCGTCCCGACTCTGGCGCAAGAGTACGCCGACGCCCTGGCGGAGCATCTCGAGGGCGCCGAGGAAGTGACGCTGCATCGGGCCTGGGCCCTGGGACGCCGGGCTGTCACCGAGGGTCACGATCTCCTCGATCTCGTCTCCTTGCACCACGACGCCTTGCGGCAATGGTTGGGGAGGCCCCAGGGCATTCCCATGCCGCCCGATCTGGCTTCGGCCCAGACCTTCCTCGCCGAAGCGCTCTCTCCCTTCGAAATGGCCCACCGCCAGTTCCAAGAGGCCGTGGTGGCGCTCCGCGGTCTGAACCAGATGCTCGAGGAGGAGGCGCGGCGCATCGCCCAGGGGTTGCACGACGATGCCGCCCAACTGCTGGTGACCGTGTACCTGGCCCTCGACGCGGTGATGCAGGAGGAGCCGCGCCTGCGCCCGCGCCTGCGCGAGGTGCGCTCTTTGCTCGACGGAGTGGAACAGCATCTGCGCCGGCTGTCGCACGAATTGCACCCGTCGATCCTGGACGGCCTCGGCTTGGTCCCGGCGCTCGAGTTCCTCGTCGAAGGGGTATCGCAACGCACCGGGATTCCCATCGAGGTGGAAGGGCCGCTGGAGAATCGCTTGCCCATCCCGGTGGAGACCGCACTCTATCGGGTAGTGCAGGAGGCGGTGACCAACGCGACCCGTCACGCCCAGCCGCAGCGAGTGCAGATCTCCATCGCCCGAGAGGCGAGTGCAGTGACTTGCTCGGTGCGCGACGACGGGGCCGGGTTCGACACGGGAGCGGTCCAGGGCGCGAACCGGGGTCTCGGTTTGGTCAGCATGCGCGAGCGCATCCACGCGGTCGGAGGACGACTACAGCTCCATTCGTCCCCGGGGTCGGGCACGGAGCTGGTGATCCAGATTCCGCTGGAGGTGGACGATGTCGTACCGAGTGCTACTTGCCGATGATCACCAAATCGTCCGTCAGGGCTTACGGGGTCTGCTGGAGCGGGCGGGGCACGAGGTGGTGGCCGAGGCCGTCGACGGGCGTGAAGCCGTCCAGCTCGCCTCCACCTCGCGTCCCGACGTCGCGGTTCTCGACCTGGCGATGCCGGTCCTGAACGGCGTGGACGCAGCCCGCGAGATTCTGCGCGCTTCCCAGGACCTGAAAGTGATCCTGCTCACCATGCACACCGAGGGGCCCTACGTCCTCGAGGCTCTGCGCGTCGGCGTCTGCGGCTATGTCCTCAAGACCCAGGCCGCGGAAGACCTGGCGCAAGCGATCGAGGAAGTGACCCGCGGCGCCATCTACCTGAGTCCGATGGTGTCACGCATGGTCGTGGAGGCCTATCGCACCAAGGGCGGCTTCCGCCCCAGCCCGCTCAGCCCGCGGGAGCGGGAGGTCCTGCAGCTCGTGGCCGAAGGCAAGACCACCAAGGAAGTCGCGGTCATCCTCGGCGTCAGCATCAAGACGGCGGAATCCCATCGCACCCGCATCATGGCGAAGCTGGACATCCACGAGACAGCGAACCTGGTGCGCTATGCGATCCGGCACGGACTCGTGCAGGCCTGAGGCTCGTCACCGCTTGCCCGTGAACCTGGTGGCGAAGCATGGGGAAGAGCCCTCCCTCCGACAGTTGCGCAGCGTAGCGCGATGGCAACTCCACGTCCGAGCAACTCGCGCAAGGGAGCGCGGTTTCCCCTCTGCCGCCGAGCAGCCTAGCGAAGCCCTCGCGGCGGTTCGATCGGGTCTCCCCCGAAGTGGAAGATGGAGAAATCCCCAAGGGCTGAAACCCGTGACCCGGGCGGGTCCGGAAGTTCTGGCACGATGGCTGCGACCCGATGCGGGCAGTTCTTGAGCGCCTTGGGGTGACGCCTACCACTCGTGTCCTGCGGCTACTTCTCGACCATCGTCGCGCCTCGCTTCCCAGCCGGGCGTCACCGAGTAAGTGTGGGTGAGGCCGTGGGCCGGTGAGGACCGGCCCACGGGTGCTGAGGGTATTCATCCTGGTGGGTTCCCCGTCGAATCCGGCTCGCTGACGGTGCCCCCCGCCAATCCGTCGAGCCTCGTGACGTGCCCCTCAAGTCCAGGACGGGTGAGCACCACAAACGTACCCGCCCGTCCCGGCGCGTTCGATCGGGCAAATCCCCGAGAAGTGGCCTGGAGAATCCCTGCTGTGGAGAGCGCGGTCGTAGAGCACTGTCAAGGGGCGCTGTTTGCTGTCAAGGGGCGCTGCTTACAGAAGCGCCGTCGTGGCGTCCTCGAGGAACTCCGAGAGCCTAGGCAGCTGCTCGTTGGCCCGGGCCTGCAGGTGGAACAGCGGCGCGGGGCCCCCTCGAGTGCCGTAGGAAGCCGGCGCCACCGTGCGGTAGTCCGGCAGCGTTTCCACCAGAGCTCCTGCTTCCTCGAGGATCAGGGTCCCCGCCGCCAGGTCCCAGAGACGGCCGCGGCCGTGGGTGGCGACGAAGGTGCCCTGGGCCGTCAGGCACATGTTGCCGATGATGCTGCCGAGCACGCGCACCTTGGCGCGCAGGCGCAGGTGGTGGGTGTAGTGGGTGCGGCTGTGCAGGCCCACGGTGGTGAGCGAGGTGTACGCCGTCACCGTGCTGGTGTGGATGGGTTGGCCATTGCAGCGGGCCCCGGCGCCGCGCATCGCGGTGAAGGTGCTGTCCAGGGCGGGGAAGTGGATGACGGCCAACAGTGGCTGGCCCTGCCGCCAGTAGGCCACGCTCGGCCCCCAGTAGGGGATGCCATGGGCGAAATTGGTGGTGCCGTCGATCGGGTCGACGATCCAGTAGTGCTCGGGGTCGCGCTGGTCGTGGCCGCTTTCCTCGCCGAGGAAGCTGTGCGCGGGGAACTCGCGGCGAACGAAGGCGTGGAACTGCCGTTCGGACTCGAGGTCGAGGTCAGTGACCAACGAGTCCTCGTCGCCGGCGACCTGCTTCACCCGCACCTGGGAGGCGTCGAGGTCGCGGGCCCCCTGGAGCTGCAGCGCGCCGATGCGCCGCACCTCGGCTTCGACCTGTGGCAGCCAGCTCCTAGGCTCGCCGTTCACTCCAGACTCCCGCCTCCCGACGCCGGTGTCGCCGCGGCGGAGTTGCGATGTTCGGGCCACCGCAGCACCTCCCGCGTCGTGTGGGCGTGGATCGTCACCGTGTCCTGGAGATTCCGGGCATAGCCGCCGGCCGTGAGGCCCACCAGCGGGATCCGGCGCGCGGCGCATTCCATCACCACGAGGGCGTCGCGCAGCTGCAGGCCTTCCAGGGTGAGTCCGAGGCCGCCGAGCTGATCCTCCCGGTAGGCGTCGGCGCCGGCCACCATCATGACCAGATCGGGGCGCTGCCGCTCGAGGAGCAGCGGCACCGCCCGCGCCAACAGCTCCAGATAGGCGCCGTCTTCGGTGCCGTCGGGCAGCCCGATGTCCCAATCGCTCTTTTCCTTGATCGGATAGTTGTTCTCCTGATGCATGGAGAAGGTGAACACCGAGGCATCCTCCATGAAGATGCGCGCCGTGCCGTTGCCTTGGTGCAGGTCGGTGTCGATGACCGCGGCGCGCTGGATCCGTCCCTCCCGCTGCAGCACGCGCAACGCCACCGCGACGTCGTTCACGTAACAGAAACCCTCGGCATGGCCGGGCATGGCGTGATGGTAGCCACCGCCGATGTGCATGCAGGCGCCGTCCGCCAGGGCGCAGCGCGCCGCGAGCAGCGTGCCCCCGGTCGCCAGCAGGTAGGCATCGCGGATCGCCGCGGTGATCGGCAGCTCGGAGCGCAGCACCCGCGCTGTCGGGCGCAGATTCAGGAAGTCGTCCAGGTAAGCCGTGGTGTGGGCGAGCTCCAGGTCTTCGCGCCCGATGGGTTCCGGCGCCAGGATGCTGCCGGGAGCAATGCTGCCCTCGGCGAGCAAGCGCTCGACCACCAGCCGGAACTTCTGGGTGGGGAAGACGTGCGGGCCGATGTCGCATTCGTAGCCGGGCGAGTGGACGATGCGCAACATGCTTCCACCTTAGCATGGCAGGCAGCGTGGCGCAGCGCTTGACGCCTCCGGCGCGCTCCTCCTATCCTGGCTCGATCGCTGCACTCCAGCCGCTCCGAGCCCGGAGTTCGGCGGGCCCCCGAGACACCCAAGGCGCGATCAGGCTCGACGCACGCCACGAGAAGGGTTCACGCATGCTGCGCGCACGCTCGCTTCGCTTCGTTCCACATGGCTCGGTGTCGGGAGGCGCCGCGGCGCCCCTCGCCCTGGCGGTGTTCCTCCTCGGCTTCGGGGCGGTCGGGGCCTCGGCCGCCACCGATTACCTGGATCTGCGCGAGCGACTCGAGACTTCCCGCGAGAATCTCCGCACCGCCCTGGCCAAGTACGTGCGCCCGGCCGACCGTCTGGCGTTCCCGGCCGACAAGGGCAAGGCCTTCCGCGTCTATCTCGACGCGGCGCTCGCGGCGACGAACGCCAAGCAGGAGTTCCCCGAGGTGCACGCCGCCCTGTCCAAGTGGAACGGACGCCTGGAGTCGGCGAACGACACCCAGCGCCGCGCCCTCGGTCTTTTCCTCGGCGACTACATGTCGGTGCGCTATGGCGACGATCTGGTGCGGGAGCTGAAGGAGCTCGTCAAGTTCCGAACCTTCCACAACGTGGTCTCCGAGAACCCGGACAACCCGGAGTTCCAGTCCGCCCTGGCGTACTTGGCGGATCTGGCGCAGGGTCTCGACCTGAGCGTGGTGAAGCATGGCACCGAGACCCTGGAAATCCGCCTGGAGCCGGCCAAGGGGCAGGGCGGCGGGCCACCGGTCGTGATGTTCACCCATGTCGAGGTCATGCGACCGGTGGAATACAAGTGGGACCAGGACACGCCGCCCTTCAGCATGCAGCTCAAGGACGGCCGCTGGGTGGGTTGCGGCGTCTACGGCGACAAGGGGCCGATGGTCGTCAACCTGTTCGCCCTGAAGGTCCTGCGAGACGCGGGTCTCGTCCTCGCCCGGCCGCTGGTGCTGCTCGTGGGTACGCAGATGAGCACGCCGACCTCCGGCATCGCCAGCAGCCTGGCGATGCTGAAGACGCCGCCGGCCCTGGTGCTGGCGGCGGACGGCACCTTCCCCTACTCCGAGGGGCAGATGGGCGACCTGGTGGCGCGGGTCGCGTCGACGCGGGGGATGAAGTCCACCGCGGGGCTCAAGCCCGGTGAGTTCTACATCTACAAGATGTCGTCGTACTACTCGATGAACACGGTGCCGGCGGAGACCCGGGTCTGGGTCCTGTACAAAGATCCGGTCAATTCCACCAATCCGTCGCTGGACATGGTCACCAAGTGGCGCGGGATCATGGAGCCGCACCAGACGACGATCCCGGTGTCGCGCTACGGCACCTACGTGCAGGACGACACCCTGCACTTCTTCAGCTACACGCTCCCCTCGCACGTGGAGAGCGAAACGGGCCGCAACGCCATCATGGACATGGCCTCGGCGCTGGCCAAGGCCCCCATGCTCACCAACTCGGCCTGGGACATCATCCGCTTCCTCGACACCGGCCTGCGCTCCGACCCCACGGGCAAGGCGGCGGGTCTCTACTACGAGGATCCGAAGATGGGCTCGACGCGGGTGAACCCGGTGCAGTTCGATCGCATCGGCGAGGAGGTGGCCGTCCTGGTCGACGTGCGCTTCCCGGCCGGGCACGATCGCGGCTGGATCAAGACGCGCTTCGCCGACCTGGTGACGAAGTTCAACCGCGACACCAAGACGCAGCTCGTCTTGAGCTGGGAAGGGGAAGGACGCGAACCGGTGCAGCAGGCACCGCCGCCGACCGTGCGCGACTGGCTGGTGGATGCCTACGAGTTGGGGAGCGGCGACATCGGCGCCGAGGCCGCAGGAATCTCCCGCAGCGCCGGCAACCTGATGCCGCCGGCCATCCCCTTCGGCCCCGAGCGACCTTCGGTGGACAAGCACGGCCACACGCAGCACGAATCGATCTCCGAGCGCGAGCTGTCCGATCTCTCGGTCGCCTATTGCTCCGCGCTCGCCTGGTTCAGCAGCGCCACGGCGGTCCCATGAGCCGGCGGAGGGAAGGAGAAGCGTGAAGATCGGTGTCCTCATCAAGCAGGTCCCGGACACGGAGACCAAGATCCGCATCGCGCCGGAGGGCACGGACATCGTCCGCGACGGCATCAAGTACGTCATGAATCCGTACGATGAGATCGCGGTGGAGCTGGGCCTGCAGCTCAAGGAGCGCGTCGGCGGCGATTCCAGCGTCACCGTGCTCTCCGTAGGGCCGGCGCGGGTGGCGGAGGCGTTGCGCACGGCCCTCGCCATGGGCGCCGATCGGGCGCTGCACGTGAAGGACGACGCCTGCGACGGCGGCGACGCCTTGGCCACCGCGCGCGTGCTGGCGGCGGCGTTGCGTCCCGAAGCCTTCGACCTCGTCCTCGCCGGCAAGATGGCCATCGATGACAATGCCTCCAGCGTCCCCGCCGCGGCGGCGGTGCTCCTCGACCTGCCCTGGGTTGGACTCATCCATGCCTTCGAGCTGGGCGGCGACGGCAAGAGTGCCCGGGTGCGGCGGCGCGTCGACGGCGGCGAGGAAGTCGTCGCCTGCAGTTTGCCGGCGCTCTTCACCTGCGAGAAGGGCGTCGCCGAGCCGCGTTACGCCAGCCTCACGGGCATCATGAAGGCGAAGAAAAAACCCATCGAAGAGAAGACGGCGGCGGCCCTCGGCTTGAGCGCGGAGCAGATCGGCAAGGCCGGCGCCGCCGTACGGGTGCAGCGGCTGCTCCCCCTCCCGGAGCGCGGCGCCTGCAAGTTCATCGAGGGCGACGCGCAGCAGCAGGCACGCACCCTGGTCCAGCTCCTGCGCAACGAGGCCAAGGTCGTCTGAGGCGCAGCGTCACCCCATTCCGCGGAGAGCGCCATGGCGAAAAAGATCCTCATCGTCGGTGAGAGCAAGGACGGGGCGCTCCGCAAGACCACGCTGGAGGTGCTGGCGGCGGGACGCGCCCTGGCGGCGAAGAGCGGCGGTGCGCCGGAAGGAGCGCTCGTCGGCTCCGGCCTGGACAAGGCGGCGGCGGAGTTCGCCGCGCAAGGCGTCACCGTGCACAGCGTGGACCACGCCGCCTACGCCCGCTACGCCGTCGACACCTGGGCCGAGGCGCTGGTGCGCCTGGTACGCGAGCGCGGCTACGAGATCGTCCTCTTCGCCGACACCACGCTGGCCAAGGATCTGGCCCCGGTGCTGGCGGCGTCTCTCGACGCCGCGCTGGTCACCGACGTGGTGCACCTCGACGTGGGCCCGGACGGTTTGCTGCGCGCCGTGCACCCCATCTTCACCGGCAAGGTGAACGCCGAGTTCGTCCTCCAGGCTAGGCCGGTGCAAGTGCTCACCGTGCGACCGCACACCTATCCCGCTGCCACCGCCGACGGCGCCCCGGGCACGGTGGAGAAGCTGGACTGGAGCCCGGAGCGCGCCCCGCGCACCGAGGTGGTGGAGCGCGTCGCTGCCGCTGCCGGCCGGGTCGAGCTCGCCGAGGCCGAAGTCGTCGTCTCCGGCGGCCGCTCGCTCAAGTCGGAGGAGAACTTCAAGATCATCGAGGCGCTGGCCTCGGTGCTGGGCGGCGCCGTGGGTGCCTCGCGCGCCGCCGTCGATGCGGGGTATCAGCCGCACAGCCGCCAGGTGGGGCAGACGGGCAAAGTGGTCAACCCGTCGCTCTATGTGGCCTGCGGTATCAGCGGCGCCATCCAGCACCTGGTGGGCATGCGCACCTCGAAGGTGATCGTGGCGGTGAACAAGGATCCCAACGCCCCCATCTTCCAGAACGCCGACTACGGCGTCGTCGGCGATCTGTTCGAAATTGTGCCGCTGCTCACCCAGGAATTCAAGAAGCTGCTCGGCAAGGAGTGATGCGCTCCCATCCTGGCGTGCCGGTGTCGGCGGACCCGCCGCTCCGCATCGTGCTCGTCGAGCCCGAGATCCCGGGCAACACCGGCAGCATTGGCCGGCTCGCCCTGGCGACCCGTTGTCCGCTGCACCTGGTGGAACCCTTCGGCTTCCGCATCGACGACAAGGCCCTCCGCCGCGCCGGGCTCGACTACTGGCCGGAGGCCGAGATCTACTACCACGCCTCCTTCGCCGCTCTCCTCGAGGCGCTGCCGGGTTGTTCCTTCCACCTGCTCTCCACCCATGCGGCCACTCCATACACCCGCATCGGCTTCCGGCGCGGCGACTTGGTGGTCTTCGGCAAGGAGACGACGGGGCTCGACCCAGCGCTCCTGGCGCAGCATGCGGAGCGTTGCTTCGCCATCCCCATGTGGAACGAAGCCCGCAGCCTCAACCTGGCCATGGCGGCCGGCATCGTCGTCTATGAAGGTCTGCGCCAGCTGGGATGCTTGTCGGCGTAGCGTATTGCTTTCCCGCGCCTTCAGCCTCGCCTAGACTCCCGACCCATTGCGGACGCTGCGCCGCCTGGGAGGGACACGTGACCGCCGCGCACGATTTCGTCGAGCTGCAGGAAGATGTCTCGGCGAGCCCGTTGTGGAACGCCGACCTCGCCCCCACGACGCTGGCACAGAGAACCTGGTCCACCTATCACATCGCCGCGCTCTGGATCGGCATGAGCGTGGTGATCTCGACCTATCTCCTCGCCGCCGGCCTCATCGAGCAGGGCATGACCTGGTGGCAGGCCTTGTGTACCATCCTCCTGGGCAACGTCATCGTGCTCGTGCCGATGGTGCTGAACGCGCACGCGGGCACCAAGTACGGCGTGCCCTTCCCGGTGCTTTGCCGCGCCAGCTTCGGCACCCGCGGTGCTCACGTGCCGGCGCTCCTCCGCGGCATGGTGGCCTGCGGCTGGTTCGGCATCCAGACCTGGGTCGGCGGCAGTGCTCTCGATCTGCTCGGGCAGGCGATCTGGCCTGGCTGGCAGAATGTCCCGGGCCACGCCTGGATCGCCTTCTTCGTCTTCTGGGGAATTCAGGTCATCATCATCCTGCGCGGCATGCAGGGGATCAAATGGCTCGAGGCCTGGGGCGCGCCGCTCTTGCTCCTCGGCGGGGCGCTGCTGTTGCTCTGGGCCCTGCGCGCGGCAGGGGGTTGGAGCGGCATCTCGAGCGGGGCCGAGAAGCTCCGGGGTCACCGGGAGCATGCGTTCAGCCACATCTTCTGGCCCGGTTTGACCGCCAACGTGGGCTATTGGGCGACGTTGTCGCTCAACATTCCCGATTTCAGCCGCTTCGCCCGCAGCCAGCGCGAACAGATGTGGGGACAGGCGCTCGGTCTGCCCACCACCATGTTCGCCTTCTCCTGCATCGGCGCCCTGGTCACGAGCGCCACCGTCGTCGTCTACGGCGAACCCGTCTGGGATCCGGTGGCGCTGGTGTCCCGCTTCGGTTCTCCCCTCATCGTCGTCTTCGCGGCGCTCGTCATCTTCGTCGCCCAGATCACCACCAACATGGCGGCAAACGTCGTGGCCCCGGCGGCCGGTTTCTCCAACCTCGACCCGCGACGGATCTCCTTCCTCGCCGGCAGCCTGATCACCGCCGTCCTCGGCATCGTCATGATGCCCTGGAGGATCATGCACAGCGCCGGGGACTATATCTTCACCTGGCTCATCGGCTACTCGAGCCTCATGGGAGCGCTGGCGGGGATCTTGATCTGCGATTACTGGGTGCTGCGCCGGCGGCGGCTCGTGCTCCGCGATCTTTACTTGCCCGAGGGGCGTTACAGCTACGGCGGCAGCGGCGTGAACCGGCGGGCGCTGCTCGCCCTCGTGCTCGCCGTGCTCCCGGTGATCCCGGGCTTCCTGCACGCTGCCTTCACTTCCGGCGGCGTCGTGGCGTCGCCGAACTTCTTCGACCGGGTCTACACCTACGCCTGGTTCGTCACCTTCGCTCTCGGCTTCGCCCTCTATGGCCTGTTGATGCGCGGCCGCGCCGGGAGCGCCGACTGAAGCAACCTCACGGGAGCCGCACGATCTTGGTGGCAGGCCCTTCCGGCTGCACCAGTCGCGCCACGTAGATGCCTGCGCCCACCGACTGGCCCTGCCGGTCGAGTCCATCCCAGGCGAGCTCGCCGGCACCGTGGAGCAGCCGCACCAGCCTCCCGCTCGCGTCGTAGATACGGACGGTGCGCGGGGCGCCGGGCGCGACGCGGAACAGCGTGGTGCGGCGGAAGGGATTGGGGAAAGCAGAAAGGCCGGAGCGCGCCGCCTCCCATCCACCAAGTGCCGACAGCGTGGCTCGGCCGATGCGGAAGATGCGGCCGCCGTAGAACGAGGCGCCGTAGAGAGCGCCATCGGGCCCTGTCT
>Ga0075428_100001710_pt1 | contig 23433 bp, 24 predicted proteins | sample RhiMetdeltSRZDD2_FD_75291 | JGI IMG/M metagenome (GOLD analysis project Ga0075428, IMG submission 75291) | Populus rhizosphere microbial communities from Tennessee, USA - Rhizosphere MetaG P. deltoides SRZDD2 | ecosystem: Host-associated > Plants > Roots > Rhizosphere > Soil | place: USA... | reverse complement strand
CGGGTGCACGGGTCACCATCCCTGGCGTGGAAACCGGATTCGGATCCTCCGGAGAGGTTTCGGGCACCTTCGGGCGGCCGGTGAAGGCGAAAGACAAACTGCCCGTGGTTCTCATCCTGCATGGCTCCAACGGCATCGATGGGCGCGGCGCGTTTTACGCCGCAGCACTTCAGGAGGCCGGCATCGCAACCCTTGAAATCCTGATGTTTCCTCGGGGAGGCAGACCGCGAGGCAGTTGGAACAACCTGCCGCATGCGGCAGCCGCGTTGCGATGGTTGCAGGCCCAGGGTGAGGTCGATGCCCAGCGTATCGGCGTCCTGGGGTTCTCCTGGGGCGCGGGTATGTCCGTTCGCATGTCGAGCGAACTGGTACGGGAGAAGCTGGGAGCGGAGACACCCCGCCCGCGCGCCCTGGCCGCGATGTATCCCGTTTGCCATTCGGTTTCCAGCACCCGCGCTCCCGGTCATCCGTACCACGGATTGAACGACCGTATGAGTGCAACTCCGATGTTGATTCAGATCGGAACGGATGATGACTACGAGGAGCGGGAGCGGCCATGCGACGTCCTGCGCTCGATATGGCCAAAGCAGGCCGCTGACGTGCTGGTGATCCGTTATATCGACGGTGCGACCCACGCCTTTGATGGACCGACCAGCAGGCGGTTTTACGACGAAGATGCGCGCGGGGGCCGTGGAGGAAATGTGCGGGTGACGGCGAACGGAAAGCTGGCAGCCGAGGCGCGCGAAGCCGTCGTTCGCTTCTTCGTCGAGCATCTGACGCCGTAAAGTCTTGCCGGGAGCGCCGGCCCGTTATCCGTTCTCCCGCATCAACGAAGTTCCTGGCCACCATTCCTTCTAAAGCAAGGAGTGACGATTACTGGTGACGAAAGGTGGTGACGAGATACGGGTGACGACCACCGCGGAACTTCTAAAGCAAGGAGTGACGATTACTGGTGACGAAAGGTGGTGACGAGATACGGGTGACGACCACCGCGGAACTCCGTCACCAGTCTTCGTCACTATTATTTGTCACCACTTCTCGTCATTGATTCTCTCGTCACCTTTTCCCGTAGGGAGTTACGCAACGCCCTCACGATTCGCCCCACCCGGTTCGTCTGGCGGATCGCATCGCTGCCGGCCTCGAGATACCCGAGTCGCGCCGCCAATTCGAGCTGCGTTTCGAGTTCCGCCAGCGAGCCGCAACTGATCCCCAGGAACTGGATCAATTCCCGGGAGGAATTGCGGCCGGCGCCTTCCGCGATATTCGAGGGCACCGAGACGGCCGAGCGCCTGATCTGGTTTGCGAGCCCGAAGATCTCAGCCTTCGGGAAAGCCGCCGTAGCGCGATAGACGACCTCGACGAGATCCATGGCTTCCCGCCATGCAGTCAAGTCGCGATGAGTCGGCGCAGCCATACGGACCACAACGCCGGCGTCCGCTGGACGGTGCACAGCCAAAGGTCATAGGCGTCCCGTCACCATTACCTCGTCACCACTACCTCATCACCATCATCGCGTCACCCCTTCGCGCTCTGGCTCCCGAGCGCTCCGGACCGTGCGACCACAATCTCCGCATCGCCGCCCCGATCATTACGGTGCGGTAATGAATCGCTGCTGAGAGCAGCTCTTGTGTGGCTTCCTCGCGGATCGTGCTCTATTTGCGGCCTTTTCTGGTGGCTGTATCTCGGCTGCCGCCCTGCCAGCCAGGGCGTCGGGTTTTGACGACAGAAACTTATTTCCTCACGCCCAACTCAAAGTACCCGCAACAATGCACGGTACTGTAAAGAGATTCGCCCGGCATCTGCAATGCTTTGCCGAGAGCGAACGGTGAGACCGGGGCTTCCACATGCCAGCCCCGGGATTCGGAGAGATGCTGCGGGCATGCATCGTTCGATGGTTTCAGGAGGGTGTCATGAAGAGCACAGCAAGAGCGATTCTATTCGGCGGCATCATCGTGGCGACACAAGCTGCCGTGGGGGATACTCCGGCGTTATCCGGCGCGGCCGACGGCAAAGACGACCAACTGGCTGCGAGCAGCACGTATGCGGAACCGCAAACGAGCGATCTCGCGACGAGCGCCGGTTCGGCGGTCCCCAGCTCGATTGAAGTCGCAGGTCCCGCTGCGGGCAGTACGTTGGTGGTGGCGAGCGCCGCCTCGGTCTTTCCCACCGAGGCCCAAGACATGGGCCCCAACATGATCTTTCAAAGCTCGTATGCAGATCGCTACGCGAACGATCCCGTGAGGACCGCTAGCTTGGCGTTTCCCGCCGAGGCCCAGGACATGGGCCCCAACATGGCCTATCAAAGCACGTACGCGGACAGCCGCATCGACAGGCCGGCTCTGGCTGCTTCTCAGCTGGGGCAGCGCGCCGACACCAGCGCGGACTGATGGCGTGAGTTCCGGTGGAGCGGCCCGGGACTTCCCCGGGCCGTCCGCTGGATGAACGGTGGATTGTGCGGCTCCTCTACGACAGTCCGTCGTGCGCAGGCCACATGACCATCGTCAGGCCGCGCGAGGCTGCGTAGCCACGTCCTGAATCGTTGTCAGTTCCCGGAACGGGACGCCTGCCGGCAGGTCCACGTCCATTCAACCCGTGAAAGGAGTGTGTCTTATGCCCTCTCCCAAATTCATTTTGCTTCCCGCCATGGCAGCCCTTGCGCTGTCGCTTTCCGCTTGCAACCCCAAAGCCGACACCACCAGCTCGAAGAGCTCGCCCGGCGCCGATCCCATGCGCAGTGCCCAAGGGCCGGGCGCGCCCGGCAGCCCGGGCAGAAGCGACCCGGCTGCCAGCCCGACCGCGCCGGGCAGTCCAAGCGACGTGATGTCCAAGGAAGAAAAAGAGCGAAACCGCGAAGCCTCGCCGGCGCCATCCGACGTGACCAAGTAGTCCAGTAGCGGCAAGCCTGCTCTCCGGTAGCGGAGAGCAGGAGGCAGTGATGCGGTGACGCAGTGAAGCGGTGATGCAGTGAAGCGGTGATCCGGTGAAGCAGTGATGCAGTGAAGCGGTGAGGAGCCACTTCATCACTCCATCACTTCATACTTCATCACAGGATGCGACCAGCTGTTCGCATCGAGGATATCAGCCCGCAGGGCTCGTGGCGGTGCGGGAGACCGGCGTGATGTGGGCGAACATGCTGCGGGCGTTCCAGGCCGGGAAGGCTCTTACCAGCGACGGGAGACCATCGAGCTGGATTCGGCCCTCGCGGGTGGCTTGGGCCCACGTCAGCTGGCCGGCATGCCATTTGACGAAGGCTTCGGCTTCCGCCGTGATGTACAGGTCCTCGTCGAGGCCGGGGTACGTCTTGCAGATCTCGGTGTCTCCGAGCTCGATGAGCAGCCAATAGCGCTCGCGGCGCGGGCGGCCGGTGAAGTCGAAGCGGATGACGACGCGTCGATCCGGGAGCCGATCCCGGCGGAGCGCGTTGCACATCGACCACAGAGCCACGAAGGGGTCGAGGTTCTCGGGGGCGATCTCGAGCCAACGCGCACCCCACTCGCCGAGCGACTGGCAAACCGTGAAGAGGCCGTGGCCTGCAGACGTGAGCTCGTAGTGGTGCCCGCGCCCGCCGGGCTTGGGTGCCGACTCGACGACACCGAGCCGTTCGAGCTGCTTGAGCCGCTGTGAGAGCAGGGTACGGGAGAGTCCTGGCGCGCCCTCCAGGATCTCACTGAAGCTTCCGCAGCCAAGGTGCAGGTTGCGGATGATCAGCGGTGTCCAGCGCTCGGCGAAGATCTCGGCGCCGCGCGCGATGGGGCAGTACTGGCCGTACGTTCTCACGATGCCAGTGTCGCGCGCCCGCCTTCGGTTGTGAAGTCCAGATTTTTGACTATACAGCCGCGGTCCCCCGGTGGTCCGATGTAGTCGTCGAGAGAGGAGGACCCTATGACGACACGGACCATCGAGCGAGTTGGGTACCCGAGTGAGAGAGCAACGGCGATGGAGATCAACGGGTTCCGAGGCCGGCTGATCAGTGCCGACCACGCCGACTACGACACCGCCCGAGCAGTGTGGAACGGCGTCATCGACCGGCGCCCGCGCCTGATCGCCCGATGCATCGGGACCGCCGACGTGGTCGCGGCCCTGCGCTTCGCCCGCGATCACGATCTGGAGATCGCGATACGCGGCGGAGGCCACAACGTGGCGGGCACCGCCGTTTGCGACGACGGAGTCGTCATCGACCTCTCGGCCATGCGGGCCGTGCGGGTCGATCCCGCCGAGCGAAGGGCCTGGGTGCAGGGTGGCGCGCTGTGGGGCGACGTCGACCACGAAACACAGGTGCACGGTCTGGCCACCACCGGTGGAATCGTGAGCCACACGGGAGTCGCTGGGCTCACCCTCGGCGGTGGCGTCGGCTGGCTGATGCGCAAGCACGGCCTCACGGTCGATAACCTCCTCGCCGTCGACGTCGTGACGGCCGGCGGCGAGCTGCTGCGTGCGTCCGAGGACGAGCACCCCGACTTGTTCTGGGCGTTGCGAGGAGGCGGCGGCAACTTCGGCGTGGTCACCGCGTTCGAGTTCCGCCTCCACCCGGTCGGGCCCACCGTCCTGGCCGGGCCCATTCTCTGGGACGCGACCGACGCCGCAGAGGTCCTCCGCTTCTACCGCAACTTCGTCCGCGACGCTCCCGACGAACTCGGCACGGTCGTGAGGTTCGGCACCGCGCCGCCGCTACCGGTCATTCCCAGGGAGCTGCACTGGCGCCCGGTGGTGCTGGTCGGTACCTGCTACGCCGGGTCGATCCAGGACGGTGAGCAGGCGCTCCGCCCGCTCCGCACATGCCGGACTCCCCTCCTGGACCTGGTCGGGCCCGCGCCGTACGTTGGATTTCAGAGCGCGCTCGACTCGACCGTCGTCCACGGTTGGAAGTACCACTGGAAGTCCACCCACCTCCCCGAGCTCCGCGACGACCTCATCGACGTGATCGCCGCGCACGCGTTCTCCTGCGCGTCGCCGCGGTCGTACGCTGCGATGTTCCATCTGAAGGGGGCGGTGAGCCGAGTGGCCGAGGGCGGGACGGCGTTCGGGAACCGGCGCGCGTCGCACGCGATCACCCTCGATGCTGTGTGGCGGCCAGGCGAGGACTTCGGCGACCGGGACACTGCCTGGGCGAGGGGGTTCTTCGCCGCCCTCGGTCGCTTCCGCGAAGGCGTCTACGTCAACTTCCTCGGAGGCGACGAAGACCCCGACCGGGTCCGCGAGGCGTACGGCGACTCCGTCTACGACCGCCTGGTGGACGTGAAGACCGCGTACGACCCCGACAACGTCTTCCACCACAACCAGAACATCCGCCCGCGCCTGATGCGGTGACGCAGTGATGCGGTGATGTGTCACTTCATCACTTCATCACTTCGTCACCCCATCACTTCATCACTCCATCACTCCCCCTTTCGGCTCACCGCATGCGGCTGTAGTCCAACGGGTAGAGGAGCACGCTTTCGATCCGCTCGACCTTGCTCAGCCAGTCCTCCTTGACGACGCTCGCGAGCGCCGGGTCCGTCTCCTGCGCCTCGCGCCAGCGCTGCCAGCTTGCCAGGTCGGGAAAGCGTCTCAACTCGATGCTTCGATGCGATCCGGTGTTGGTCGTCCCCGGTCCGATCACCGTATCGAAAAAGCCCGCCAGGGTCGCCCCCTCCCGTTCGAGCGCGGGCGCGACGCGCTCGAAATAGAGCCGGTGGTGCGTCGCCGACGTGCCCGGGCGGAAGTAGAGAGTGCGTTGCTCGAAAAATCCCCGCGGTTTGCGGCGCACCGCATCCACCGCAGGCCATTCCCGCGCGAGCGGCGGCGCGCCGTCGGCGCATTTCACTATCGCCGTTTCGACGAAGTCGTTGTACGGCGAGAGACCGCTTTGATAGCGCTCGTTCAACTTCTCGTCCCGGTGCACGCGCTCCCGGTGTTTTTCCCAGTCCGCCAGGCTCTCGAACTGGCGGATCTGGTAAACGCCGCATCCGGCTTCGGCGCCGATCCAGATCTCCCAGGCGCCGATCAGCACGGAGCCGTGCGCATCGAGCGCTGCCAGCGCTTCCTTCTGAAAGGCGACGTGGCGCTTGGCCAGACGACCGCCGCGCGCGATGACTAACCGATGTTGATAGATCATCCAGGTCCTCTGCGGTGATGCAGTGATGCGGTGACGTGGTAATGCGGTGATGTAGTGATGTGATGTAGTGATGTGGTGATGTGGTGATGTTGTCACTTCGTCACTTCATCACTTGATCCGCGAATTCGCGGATCAGTTTTCCCGGCCGGCCGGCGGCCGCTACCCGCCCGCGCTCGTCGATGACGCGGGCGCCATTGACCCATACGCCATGCAGACCGACCGCCGGCGTGTCGACGCGGCTCGCGCCCGCGGGCAGGTCGTTCACGCGCCGCTTCTCGCCGCGGCCGACGGTCTGCGGGTCGAAGAGAATCAGGTCCGCCCACGCGCCGGGCACGATGCGCCCGCGGTCCCGGATGCGGTAGACGTCGGCGGCGCGACTCGTTACCGAAGCGACCGCCTGCTCGAGGGTCATGTCACCGCGCTCCCGCACCCAGTGTCCGAAGAGGTGCAGGCCGAAACCTGCATCGCAGAGGAAGGAGAGATGCGCCCCGGCGTCCGATAGCGCGACCGCGGCGTGCGGGTGCGTGAGGAGCTTCTTCACCGCGTCCTCGTCGGTGTTGAAGAGCTTGCACTCGAACATCGCCTCGAGCTCGCCGTCGAGCCCGAAATCGAGGCACCAGTCGAACGGATCCTTGCCGGCGGCGCGGGCGAGCGCCGCGACGTTTTCGCCGACCAGCGCTGCGTGCTCCGGCCGCGTCACGGAGAGGATGCGCTGGTGCTCGAAGGTGTGGTACGAGTAGCGGTTGGGTACCGTGCGGCTTTTCGCCTCCGCCTTCACCGCCGCGCGGAACGAGGGGTCGGCGAGCACGCGGCGAAACGCTCCCGAGCCCTCGGCCTCGATCGCCGGGCGCCAGGCGATGAGCGCCTCGAGCGGGTATGGATGCGCGAGGCAGAACTCCATGCCGAGCGGGAGGCAGCCCACCTGCGCCCAGAGCTCCCGCCCGCGCGAGCGCGCCGCGCTGATCTCATCCACCTCGCGGAACACGCGCTCCGGGTCGTTTGGGTCGGTGAACATCGCCGCGATCATCACCGGGCGGCCGTTGGCCGCGGCGATCTTCTCGAGCCAGGGAATCGTGGTCTTCATGCCCTTGGTCAGCATGAAGACACCGCGCCCTGCTTCGCCCAGTGCGCCGGTGAGCGCAAGCATCTCGCGCTCGTCCGCGAGCCGCGAAGGCATCGGGATGCCGCTCTCCCCGTTGTGCTGCTCGAGCGTGGATGTGGCGAAACCGGCCGCGCCGGCGCGCATGGCATCGAGCACGATCGACTTCATGCGCGCCACTTCCTCCTCCGTCGCGGCGCGGCTCGAGGCTTCTTCGCCGAGGACCCAGGTTCGCACGGAGGAATGGCCGACGAATGAGGCGACGTTCGGCACGAGGCCCTTCATCTCGAGCATCGCGAGGTATTCGGCATAGGTTTCGAACTGCCAGTCCACCCCGGCGCGCAGCGCATCGAGCGACATTCCCTCGACGTGGGTCAGGTTGCGCAGCGTGCGGTCGCGATCCCGCGGGCGGCAGGGGGCGATAGTGAAGCCGCAGTTGCCGATTACGACCGTAGTGACGCCGAGCCCGACCGAGGGCGTGGCGAAGGAGTCCCAGCAGAGCTGAGCATCGAAGTGCGTGTGCAGGTCGACGATGCCGGGTGCAAGCACCCGGCCGCCGGCATCCAGCCGCTCGCGCGCCGTGCCGTCCACCGCCCCTGCCTGGACGATTCGTCCGTCCTTGACGGCGACGGCGCCGTGCCGCCTCGGCGTGCCCAGGCCGTCGACGATCGTGGCGTTCTCTATGATGAGATCGTGCATGGCTCTCCTGATGCGGTGATGCGGTGACGCGGTGACGCGGTGACGCGGTGACGCGGTGATGTGGTCACCTCGTCACTGCATCACTTCATCACTTCATCACCATCTACCGGGGTGCCACGCGTATCCGGAACGTGGGGTCCTTGTCGGATCCGCCTGGTTTGCCGCGCCGCCAGCCCAGGGCCCGCGCATAACTGCCGAACAGCCCCGCGGCCTCGACCTCCGCCTCGGTGATGCCGGTGGGTCCTTCCGCGCAGGGCGCGACATAGAGCGCGTCGGTCGGACAGTAGATCTCGCACAGATAGCAGGTCTGGCAGTCGCTCTGGCGCGCGATTACCGGCGGCTTCTGCCGTACCGGGTCGAAAACATTGGCCGGACACACCTTGACGCAGATGTCGCAGGCGATGCAGCGGTCGGCGGAGACGATTTCAATCATTGCGCTACAGCACCCGGGATTTCGGAGCGCGTGACATCGATGCGATCGAGACCCGACACCTCGAACGAGCAGACGAATTCAGGGTCCGTCGCCGGCAAATCGAGCCGGCGTTGCATGCCGCGGCTTTCCGCGCGGGCCAATGCGCTGGCATAGGCCCACCGGCTGGTCGCCGTCAATGCCGCCGCCTCGCGCGACTTGACCGCAGCCAGGCCCTCGCCCGGCAAGTGGTCGCGCAATTCGGCCCATGTACGATCGAGCCGGTCCAGCGACTGCCGCAGCGTTGCGCCCCCACGAAAGAAATTGCGCCCCAGAGGAAGAAACTCCTCACGCACCGTCTCCAGAATATCGCCAGCACTTGCATCCGGACGCGCGGATAGGGCGGGACGCAGCCCGGCCCGGCCGATCCCGGTCACACGGCGGTCCCTGATCCTCCGGGCTTCCCTTGCAGCGAATTTCGCGGCGGCCCGCCCCGCCCACACACCCGAGGCGATTGCCCAGGATGAATTCGGTCCGCCGCCGCCGGTTATCGCCCCCGTCATGCGCTCGCGGCTCGCCGCGTCACCGGCGGCATAAAGGGCGGGGATGCCGGTCGAGCAATCATCCCCGGTCAACTTGATCCCGCCAACGCCGCGCACAGTGCCCTCACAGCGCAATGTCACCGGAAACCGCTGGGTAAACGGATCGACTCCCGTGCGATCGTACGGCAGGAAACAGTTCGGCTGTCCCTGCCTGAGCCACAGCCTCAGCTCGGGAATGCCCTTGTCGTACTGCGCCCACACCGGCCCTTCGAGCAGGGCGCGGGCAACGACAACGTGGCGGTCCTTGTTGGCGGTATCGAGCCGGGTGCCGTCCTCGCGGAAAAAACTCGCCCACGAAAACGGCATGCCCTTGTTGAGCGAGCTTTGTCTGGGTGCGCACGCGTATTGCGCCGAGAATTCCATGCCGGACAGCGTCGCTCCAGCCTCCACCGCCATCAGATAGCCGTCGCCGGTCAACCCGGTCGCACCCAGCATGCGCTCGCCGAAGGCGCAGCCGCCTGTCGCCAGGACGACCGCGCCCGCACGCACGCGCCACGGCCGGTTGCGCTGGCGGTCGATCCCGGCGGCTCCGGCGATCACGCCGGAATCGGTCAGCAGTTCGAGTGCCGGGTGGTGGTCGAGAATCGCGACCCCGGCGCGCAGGACGCGCCGCCGCATGAAGGCCATGTAATCGGGGCCACGCAGATTGTTCAGGTACGGCTTACCCGAATCATCGTTGGGAAATTTGTAACCCCAGTCGGCGAGCGTATGCAGCCGCTGCCAGGCCATGTCCAGCGTGCGATCGATCCAGCGCGGCACGGCCAGTCCGCCGTTCAGCAACTGCCGGCGCGCGATCGCGGCCTCGCGCTCGGCGCCCGGCGGCACAAACCAGGTGCCGGTATTAGACGGTGCGGTCGCACCGCTGGTGCCGAGATATCCCTTGTCGACTACGACGACTCTCGCACCCGCTTCGGTCGCCGTGAGCGCTGCCCAGGACGCCGCCGGCCCGCCGCCAATCACCAATACGTCAGCGACGAGGTCGAGCACCTCGGCACCGCGCAGTCGATGAACCTGTTGTCTAAGGGTCGGCATGGCTCACGGTAATCCACGCGACCAGCGGCGTCAATTCCGCGTGACCACCATCTGCGCTCTATCGTGATCCGAAGCTTCTTTCCCCTCTCGCTGTGCGTTTACGCACAGCGACCGGCCTAGGCAGCCTAGCTGATTTTCGCCGACGCATTCAACGAATAGTATGCGCTCCATCGATCTCGCAGGACGCGAGCAGAGATCAGGGGCCGGGAAAGTAAAGATGCGCCGCTTCGAGGGCCCTGGATACACGAAACGCAAAGGCGCACGCCAATGACATTCAAGGAGACTACTATGAAACGCATCATCCAGGCTGTGGTTGTGGCATCCCTCGTCGCCGGCGCGCAAGCGGCGCTCGCATTCGGCCCCTCGAGCAACGACGACGTCATCACGGCGCAATTCGCGTCGAGCTACGCCGACCGTTACGCGGACAAGAGTGCGCCGGCGTTGGTGTTCCCGTTGGGCGGCGACGACGTCCTCCCGACCATGAGCTCGACCTACGCCGACAGCCACGCGGGCGAGATCGCACGTGCTCCGATGGAGTTCCCCTCCAGCGGCGACGACGTCATCTGGGTCGGCACCACGACCCGCGTCGACCGGTTCGCCGCCGGCGCGTCCGATGCCGCGCTGAGCCAGTAATCAGTAGCACCGCCCCGGTGCGGGTCCACCCGGACCCGCACCGGCTTTTTCTCTCGCTATTCCGTCAGTAAACCGTTTCCACCGGCACGCCGAACACATAGCCAGCTCCCCGCTCGGTGCGGATGTAGCGCGGCGCGGCGGGATCGGGCTCTATCTTGCGGCGCAGACGCATGATCTGCGCATCGACCGATCGGTTAAAAACCTCGTCGTTGTGCAGGCGCGACATGTCGAGAAGCTGGTCACGGGAAAGAATGCGGTCAGGCGCCCCGAGCAGGACGACGAGAATGCTGAACTCACCATTGCTCAACGCGACCGGCTGGCCGTCGCGCGTGGTAAAGCGCCGGGTGTTGAGGTTGAGCTCGCACCCGTCGAAACGGTAGGCGCGTATGCCCTCGGGCTTGCCCTGCCGCACTTCGGCGCGGCGCCGGCGCAGCACCGTGCGGATCCGGGCTAGCAGCTCGCGCGGGCTGAACGGCTTGGTGAGATAGTCGTCGGCGCCCAGCTCCAGCCCCATCACGCGGTCCGCCTCTTCCACCCGGCCCGTCAGCATGATGATCGGGATCGTCGATTCGTCGCGCATCCGGCGGGCGATCGCCATCCCGTCCTCGGCCTGCAGCTTGAGATCGAGGACGATCAGATCGACCACTTCATTCGCGAGCACCGCGCTCATGGCCCTTCCGTCGGCGACGGCCGTGACCCGGAAGCCGTTCTGGCCGAGATAGTCGGCCATCAGCTCCCGGATCGTGGGATCGTCATCGATCGCCAGTACATGAGGCAACGCGGCTTGCGGTGATGACTGCTGTTGCGCGCTCATAGTCGCTTCGGTGCTCATGACGGCGTGAGTTTAGTCACGGCTCACGGCCGTCTGTGACAGGTGTAATCTGGCGCGAGGTAACTGCAAATTACCCGCAATCGGCGCAGTATGGAATAGGCACTGTGGAAGCGACAACCATGCCAGGCAGACTCGCGGACGTTCTCGTGATCGACGACGACGAGATCATGCGCGACCTCGTCGCCGATTGGCTGGAGGCCGCGGGGTACGGGGTACGCAAGGCTGCCGACGGCGCCGTGGCACTCGCCGAAGTCGAGCGCGCCGAGCCCGCGCTGGTCGTGACCGACATGTGCATGCCGGGACCCGGCGGCGGCGGGATCATCCGCAGTCTGCAGCAGGACCATCCGGCCATTGCGATCATCGCGATGTCGGGATATTTCAGCCTGAGCGGCTGCAGCGCGGATGACGCGCTCGCGCTCGGCGCGGCGCGGGCGCTGGCGAAGCCGGTAAAGCGCGGCGAGATCATGCAGGCGGTGGCCGATCTCGTCGGCCCGCCGGGCCGATAGGGCGTCGTGCCCGCAGGCGCGCGCGCAGCGGCATCCCGCATTACGCTGCGCGGCGCGCTCATAGCGCTCGGCGTTCTGCTGGTCGTCATCAACGTCGGAGCGGCGATCTGGGACGCGCGCGCCGAGCGCGATCGCACGGAACGGCGCGCACTGCGCGATCTCTCGAACCTCACCAGCCTGCTTGCCGAACAGACTGCAGCCGCGCTCGAGTCCGTGGACCTGGTGCTGCGCGATGTGGCGCGGGAGCGGACTGCGGCGAAAGCCGCGGCCATCACGCCGCGACTGCGCGACGAGATGGTCCGTATCCCGCAGGTCGCCGCGTTCCTGGTGGTCGACCCGAACGGCCGTGTGGCGGGCCGCACCAACGAGACCCCAAATATCGATAAGGGCTTCGCCGAGCGCTCGTTTTTCGTTGCGCACCGCGACGGGCGCGCCGGCGGGCTCTTCTTGAGCGAGCCTTACCAGGGTGGACCGGAAAGCACGAAATGGCGCTTCGTCATGTCGCGACGCCTTGGAGAACCCGGCGGCGCATTCAACGGCGTCATTGCTGCCGTGATGGAGCTCGAAACTTTCAATCGTCTCTACCGGGCGATCGACCTCGGCGAGGGCGGCTTCATCACGCTGCGCTCGCAGGAAGGGATCATCATCACGCGTGTCCCCGATCCGATGGGCGCTCGCGGCCGCCCATTCGCCAATCCGGACATCGAGGCCGGGATCTCGCGCGAGGGCCGCTTCGACGGCTGGACAACGAGCCCGATCCTGAACGAGCGCGTGCTGGTGGCTGCGTCCGCAGTGCGCGGGTTTTCGCTGCACATACTGAGCGGCGCCACCGAGCGCGCGGTTTTCGCCGCGTGGCGCGACGAGGCATCGCGCATCGCCCTGCGCGCCCTCCTCACCTCGGCCGCGATGCTGCTCCTGATCGCGCTCGCGGCATGGGGCCTCACCCAGCGCGAGCGGGCGCTCGAGCGCGAGCGCAAGCTCGCCGACGCCGAGCGCGGACGCCTCGGAGAGCGGCTGCGGCAGGCCGAGAAGATGGAGGCGGTCGGGCGGCTCGCCGGCGGGATCGCGCACGACTTCAACAACATCCTGGGCGGCATCCTGGGCTACGCCGAGATGCTGTTCGAACAGACGGCGGAGGCTTCGCCCCTCAAACGCTACGCGCGGAACGTGCTCACGGCAGCGAACCGGGCTCGCGGGCTGGTCGACCAGATCCTCGCCTACAGCCGCAGCCAGCGCGGCAAGCGCGTGCCGGTCGACTTCGGTCGTATCGCTGCGGAGACGCTGGAGCTGATCCGCGGCTCCCTCAAACCGGGAATGCATCTCGAGGGCAAGCTGCCGGCGACTCCCGTGTTCGTGGTCGGCGACCCCACGCAGCTGCACCAGATCCTGATGAACCTGTGCACGAACGCCATCCAGGCGATGGGTGAACACGGGACCCTGCGCATCGCGCTCGAAACCGCGGACAGCGGCGCGGAGCGCGCGCTGGCGCATGGAACGCTGCAACCGGGACCTTACGCGCGACTGACGATCGAGGACGACGGACCCGGCATGGACGAGGCGACCATCGCACGCATCTTCGAGCCCTTCTTCACGACCAAGGAGACCGGCAAAGGGACCGGCCTCGGCCTGTCTCTCGTATACGGCATCGTCACTGATTCCGGCGGCGGCATCGACGTGGCAAGCGCGGTCGGACGCGGCAGCACCTTTACGATCTACCTCCCGCGCGTCGACGCCGTCGTCGAGGCCGCGGACGAGAAGGAAGGCCTGACCCCGCGCGGCAACGGCGAGCGCGTGCTCGTCGTCGACGATGAGGAACAGCTCGTCGCGGTAACCGCCGAAGTGCTGCAGCGCCTGGGCTACGAGCCGGTCGGGTTTTCCGACAGTCGCGCGGCCCTCGCAGCTTTCGAATCCGCACCCGAACGCTTCGATGCGGCGATCACCGATGAAGTCATGCCGCAGCTCACCGGAACCGAGCTCGCTGCGCTGCTGCGCCGGCGCCGCAGCGATCTGCCGATCGTGCTCGTCAGCGGCTACCTCGGTCCGATGCTGGCCGCGAGGGCGCACGGCGCCGGCGTGACCAGGATCCTCAAAAAGCCCGTTCAATCGCGCGAAATCGCGGAAGCGCTCGCGCACGTCCTGCGCCGCGCGGCCTGAGCCGGACCTGCACCCGATCGAGCTTGCCGCTCATCGCAGGCCATTCGAAGGGCCGCGCCATATCCATTGAACTGCCTGTGCCAGCTCGTCGGGGCTCGGATTCGGAAACAGGTCCACCGAATTGCCCGGGACGGCGGTAATCGCGAACAGCGCGCCGACGGCGAGCAGTACCGCGAAGAAATACGCAAATACGCCCCAGTTCCTGAAGATTTTCACTTGAACGCCTCGCCGGTTGCGGCTGGATGAGCAGGCGAGTGTGGCGTCGCGCGGCTGCAATTCGATGTCGCAACTCGTGCGTGCTGTGACAGGTGTAACACGCAGCTCGTGACAGCCGATGTTACGGATGTCATCGGGAGCGCTCGATGTGACAGAAACCGGTGACGCGCAGGGCGCCCAATGCACGTAGCGGGTAGAGCGCTCAGGAAGTTCGCGCAGCGCTCGACCGGTTTCTGCAGGGAACGCGCGAACGGCGAAGCCAGATCCACCATTCCGCGTCTGGAACTTTGCCTACTTTGGGCGGGATGCTCAGTTTGATTGTTTGTAAGGAGATTTTCATGAAAGGCATTGCAAAAGCAATTCTGGTCGGTGGTCTCATTGCGGTGGCGCAAGGCGCGCTGGCGGACGGTCCCAGCGTGTCCTTTCAGAGCACGTATGCGGATCGCCACTCGAGCGATCCCGTGAGGAACACCGGTACGGCGTTTCCCACCGAGGCCCGGGACATGGGTCCCAACGTGACATTTCAAAGCACGTACGCGGATCGCCACGCAAACGATCCGGTGCGGAGCGCCGGTTCGGCGTTTGCTACTCCGCTCGACACCAGCTCGGATTGATGGCGTGAAGTCCAGCGGAGTGGGCCGGGAGGTCCCCGGCCATCCGCTGCCCGCTACGCATCCGCCGGAGCCTGGTGGCATCGCTTAGCGATCCGGCCCGTGACGAATCACAGGTGTAACCGTTCGCGAAAGGACAAGACCCTGCAGGAAGTTCCAGATGCGTTACCGCAACCGTCACGAGTGTCATCGGAGGCGGGGCAGCGGAGCAGAACTCCGTCATGCCCGAAGCGCTCAATGGAAGCGTAACGGATGAGGCGCTGGAAATGTTCGCGGAGCGCTCAACCGGACTCTGCAAGGAACGCGCGAACGGCGAAGCCAGATTCCACCATTCCGCATCTGGGACTTTGCCTACTCTGGGCGGGATGCACAGCTTGAATACTTATCAGGAGAACTCATGAAGAGCATAGCGAAAGCAATTCTGGCCGGTGGTTTTATTTTGGCCGCGCAAGTCGCAGTGGCGGACGGTACGGCGTTTCCGCCAGAGACCCATGACACGGGTCCCAACATCACCTTTCAAAATACGTATGCGGATCGCCACGCAAACGATCCGGTGAAGTACACCGGTCCGGCGTTTCCCCCCGCGACCCATGACACCGGTCCCAACATGCCCTATCAAAGCACCTATGCGGATAGCCACGCGATCGATCCGTTGAGGTACGCCGGTCCGGCGTTTCCGCCCGAGGAGCATGACACGGGCCCCAACATCACCTTTCAAAGCACGTACGCGGACAGCCATCTCGACAGACCGGCTCTGGCGTCCCAGCCGGCGCAAGGCGCGGACGCCACCGCGGACTGATGGCGTTTCTCCGGCGGATGGGCCCGGGAGCTTCCCCGGGCCGTCCACTGATTACTCTAGTCCAGCGTAATCCCCGCCTGCTTGATCACCTTCGTCCACTTGGCCGTTTCGGTGCGGAGGAACGCCGCGAATTCTTCGGGGGTGCTGGGTGAGGCGGTGCCGCCTTCGGCCATCAGGAGTTTTTGCACGTCGGGCAGAGCGAGGACCTTGACGATTTCCTGGTTCAAGCGCGCGACGATAGTCCGCGGGACCTTCGCGGGTGCAAGCACGCCGTGCCACAGGATCGCCTCGAATCCCGGAAAACCGGACTCCGCCATCGTGGGCACATCGGGGAACAGGTGCGAGCGCTTGGCGCCCGTCGTCGCCAGCAGCCGCGCCCGGCCATCCCGCACGAAGTTCAGGGAAGTGACCATCGACGTCACCATGTAGGAAACGCGGCCGGCGCGAAGGTCCAGCATGCCCGGTGCGCCACCCTTGTACGGCACGTGGAGCGTGTCGATGCCGGCGGTCATGTTGAAAAACGTGCCCAGCACGTGGCTGCTCCCCGCGACGCCGGCCGACGCATACGTCAACGAACCCGGTTTCGCTTTTGCCGCCGCGATGAGATCCTTGAGCGACCTGAACGGCGAGGTGTCGTTGACCACGATCACCTGCGGCGTGCGGACCACGAGAGAAATCGGCGCGAAGTCGGTCAGCGTGTCGTAGTTCTTCTTCGTCCGGACCGCCTGGCCGACGACCATATTGCTGTCCTGTCCAAGGACCAGGGTGTAGCCGTCGGGCGGCGCTTTCGCGGCGAGCTCCGCGCCTACCGACCCGGCTGCGCCCGTACGATTGTCCATCACCAGTTGCTGGCCCAGGGCCTCGGCCAGCTTGCCGCCGATGATTCTTGAATAAGTGTCCGTGCTGCCGCCCGGGGGATAAGGCACGATCCAGCGGATCGGCCGGGAGGGATAGGACTGCGCCTGGGCGGCAGGCATTGCAAGCATGCCCCATGCAACGATGCCGAGAACAAGGAATCGATCGATCACGAGCGCTCTCCAAAAATCCGTCATGGGTAAAGGTCAGGGATCATGCGTGTCGAAAAGCGACGAGGGCTGAAGAGATCAGGTCTCGTCCATGATAAATCATTCGACTCGCGATGCGTGGGAAGCCTTACACTGGCGCTCCACCCCTGCCGCCAGGAAGACCGTTGCCCGCGCACGAGCATCGCGGCCTCTTCGTACTGCTGATCGTGTCCGCGTTCATCGTGGCGGGCGGCATCCACTACCAGACGCCGATGCTGGCGGCGATCGCCGCGGAGTTCCAGGCGGATGCCGCGGCGACGGGCTGGATACCCGCGTGCTCCTTCGGCGGCATGCTGGTGGGCATGCTGTTTCTCGTGCCGCTGGGGGATCGCGTCGACAGGCGCACGCTGGTGCTGTGCAAATTTTCCGCGCTGGCCCTGGCGCAGGCGCTGATGGCGGCGGCGCCGTCGATTGCGGTGCTGGCGGCAGGCAGCCTGATGACGGGCATCTGCTCGTCGCTGATGCAGAGCTTCATCGCGCTCACCGCGGAGACCGCGCATCCTGATCGTCGCGGGCGCGCGCTGGGCACGCAGCTGATGGCGATGTTCAGCGGCATACTGTTCGCGCGCATCGCCGGCGGGCTGATCGCCGCGCATCTCGGCTGGCGCTACAGCTACGTGCTGTCGGCGGGCATGCTGCTCGCTATCGGTCCGGTGCTGTGGGCGCGGCTGCCCGGCACGCGGCCCACCTCGCGGGCGTCGTATCGCGATCTCCTGTGGTCGACCTGGCGGCTCTTCGCCACGCACGGCGCGATACGGCGCGCGACGGCGATACAGTTCATGTTCGGCATCTGCTACGGCGGATTCTGGGCCGTGGCCGCGCCGATGCTCGCGGCGCTCCATCGGGTCGGACCGACCGGGGCGGGCCTGATCGGCATTCCCGGCTCGGCGGGCATACTCGTGGCCCGTCCGGCGGGGCGCTGGACCGACCGCGCCGGAGTCACCCCTGTGGTGCTGGCGGGCATTTGCTCGATGCTGGCCGCGTGGCTGGCGATGGGTGTCGGCGCGTGGTTCATCGGCGGAGTCGTGGTCGGCGCGGTATTGCTCGACTGCGGGCTGCGGGCGGCCATGGTCGCCAACCAGACGCTGCTCAATTCGGCGTTGCCCGATTCACGCGCGCGCGCCAATACGCTCTTCGGCCTGCACGTATGGGGCGGGAATGCCGTCGGGGCGCTGCTGACGAGCTGGACGCTCGCGCATTACGGCTGGCTCGCCGTGTGCGGCGTTGCGATGACGGCGGCGCTCATCGCGCTGCTGATACACCTGGATGTCTTGCCGGTTGGAAAACGGCAGAATAGATGACCTGAAGCACCCAACGGAGGACCAACGGCGGTGCAGGTGAAGCGGTGCAGGTGGAGCGGTGCAGGTGAAGCGGTGCAGGTGAAGCGGTGCAGGTGAAGCGGTGCGGATAGCAGCGAACAACGAAATGAACGCGCAGGGCTGCGTGATTCTTGGTTCCGGATAAAGCCGAATCGCCGTCTCTGAATCGCCGTATCCGGACCGCCATATCCGGACCGCCGTATCTGGACCGTAGTAGCTGGCCCGCCGTACCCGGACCGCAGTTCGGCTACTGCGGCTGAAGGCCGGCGGCTTTGGCCACCTTCTGCCACTTCGCGATCTCGTTCTTCACGCGCCCCGCGAATTCATCGGTAGGCTCGCCGCTGGGATTGCCGCCGATATCGAGGAGCCGCTGCCTCACTTCGGGGATCTGCAGCACTGCTGCCAGGTCGTCGCGTATCCGCGAGACGATTTCCTTCGGCGTGGCGCCCGGCGCGAACAGGGCGAACCAGGTGTCGGCGTCGTAGCCGGGAACGTCCTTCGAGATGAGAGGCACGTCGGGGAAGGCTTCAGAGCGCGAGGTGACGCCCAGCATCCGCACGCGCCCCGCGCGTACCGCGCCCTGCACCGAGCTGACCGCGCCGATCGCCAAGGTCACGTGTCCGCCGCTGGCGTCTATCATCAGCGGACCCGCGCCCTTGTACGGCACGATCTCCATCTTCACCTTCGCCAGCATGAAGAAGTAGTGCGACGGGAGCACGGTCCCCGCGGTTCCCATGTTGAGCGCGCCGGGCCGGGCTTTCGCCAGCGCGATCAACTCCCTGATGTTCTTCGCGGGAAGCGACGGGTGCGCCACGATCGCCTGCGGCGAGATGGTGATGCGCGTGATCGGCGCGATGTCCCGGTACGGATCGTACGGCAGCTTCGCGAACGTCGCCGGGCTCTGCACGAACTGGGTGGAATTGATGAGCAGCGTGTGCCCGTCGGGCGCGCTCTTCGCGACGTGGTCGGTGCCGACGACCGTCGCCGCGCCCGGACGCGGGTCCACGATCACCTGCTGCTTCCAGCGCTCGGACAGATAGGGTCCGATGATGCGGGCGTTGGCGTCGCTGCTGCCGCCCACGGGGAACGGGATGACGAAGCGCACTATTTTCCCGGGGAACGGCTGCGCGTGAACGCCCTGCGCGGCCAGCGCCGTCGCGACGGCCGCCGCCCATAACGCGTATCGCATATCTGGTCTCCTCCGTGAAACAGGCTATGCCAGCGGTGCCGCGGGGTCAACGCGGCCAGCCGCCAGCTCGGCGCCGCGCCGGGTCGCTGGTTTGGCGGCCGCGTCCGTTTCGTGTTTAATGACCGGATAACTCGATAGAAGTCGGGGAGATAGTCGATGAAGAAGTGCACGCTCGTCATGCTGCTGGCGTTGCTCGGAACGGGCGGCTCTACCGTCGCGCAGAACTATCCCACGCGCCCCGTCAGGCTGATCGTCGCCTCATCGCCCGGCGGCGGGAGCGACATCATCGGCCGCATGGTGGCCCAGAAGCTCTCGGAGGAGTACGGCCAGCAGTTCATCGTCGACAATCGCGGCGGAGCAAGCGGCGTCATCGGAACGGACATCGTTGCGAAGGCCGCGCCCGACGGCTACACGCTTCTCATCATCCAGCCGTCGCTCACCATCAATCCGAGCATGATCCAGAAGCTGCCGTACGACACTGCGCGGGATTTCACACCGATCGCGCTTCTGGTGGATGCGTCACAGATCCTGAGCGTGCACCCATCCGTCGCGGCAAAGACCACGAAAGACCTCATCGCGCTCGCGAAAGCCAAACCGGGCATATTGACGTTCGCCTCGCCCGGAATAGGCACGAGTCCGCATCTCACCGCGGAGCTCTTCAAGCTCAAGGCCGGCGTCGACATGCCGCAGGTGCTGTTCAAGGGCTTCGGGCTTGCCGTGATCAGTCTTATCGCCGGAGAGGTGCAGGTCTCGTTCTCGACGATTCTCTCCGTGCAGCCGCACGTAAAGAGCGGCAAGCTGCGAGCGCTCGGCGTCTCCACCGCGAAGCGCGTGCAGGTTCTGCCGGATGTGCCGACGATTTCCGAGTCCGGGCTGCCAGGCTTCGCGACCTCGCAGTGGTTCGGGATATTGGGACCGGCGCGCCTGCCGCGACCCATAGTTGACCGCCTGTACGACTCGCTCGCCCGCGCGACCAGCACTCCCGAGATGAAGGAGCGGTTCGCAGCACAGGGAGTGGAGGTAGTGAATAGCAAGCCGGAAGAGTTCGCGGCCGTCATCAAGCGCGAATTGGTGCAATGGGCCGAGGTCATCAAGGCCGCCGGCATCAAGCCGCAGTAAACCGTTATTTCCCCTGCAACCGGGAGGGTTCATGGCTCGAAATCCACGCAATACCGCGCACGCAACCGCCCGCGATCTTCCTGGACAGGTCGTCCTGGTGCTGCAGGGCGGTGGTGCGCTGGGCGCATACCAGATCGGTGTGTACCAGGCGTTGCACGAGGCGGGCGTGGAGCCCGACTGGGTCATCGGCACTTCGATCGGCGCCATCAACGGCGCGATCATCGCGGGCAATCCCCCCGAACGCCGCCTGGCGCGGCTCGAAGCGTTCTGGAGTACGGTTCGCCAGCAGCAATTCCACGCCATGCTGCCGCCGTGGCTGGGCGTCGCGAACCTGCTGTCGAACCTGAGCATGTACACGCGCGGTGTCGAGGGATTTTTCGCGCCCAATCCGGGAGTGGCATGGGGGCTGCACGCCGGGGTGGGCGTGGAGCGCGCCTCGTACTACACGACCGGGCCGCTCAACGCCACGCTGCAGGGCCTGGTCGATTTTCCGTGCATCAATTCGAAGCTCGTGCGCCTCACGCTGGGCGCGGTCAACGTCCGCAGCGGCGAGATGCGCTACTTCGACAACCGCGACATCGAGCTGGACGTGCGGCACGTGATGGCCTCCGGTGCGCTGCCCCCGGCGTTTCCCGCGGTGCGCATCGACGGCGATCCGTACTGGGACGGCGGCATCTATTCCAACACCCCGATGGAAGTGGTGCTCGACGACAAGCCGCGGCGCGATTCGGTGATCTTCGCGGCAAACCTGTGGCACGCGCAGGCGTCGGAGCCAGGCTCGATCTGGGAGGTGCTCGGCCGGCAGAAGGATATCCAGTATGCCAGCCGCGCGGCGAGCCACGTGCTCCGCCAGCAGCAGATCCACCGGCTGCGGCACATCATCCGCGAGCTCGCTCAGCACTTGCCGCCGGAGCAGCGCAAGGAAAAAGAGATGCAGGAGCTCGTCGCCTACGGCTGCGCGACGGTGATGCACGTGGTGCCGCTCAACGTGCCGCGCCTGGACGGCGAGGACCATACCAAGGACATCGATTTCACGCCCCTGGGCATCAGCGGCCGGCGCGAAGCGGGTTACACGGCTACACGCGACGCGCTCGAGCGTGCGCCGTGGACCCGTGCCGTGGACGCGATGGAGGGCGTCGTCATTCACGAGCCGCCGAACTGACCCCCGGCACTATCCTCCCCCGGGGTCCGATTGGAACGGAAATTGCCCCTCCAAGGGGTGCGGAGGTAAAGAAAACCCCCCGCGTGTGACGTAGATCACATCGCAACCGTGCGATTTTCTCTTGAAGGAACAAAGCTTTGGGCGCATTGTCCGAGACAAGAGCACCCTATGGCGAGCGCCACTTTCAGTACAGCGAAGTCTGCACACCTTACGGCCGTCCCGGCCAAGCGTGAGCGCGACCGCTGCCCTACGACCGTGGTGCAGCTCTTCGAGAGCCGGCAGCCCCGCGTGGTCGAAAACGCCGCCAGCGCGCTCGAGGCCATGCCCCACCTGATGGAGCGGATCTGCCTGCTTTGGGGTCAGGGCGAGTTCGAACCGTACGTCAATCTCCTGATCCTCGATTCACGCGACGGCGCGCGGCAGGGTTTGCCCTGGGAGGCAGCCCAGGAACTCCTGTTCCTCGCCGAGTTGAGCATGGCCAAGCGCGCGCTCCACGCTTCTGAAATCACCGGAGTCCCGTTCAAGCAGATGTTCGCACGGTGCCTGGAAACAGCCGAGCGAACGGCACGCACCTCGAGCAGCCTGGGCCTGGAGGCCAAGGCCGATCCGTGGGGCGATCCCCGCGCGAGCTCGGATGCGAGCAAGCTCGACAAGCGGTCCCAGGCTGCGCCGCGCGCGCGCGAAAAAACCGGCGGGTGGAAATAGTTACCGAATGACCCCCTGAAGGAGCGGCCTGCTCCTTCCGTACGCTCCCCGATTTTCTGGCATCATCCCCGTCGCAGGCCGCATCGACCTAGGAGGATGAACATGGAAATAAAACCGACCCTGAGAGTGATCAACCAGGCCGACTTTCCCGGACGGCGCGGGGTGACCGACGGCCAGACCTACCAGCGGCTCGTCGGATGGCCGGGCGTGCAGGACACCGACCGGGTGCGCGTAGGACGCGCCACCTACAAGCCCGGCACCTACGAGCAGCTCCACTGGCATCCCATCGAAGCCTGCTACTACGTGATCGCGGGTCACGCCACCGTGCGCAATGTCGCGGGCGAGGAATTCGACGTCGGGCCGGGATCCATGATCTATGCGCCGCCGGGCATCGCGGGAGCGCACGAATGGGAAGTGAAGGAGTCGCTCGAGCTGCTGGACATACGCGCCACCAACGAGACCAACAAGAAGATCCAGTACACGGTGGACAAGAAGACCATGCGCTCCTACATCGATCTCCAGGACCTCGAGTACCGGGAGGCGATCAGCTTCAAGTCGCACTACTAAGAGCCGTCATGGGTCAGGGGTGATAGGGAAGAAGTGATGAAAGATGGTGATGAGAGGTGGTGACGGGAAATGGTGATGAAGAACCGTAACTAGCCTGTACATCACCCCTTTTCATCACCAGCAATCATCACTTCTTCTCATCACCAGTTGTCGGACTGGCGTCCGACCTCAGTATTTCCATCCCCGCCTGCAGGCAGCGCTCGATGCGCGAGCGCTCCTTCGCGAGCTTCTCGTCGTTCCATTCCCAGAAGCCGTGCTTCGCCTTCATCCCGATGTGCCCCTTGTCGACCATTTCCTTCAGCAGCGGCGGAGGGACTTTCTCGGTGTACAGGTGCGGATAGATCGACGCGCCGGAGAGGTAGTGAGTATCGAGCCCGGACATTTCCTTCTGCAGCACCGGCCCGCACGCGATGTAGCGGAAGCCGAAACCGAAGCGCACGGCGGTGTCTATGCCCTCCGGCGTGGTCACGCCGTCCGCGATGAGATACAGCGCCTCGCGCATCATGGCGTGCTGCAGCCGGTTGCCGACGAAACCCGGGACATCCTTCTTGACCCAGATGGGCGCCTTGCCCAGGTCGCGCATCAGCTCGACCAGCCGCTCGGCGAGCGCCGGGTCGGTGCC
>Ga0075428_100001709_pt1 | contig 23438 bp, 19 predicted proteins | sample RhiMetdeltSRZDD2_FD_75291 | JGI IMG/M metagenome (GOLD analysis project Ga0075428, IMG submission 75291) | Populus rhizosphere microbial communities from Tennessee, USA - Rhizosphere MetaG P. deltoides SRZDD2 | ecosystem: Host-associated > Plants > Roots > Rhizosphere > Soil | place: USA... | reverse complement strand
CTGCCTGATCTTCGACGACGTCCACCAGCTTCCGCCGGGCTCGGGCGGCGCTCGCTGGCTGACCGCGCTGGTCGACGGCCTGCCGGCCAACGCGCATGCCGTGCTGGCCAGCCGGGCTGAACCGCCGGTCCCGCTGGCCCGCCTCAACAGCCAGGGCGAGGTCCGCCGCATCACCGAGGACGAGCTGCGCTTCTCGCGGGAGGAGCTCACCAGCTTCGCGGTCCGGCGGGGCATCGATCCCGAGCAGTTCGCCGACACCGGCGGTTGGCCGGCCGTGGCCGAGCTGGCCGCCAGCGTCGATCGGCGGCTCTCGGGCGCCTACCTGTGGGAGGAGGTCCTCGAACCGCTGGGCCCCGATCGCCGCCACGTGCTCAGCGTGCTGTCCGACCTGGGCGGTGCCGACGACCCGTTGGCGGCAGCGGCCCTCGATCGGCCGGTCGCCCTGGCCGATGAGCTGGACGGCGTCCCGCTCCTGGCCGAGGTCGGCAACGGCTGGTACGTCCCGCACGCGCTGTGGAGCAGTGCCCCCGGCATCGCGCTCGATCCCGACCGGCGGACCGAGGTCCGGCGGCGGGCGGCCCGCCACCTGCAGGAGCGGGGCCTGCTCGACGAGGCGTTCACCCTCATCGAGGGCGCCGAGCTGTGGGAGGAGGCGCCGGCCCTGCTGCGCTCGGCGTGCCTGGCTCTCGAGCGGTTGACGCCGAGCCGGATCGAGCGGTGGCTGGCTGCCTGCCCGCCGTCGGTGCGGGACTCCTCGGCCGGCGAGCTGGCGGCGGGGCTGCTGACGTCGATGACCGAAGCGGCCGACGCGGTCGAGCAGCTGTGGGACGTGGCCCAGCGGTTGCGGAAGGAAGGCGACGTCGACGCCGAGCTGCTGGCCATCGCGGTCCTGGCCCGCCTGGCCTGGACGGGCCTGAACCTCGGGCCTCTGGGTCGCGAGCTCACCGTCCGCCTGATGGAGCTGGGGGCCACGGGCCACCCGCAGGCACAGAGCCTGGCGGCGCTGGTCCGGGCGATGGTCGCGGACTTCCGGGGCGACGACGCCGGGGTGCTGGCCGAGCTCGCCACCATCGAGCCCCAGACCCTCGATCCGGCCTGGGAGGCCGTCGCCCGCTGGTTGGGTGGGCTGGTGCACCTGGACCTCGGCGAGGTCGAGGCGGCCCAGGAGATCGTGGACGGGTTCAGGTCGCCGAGGGATCCGTTGACTCGCACGATCTACGGCGGGCTGCAGCTGCGGATCGCCTGGAGCCAGGGCCGCGTCGGCCAGGTCCTGGCGGATACGCCCGAGCTGCTGGACCACGTCCGCGCCGCGGGCGGTGCCGCCGTCGTCTACCAGGGCATGGCGGTGGCCAGCACGGTGTTCGCCCACATGGGCGACGTCCGGGCCGCCCGCCGCTGCCTGGAGGAGGCCGGGAGGGCACCGATCGGTCCCGACGGTCGCCCGCCGGCCGGGGTCGGCCTGATCATGGCCTCCCTGCGGCTGGCGGAGGGCGACGAGGAGCAGGCGGCGGCGACCGTGCACGAGGCGCTGCGCGCGACTCGGGGCTCGGTGAACCGGGGTGTCGACCGCCGGATGTGGCGCCACCTGCTGCCGCTGAGCTACGTGCTCGCGCCCGAGACCCGGGCCTACTGGGACGAGGCCGCGACCCGCGGCTACCAGGCCAACGGCCGGGATCTGGCGGCGGCGGTCGTGGCGCTGCGGGCGGGGGAGGGCGAGCAGCAGCTGCGCGACCTGGACCTCTCGAACCTGGACGTGGTCCGATCGGCACTGCACCATCGGTTCGCCGCCGAGCTGGCCGTGGGGCTGGCGGCGCTCGGGCGCCCCGAGGGGCCAGCATTGCTCGAGGCCCTGGGGCCGGCGGGCCGGGATGCCGTCCGTGCCCTTGGCGCAGGTGACTCGCGCCTCGCCAAGCCCGCCCGCTCGCTGCTGGGCACGGTGCCGGCGCCGCCGCGGCAGGTGGCCGAGCTGGCCGTCCTGGGACCGATGAACCTCCGGCTGTCGGGGGAGCGCGCGCCGGCCAGCGACCTGACCTTCCCCGATCTCGCCCGCAAGCGGCTACGAACCCTGCTGGCCTTCCTGGTGACCCACCGGATCACCGACCGCACGGCGATCATGACCGCGCTGTGGCCCGACCTCGACGAGCGAGCGGCCAGCAACAACCTGGCCGTCACCCTCACCTACGTGCTGCAGGCACTGGAGCCCTCGCGGACCGCGGGCGAGCCGGCCTACCTGGTGCGCCAGGACGGGCCGAGCGTGTCGCTGATCACCGGGTCGCACCTGCGCATCGACGCCGACCGCTTCGACCACCACCTGGCCGAAGCGGCCCGGGCCGAGGCCCACGGCACGCCGTCGGTCGCCCTGGACCACAACCTCGCGGCCGTCGAGCTCTACCGCGGCGAGCTGTTCGCCGACGTGCCCGAGGCGGACTGGATGATCCTGGACCGGGAGCACTACCGCACCCGGTTCGTGAGCGCCGCCACCCGCGCCGGGCAGCTGCTCCTCGGGCGGGGGGACACCCACGAGGCCGAGGCGGTGGCCCGGCGGGCGCTCGGCGCCGACCCGTGGGCCGAGGACGCCTACGCCGTGCTCGTCGCCGCGGCGGTGGCCAACGGCGACCGGTCCGGCGCCCACCGGCTGCTCGAGCACTGCATCACGGCGCTGGCCGATCTGGGCGTCGAGCCGTCCGAAGCCACCCGCCAGCTCCGGCGCCGGGTCCAGGGCAGCATCGCCAGCTAGCTAGCCCCCGCCACCCCCCCCGCCGTCTCCGCCGCCACCGGTCCCCGCCGTCTCCCGTTCCCCGGCGTCTCCCGCTGCCGCCGTTCCCCGGCGTCTTTGAAGATCTTCCGTTGGCAGCCAACGGAAGATCTTCAAAGACGGTCGGGGAGCAGCCGGCGACCAGCTAGAGGTTGGAGCAGCGGCGGTGATGGTGGGGTGGGCCGCGGTGGAAGGTGATGACCACCGAGCCGTCGCCCGACGACACGCCGGGCTCGACGAGCGGCGGGCAGAGGGTGTCGTCCGGGACCAGGCTGGAACCGCCGCCGCCACCGGCCGACGTGCCGGTGAACTGGACCAGCGGCCGCTCGAACCGACCCGCCGACCCACCGCCCCCGCCTCCGAAGAGTCCGCCGCCACCGCCGCCGCCACCCTGGCCCGCCGAGACGGCGAACGGGTTGCCGGAGACGAAGTCCACCCGCGTGATCGGCGCGGCCTGGCCGGCGCCACCGACACCTGATCCACCCGCGGCTCCGCCCTCGCCGCCCGCACCGCCGGCGACCACCGTTCCGCCGCCACCGCCGAGCACCGGTGTCGGCGGGAAGATGTCGGGGAGGCTGGACACCACCTGGCCGTCGCTTCCGGCCACGCCGTCGGCGCCGCCTGCCCCGCCCGCCGCCGATCCGGACCCGCCGCCACCGCCTGCGACCAGCAGGCGGGAGGCGAAGTCCGTCGTGTCGCCGGTACGGACGTCGGATGCGCCGCCACCGCCGCCTCCACCCGGGCCACCCGGTAGGTGGAGCACGTCGCCGAAGTCCAACGGATCTGCCCCGGCGCCACCAGGCGCCCCACCGCCGAAGCCGCCGGCACCGGCACCCGACGCGCCTCCGGTCGGATCGCCGCCCCGCCCGCCGACCACGATGGTAAGGACGGTCCGGGGCCGCACCCGGATGGTGGCCGTGACGTGGGCGCCGGCTCCACCTCGGGCGCCCCCGCCGGCCGCGCCGTACAGGTCGAAGGTCGCCGAGCGCACACCGGCCGGGACCCGCCACTGGAACACACCCGGTTCGTCGAACGTCACACTCGTCCGGTGCGGGTGGGCCTCGGCGACTGCGCCGGTCCCCCCGATCCCCCCGAGTGTCGTCCAGACGACTGCTCCGACCGCCGCGGCGGCCGCACGCCAGAACGCCACGCCGAGCAGTGTCAGCCGGAGGTCGAGCGATGTCAACGCCGGAGCCCGCCCGGGGGCGCGAGCACCGGAAGCAAATCCAGACCTAGTCGATCAGGAATTGACAAATGGCTGGTTTCGGGGCTTAATTCCCACCTAGTCAGTAGAGACAGTAGAGAGAGTCGACAAGGAGAGCTTCCATGCGGATGAGGACAGGCGGGCGGTTCGCGCGTGCGACCGGCCTCGTGGTGGCCGTGACGTTGGCGGTGGGCGCCGCCGCGTGCGGTGACGACGACACCGCGGCGTCCGATGGATCGGGCGGCTCCGTCGACCTGGTGGCGTACTCCACACCGCAGGAGGCGTACGCCGACATCATCGAGGCCTTCAAGGCCGACGGCCACGACGGCGTCGATGTGAGCGAGTCCTACGGCGCGTCCGGTGACCAGAGCCGTGCCGTCGAGGCCGGCCAACCGGCGGACTACGTGGCCTTCTCCCTGGAGCCCGACGTTAACCGGCTGGTCGAAGCGGACCTCGTGGCCGACGACTGGAACAGCGGTCAGTACCACGGCATGGTCACCGATTCCGTCGTGGTCCTCGTGGTCCGGCCGGGCAATCCGAAGAACATCGAATCCTGGGACGACCTGATCGAGGACGACGTCGAGGTCGTCACCCCCAACCCGTTCACCTCGGGTGGGGCCCGCTGGAACGTCATGGCGGCGTACGGAGCGCAGATCCAGCAGGGGAGGTCCGAAGACGAGGCCCAGCAGTACCTGGCCGACCTGTTCGCCAACGTGATCGTGCAGGACGACAGCGCCCGCAAGTCGCTGCAGACCTTCAGCGGCGGGGCGGGCGACGTCCTGCTGGCGTACGAGAACGAGGCCATCTTCGCCCAACAGAGCGGGGAGGACATCGAGTACATCGTCCCCGACGACACCATCCTCATCGAGAACCCGGTCGCCCTCACCACAGGCGGGGCCGACGACCAGGCAGCCGAAGACTTCCTCGACTTCGTCTACACCACGGACGCGCAGCGGATCTTCGCCGACCACGGGTACCGCCCGGTGGTGGAGGGCGTCGCCGAGCCCAACGAGTTCCCCACGCCGTCCGGCCTGTTCACGATCGACGACTTCGGTGGGTGGAGCGAGGTCTCCAGCACCTTCTTCGACCCCGAGGACAGCGTCATGGCCGACGTCGAGCGCGGAATCGGGGTCTCGACGGGTGGCTGACACCGCCGTCCCGGTTCCCCGAGCTTCGGTCCCCCCAACGGGCCGCACCCTGGCACGCAGCCGGGTGCGGCCCGGTACCGGTCTCGGGCTGGGCCTGGCGACCCTGTACATGAGCGCGATCGTGCTGGTGCCGCTGGGCGCGGTCGTCTGGCGGTCCCGCGGCGACGGCTGGAGCGGTTTCTGGCACGACGTCACGACCCCCGAGGCCTCCTCGACGCTGCGGCTGACGGTCGGCGTGTCGCTGGCGGTGGCGGTGATCAACGCCGGCTTCGGGACGCTGATCGCCTGGGTGCTGGTCCGGGACCGCTTCGCCGGCAAGCGGTTCGTGGACGCCCTGATCGACCTGCCCTTCGCGCTGCCGACCATCGTCGCCGGCCTGGTGCTGCTGGCCCTGTACGGCCCCGAGAGCCCGCTCGGGGTCGACCTGGCCTACACCCGCCCCGGCGTGGTGGTGGCCCTGCTGTTCGTGACCCTGCCCTTCGTGGTCCGGACGGTCCAGCCGGTGCTGATCGAGCTGGACCGGGAGATGGAGGAGGCCGCGGCCTCGCTCGGTGCCACCCGGGCGACCATCTTCCGGCGCATCATCCTCCCCAACCTCATGCCGGCCATCGCGGCCGGCACGGCGCTCTCCTTCGCCCGGGCCATCAGCGAGTACGGCGCCACAGTGCTGATCTCCGGCAACCTGCCGTTCAAGACCCAGGTGGCGTCGGTGCACATCTTCAGCCAGATCGAGAACGACAACACCACCGGCGCTGCGGCCGTGAGCACGGTGCTGCTGCTGGTCTCGCTGGTGGTGCTGCTCTCGCTGGACCTGGTGCAACGCTGGGCGGTGCGGCGTGACTGACGCACCGTCGCCGGTCGTCCGCTACGGGATGCGGATCCTCGCCCTGGGGTACCTGGCCTTCCTGCTGGTGATCCCGGTCGGCCTGGTCTTCTGGCGGACCTTCGAGAACGGCATCGGCCCCGTGATCGAGGCCCTGAGCTCGCCCCTTGCCAAGCACGCCTTCACCGTCACGCTGCAGGTGGCCTCGATCGCGGTGGTCGCCAACACGATCTTCGGGGTCGCGGTGTCGTTGCTGCTGGTCCGGCACGAGTTCCGCGGGAAGCGGATCCTGAACACCCTCATCGACCTGCCGCTCGCGGTCTCGCCGGTGATCGTGGGCCTGGCCCTGATCCTGGTCTACGGACGCCTCGAACCGGTCGGGGGCTGGTTGTCCGAGCGCGGCATCGACATCATCTTCGCCGTCCCCGGCATGGCGATGGCCACCATCTTCGTGTCCCTGCCGCTGGTGGTGCGAGCGGTCGTGCCGGTGCTCGAAGAGGTCGGGATCGAGCAGGAGCAGGCCGCGTGGACGCTCGGTGCGTCGCCCATCCAGACCTTCCGGCGGATCACCCTGCCGGCCATCCGGTGGGGGTTGGCCTACGGCATCGTCCTCACCCTGGCCCGGTCGCTCGGCGAGTTCGGTGCCATCGCAGTCGTCTCCGGCCGGATCCGTGGCAAGACGCAGACCTTGACGTTGTTCGTGGAGGAGCGGTTCCAGAACTTCGACGAGCACGCCGCCTACGCCGCAGCGTTCGCGTTGGCTGGGGTGGCCGTCGTGGCGCTGGTGGCGATGAACATCTCCCGTCCCGAGGAGAGCTGAGGAGTCCGAGGAGCCCTGCCATGGCCATCGAGGTCAGGAACATCACCAAGCGCTTCGGGGACTTCCTCGCTCTCGACGACGTGTCGGTCGACATCGCGGCCGGGTCGCTGACGGCGCTGCTCGGGCCCAGCGGGGGCGGCAAGTCCACGCTGTTGCGAGTGATCGCCGGGCTCGAGTCCCCCGACTCGGGCGTCGTCGAGATCAGCGGCACCGACGCCACCCGCCTGCCGCCGCAGCGGCGCAACGTCGGCTTCGTGTTCCAGCACTACGCGGCGTTCAAGCACATGTCGGTGTACAAGAACGTGGCCTTTGGCTTGGAGATCCGCAAGAAGCCCAAGGCCGAGATCCGTCGCCGGGTCGACGAGCTGCTGGAGCTGGTGCACCTGGAGCCGTTCGCCAAGCGGCTGCCCTCCCAGCTGTCCGGCGGCCAGCGCCAGCGCATGGCGCTGGCTCGGGCGCTGGCGGTCGAGCCCGAGGTGCTGCTGCTCGACGAGCCCTTCGGCGCGCTCGATGCGCAGGTCCGCAAGGAGCTGCGGGCCTGGCTGCGGCGACTGCACGACGAGGTCCACGTGACCACGGTGTTCGTGACCCACGACCAGGAGGAGGCGATGGACGTCGCCGACCGGATCGTGGTCATGGCCAACGGCCGGATCGAGCAGGAGGGCACGCCGGACGAGCTGTACGAGAAGCCGGCCAACGACTTCGTGATGAGCTTCCTGGGTCCGGTGACCCGGCTGGGCGACCGGCTGGTGCGGCCCCACGACCTGGAGCTGCTCGACAAGGCGGAGGACGACTCGACCGAGGCCAAGGTGGTGCGGGTGGTGCGGCTGGGCTTCGAGGTGCGGGTCGAGATCCAGGTGGATGGCAGCGATGTCTGGGTGCAGATGACCCGCTATGTCGCCGACCGCCTCGACCTCGAGCCGGGAGGCCGCATCTTCGTCCGCGAGGCCGTCACCTCCGCCTGAGGCGGGTTGGTCAACCGATGCGCTCGAGGACGGTGGGGCGGGGCTCGGGGGGCTCCGGCCCGACCTCGATGGCGCCGTCGAGCGCTGCGAGAGCGGCATCGATCCGGGCCGGGTCGTCGGCGTGCAGTACCAGGACCGGCGCGCCCGCCTCCACCGCCGCGCCCGGTTTCCGCACGCACACCGCGCCCGCGGTCGCCGAGACCGGGTCCTCCTTGCGGGAACGGCCGGCACCCAGCCGCCACACGGCGATCCCGACGGCCCGGGCGTCCAGCCGCCGGAGGTACCCGCCCCGCTCGGCCCGGACCTCGTGGCGGATCGACGCCTCGGGGAGGACGGCGTCGGGGTCGCCTCCCTGGGCCCGGATCATCGCCTCCCAGACCGGCACAGCGGCGCCCTCCCGCAGCACCCGCGCGGGGTCGGTGCCGGCTCCGGCGGAGAGCCCGGCCAGGTCCACCATCTCCCGCGCCAGCGCGACGGTGACCTCGACCAGGTCGGGCGGGCCCTCGCCATACAGGGTCTCCACGGCTTCGATGACCTCCAGCCCGTTGCCGCAGGCCCTGCCCAGCGGCGCGTCCATGGCCGTGAGCAGCGCCGACGTGCGCACGCCGTGGGCCTGGCCCAGCCCGACCATGGTCTCGGCCAGGCGCCGGGCCCGGTCGAGCTCGGGCAGGAAGGCGCCCGAGCCGACCTTCACGTCGAGCACCAGGGACTCCGTGCCCTCGGCGATCTTCTTGGCCATGATCGAGCTGGCGATCAGCGGGATGGCCTCGACGGTCGCGGTCACGTCGCGCAGCGCGTAGAGCTTCCGGTCGGCGGGGCACAGCGCCTCGCTGGCGGCGCAGATCACGACCCCGACCTCGGCCAGCTGGCCCACGATCTCGCTCGTGCTCAGCGTGGCCCGCCAGCCCGGTATGGCCTCCAGCTTGTCGAGCGTGCCACCGGTGTGGCCCAGGCCCCGTCCCGACAGCTGGGGCACGGCCGCGCCGCACGCCGCCACCAGCGGCGCCAGGATCAGCGACACCTTGTCGCCGACGCCACCCGTCGAGTGCTTGTCGACGGTCGGTCGACCGACGCCGGACAGGTCGAGCCGCTCGCCGGAGTCGATCATCGCCTGGGTCCAGGTGGCCAGCTCCGCCGGGTCCATGTCGCGCAGGAGGATGGCCATGCAGAGTGCCGCGGCCTGCTCGTCGGCGATGGTCCCCGCCGTGTAGCCGTCGACGAAGAACCGGATCTGCTCGTCACTCAGCTGGCCGCCGTCCCGCTTGGTGCGGATGACGTCCAGGACGTCGGTCGCCATCAGTGCGGGGCGTCCTGGGACGCGAGGTCGTCGGCGTCGAACGCGCCGGGCAGCCACTCGCGCATCGGCCGCTCGTTGACCAGGAGGTCCGGTCCGCCCGCCTCCAGCAGGACCTGACGGCACCGCCCGCAGGAGGCGAGGTCCCGCCCGTCGGGACCACACACGGCGACGGCGACCAGCCGACCGCCGTAGCCACCGGCGTGGAGGGCGGAGACCAGCCCGCACTCCGCGCACAACCCCAGCCCGTAGGAGGCGTTCTCCACGTTGCAGCCCACGACGATCGTCGGCCCGTCGGCGCCGTCGGCCGCTTCGACCAGGCCGGCTGCGCCGACCGGGAAGTTCGAGTATGGCGCGTAGGCTCGGCGGGCGACGTCGGTGGCGGCGGCCCGCAGCGCCGCCCAGTCCACCTCCACCGACGGCATCAGGAGCGCTCGTAGATCTGACCGTCGGCCGCGGGCGGGCGCGACCGTCCCACCAGCCCGGCGACGACGATGATGGTCACGATGTACGGCGTGGCCAGCAGGATCTCGGACGGGATCGGCGTGTTGAGCAGGGCCAGCCGGCCCTGCAGCTCCTCCGCGAAGCCGAACACCAGGGCCGCGATGAACGCCCCGACAGGATGCCACCGCCCGAAGATCAGGGCGGCGAGCGCGATGAACCCCCGCCCGGCGGTCATCTCCTCGTTGAACCCGCTCACGGCGTCGAGCGTGAACCACGTGCCTGCCAGACCGGCGATGGCGCCGCCCGTGATCACCGACCGGTAGCGGGTGGCCAGGACGTTGATGCCCACCGTGTCCGCGGCGCCCGGATGCTCGCCCACCGCTCGGATCCGCAAGCCCCAGCGTGTGCGGTACAGCGCCCAGGCCAGCCCGAAGACCAGCGCGAACATCAGGTACACGTAGATCGTGCGGTCGAACAGCAGCGGCCCGAAGAACGGGATGTCCTGCAGCAGCGGGATGCCCAGGGGCTGGAACGAGCCGGGCTCGTTCAGGTCCGGGTACTCGGCCAGGACCTGGGTGCCGAGGTAGCTGGTCAACCCCAGGGCCAGGATGTTGATGACGGTCCCGCCGATGATCTGGTCGACCCGGTACCGGATGGACAGCACGGCCAGCAGCGCTCCGAGCACCGCGCCGATCGCGATCCCGCTGAACATGCCGATCCAGACCGAGTCGGCCGCGCTCGCGGTCAGCGCGCCGGTGAAGGCCGCCGTGAGCAGCATCCCCTCGATGCCGATGTTGATGACACCGGAGCGCTCGCACATGAGCCCGGCCAGCGCGCCCAGGGCCAGCGGCACCGCCTTGAACAGCGTGCCCTGGAACAGGCCCAGGATGCTGACCGAGTCGCCGCGGGCCGCCCACGCCAGCAGGGCGACCACGAACAGCGCCAGCACGATCCCGAACACGAGGTAGGTCCGGCGTCGGAGCAACCCGGTGACCAGAGCCGCCCCGAGCAGCACCGCGATCAGCCCGAGGACCAGGCAGGTCTCGCGGGCCGGCAGCACGAGGTCCGGCAGTGTCGACTCGCCCCGCTTGTTGAAGACGAAGGTGGCGTCCAGGCCGGACTCGCTGCCCAGCCCGAAGGCCCGGATCATGATCGCACCGAGGACGATGGAGGCGATCCCGAAGCCGCCGCGGCGGCGGGCGCTCATCTCCCCTCGGACCGCCAGCTCGGCGTCGGTGGGCTCGGGAGGCTCGGGCGGCTCGACCTGGGCATCGGTGACGACGGTCGACATCCTCATGCCCCCCAGCTCGTGGTGAAGGCCGGTTCGGCCTCTCGGCGGGCTCTGACCCGGTAGATGGCCCGGACCAGGTCCGGTGCCGCGACGAAGGCGATGATCAGCGCCTGGATGACCACGATGATGTCCACCGGCGTCGATGTCTGAGCCTGCATGCCGGTCGAGCCGGACCGCATGATGCCGAACAGCAGGGCGGCGGCGAGCACGCCGATGGGGTTGGCTCGACCCAGCAGGGCCACGGCGATCCCGTCGAAGCCCAGCTCGCGGTAGTAGCCGCCGGTGAGGCTGAAGCTCTCCCGCCCGAGGATGTTGGTGGTGCCTGCGAGCCCGGCCAGCCCGCCCGCGAGGACCATGGCCAGCACGTAGGTCGCGCCCACACCCATGCCGGCGTAGCGCGCCGCGTTGGGGTTCGCGCCCACCGCCCGCAGCCGGAAGCCGATCGTGGACCGCCCGAACAGCCACCACACCAGCCAGGCCGCGGCCAGGGCCATGAACAGGCCGAGGTGCAGGGTCAGATCGCCGATCGTGAAGTCGGGCAGCCGGGCGGATTCGAGGACCGGCTTCGAGATCGGGTCGTTGCGGCCCGGACGCAGGAAGGCGTCGCTGCGGAGCGCGTAGTCGAGCAGGTAGTAGGCGACGTAGTTGAGCATGATCGTGGTGATCACCTCGTGCGCGCCGGTCCGGGCCTTGAGCACCCCCGCGATAGAGCCCCAGAGCGCTCCTCCCACGAAGCCGGCTGCCACCGCCAACGGGATGTGGATGGCGCTGGGGAGGTGCCACGTGAAGCCCACCCAGCCGGCGCAGGTGGCGCCGATCACCAGCTGCCCCGCGGCTCCGATGTTGAACAGCCCGGCCCGGAAGGCCAGCGCGACCGAGAGGCCGGTGAAGGCCAGCGGGGTGGCCTCGACCAGGGTGCGGCTGAAGGCGGGCCAGCTGCCGAGCGAGGTGTCGTAGAGCGCGTAGTAGGAGTCCCAGACGAGCTGCCACGACTCGGACAGCGTCTCGCCCGGGTGACTGAAGAAGCCGCTCCAGGCATCGAGGGTGTCCGGGCTCGAGAAGACGATCACCAGACCACCGATGGCCAGGGCGGTGAGCAGGGCCAGGGCGGGGATCAGCAGCGCGTCGCGCGTGGCTTCCAGCCAGCGGCGCAGCGTCGGCAGCGCGGCCCTGCTCTCGGCCCCCTCGGCCTCGGGCTGCGGTTGCTCGTCCTGGACGGTGGTGGTCGTCACGTCACCACCACCTCTTCCTCTTCGCCCTCGACCGGCGCGACCTCGGCCGCTTCCTCGACGGCCCCGGCCATGAGCAAGCCGAGGCGCTCGCTGTTGGCGTCGGTCCGGTCCAGGACCCCGACGATCCGACCCCGGTAGATGACGGCGATGCGGTCGGCGAGGGCCAGGACCTCGTCGAGCTCGCTGGAGTTCAGCAGCACCGCGACCCCCTCGTCGCGCTTGGCGACCACCTGGCGGTGGATGTACTGGATCGACCCGACGTCGAGGCCCCGGGTGGGCTGGGACAGGATCAGCAGCCGGCGGGCATGGAAGAACTCGCGGGCCACGATGACCTTCTGCTGGTTGCCGCCGGACAGCCCCGACACCGTGGCCTGCACCGATGGCGTGCGGACGTCGAAGTCGTCGACCAGCTGCTCGGCGTGCTCCTGGATGGCCGGGCGGTTGACCCGGAAGCCGCGGGAGAAGGGCGGCGAGTCGATCTGGTTGAGGACCATGTTCGCGGCGACGGTGAACGAGCCGATCAGGCCGTCCCGCTGGCGGTCCTCCGGGACGTGGGCCAGGCCCGCCTCGAACAGGTGGTCCGGCGATGCACCCGTGACATCGGTGCCGTCGAGCTGGACGGAGCCGCTGATCGGCCCGCGCAGCCCGGTGAGGGCCTCGATCAGCTCGGTCTGGCCGTTGCCCTGGACGCCGGCGATGGCCAGGATCTCGCCGGCCCGGACGTCGAGGTCCACGCCGTCGACCACCCTGTGGCCCCGGTCGTCGGCGACCACGAGCCCCGCCACGTCCAGCACCGGCGGGCCCGGCTCGGCTGGGGTCTTGTCCACCACCAGCTGCACGTCGCGCCCGACCATCATCGAGGCCAGCTTCTGGGCGTCGGCTTCGGCCGGCGTGGTCTCGCCGACCACCCGCCCCCGGCGTAGCACGGTGATGCGGTCGGCGATGGAGAGGACCTCCCGCAACTTGTGGCTGATGAAGATCACCGAGCGACCGGCCTCGGCCAGTTCGCGGATGATGCGCATCAGCTCGTCTATCTCCCGGGGCGTGAGCACCGCGGTGGGCTCGTCGAGGATCAGGCAGCGGGCTTCGCGGTAGAGGGCCTTGAGGATCTCGACCCGCTGCTGCACGCCCACCGACAGGTCCTCGACGGTGGCGCCCGGCGTCACGGCGAGCCCGTAGTGCTCGGACAGCTCGGCCACCCGTTGCCGGCCCCGCTGCCGGTCGAGCCGCCCGAGGAAGCCGGTGGGCTCGACGCCGAGCATGACGTTCTCGGCGACGGTGAACACCGGGACCAGCTTGAAGTGCTGGTGGACCATGCCGATGCCGGCTCGGATGGAATCGGCGGGCGAGCGGGGCTGGAACGGCTCGCCGTCCAGGAACATCTCGCCCTCGTCGGGCGGATGCAGCCCGAACAGGATGTTCATCAGGTTGGTCTTGCCGGCGCCGTTCTCACCCAGCAGCGCGTGGACCTCTCCGCTCTCCACGGAGAGGTCCACACCGTCTGCGGCCACGACCCCGGGCCACCGCTTGGTGATCCCCCGGAGCTCGACCTTCATGTTGTCGGACGCCTAGGCGGCGGGCCGGGTCTCGATGTCGCCGGCGATGATCTGTTGGGTGAGATCGTCGACGGCGTCCTTGACCTCCTGGGGCACGGACTCCTCGAACTCGTGGAAGGGAGCGATGCCCACCCCACCGTTCTCGAGGGTGCCGGTGTACAGGCCGGACTCGAAGTTGTCCTCCGCAGCGGCGACCGTGGTGTCGTGCACGGCGACATCCATGTTCTTCATGACCGACGTCAGGAAGAGGTCGCAGGCATCCTCGACGCTCACGCAGCCGTCGGTGTCGACCCAGACGATCTTGGCGTTGCCGCCGGCCGCCTGGACCGCCTCGATGGTGCCCTGACCGACGGGGCCGGCCACCGGCATGATGATGTCGGCGCCCTGGTCGAGCAGCTGCTCGGTGGTGGAGCGACCCTTGGCCTGGTCCTCGAAGTCGCCGGTGAACAGGCCGTCACCGTCGGCGGTGCTCCAGCCGAGGAGCTCGACGTTCGCGCTGTTCTGCTCGTTGTAGTAGGTGATCCCGGCCTCGAAGCCCTCCATGAAGATGGTGACCGTCGGGATGTTGATGCCGCCGTAGGTACCGACCTTGCCGGACTCCGTGGTCGCCGCAGCGACGTAGCCGGCCAGGAACGCGGCCTGGTCGGTGGAGAAGGTCAGCTCGGCGACGTTGGGGAACTCGTCCGCCGGGTCACCGGCGGCCTCGCTGAAGTCGTAGTCGACGATCGCGAAGTTCTGGTCGGGGTTGTCGGTGGCCGCCGTCGCAGTCGCTCCGCCGAGGAGGAAGCCCACGGTCACGATCAGGTCGCAACCCTGGTCGATGAAGGCCTGGATGTTGGCCGCATAGTCGGCCTCGGTCTCGGACTCGAGCACCGCCGGCTCGAACCCGAGCTCGTCGGCGGCCTGCACGAGGCCGTTGTACGCCGTCTCGTTGAACGACCGGTCGTCGACGCCGCCCGTGTCGGTGACCTGGCAGGCGGTGAAGTCGGTGGCTGCCTCCTCGCCACCGCCCCCGCCATCCCCGCCGGATGTGGTGTCGTCATCGTCGCCGCAAGCGGCGGCGACCAGCGCCAGTGCGAGCGCCATGCTGAGGCCCTTGAGCCACTGTCGTTGCAGCATGAGTTCTCCTGTCGAATGCGATGGTGACCCCCTAGGTCACCGCCGCACAATACGTCGTCCGATGCCAGGGTGCTTCAACAAGATGTTGAAGCGTTCGGTCGATGGCTGGGCATGTTGCGGCGGCGTGACGGGGTAGCCGCGCTCGCTACGGTTCCCTGGCCATGAGCGCTTCATGCCCCCCGGCTCCTCTGCGGCCGCCGCGATGACCGCCGATCCGTTCGCCCTGGCGGGCGAGACGGCGGCCGCCCTGGCCGACGCGACCGGCGTCGACCGCCACGACGTCGCGGTGGTGCTCGGGTCCGGTTGGCGGCCGGCCGTCGACCGGTTGGGGTCCGCCGTGGCCGAGGTGGAGACGGCCACCCTGCCCGGCTTCCCGGTGTCCACCGTCGCCGGTCACAGCGGCACCGTGCGCTCGCTGCAGTCGCCCGGCGGGCGACGGGTGCTGGCGTTCATCGGGCGGGTGCACGGCTACGAGGGCCATCCGCCGGCCGCCGTGGTGCACGGGGTCCGCGCCGCCCACGCGGCAGGGTGCCGGGCCATCGTGCTGACCAACGCCGCCGGCGGGATACGGGAGGGCCTGCAGGTCGGGCAGCCGGTGCTGATCGCCGATCACCTCAACCTGACCGGGTCCTCGCCGTTGTCCGGTGCCGCGCCGCCGGAGCCGCTCGCGGCGCGGTTCGTCGACCTCACCGAGGCCTACTCGCCCCGGCTGCGGGCCCTGGCCCGGTCGGTCGACGGGACGCTGGCCGAGGGGGTCTACGCCGGGCTGCCGGGGCCGCACTACGAGACACCGGCCGAGATCCGGATGCTGCAGGGACTGGGTGCCGATCTGGTGGGGATGTCCACGGTGTGGGAGACCATCGCCGCCCGCCACCTCGGGCTGGAGGTGCTCGGGGTCTCGCTGGTCACCAACCTGGCGGCGGGGCTCAGCGGCGAGCCGCTGTCGCACATCGAGGTGCTGGAGGCGGGCCGCGCGGCTGCCGACCGCATGGGTGCCCTCCTCGCCGAGGTCCTCGACCGCCTCTGACTCCTGGCCTTCGGGCCCGGACGCTGGCCCCGATGCCGGAGCGCGGAGCTGCGGCGTGGCGTCCGGCGGTTGCCGCAGGCTCGGGTGAGGGTCGTACGCTCGGCGGGGTGACTCCGGACGAGCTGCTGGCCGTGGCGCGGGCCTGGCGGGACGAGGATCCCGACCCCGGGACCCGCGCCGAGGTCGACCAGCTGCTGGCGGGCGCCGAGGCCGGGGGCCGGGACGAGCTGGAGGCCCTGCAGGACCGCTTCGGCAGCCGCCTGGAGTTCGGCACCGCCGGGCTCCGGGGTGCGCTCGGGGCCGGTCCGAACCGGATGAACCGGGCCGTCGTCATCCGCACCACCGCCGGGATCGCGGCCTACCTCGCCGACCACGGTGCCGCCGGGTCGCCGGTCGTCGTCGGCTACGACGCCCGGCACCGGTCCGCCGACTTCGCGGCCGACGCCGCGGCCGTGCTCGCCGCAGCGGGACACCGCGTCCACCAGGCCGACGGGCCGATCCCGACCCCCGTGCTCGCCTTCGGTGTCACGCACCTCGGGTGCAGCGCCGGCATCCAGATCACCGCCAGCCACAACCCGCCCCAGGACAACGGCTACAAGGTCTACCTGGGCGACGGCGCCCAGATCGCTCCGCCCACCGACCGGGAGATCGCCGAGCGCATCGAGGCCGTCGGCCCTCTCGCGTCGGTGCCGCTGGCGCCGTTGGCCGACGATGACTCCCGCATCGAGCAGGTGGGCAAGGACCTGATCGACGCCTACGTCGAGGGGGTCGTCGGGCCCGTGCCCCGGCGCCAGTCCACGCCGGCGGTCGCGGGGCTGCGGGTGGTGTACACGCCGTTGCACGGGGTGGGCCGCGACGTGCTGGTCGACGTGCTGGCCCGGGCCGGCTTCGCCCCCTGCCACGTCGTCCCGGCCCAGGCCGATCCCGACCCGGACTTCCCGACCGTCGCCTTCCCCAACCCCGAGGAGCCCGGTGCGCTCGACCTCGCCCTGGACCTGGCCGGCGACGTCGACGCGGACGTCGTGCTGGCCAACGATCCCGACGCCGACCGCCTGGCCGCCGCGGTCCCCGTACCCGCCTTCGAGACCGCTGCGCCAGGGGCGGCCCGCTCGTGGCGCGCGCTGTCGGGCGACGAGATCGGCGTCCTCCTGGCGGACTGGCTGCTGTCCCAGGACGATGGCACCGACCGGCTGGTGGTCACGACGGTGGTGTCCTCGTCGATGCTGTCCCGCCTCGCGGCCGCCCGGGGCGTGCAGTTCGCCGAGACGCTCACCGGCTTCAAGTGGATCGCCCGGGCGGCCTTCGACCACCCCGACCTGCGCTTCGTCTACGGCTACGAGGAAGCGCTGGGTTCCTGCGTCGGGACCCTGGTGCGGGACAAGGACGGGATCAGCGCCGCTCTGGCCTTCGCCGAGCTGGTGGCGGCGGAGAAGGAGCGCAGGCGCAGCGTGCTCGACCGGCTCGACGACCTGGCCCGGGAGCTCGGCGTCCACGCGACCGGCCAGCTCTCGGTCCGGCTGGACGGGGTGGGCGCCCTCGACCGGATGGAGGCCATCGTCGACCGGCTGGCGGTGGCGCCGCCGGACACCCTGGCGGGTCACCCGGTGACCGGGGTCGAGGACCTCCGGCGCGGGGAGCGCCTCCCGCCCACCGAGGGTGTGGCGCTGCGGGGCGACGGGGTCCGGCTGATCGTGCGCCCGTCGGGGACCGAGCCCAAGCTCAAGTGCTACGGCGAAGCGGTCGTCCCGGTCGCCGGCGACGACCTCGCTGCCGCCCGATCCGATGCGGCGGCGTCGCTGGCACGGCTCCTCGACGACGCCGCCACCCTCACCACCCCTGGTGCCACCGACGAGACCGGAGCCACCGGCGGTCTTTGAAGGCGAAAGGCCCCATAGGGGCCGAACATCTGCAAAGACCGGGGTAGGAGGGCGGTCGGCGGCAGGTGAGGTCAGGCCGTGCCGAAGAGGCGGTCGCCCGCGTCGCCCAGCCCCGGCACGATGAACGCCCGCTCGTTGAGGTGGTCGTCGATCGCGGCGGTCACCACCCGGTCCACCAACCCGGACTCTTCGACGTGGGCCAGGCCCTCCGGGGCGGCCAGGACGCACACCCCGGTCGTCATCCCGGCATGCCTCTCCCGCAGCACCCGGCAGGTGTGCTCCAACGAGCCGCCGGTCGCCAGCATGGGGTCCAGGACCAGCACCGCCCGGCCCTGGAGGTCGGTGGGCACCGAGTTCATGTACGGCTCGGGTTGCAGCGTCTCCTCGTTGCGGGCCACCCCGACGAACGCCGTGTCCGTCTCGGGCAGCAGCCGCAGCACCGCGCCGTGCAGCCCCAGCCCCGCCCGCAGGATGGGCACCACGAGCGGCCGGTGGGCGATCCGGACACCCTGGGCCGGCCCCAGCGGCGTCTCCACCTCCACCGGTTCGGTCGGCAAGGTGCGGCAGGCCTCGTAGACGAGCATGCCCGCCAGCTCGTCCATGGCGAGCCGGAACTCGGCCCGCCCCGTGGTCTCGTCACGTAGCCGGGTCAGCAGCCGTGCCGCGAGCGGGTGGTCGACGATGGTGACGTCCATAGCGCTGCGCAGTCTCGCGGATGGCCGGCGTCGCCGCGGCCGGGCGGGATCCGCTACTGGACGAAGATGTCGACCGACGGCCGCATGTGGCTCACGGTGGCCAGCACGTCGTGGACCAGGTGGGTCTCGAAGTGCTCCGACGCCGGGGACTCGGGCGGAAGGCCGTCGAGGGCCGGGAACGCCTCCTGGGTGAGGGCGTAGTCGAACCGGGGCGCCCACTTCCGGGAGCCCAGCCGAGCCGTGGTCGAGCAGTTGTCGACCATGTACGAGATGCCCCGGGCGTGCATGTACGGATTGAGCGAGTCGACGGCCTCGATCACCGACTCGTTGACGATCTCGGACAGCGGGTGCCCCGCCTCGAGCAGCAGGTCGACCTGGGCCATCATCGTGCCGATGTAGACGCCGGCCGTGAAGGGGTCCAGCGGGATGTCGGCGTCGGACCGGTGCTGGCGCACCGTCGCGCCGACCCGCCACATCTCGGTCTGGTCGATGGTCGACATGGGGTAGTGGCGCAGGCGGGCGCCGGCGGCGACGACGCTGCGCAGCTCGTTGCCGGCCGCCACCTCGTCGTAGATCTCGGCCAGGATGGCCCGCACCGGGCCGTAGGTGGCGTCGTAGGCCCGGCGGAACACCTCCCGGCCCCGGCTGTCGAGTTGCTCGTAGACGCCGATGATCCCGGCGTGGGAGATGGTGCGCGAGATCGGGCCGGTGACGCACTCGGCGCTGCGGAGGAAGGCCTGCTCGGGCGAGTCCCCCTCGTTGCGGTACCGCCGGTACAGCGTCTCGACGATGCCGTGCACGGCCCCGAGGAGGATGCCCCGCTCGCCGAAGATGTCCGACTTGTACTCGGACTCCAGCGTGGTCATGAAGGTGTAGGGGGAGCCAAGGGCGATGGACCAGGCCAGGGCGTAGTCCGTCGCCCGGCCGTTCACGTCCTGGTGCACGGCGAAGCTGGAGTTGATGCCGGCCCCGTTGACCTCGGCCCCTTGGAGGTACAGCGCCCGCACCGAGGGACCCATGCCCTTGGGGCAGACGGCGATGACGTTGACCGAGGACGGGAAGTCGTCGCCCACGTTCCGCAGGTGGCCCAGCAGGAAGCCGTGCGACAGGCCCAACGTCGCCCCCGGGCGCAGCGCCGCGAAGACCTCCCGGTAGGTCTCGGCCTGGGCCGCATCCGAGATGAGCAGGATGACCAGGTCGGAGGACCGGATCACCTCGAACATCTCGCCCAGGGTCCCCTCGGCCTCGCTGAAGCCGGCCGCCCGTGCCGACTCGAAGGACGACGAGCCCTCACGGAGCCCGACAGCGACCCGGATGCCGCCGCCGGCGAGCGTGTCGCGCAGGTTCTGGGCCTGCGCGGGTCCCTGGGAGCCCCAGCCGATGACGCCGATCTGCCCGATGCCCTCCAGCGCCTGGGGCACCAAGGGGAACAGGTGCCGCCCGCCACGCACGATGGCTTCCTTCACGCCGCCGACCTCGACGATCTCCTTCTCGAAGAACGTGGTCTCGAAATCCAGCTCCTGGGTCATCGCTCGGGGTCCTTCCAACGGCTCCTGCGCCCACTTCGGCGGATCGCGAGGGTAGCGGTCGTCCGGAACCGGTACGGAACCCGAATCCGCCCGTCGGGGCCCCGCCGGGCCCGTGCTCACGACCGGCCGAGCCGGGCCAGCTCTGCCTGGTAGAGGCGGAGGGTCTCGGCGTCGAACGCCACCAGCAGCGCCTGCTCGACCGGCGTCGGCGCCTCGTGGAGCGCCAGCACGGCCACCGCTGCAGCCTCAGCCTTGGGGTAGCCGTACACGCCGGTCGAGATGGCGGGGAACGCGACCGACCGGGCCCCGATCTCCCCGGCGATCTCGAGCGAGCGGCGGTAGCACGAGGCCAGCAGGTCGGCCTCGCCCTGGGCCCCGCCCCGCCACACCGGTCCGACGGTGTGGATGACCCACCGGGCGCGCAGCCCGTACCCGGCCGTCGCCTTGGCGTCCCCGGTGGCGCAGCCGCCCAGGGTCCGGCACTCGGCCACCAGCTCGGGGCCGGCGGCCCGATGGATCGCGCCGTCCACACCCCCTCCTCCCAGCAGCGAGGACTTGGCGGCGTTGACGATGGCGTCCACGTCGAGCGCGGTGATGTCGCCCTGGAGTGCGTCGATGTCCATGGTTCTGCGGCCCGGGGTGGGCCCGCGGCAGCCTAACGAGCCGGGGGTGAGTAGGGTCTCCCGGCCATGGGCGGGATCAGCTTCTGTGGCCCTACGCGTCGGTACCGGGCTCTCCGCGCGCTACAACGGTGGGCATGACTGCACGGCCACTCTCCGCGATCGTGCTCGCGGCCGGGCATGGCACACGGATGCGCTCGGCCCGGCCCAAGCCGGTCCACCACCTGGTCGGGCGAACCCTCGTGAGCCACGTGCTCGATGCGCTGGCCGGCTGCGACGTGACACGGGTAGTGGTCGTCGTGGGCCACGGCGCCGAAGCGGTGACCAAGAAGCTGCAGGAAGCGCCGGGGCCGTTCGCCCTGGAGTTCGTGGAGCAGCGGGTCCAGCGCGGCACCGGCGACGCGGTCGGCGTCGGCCTGACCGGACTGCCCGACGAGGACCTCGAGACCGCGGACGACGGCGAGGTCGTCGTCCTCCCGGGCGACACGCCCCTGCTTCGGCCCCGGACGGTCAGCACGCTGGTCGCGGAGGCCCGGCTGTCCGGTGCGGCCTGCGCTGTCCTGACGGCCCGGCTCCTCGATCCCACGGGCTACGGTCGCGTCCTGCGCGACCGCGACGGTCGCGTCCTCCGCATCGTCGAGCACCGCGACGCCACCGACGAGGAGCGGCAGGTCGACGAGATCAACACGGGGATCTACGTCTTCCGTCGCAGCCTGCTCGCGCCGGCGCTGCGGCGCCTCACCACCGACAACTCGCAAGGGGAGCTGTACGTGACCGACGTCATCGAGGTCCTGGCCAACGCCGGTCACCAGGTCATCGCGGTCGAAGCCGAGGACGCCGACGAGACCCGGGGCGTCAACGACCGGGCCCAACTGGCCGACGCCGAGGGCGAGCTGCGGCACCGCATCAACCAGCGCTGGATGCGCGCCGGGGTCACGATCGTCGATCCGGCCACCACCTACATCGACGCCGACGTCGAGCTGGCGGAGGACGTGACGCTGTGGCCGGGGACCGTCCTCCAGGGCCGCACGGCCGTCGGCAGCGGAGCGCAGATCGGGCCGGCGAGCCACCTGGTCGACACCCGGGTGGGCGAGGGGGCGCAGGTCCGCCAGAGCGTGGCCCGCCAGGCCGAGATCGGAGAGGACGCCATCGTCGGTCCGTACGCGGTCATCGCCCCAGGTCAGAGCATCTCCCGGGGCGTCCGCACGGGACCGTTCTATTGTGCGGAGGAAAGCTGAGTCATCCCTCCTGCCAGTCCCTCGTTCGGGTCCCGCAGCGCTGCAGAAGGACAAGTGCAAGTGATGGAGTTCGTCAGCAAGAACACGCTGCACGTCGTCTCGGGCCGGGCCAACATGCCGTTGGCCGAGAAGGTCGCCCGCCACCTGGGTGTCGGGCTGGGCGAGACCAACCTCAGCGACTTCGCGAGCGGCGAGGTCCACTGCCGGTTCGGCGAATCGGTCCGCGGGGCCGACATGTTCATCATCCAGACCCATGGGGCCTCGGGCGGCATGTCGGTCAACGACGCGATCATCGAGCACCTGGTCATGGTCGACGCCGCCCGTCGCGCGTCGGTCAAGCGCATCACCGCCGTGATGCCGTTCTACGGCTACGCCCGCCAGGACCGGAAGGCCGACGGCCGCGAGCCGATCACCGCCAAGCTGGTGGCGAACATGTTCGCCGGGGCCGGCGCCGACCGGCTCATGTCCCTGGACCTGCACTCCGGTCAGATCCAGGGGTTCTTCGACCAGCCCTTCGACCACCTGGTCGCCATGCCGGTGCTGGTCGACTACCTGGTGAGCAACATGGGCGAGGAGCTGGTCGTCGTCTCGCCCGACGCCGGGCGGGTCAAGGTGGCCGAGCGCTATGCCAACGTCCTGCACGCCGACCTGGCGATCGTCCACAAGCGGCGGGTGCGCGGGGTCAAGAACGTGGTCGAGGCCAAGGAGGTCGTGGGCGAGGTCTCCGGCCGCACCTGCGTCCTCATCGACGACATGATCGACACCGGGGGCACGATGGTGGCGGCGGCCGAGGTGCTCGTGGAGCGGGGCGCCCAGTCGGTCTGCGCCGCGGCCACCCACGGGGTGCTCTCGGGGCCGGCCATCGACCGGCTCAAGAACTCGGTGATCAGCAAGCTGGTGATCACCGACACGCTGCCGCTGCCGCCCGAGAAGCAGATCGACAAGATCGAGGTCCTGACCGTCGCGGCGATCATCGGCGACGCCATCGACGCCGTGTTCCGGAACACGTCGGTGTCCGAGATCTTCGGCGGCGCCAACCAGCTCTAGCGTTTGGGATCTACAGCTAGCGGGTGAACCAGAACAGCTCGAGCTGGATCTCGTCGGGATCCCGGAAGCAGAGCACCTGGCCCCACGGCGTCTCGGCCGGCGGCGTGTAGGTCACCCCGAGCTCGTCGAAGCGCCGGGCCCAGTCGTCCAGGTCGGTACGGTCCTCGACGCTGAAGGCCAGGTGGTCGAGACCGGTGCGGGCGGGACCGAAGCTGGTCTCGTCGTTGGCCTCGTGCTGCTGCAGCCCGAGGACGACACCGGAGGGGTGCGCGAAGAGCCGGCGCCGGTAGCCCGCCCCGTCGAGGTCGCCGACGAGGCTGAACCCCAGCACCTCCGTGTACCAGGTGGCGCTGGCCTCCAGGTCGCGGCACGACAGCGAGATGTGCGAGATGCCCGTGAGGTCCGTTGCCATGGCTCGATGGCCTAGCCGCTAGCCTTTCGGGGTTCCCAATCGATACTGCGCTCCGGCGTGATCTCTGAAGTAGGAGCTTCCGATGGCTGAGATCGTCCTCCAGGCCCTCCCGGGCCGTTCCACCGGCTCTGCCGCTTCCCGCCGCCTGCGGGCGCAGGGGAAGATCCCGGCGGTGGTGTACGGGTCCGACACCCCGGCTCAGGCGTTGACCGTCGACTGGCGCGAGCTGCGCCAGGCGCTCACCACCGACAAGGGCCTCAACGCCGTCATCACCCTCAGCGTGAACGGCGACCAGCACATGACCATCGTCAAGGACCTCCAGCGGCACCCGGTGCGCCGCGA
>Ga0075428_100001708_pt1 | contig 23445 bp, 28 predicted proteins | sample RhiMetdeltSRZDD2_FD_75291 | JGI IMG/M metagenome (GOLD analysis project Ga0075428, IMG submission 75291) | Populus rhizosphere microbial communities from Tennessee, USA - Rhizosphere MetaG P. deltoides SRZDD2 | ecosystem: Host-associated > Plants > Roots > Rhizosphere > Soil | place: USA... | reverse complement strand
ATCTTGGCTGCCAGTTCGACTCCGCGGTATCGGGGGGCCAGCGCGTGACCTGCGGCGACCAGCGGTTCGATGTTGCGCAGCGTGCGGGCGAGGACGAACGCCCCCTCGAGCGCGCCGATCAATGCGAACGTCACCTCGCGGGCATGCGACGCGTCGAGCCCCCGGGCCGCGAAGTACGCGCTGCCGCCGTCGACCCAGCCCTGGAACACCGTCGCGGACGTTTCGCGGAGTTCCTCGACCGTGTCGGCGATCTCGGCGGCGACGCTGGCCACCGGGCACATGTTCGCAAAACCAGTACCCGCCATGTCCTCGGCAGCCTGTGTGAAGACGGCGTCGATCGCGTCGCCGAGGTCGGTATAGGAATCCACGATGGACGGGATGAGCAGTGCGTAGGCGGCCCCGGCATTGATCAGCGCCTCGCGCGCGATCTGTACCTTGCCGCCGCGGAAGTGGTGATACAGCGAGCCGATCGGCGCGCCGGATGCCTCGGCGATGTCCTTCATGCCGACCGCGCCGTAGCCCTTGTGGCGCATCAGCTCCGCTGCGGCCGTCAGGATCGATTCTCTGGTGGACCTTGCCATCTGCGCCTCCTGCAGACAGACTAGAGCATACGTTCTAGAATCAACGTTCTAACGAAGGGTTACGGATGAAATCCGTCGACGTCAGCGCCGGAACCATCGAATACCGCGAGGAAGGCGACCCGAACGGTCCGCCCGTCGTGCTGCTCCACGGCCTGCTCATGAACGACGCGCAGTGGAATCTGGCGCTGGCTCTGCTGCCGTCCGGCTTCCGCTACCTGTTGCCGATCCTGCCGATGGGCGGGCACCGCATTCCGATGCGCGAGGACGCGGATCTGACGTTGCCCGGCATGGTCAACATCGTCGGAGATTTCTTGGACGCGCTCGACCTCGCCGACGTCACGCTCGTCGTCACCGACTGGGGCGGGGCGCTCTTCCTCACCGACATCGGCCGCGATAAACGCCTTGCGCGCCTGGTGATCTGCCCGTCGGAAGCGTTCGGCAACTTCCCGCCGGGCTTTCCAGGCAAGGTCGCCTGGCTGGCCAGTCGGACCACGGGCACGGTCGCGCTGGCGATGCGGCAGCTCAAGATCGGCTGGCTGCGGCGGCAGTGGCTGATCTTCGGCCAGATGGCGAAAAATCCTATCCCCCAAAGCATTGTCGACACATGGATGGCAGCCGGCCTGGCCGACCGACGGATCCGGCGCGATCTCGTCAAGTACTGCCGCACGAAGTTCGACAAAGCCGACCTGATCCGCGCCACCAACAGGCTGGCCGACTTCGACGGCGACGTGCTGGTGCTGTGGAGCCGTAATCCGGTGATGCCGGACGATCACGCAACGCGGCTGGCCGAGCTGACCGGCGCGACGCTGCGCTATATCGACGACGCCAACGTGTTGGTCATGCTCGACCAGCCGGAAGAGACGGCAGCGGAGCTGGGAAAGTTCCTCGCATCCACCACACGCTGATGGCGAACACCCACACCAGGTAGAGACCGAGTGGCCCGGCAATACCGCCGACGATTCCGTTGCCCGAATTCAGCGGGCCACTCAGCGTGAAAATGCCGAAGACCGCGCCGGCGTTGACCCCGGCGCCGACCACCGCGATCCACCCCGACCACCTCGGGAAAACCTTTGCTTCCCAAGTGACTACGGCGATCGCGACGAAGAATGCGGCGCCCGCGAAAGCGGCTGGCGCCGCCAACAGAAACGCGGCCGTGTGCAACCCGTAAGTGCTTACCGAATCGGTGTCGACGAGTAGGCCGCCGGCAACATCGAGGCCCAGTGCGATGTTGAGCGCGGTCATGAACATGAGCGCACTGCCGAGAACTGTCCAGCTCGCGGCACCGGCGTCGGGAACTGTGCGAATGAGTTCGATAAGGGCTCCAAGGAACATGAGGAAGAACAGGAAACCCACACTCACCGAGAGGATCACGACTTGCATCAACTGTTGATTGGTGCGCCAAAACGCCTGCACCTCATGCGATGAGTCGAGGTCTGGCAGGCGTGGGATGGCGACGGCCATCGGAGCCCACGTGACGCAGAGCAAGAGACCGCTGAGAGGCCCCCACCGATCCCAGCGCCTGATCATTGCCGGACGTTGCTGAGAAAGGTGACGACTGCGGCCGAATCAGCGTGAAACATCTGTGATCTCACCACACGATCATCGTGGATCCGATAAACGCCGACCTCGGGAGCGTCAAACCGCGCTCCGCTCACCGGATCAACGCCACGATGCCGAAACACGGCGCACACCGTTCCCGCACCATCGCTGAAGAATTGCGCGTCGAGTTGCGACTCCCGGGGCCCCTGCAAGGAACCCCATGTACGCATGAATGCCGCCGCGTGGGCGGCGACACCTTCCGGTCCGCGCCACACTCCACCCCAAGGCAACACCGCAGCCTCGTTGATCTCCACGTCGTCGGAGTAGCACGCAAGCAGACCGTCGAAATCACGTTCTTCGACCGCGGTGAACATCCGTCGCACCACGTCCACATCGTCAGTCATGTTGAGACTCCTCCTGCGTCAAGGCCGCAAGGATCGCGGCAGCCAGTTGCGAACGAACGCTGCGCGGCACGGGTGCTCCTTGGACAAGGTGTCGACGGATCGCACCCTGTGGCAGATCGATGACCGCGCACGTCGTGCGCTCGATCGCATCGCGCGTCGCGCGCCCGTACAGACGTCGCGCAAGTGCCGTCACCGCCTCGTGCAAATCCCGGTTGACTTGTCGAAGCGCTGATGTCAGTTCTGGATCGGTCACCTCACCGACTAGATCCTCACGTCGCAGCGCAGCGAGCAGCCTGGCGTCTGCCGGCTCCTCAGTCGCGAAGTCGCAAATGGCCAAACCTGCGGCCAGCGCCGCATCCATCGGGTTCCCGCCCGCTTTCAACGGCTCCAGGAAGCGCGCCTGCGACCGGCGCACACCTCGCAGCCACATGGTCGCGAGCAGATCACTCACCGTCGAAAAGCGATGGTAGACAGAGCCTTTTGGCGCGCCACTGGCGGCGACGATCCGGTCCACCGTGACCGCCCGGGCACCGTGATCGAGCACAAGATCGCGCGACACGTCGAGGATCTTGTCGACTGGGTGGCGCTCCGGACGGGGCACGTGATCGATAATAGACGAAATAGTCTAATATGGGCAGCCGGTAGCACATTCTCTCTCGGCGAGAGTACGGTTCTCCCATGGCAACGGTGCGCAGCTTCTGCCGGGTCTGCACGTCGGTCTGCGGGATCCTTGTCGACATTGACGGTGATCAGGTGGTCGCCGTGCACGGCGACCGCGAGAATCCGTTCTCCCAGGGCTACACCTGCCCAAAGGGCCGCGCCCTGCCGCAGATCCACCACCATCCGGACCGGCTGGAACGCCCGCAGATACGTGTCGACGGCACGCTGCAGGACACCACCTGGGAGGCCTCCCTCGATGACCTCGGCGCCAAGCTTCGCGACACCATCGAGACATACGGACCCGAATCCGTGGGGATCAACTTCGGTACCGGCGTCGGCATGGACGCGGTCGGCTATCGCGTTGCGCAGCAACTGCACGCCGCGATCGGCACGCCGGCGAAGTTCAGTCCATTGACGATCGACGGGACCGCCAAGGTACTGATGGCCGAGCTGATGGGCGGCACGCCGTCACTGGCTGGGCGTCCCGACTACGACAACGCCACGTTCGCGGTGTTCATCGGCAGCAACCCCGTTGTCTCGCATGGGCATAGCGTCGGGCTGCCGAATCCCCGCGGCGCGATCCGCGATCTCGCGAAGCATGCCGAGGTCTGGGTCGTCGACCCTCGCTATACCGAGACGGCGCGGCTGGCGACGCATCATCTTGCCCCTCGCCCGGGCACCGACTACGCGGTGCTCGCGTACCTGGTGCGCGAGGTGCTGCGCGACGGTGTCAAAGCACCGGTCCAGGACGCTGACGCGCTGGCCGCCGCCGTCGAGCCGTTCACGCTGCGGCACGCGTCCGCGATCGCCGACGTGCCAGAGGCCGAGCTCGAACGGCTGCTGAGCGCCGTCCGGAAGGCCGGTCGGATCGCTGTCGACACCGGTACCGGTGTCACGATGTCGCCGAGTGCCAATGTGACGCAATGGCTTTCGTGGGCACTCCTGATCATAACGGATTCGATGAACCGTCCCGGCGGAATCTGGTTCCATCCGGGGTTCGGCTACCAGCTCGAGAGCTTCGAATTGCCGATCACGCCGCCGGAGGGGCGGTTCGGACCGGGTCCGCGCAGCCGGCCGGAGACGCAGGCGTTTCTGCGGGAGTGGCCGTGCGCCGCGCTGCCCGATGAGATCAACGCGGGCAACATCCGCGCGTTCCTGAACCTCGGCGGCAGCCTGCTCACCGCGTTCCCGAACGCCGGGTCGCTGCTGCCGGCGCTGAAGAAGCTCGACGTCCTCGTGACCACGGAGATCCTGCCGAACGAGACAACGGCGTTGTCGACGCACGTGCTTCCGACGAAGGGTCAGCTCGAGCGGCCCGACGTCACGCTGTGGGACTTCCTCTGCCCGCAGATCTCGGCGCAACACACCGACGCCTTGGTTCCGCCTGTGGGACAACGCCGTTCGATGTGGTGGGTACTCGCGGAGATCGGTCGGCGCCTCGGCCACGAGCTGGCCGACACCGACGCCTCCGACGAGGTGATGCTCGCGCAGCTGAGCTCGGGCGGCCGGGTTCCGTACGACGAGCTCGTCGCGCGCGGCTGGGCCGAAACCGATCGCGAGCTGCCTGCGACGTGGGTCGACAAGCATGTTGAACGGTTGGGCGGCTGGCGCCTCGCTCCACGCGTACTCGTTGACCAGTTGCACGCCCTGCGGGAACCCGCTCCGCTCGTGCTGGTGCCGCGGCGGCAGTTGCGTCGGCTCAATGCGCAGCTTGATTTTCTCGGTGAGGCCGTGGAGGTCGTCGTACATCCCGACGACGCGGCGGCGGCGGGTGTGTCCGACGATCAGAAGCTGATCGTGCGTAGCGAGCATGGCGAGCTGACCGGTATCGCGCGGGTGGACGCCTCCGTTCGCCGCGGTGCGGTGTCGGTCCCGCACGGCCACGCCGGGGCAAATGTGAATCTGCTTACCAGCAAGGACGATATCGACCTCGTGACGGGGATGACGCGTTACTCGGGCGTGCCGGTCAGCCTGCATCCGGCGTGACATTCGCCGGTCCATTGGCGCGCCGCCGCATCTGTGGCTGAGCAGTCGGGCGCCCGGTGAGGGTTCGTAATTGAGACAGGCCGCGAAGCGACAAAGCGCTCAGCCATCCGAGTCCGGTTGCGATCGAGATCCGCTGCAGGATCCCGCTTTTGCCGCGGAGGCGGGACTGACCTCTGATCGCGGCGCCCACGAGAAGGAAACTGCCCGCCATCACCGTGCTCGATCCTGCCGAGTAGCAGGCCCAGCGGTAGTCCCTGCTCCGCACGGCGGTGGCCGCGCTGGCCAGGCCAGCGATGGGTATGCCCGCAAAGACCGGGATCCCGCAAAGGTTGTGCATCTGCCCCGCACGAGTTGGCCTGGTCGGGCCGGCATCGGCCGGGCCCCGGTTCATGTCAGGACCCTCGCTCGGAAGGTCACCAACGTAATCGGTGACGAACAGTCCCGAGCCAATCAGCCCGATGCCCGCTCCTGCGATGAGCGCCGGGACGGCGCGGGGTCCAATGCGCCGCCGATCGGAGCGCGCGAGACCCGCAGCCGCACATGAATAGAGAACTCCAGCGAGGATGAAGTTGGTGCGCTGGTGCCAACCTTGACGACCGATCGCAAGCGAACTGACCGGGTAGCGCCGCCAATCGTACCCTCGACGCGCGGCTCCGATCGCTGTGAAAGCCGTGACGAAGAGCGGCCCGGCAACGGCACCGCAGAGGATCTGAGCAGAAGGCTTGCGTGATGAGCGGCCGCCAACTGACACCTGCCCAGGCTACTTAAACGTTGGGCCGTCTGGGGCCTCGGCACGCCACCGCCAAGTTCGCATCGCGGTGGCGATGACGTTCTAGGCGGGAATCACTCCCAGCTGTTTCATCTGCGCATAGACGTCAACGACGCCCCAAGTCTCAACGACTCGGCCGTTGGCGAAGCGGAAGATGAAGATCTCGTCGTACGCAATGGATTTGCCTGTCGGCTCCACGCCCATGTAGTCACCCCGGTGCGTCCCCGTGACCACGATCCTCGCGACGACCTTGTCGTCCTCCCCGATCAAGTCCTTGACGTCGAGCTGCAAGTCGGGGAAGGCCCGCAGGAGCACCGACCACACCTGCTTGAGGACCTGCGCGCCGGTCGCGTCACCCGGCAGCGGCGTGCGGATCGTGGCGTCGGGCTCGACGAGTTCGTCGATCGACTTCGAGATGAACTCCGCGTCACAGGTGTTCATGGCGTCTTGGAAGCGCTTGAAGGTCTCCTTGTTGCGTGCTACCTCGGCTGTCGACATGCGGCCTGGGCTACTCCTCGTCGAGGATGGCGGCGACGTCGTCGGGAATGTCGATGTTGGTGTAGACGTCCTGCACGTCGTCGAGATCCTCGAGCGCGTCGACCAGTTTCATGATCTTGCGCGCGCCGTCGACGTCGAGTGGCACGCTGACCGATGGCTCGAAGCCGGCCTCGGCGGACTCATAGTCGATGCCCGCCTCCTGCAGCGCGGTGCGCACTGCGACCAGATCGCCTGGCTCGCAGATGATTTCGAAAGTGTCATCGAGATCGTTGACGTCTTCCGCACCCGCTTCGAGCACGGCGGTCAGCACGTCGTCCTCGGTCAGCCCGTTCTTCTCCAGCGTGACGACACCCTTGCGGGAGAACAGGTAGGCCACCGACCCGGGGTCGGCCATGTTTCCGCCGTTGCGGGTCATCGCGACGCGCACCTCGCCCGCGGCGCGGTTGCGGTTGTCGGTCAGGCACTCGATCAGCACCGCGACACCGTTGGGTCCGTAGCCCTCGTAGGTGATGCTCTGGTAGTCGGCGCCGCCGGCCTCCTCGCCTGCGCCACGCTTGCGGGCCCGCTCGATGTTGTCGTTGGGCACCGAGTTCTTCTTGGCCTTCTGAATGGCGTCATACAACGTCGGGTTGCCGGCGGGATCACCGCCGCCGACGCGCGCGGCCACCTCGATGTTCTTGATCAACCGCGCGAAGTTCTTGCCGCGACGGGCGTCGATCACAGCCTTCTTGTGCTTGGTGGTGGCCCACTTGGAATGGCCGCTCATGCAGGTACTGCTCTCTTTCTTACGTTGCAAAGTCCGATCAACGAGTCTACGTGGACGTTTATGCCTTACCGAACCGCATCGGGTGGCGTCAGTGCGACGATCCGGTACGCGATACCTGCTGGCCAGCCCAGATGGCCGCTAATGTGCGCCTGAATCCAGGTCGGGGCACCCGACGGGTCGTCGGTGAACGTCGCGGCGGCGTGGACGATGGCGCTTCGCTCGCCGGAGGCCTGCAAGACCACCGAGACGGTCAGCGCCGCGTCGCCAACGGCGGTCCGGTTGTAGCGAAGGCTGTCGGGCAGGAAGAACGACGTCGAGAAGTTCGGCATCCGGATGCCCCTTGGCGCGTTCGCAGCGCGCTGAAGCGTCAGCCCGGCGACGATCGGCTTGCCGTCGAACCACACGGAGCCGGTGTACTCGGTCCGTCGGGCCTCGCCGCCTGTTGCCAGCCGTACCAACGTGTCGATGCGCGGTTGCGGCTCCACTTCGATCATCGTCATGGGCATACTCTGCGCGACTTGTGCACGATTTCACGCGCTTCTCAGCGCCGAAAAACGTGCACTAGTCGCCGCTAGCCGGAAAGTTGCGACTTCACCGTGCGCGTTAGATCGTCCGCGAGAATCTCCGGCTCACCCGCAAACAGGCCGTCCAGCGCGAGTTTCGCGACTGCCGAGGGATCGACCTTCTGATCCGCCGGAACGACCGCGGCCATGTCAGTGTCCATGAAGCCGACATGCAGGGAAGCGACATGAACGCCGCGCGGGGCGAGGTCCTGTCGGAACGCATCGGTCATCGCCCACCCGGCCGCCTTCGCGGCTGAATAGGCGCCGAAGGCAGGCACATGCGCCCACGACAACACCGAGAGCACGTTGAGGATCGACCCGCCGCCGTTGGCTTCGATGACCGGCGCGAACGCGCGGGTGACAGCGAGCGTGCCGAAGTAATGCGTCTCCATCTCCAGGCGCACATCGTCGAGCGGCCCGGTGAGCAGTGACGCGCCCGTCGAGACGCCCGCGTTGTTGATCAGCACGTTGACGTCGCCAGCCGCTTCGGCGGCGCGGGCGACGGACTCCGGATCGGTGATGTCGAGCTGCACGGGGATGACGCCCGGCACGTCGATAGTCTCGGGCCGCCGCGCGGCGGCATATACCTTCGCGCCGCGCTCGACGAGCTGTTTAGCGAAGCGCCTGCCCAATCCGCGATTGGCTCCGGTCACGAGTGCGGTGATCTGTTGTGTCGTCATGGTCCAAACAAACCCAATTTCGTACCGATCATTCCATAACTGGCAAAGTGTGGCACCCGTCACAACTCGGTAGAGCATCTAGAGCATGTCGACGAAGAGCTTGTGGATGCGACGGTCGCCGGTCATCTCCGGATGAAACGCCGTCGCCAGCATGCGGCCCTGCCGCACCGCGACGATGTGCCCGGCGGCCCGGCCCAGCACCTGCACGTCGGGTCCCACGCGTTCCACCCAAGGCGCACGGATGAACACCGCATGCACGCGATCGTCGAGCCCCTCGAACGGAAAGTCGCCCTCAAACGAATCGACTTGGCGGCCAAAGGCGTTGCGGCGCACCGTCATATCGATGGCCTTGAGCGGGACCGCGGCGCGGCCCTCGACACCCGCGTCCAGAATCTCGGACGCCAGCAGGATCATCCCGGCACACGAGCCGTAGGCCGGCATGCCTTCGGCCAGCCGTGCCCTCAGCGGCTCGAGCAGTTCGAACTCGCGCAGCAAGTGGCTCATCGTGGTGGACTCGCCGCCGGGTATCACCAGCGCGTCGACGGCCTCGAGTTCGTTGAGTCGGCGAACGGTCGTCGCGTCGGCGCCAGCCTCACGCAGCGCCGCCAGATGTTCCCGGGTGTCGCCCTGCAGCGCGAGCACGCCGACGCGCGACGTGCTCATGGCGTGAAGTCGCGCTTGTAGCGGGTCAATCCTTCTTGCATCACCGCCGCCACCATCTCGCCGGTCTGCGTGAAGATCTTGCCCTGGGTCAGCGAGCGACCACCCGACGCCGACGGCGACGACTGGTCGTAGAGCAGCCATTCGTCGGCGCGGAACGGCCGCATGAACCACATCGCGTGGTCCAGCGACGCCACCATCAGGTGCTTGCGTTCCTCGACGTGGGTGACCTGGGCCGAGCCGAGCAGCGTGAGGTCGCTCATGTAGGCCAGCGCGCAGATGTGCAGCACGTGATCGTCCGGCAGCGGATCGCGGTGCCGGAACCACACCTGCTGCTGTGACGCCTTGTTGGGCAGCAGTTTCATCTGATCGCGCGGGACGATCCTGACGTCCCACTCCGCGAACTGCGCGAAACCGGCGTCGTCGAACGCCCCGCCCTTCGAGATGAAGCCGGGCAGGTCGTCAGGCGGCGGCGCGAAGGGCATCTCGTCCTGATGCTCAATACCGCTCTGATCGGTCTGAAACGACGCCGACATCGAGAAGATCGTCTCGCCGTGCTGGATCGCGTTTACCCGACGAGTGACAAACGAGCCGCCGTCACGCAAGCGCTCGACGATAAACACCGTGGGGGCCTTGGCATCTCCCGGCCGCAGGAAGTATCCGTGCAGCGAGTGCACCTGAAAGCGATCGTCGACCGTGCGTACCGCGGACACCAGCGACTGACCTGCTACATGCCCGCCGAAGGTGCGCTGAAAGAAGCCGGATTCGGGGCTGAACACACGCCCGCGGTAGATGTTGACCTCGAGTTGTTCGAGATCAAGGATCTCTTCGATCGCCATGCAGTGTTGTCTACCAGCCGCGTTCTGCGAGCCGATGCGGGGCCGCGATGTCCTCCACGTTGATGCCGACCATGGCCTCCCCCAGCCCGCGTGACACCTTGGCCAACACGTCGGGGTCGTCGTAGAAAGTGGTTGCCTTCACGATCGCAGCCGCCCGCGACGCCGGGTCACCGGACTTGAAGATGCCCGAGCCGACGAACACGCCCTCGGCGCCCAGCTGCATCATCATCGCCGCATCGGCCGGCGTCGCGATACCGCCCGCGGTGAACAGCGTCACCGGCAGCTTGCCCGCCCGCGCCACCTCCGCGACAAGTTCGTAGGGCGCCTGCAATTCCTTTGCCGCGACGTACAACTCGTCTTCGGAGAGCGACGTCAGCCTGCGGAGCTCGCCGCCGATCTGACGCATGTGCGTGGTCGCATTCGACACGTCGCCCGTGCCGGCCTCACCCTTGGACCGGATCATCGCCGCGCCCTCGGTGATGCGGCGCAGCGCCTCGCCCAGGTTGGTCGCACCGCACACGAACGGCACGGTGAACTTCCACTTGTCGATGTGATGGGTGTAGTCCGCAGGCGTCAGCACCTCGGACTCGTCGATGTAGTCCACACCGAGGCTCTGCAGAATCTGCGCCTCGACGAAATGCCCGATGCGGGCCTTGGCCATCACCGGGATGGTGACCGCGGAGATGATGCCCTCGATCATGTCGGGGTCGCTCATCCGCGACACCCCGCCCTGCGCGCGGATGTCGGCGGGTACGCGCTCCAACGCCATCACGGCCACGGCGCCCGCGCCCTCAGCGATGCGGGCCTGCTCGGGAGTGACGACGTCCATGATCACGCCGCCCTTGAGCATCTCGGCCATGCCGCGCTTGACCCGCGCCGTCCCGGTCTGGCTGTTGGCCGACCCGTTCGATCCAGCTGCGGTTTCCACTGCTATCTCCTCCAAATCGCTACTGATCCAGTCTAAAGGTGGCGGCAAATGTGTTAAATCCGCAGCCTCGGTGCCACCTCAGCGGATCGATTGCAGCTGCCGCCGCGGCACGGCGCCCCGTGCGACGGCCAGCGCATTCGCCTCCTCTAGAAGCTCACCCAGTTGCAGCGGATACACGGTCTCACCTTTGGCGACCAGCTCGGCGATCATTGTCGCATCGCACCAACGATGGCCGTGGATGTAGGCCCGCTCCAACCCGGTGCGGCCGGCCTGCGACGGCTCGAACCGCCGGGTGCGGTGCACGAAGAACATCTCCTCGCTGCGGATGACCGAGCCGTTGAAGTCGATGACCGCGTCGCGTCGCCACACCGGTCCGACCATGTCGGCCGGATCAGCGCGCAGCCCGGTCTCCTCCTCCAGTTCGCGCGCCGCCGCCGCAGGCAGCGTCTCGCCCTGCTGGGCCGCCCCGCCGACGGTGAACCACCACCGCGGCGCCGGACCATCCTCGATCGCCGGGTCGGACCCGCAGAACAGCAAGACGCAGCCGTCCTCGTCGAGCAGCACGACGCGGGCGGACACCCGCCGGTTGACCGTCGGCGACGTCTCTGCGCGTTCTGCGATCTCGAAATAGCTTGGTAGCGCGGCGGTTCCGCCGAGACGCAGGATGCGCACCGCGGGCCGTTCGCGCAGCGCGAGGGTGTCGCGGACAGCGTCGTTGTGGAAGCGACGGGCCAGCAGCACCCGCGCCTCGGCATCGGCGAGCTCGGCGACGAGCGCCACCGGCAGCGACGCCGGGTCGACTACAGCCAGCGCTGCGGACAACTCGTTTTCGGCGGCCTCGCGGGCGGTTCGCGGTGCCCGCTCGGCGGCGTCGGCCAACGTCGCCAGTCGCTTGCCGTCCGGCCCTGCGGCGTACGCCTCGACGGCGACTGCGCGCCCCACCACCGCACGCCTGGCCAGCGCCCCATCGAGGGCCTGCCAGGACAGGTCGTAGCGCACGTGCAGCCGGTCCAGCCGATGCGCGGTCTGGTACGCCCAGGCGGCCACCACGAGGAACACGACAGCCAGCACCGCGAGCGCGATGACCACGACCCACGTGATCAACTGGCCACCTGCACCTTCGCCCCCGACCCGGCGACGGTCTCGTAGACCCGCATGATCTGGCGGGCCACGACGGACCAGTCGTAGCGGCGCACCGCTTCGGTCGCGGCGTCGATGTAGCGCTCCCGCAAGACGTCGTTCTCCAGCACCTCGACGAGCCCCGCCGCCAACCCAGCGGCGTCGTCGACCCGAACCAGCCGCCCGGCCTCGCCGTCGACGAGAACCCTGCGGAACGCGTCGAGGTCGCTGGCCACCACCGCTGTGCCCGCCGCCATCGCCTCGACGAGCACGATGCCGAAGCTCTCCCCGCCGAGGTGGGGCGCGCAGTACACGTCGGCGCTGCGCATCGCCGACGCCTTCTCCGCATCATCGACCTGCCCGAGGAAACGGAGATGCCCGGCGAGCTTTCCGGCGTCCTCGCGCAGTTCGTCCTCGTCCCCGCGGCCGACGATCAGGATCTCGATGTCCGGGAAGTGCTTCACCAGCGTCGGTAGGGCGCCCAGCAGCACGGGCATGCCCTTGCGCGGCTCGTCGAAGCGACCGAGGAACAGCACCGACTTGCCCGGCCGCGGGTAGCCGTCGAGCAGCGGTGCGTGCGCGAACGTCGCGACATCCACGCCGTTGGGAATTTCGACGGCATCGCTGCCCAGCGCCTCCATCTGCCAGCGCCGCGCCAGGTCGGAAACCGCGATGCGGCCGACGATCTTCTCGTGCATCGGCCGCAGGATCGGCTCAAAAACGCTGAGGGTCAACGACTTTGTCGTCGACGTGTGGAACGTCGCAACGATCGGGCCCTCGGCGATGTTCAGCGCCAGCATCGACAGGCTCGGCGCGTTCGGCTCGTGCAGATGCAGCACGTCGAAGTCACCGTCGGCAAGCCAGCGCTTGACCATGCGATGGGTGGCGGGCCCGAACCGCAGCCGGGCCACCGACCCGTTGTACGGAATCGGCACCGCCTTCCCGCCGGACACCACGTAGTCGGGGAGCTTCACGTGCGGCGACGACGGCGCCAGCACGCTGACCTCATGGCCGCGCCTGTCCATCACCTCGGCGAGCTGCAGCACGTGTGACTGCACGCCGCCGGGGACGTCGAACGAATACGGGCAGACCATGCCGATGCGCATCAGGTCTCCAGTTTCGCCCGGCGTTCGTCCGAGAGATCGGCTATCCACTGCGGCTGCATCATGTGCCAGTCGGCCGGGTGGGCGGCGATGTTGCGGGCGAACCTGTCGGCCAGTGCCTGGGTGATGGTGGTGACGTCGCGGGACGACGTGTCCAGCGGCTCGCTCGCGCTGAACTCCCAACCGTGCGCGGTGTACCAGCAGTGCACCGCGATGAGGTCGGCGCCCGTCTCGATCGCCAGCTTCGCCGAACCTGCGGGCATACGGGTGGGTTCCCCGAAGAAGTCGACCTGAACACCACTGCGACTCAGGTCCCGGTCGGCCATCAGGCAGACCGCCCGGTTGTCACGTAGCCGATCCGCCAGCACCTCGAAGGGCGGCCGCTCGCCACCGGTCAGTGGCAGCATCTCGAATCCGAGGCTTTCGCGGTAGGCGATGAACCGGTTGTACAGGGACTCGGGCTTGAGCCGCTCGTTCACGGTGGTGAAAGTCCCGTGTTTCCAGACGAGCCATACTCCGGCCATGTCCCAGTTCCCGCTGTGCGGCAGTGCCATGATCGCGCCGCGGCCGGTATCCAGCGCGGCGGCGATGTGCTCCTTGCCCGCAAAGTGCGCGTCAAGCAGCTCGCCTTGCTTCTCCAGGTCCAACGAGGGCAATCGAAATGCCTCCCGCCAATATCGGGCGTATGAGGCCACCGAAGCACGAATCAGCCCGTCCGGCACCCTGGCAGGCGTCGTGCCGATGACGCGGGCCAGATTCTTGCGCAGCTGAGCGGGTCCGCCGTTGCGCGCCGCGTAGTGCGCTCCGGCGTCAAAAGCGTTGCGCGCCATGAATTCCGGCATCGCGCGCACGACGCGCCAACCGGCGGCATAGCCCAAGTCCGTGATCTGGCCCCCAAACGGAAACCGGCTGCCGCCATCTGTCTTCTGTCCCGCCGGGGTGCTGCTCATGGCGCGGGCTTCTCGCCATTGGCCGCATCGGTGTTCGTCAGCGGGTCCATCGCGCCCGGCGACGTCCGCACGCTGTGCATCCGCTGCCCCACTGTGACCAGACTGGCCACCGCGAGCAGCCACATCGCCCCGTGCAGCAGCCACGGAATACCGAACAAACCGGAGAGTCCCGCGCCGACCAGCACGATGATGAGCCGCTCGGGCCGCTCGATGATGCCGCCCTCACCTGACAGGCCGCTGGCCTCGGCGCGCGCCTTGATGTAGGAGATGACCTGCGAGGTGACCAGGCAGATCAGCGTTGCCACCACCAGCGACGTGCTGTGCAGACCGAACGCAGCCCACCACAGCAGGCCGCAGAACACCGCGCCGTCGCCGATGCGGTCGCAGGCGGCGTCCAGCACCGCGCCGAACCTGCTGCCGCCGCCACGCTCGCGCGCCATCGCACCGTCGAGCATGTCGGCAAGTACGAAGAACCACACCGCGACCCCGCCCCACCACAGCTGACCGATCGGGAACAACGTCAACGCGCTCAGGACGGTCCCGGCCGTGCCGAGAATGGTGATGCTGTCGGGGGTGAAGCCGGCCCGCAGCGCCGCCTTCGCGACCGGCTTCGACAGCTTTGCGTACGCCGCGCGGGTCATCAGATAGAAATTGCTCACGGCTGTTTCGCCCACTCAGAGGCCAAAAGCTCGCGTGTCTCACGCAGCAACTGCGGGACAACCTTGGACCCGCCGATGATCGTGATGAAGTTGGCGTCGCCGCTCCAGCGTGGCACCACGTGCATGTGCAGATGCTCGGCCAGCGACCCGCCCGCCGAACTGCCGAGGTTCAGCCCGACGTTGAATCCGTGCGGTCGCGACACCGACTTGATGACGCGAATCAGCTTCTGGGTGAACGCCATCAGTTCCGCGCTCTCCTCGGCGGTGAGGTCTTCGAGCTCGGATACCCGCCGGTATGGCACCACCATCGAGTGCCCTGGGTTGTACGGGTACAGGTTCAGCACGATGTAGACGAGTTCGCCGCGTGCCACTACGAGGCCTTCCTCGTCCGAGAGTGTCGGGATGTCGGTGAACGGCTGCTCCGATGCCGCGGACCCGCCCTTCATCGGCGCCTCGGCGATGTAGGACATCCGGTGCGGCGTCCACAGGCGTTGCAAGTGGTCGGGCTCACCTACGCCGTGGTCGACGATCGTGCGGTCGTCGGGATCGCTCACTTGGGCGTGCCCACCTTGACCAGTTCGGCTGTCGGAGCGGCGTTTTCGCGGGCGGCGATCCAGTTCACAATGGCCTCGACGGCCTCCTCGCGCGGGATGCCGTTGAGCTGAGTGCGGTCGCCGAAGCGGAAGCTGACCGCGTTGGCCTCGACGTCACGGTCGCCGGCAACCAACATGAACGGGACCTTCTGATTGGTGTGGTTGACGATCTTCTTGGCCATCCGGTCGTCGCTGGCATCCACCTCGGCCCGGATGCCGTGCATCTTCAGTTGCGTGGCAAGGCCGTTGAGGTACGGAACGTGGTCATCGGCAACAGGGATTCCGACGACCTGCACCGGCGCAAGCCATGCGGGAAACGCACCGGCGTAGTGCTCGGTGAGAATGCCGAAGAACCGCTCGATCGAACCGAACAGCGCGCGGTGAATCATCACCGGCCGCTGCCTGCTGCCGTCGGCTGCGGTGTATTCCAGCTCGAAACGCTCCGGGAAGTTGAAGTCCAGTTGGATCGTCGACATCTGCCAACTGCGGCCCAGCGCGTCCTTCACCTGCACCGAGATCTTGGGGCCGTAGAACGCCGCGCCGCCCGGGTCCGGCACCAGGTCCAGCCCGGACGCCGCGCCGACCTCCGCGAGCACGCTGGTCGCTTCCTCCCACATCTCGTCGGAGCCAACGAACTTGTCCGGATCCTTGGTCGACAGCTCGAGATAGAAATCGGTGAGGCCGTAATCACCGAGCAGATCGAGCACGAACCCCAACAGCGACGTCAGCTCGTCGCGCATCTGGTCACGGGTGCAATAGATGTGCGCATCGTCCATGGTCAGACCGCGCACGCGGGTCAGCCCGTGCACCACGCCGGAAAGCTCGTAGCGGTAGACGGTGCCAAACTCGAAGAGCCGCAACGGGAGTTCGCGATATGACCGTCCGCGCGACCGGAAGATCAGGCAGTGCATCGGACAGTTCATCGGCTTGAGGTAATAGTCCTGGCCCGGCTTGCGCACCGTGCCGTCCTCGTTGTACTCGGCGTCGAGGTGCATCGGGGGGAACATGCCGTCGGCGTACCAGTCGAGGTGACCCGAGATCTTGAACAGCTCCGCCTTGGTGATATGCGGGCTGTTGACGAACTGGTATCCGGCCTCGCTGTGCTTGCGCCGCGAGTAGTCCTCCAGCTCGCGCCGGATGATGCCGCCCTTGGGGTGGAAAACGGCTAGGCCCGAACCGATTTCGTCGGGGAAGCTGAACAGGTCGAGTTCCGCGCCCAGCTTGCGGTGATCGCGGCGCTGCGCCTCCTCGATGAACTGCAGGTGCTTGTCGAGTGCGTCCTGCGACTCCCAGGCGGTGCCATAGATGCGTTGCAGGCTGGCGTTATTCTGATCGCCCCGCCAGTAAGCGGCCGAGCTGCGGGTCAGCTTGAATGCCGGAATGTAGCGCGTCGTCGGGATGTGCGGGCCACGGCACAGATCACCCCATTCCCGTTCGCGGGTACGGGGATTGAGGTTGTCGTAGGCGGTGAGCTCGTCGCCGCCGACCTCCATCACCTCGGGGTCACCGGACTTGTCGTCGACGAGCTCGAGCTTGTACGGCTCGTTCGCGAGTTCTTCGCGGGCCTGGTCCTTGGACTCGTAGACGCGCCGCGAGAACAGCTGCCCTTCCTTGACGATCTGGCGCATCCGCTTTTCCAGCGCTTCCAGATCCTCCGGGGTGAACGCGCGCGGCACGTCGAAGTCGTAGTAGAAGCCGTCGGTGATGGGCGGCCCGATGCCGAGCTTGGCCTCGGGGAACATGTCCTGCACCGCCTGCGCGAGCACGTGCGCGGCCGAGTGCCTGAGCACGCTGCGGCCGTCGTCGGTGTTGGCGGCGACGGGCGTCACCTCGGCGTCGGTGTCCGGCGTCCAGGACAGGTCCCGCAACCTGCCGTCGGCGTCACGCACGACGACGATCGCGTCCTCGGCGCCGCGCCCCGGCAGGTCGGCGTCACGGACCGCTGCCCCGGCGGTGGTCCCGGCAGCGACCCTGATCGGGGCTGCTAGGGCGGGGCTGGCGGGCGCGCTCATCAGTAATTCTCCAAACTTTCAGGGGTGGGTCGATCGCGACCATGCTATCGGTGTGAGTCCTCAGTCCCCCACGCCAATAGGGCTCTTCAACCAGCGGTGCTCGATGCCGACGAGATCGGCCGCCCAACCGAGCGCTCCGAGCAACCACAAGGTCCCCAGGACCACGGCCGCGGTGAAGGCCGCGCCGAGTATCTGCACCCAGAGTCCCTGCTTCTTGAACCAGGCCATCACCTTGTCGTAGCGCTCGCGCGTGTAGGCCAGCAGCCTTCGCGCCCAGTCGAATTCGGTGGCCAGGATCGCCAGCCCAACGAAGACGATCGCCCAACCGGGGCCGGGATACGGGATAGCGAGGATGCCGACACCGAGGATCGCCAGCCCGATCACCGCGACGGCGATGCGGTAGGAGAATTCGGCCTTCGGGCGATCCCGCAGCCGATCGCGCAACCGCGCCCAACGCCGTTTGACGTCCGACGCTTTCACGGCTGGCCCGGCTTCAGCTTGACGAACAGCGCGTTGGCTTCGGCCAGTACGTCGTCACCGTCGAGGAGCCGTCCCGCGATGAACATCTTGCGGCCGTCGACGTGGTCCACACCGGCGTCGACCTGCAGTTTCGTCTCGATGGGCACGATCTTTCGGTAGTCGACGTGCAAGAACGCGGTGCGCTGATAGAGGCTGCGGGTGAGCCTGAACGCGGTGTAGCCGAGCAGTGAGTCGAAGAGTTGCGCGATGCAGCCGCCGTGCACCGCGCCGTTGCGGCCGAGGTGGAAGCGACGAAAATGCACGATGCCGCCGATACGGTCGTCGTCGGTCTTGTGGTACTCCGCCGGGATGCCGAGGACGCTGCCCCGGTTCGGGAGGTCCATGCGCCGGCCGGCCGGCGACGACCACTCGTCGGCCTCATAGGGTGCGAGCAGGTTCGAGATGGACTCGAGGAGGTCGGCGGCCTCGGTGATCACCGCGTCGGGTGCATCGGCCGCGCGGGCACGGTCCTGCACGGTGCGGACGGCTTCGACGAATCTGCCGTAGTCGGGTCCGCCGCGGCTGGTGGGCTCGATCGGGCTGAAATCCCCGCCGCGGTGCTCCCCTGCGAATTCGGTGGTCACCTCATCAAGGTATTGGGTGTTGCGCCGGACGCCGTACTGGGCGTCGCGAACGGGTGTTGCCGAGCACCCCATGGGCGACGCGGGTGAGCGCGTCTGTGATCTGCACCGACGTCAAGCCGCGTGCCCGCTGGTGCACATAGACTTCGGCGGAAACCGGTGCGAGCAGGATGTCGATCAATGCGTCCGGATTTGGCGTACCAGCGTCGACAAGAAGCGAACGCACGTGTGCCGACCAGAATCCGTACGCCCCGGTCGCGAATCGAGCTCCGCCCGTCTCGGTGCCCAGTACCAACTCTGCATGGGCATCGAGCAGTTCAATCATCGCGGCGTAGAAAGCAGCGAGCCGGATGGCCGGTGGCGCGCCCGGGCCCAACGGCGGGTCGCCGCGCAGCATCTTCTCCTGCAACGTTCGTTCGTGTTCGTCGAGCAGCGCTACGGCGATCGACCAGGTGTCGGGATATCGCCGATACACCGTCGCCCGCCCGACCCCGGCCGCCTTGGCGATGTCGTCCATCGTCACCGTGCGCGGGTCACGAGTGGCGAAGAGGTCCGCGGCCGCGGCCAGCACGCGGGCCCTGTTCCGCGCCGCGTCCGCCCGCTCAGGTACTCCGTCGCTGCCTGGAGATGGCCCGGTGAGCAGGTCGGAGCGGGTTTCCATGGGGGCAATATAGCCGCCAGACGGAATAAGTGGGCACAGTGTCCAGTTAGTGTTATCGTGCCAATAACCGGACACAGTGCCCGGTTGGCCGCCCGGAACGTGACTCGGCTCTTAGCAAGGAGTACCGAAATGAACTGGCCCGCATTGATTTTGGCGCCCACCAGGCAGGCAAGCCGTGGCTGAACGCATCAAGGGCAAGACACTGATCGCCCGCGACGAAGGCGATGACGCAAGCGGCGTCATCATCAAGCTGTACAGCGAGGAGACGAACGGCGCCATCTCGATCATCGAGCAGCCATTCGAGCCCGGTCTTCTGTTACCCCCACACGTTCATCAGAACGACGTCTGGCTTTACATCCTTGAGGGAGAGATGCACGCGCGGGTCGCCGACGAGGTCGTCAGGGCAACACCCGGATGCTGGGTGATGAAGCCTCGCGGTGTCCCCCACACCATGTGGAACGCGGGCCCGCAACCGGCACGCCTCATCGAGGTGTACACGCCGGGTGGATTCGAGCTCTTCTTCAAGGACTTCGGAGACCGGTTGCGGCAGGGCCCGGTCGGACTCGACGAACTGAATCAGCTCGGCGAACCGCACGGCATCCAGTTCTTCGACGACTGGATCGCCGAGCTCACATCGGCCTACAACCTACGTGTCATCGGCGAGTAGCTGACCTCAGCCGGCCGACCCGGCTTTGCTCAGCGTGTCGAACTCCTCGTCGGACAATTCGATCTCGGCCGCGGCGACGTTCTCCTCCAGATGCGCGACCTTCGACGTGCCGGGGATCGGCAGCATCACCGGCGAGCGCTTGAGCAGCCAGGCCAGCGCCAGCTGCGACGGGGTGGCGTGGTGATCGTCAGCGATGCGCTGCAGCGGGCCACCAGGCGCGGCTAGTGGACCGGCCGCCAGCGGGAACCACGGGATGAAGGCAATGCCCTGCGCTTCGCACGCCTCCAGGACGGGCTCGGCGGTGCGGACGGTGATGTTGTACATGTTCTGCACCGAAACGATGGTCGCGACCTTCTGGGCGGCCTCCAACTGGTCGGTGTCTACCTCCGAAAGGCCGATATGTCGGATCTTGCCCTCCTGCTGCAGCTTCACGAGTTCACCGATCTGATCCTCGGCGGGGAACTTGTCGTCGATCCGGTGCAGCTGGAACAGGTCGATGGTGTCGACGCCGAGACGGCGCAGGCTCATCTCGCATTCCTGACGTAGATAGGCCGGGTAGCCAAGAACCGGCCACACGTCGGGCCCGGTGCGTAAGAGTCCGGCCTTCGTTGCGATGACGACACCGTCGTAGGGGTGCAGCGCCTCGCGGATCAGTACCTCGGATACGTATGGGCCGTAAGAGTTGGCGGTGTCGATGAAGTTGACGCCGAGTTCGACGGCGCGGCGCAGGACGCGAATGCACTCCTCCCGGTCGGCGGGCGGACCCCACACGCCCTTTCCGGTCAGGCGCATGGCGCCGAATCCCAAGCGGTTGACCGTGAGGTCGCCGCCGATGCTGAATGTTCCCGATGCTTGCGCGACGCTTTGGGTGGTCATTTCACCGACCGTACGCGGCAATGCCAGGGTGGTTCCTGTGAAGTTGAGCGACCTCGCTGCGCTGCCGTTGACGTATTCCGAAGTGGGTGCGACGGCGGGACCGTTGCCCGCCGGATACCACCACATACAGAAGGCAGCGGTCATTGGACGGGGACGGCGCCGGTTCGACGAAGCCGCCGACAAGGGCATGCGGTGGGGCATGCTGCGTGGTGCCGGTGTAGGGGTGGAGCCGACGACCGAGGTCGCCGCTGTGGGGTCGGAGGTGATCGTGCACCTGGGCCCGGTGCGGGCGCCGTGCCGGGTGGTCTACGTCGTCGACGAGGCCGACCTGCGCGGATTCGCCTACGGGACGCTGCCGGGACACCCCGAGGCGGGCGAGGAACGGTTCGTTGTGCGCTACGACCCGGCAACCGAGGAGGTGTTCGCGGAAGTGACCGCGTTCTCGCAGCACGCGACATGGTGGAGCAGGCTCGGCTCGCCCGTCACGGCGGTGGCGCAGCGGGTCATCACCAAGCGCTATTTGCGGGCGCTGTAGTTGGCTCAGTTCTCCGTGGTTGCTATTGACCACCGCGTAACCTGGGAAGCCAGCCCGGGGAGGATGATCGAATGGTGACGGTGGACAAACCAGGCGGGGTGGAAGGTACCCACCTCCGCATCGCGGAGCTGGTGCAGGAGCTGCACAGCCGGCCAGACACAGATTCAGACACGGTGCTCGCCGAGCTGGTGGAGCACGCAGCGATCGAGATTCCGGGCGCAGAGTATGCGGGCGTCACGGTCACCCGCAACGCCAGGCACATCGACACCCCCGCCGCGACGCACAAGTGGCCGATCCTGCTGGACGAGATCCAGCAACGTCACCGCGAAGGCCCGTGCCTGACCGCGGCGTGGGAGGAGAAGACCGTCCACGTCGCGGACTTGACGACCGACAACCGCTTCCCGTTGTACCGCCGGGACGCAGTGGAGCAGACGCCGATCTGCTCCATCATGGCGTTCCAGTTGTTCATCGCCGACGAGACCATGGGCGCGCTGAACGTCTACGCCGAACAGCCGCACGTATTCGACCAGGCATCCAAGGACATTGGGCGGATCTTCGCTGCACATTCATCGGTGGCCTGGAATTCGGCGCGGCGCGACGAGCAATTCAAGCGCGCGTTGGCCAGCCGTGACACCATCGGCCAGGCCAAGGGCATGATCATGGAGCGATACGGCGTCGATGCGGTTCAGGCGTTCGAGGTCTTGCGCAAGCTGTCGCAGGACTCGAATGTGCCGCTGGTGCAAGTCGCTACGGAGCTTGTCGTCAACGCGGGTTCGGACAGCTAGCGGTCACAATCGGAGACCGAATCTCCTTGCGATGCAGACGAATCGGTGCTTGCGGCGCGGACAGAGTCGCGGCTTCGCTCGAATCAGCAAGTGACACTGTGGGAGTCGGCCTCGCCGGGGTGTCGCAGCGTCCACCGCACTCGCCGCAGGCACGGCCCGAACAGGCATGACAGGCCCGTTGCCTGATTCACCGCTGTGACCAGAGCGTGACGGATCCTTGACCGAATTGCTAAGGCGCACCTACACATCGAAATCGGCACGGCACCCTAGGATCAAATTCACATCGTTGCAATTTCGAAGGAACCGGAAGCCATGCGTGGGGTTGTTCTGTGCGTTGTTGCTGCGATCGGGGCCAATGCGATTGTTGCTATAGAACCGGCCGACTCCAGCTTGGCAGCAGCGAACCAGTCGTATACGCCCGCCGCGGCGGCCAACCAGTCGTATGAGCCCGCGATTGCTTCGGTTCTACCAACGCGGGGAGAGGTTGTCGGTGTGGCGCACCCCGTAGTGGTGACGTTCGGCGCGCCCGTCGCCGACAAGCGCGCGGCCGAGCGCGCCCTCGACATCAAGTCGGTGCCCGCGATGACGGGCAAGTTCGAATGGCTCGACAGTGATGTCGTGCAATGGGTTCCCGACCGATACTGGCCGGCGCACACCACGGTGATGCTGTCGGTGGGCGGACGGTCGACGGAGTTGGTCACCGGTCCGAAAGTCGTTGGTGTTGCGAATATCTCGGATCACACGTTCACCGTGAGCATCGACGGCATTGCCGCGGGACCGCCGACTGAACTGCCGTCGCCGCACCACCGACCCCACTGGGGAGAGCCCGGAGTCTTCCCGGCGTCGATGGGTAGGCCGGAGTATCCGACGCCTGTCGGCACCTACACGGTGTTGGCCAAGGAGCGCGACGTGGTCATGGATTCGAGCAGCGTCGGCATCCCCGTCGACGCTCCCGATGGCTACCTACTTGACGTGGAATACGCCGTGCGTTTCACCAGCCGTGGCCTCTTCGTGCATTCAGCTCCGTGGGCTGTCAACTCACTCGGGTATGAGAACGTCAGCCACGGCTGTATCGGCCTTAGCACCGAGGACGCTGAGTGGTACTACGACACGGTCAACGTTGGCGACCCGGTCATCGTGCAGGAAAACAGCATCGAAGTTCCTCGAGCAGTGTCGAGTTAACGAGGCTCCGCGCCTAGATGATGTGCGGGGGCAAGCGCCGCCGCTAGCTCAATTCCACTGCTGATTCACGGGTTTGGCCCGACCGCCGTTGTTAGTCGCCGCCGTACGAACCCCGGTGAGGAACCTCAGCGCACGCCGTCAGCCGCCAGGGCCAGGCAGAATTGGCTGACCAGCCGCAGGTGCGCCAGCTGGCGGCGGATTGATTGGGTCCCCCTTACCGCCATAGCCACCAGCCATCTCCGTGAGTGGAGCGCCAACCGGCACAGGCGCACCTACCGGAGCGCCCACCGGCACAGGCGCACCTACCGGAGCGCCCACCGGCACAGGCGC
>Ga0075428_100001707_pt1 | contig 23450 bp, 27 predicted proteins | sample RhiMetdeltSRZDD2_FD_75291 | JGI IMG/M metagenome (GOLD analysis project Ga0075428, IMG submission 75291) | Populus rhizosphere microbial communities from Tennessee, USA - Rhizosphere MetaG P. deltoides SRZDD2 | ecosystem: Host-associated > Plants > Roots > Rhizosphere > Soil | place: USA... | reverse complement strand
GGTGCTCGCCAACACGTTCCGGCATCCCGCGGTCGTGGCCAAGGCTGCGACCGTCCTCGACAACGCCACCGGCGGGCGCTTCATCCTCGGGCTCGGGGCCGGCTGGCACGAGGGCGAGCACGACATGTTCGGCATCGCGCTGCCGCCGATGGCGGAGCGGTTCGCTCGTTACGAGAGCGCGGTCGCCACGCTCGCTGCGCTGTTCTCGGACGCGGCGCGCCAGCCGATCGGCGTCAGCCGCGACGACCCCTACTACCCCTTACGCGATGCCACGATGGAGCCGCAGCCCATCCGGCCCGGTGGGCCGGCACTCTGGCTGGGCGGGCAGAAGCGTCGCGGCATCGCGCTCGCGGCGCGCTACGCCGAGGGCTGGATCATGCCGGGCAACCGGGCCGGCGACGTCGACTACTTCGCACAGAAGCGAGACGAGATCCGGCGCGCACTCGACGCTGCCGGTCGGGATGCGGAGTCCTTTTCCTTCGCGGCGCAGGTCAACACGGGGAGCGATCCGGAGCGCCTTCGCGATGGTCGCGAGACCGCCCTTCGATTCCTCGCGGTCGGGGCCGATCACATCACCCTCGGTGTCCCGGGCGCCGCGGGCCCGGCTGCCGTCGTCGCGATGGCCCGAGAGGTTGCCGAGCCGGTCCTCGAGGTCGCGGGCCGAGCCTGAATCCGCGTCACGAACCAGGGGCGGGCGCGTAGAGGGCCGCTGCGGACGCCACGTCGTGCTCGAGGAGTCCGCCCATCACGAGGACCTTGCCGTTGAGCAGGAGGACGGCACGGTGTTCGAACCTGCTCTCGCCAAAGGAGCCGGCATCGGCCCACGATCCGGTAGCGGGGTCGTAGAGCTCGGCCGAGGCTGTGGGCACGCCGAAGCCGGCGGCGACGAGGACCCGGCCATCGGCGAGCAGCGTCGACGTGAGAACGCCGCGAGCGCTCGCCATGCTGCCCGTCGGACCCCAGGTTCGAGTGCTCGGGTCATAGAGCTCGCAGGACGGCAACAGCTGCTCGCCGTTCACGCCGCCGGTCTTGAGGACGGTGCCGTCGGTCAGCACGATGAGGGGATCGTTCGAGCGCGCGGATGCCATGTTCCCGGTCGCCGCCCAGGTACCCGTGCCCGGTGTGTAGAGCTCAGCGGACGTCAGCTCGCCATGCTCGGTCGGTGAGATCGGGCCGATGCCGCCGGCCACGAGGACCGTCCCGTCCCGGAGAAGCGTGGCCATCTGCTGAGTGCGAGCGATCGTCATGTCGCCGGTCGCGGTCCAGCGTCCGGTGGCCGGATCGAAGAGCTCCGCGGAGGCGAGGATCCTGTCAGGCGCAAGCTCGGTACCGGCCACGAGGACCTGGCCGTTCGGGAGCAGCGTCGCCGTGTGCATCGATCGCGGCGTCGTCATGTCGCCGGTCGGCGTCCACGTCCCGGTGCTTGGGTCGTAAATCTCGGCGGATGCCTGGGCGCCAGTCGGGTCCTTCGCCGCGCAGCCTTCCGCATAGCGGCCGTCGCATCGCCCGCCGGCCACGAGGACCCTTCCGTCGGGCAGCAGCGTCGCCGTGTGCCAGGATCGCGGTTTGGTCATGCTGCCAGTCGCCTGCCACGTGCCGGTCGCGGGGTCGTAGAGCTCCGCCGAGGCAAGACGCTCTTCCTCGCGGTTGTCGGCGACGCCCCCGGCGACCAGGACCCTGCCGTCGTGGAGCACTGTCGCGGTGTGCTCGGCCCGGCCCGTGATCATGTCGCCGGTCGCGGTCCATGGGCCCTTGAACGGGATCGAGGTCGGCGTGGGTTCCGGCAACGGGGTCGCCGTCGGAGTTGGCGCAGGATCCGTGGACGTCGCGGTTTGGCTCGACGGGGACCCTTGCGTGGTGCAGCCCGCCACGGCGATGACGATTGAAACGAGGCTGGCCGAGAGCCGCCACATCGTCCTACCTCCTGACCCGCGGACCCGTACCTGGCGGGCGCACGTATTGGTCGCTCCTCGGGCGATGAATCATTCGGGCAGGATCGACGAACCCCCGGCAGTCGCCGGGGGTTCTGTGGGTGCTGGGATGCGCGCGCCCGATGCGCGCCGACCCTATGGGGTGAAGGTGACGACCGCCGGAACCGTGAAGACCTCGATGGGGGTGTTGATCCTTGCACCGTCGCACGGAACATCGTTGTTGTCACACGCCTGGAAGTAGTGACGCGTGAACGCGTGAACACCGGTGAGGCCAGCTGGGAAGTTGTAGTACCAGAACTCGGTGACGGTGATCCCGTCGCCGACGGGAGCCCATTTGATGAAGTCTGCGGTCAGGGGCGTCCCATCCATGTCGAGCTCGAACGCGGAGAGGCCGATCGTGTTGTCACCGATGACGAAGGCGAATCCGTGATTGATGTGGAACGGAGTCGACGCGGGGAACGTCTCGTCGGTGATGAGGTTCAGGCGATCACCGACCGCCTGGTTCCTGGGCGCCGCCATGGACGGGGCGGCCGTCAGGACGACGAGAAGCGTGGTCGCAGATGCAAGGGCGATCGCCAAACGACGCATTGGGTCATTCCTCCAGGCACACGAGTGGACCCGTCCCTGTTCGGACGTGCCTATTGGTCGCTCCTGAATGGATGAATCGTTCGATGGGACCGCTGCGCGTTCGGTACCGGTGCGCGACCGGCTCGGGCGCTCAGGGCCGTGCCTGCCCCCAGCCAGCGTCGCAGATCTCGTCGGGATCGAGACCGCCCTGATCGGCCGGGAGCACGAGCCGGCGCTCTGACCCGTCCAGCGGGATGACCACGAGGCCGCCCGAGGCGCGGGGCGTCCAGCGGGCGAGAATGTACCGGCCGTCGGCGGACCAGCCGCAGCTCAACGCGTTTGAGAGCAGCAGCCGAGGCTCCGTCCCGTCGCTGTTGGCAATGTAGAGGTCCCAACCGACGGGCGTGTCCACGATCCACGAGATGAGCGAGCCATCCGGCGAAGCCGCGACCGCGGTCGTGAATCTATTGAAGGTGGTCAGTCGGGCGCTGACACGTTGGGCGACATCGACGCGCCAGATCGATCCGGTCTCTCCACCCGTCGTGAAGTAGATCCAGATCCCATCGCGGGACCACGAGTTGGCTCCAGCGACGTCGGCACCCCCGATGTCGCCACTGGCGTCGTGAAGATCGGTCCCGTCGGCTCCGATGATCGCGAGGACCCCCGGACCGGACGGCTGTTCCCGCGCGAAGGCGATCGACGCGCCGTCAGGCGACCAGAGGGGGCAGTGCCCGACAACGCCGCTCGGCGTCACGAAACGGGTTGTCCCAGTGACCGAATCCGCAATGAGGATCCGGCTGACCGCGTCCACCTTGACTTCACTGGCCAGATACCGCGAGTCGGGTGACCAGTTATCGACGCAGCCGGCCCAGGTCATGGCCTGCTGCTGCGCGACGAACCGTTCACCTAGACCGTCGATCCCGACGAACACGAGCTGATCGCCGCCCGGGTCAACCTTCCAATAGGCAATGAGGCGTCCATCGGGGGAGCGGCTCACATGACCGGCCCCCTCGCCCAGGGTCAGGATCGTGCGAGTCGCACCGGTCTCGACGTCGATCGCACGAAGCTCACCCTGCGCCAGCACGACCAGGGGTCCATTCTCAGATCCGCCTCGGCGGTTGAGCACTCCGGCGATGACGATCGCTGCCGCAAGGCCAACCAGGGCAAGGACGGCGAGCCTGGCGATCGTGGTGGCTCGCGGGAACTGTCGGCTCGAGGCCGGTCCGAAGGCCAGGCGCAGGTCGCGTCGCAGGCGTCCAAGCCGGCTCAGATCCTGGACGCGCGCCGCGCGCACCCGAGGCATGAGCGCCGCCAGGCTCGATGACGTGAACGCGGGATCCGGGGCGGCCGACACGTCAAGCTGCCGGAGGAGCGCGTCGAATCGCTCGTCAGTCATCGGCCACATCCTCTCGGTAGGCCCGTCGGAAGCCGTCGCGCGCGCGATGCAGGAGCGATTGCGTCGCTGCGGCCGACTTGCCCATCAGGCGCGCGGCCTCGGCCACCGGAAGGTCGTCGAGCACGACGAAGACGAGAACCGCGCGCTGGGCCGCCGGCAGCGACCGGATGGCGGCTTCGATCGCCGCGCGGTGGTCGAGATCCGGCCCGCGGACCGCGTACTCGGAAAGCCGAAGATCCCGAACCTCGAGGCGCATCCGTCGGCGTTCCTCTCGCTCGGCCGCGCGAAAGTGATCGGCGAGCTTGTGGCGAGCGATGCCGCACAACCACGTCACGGTGTCCGACCGACCGTCGAAGCGCGACCGTCGGTCGATCGCGGCGATGAACGTCTGCTGCGCGAGCTCCTCGGCGAGCGCGGGATCGTTCCCGCAGCGGCTCAGGAGATACGAGTAGACGCGCGGCAGCGTGCGCCGGTACCACGACTCGAATGCGCCGTCGGTCGAGAGCGCGATCTGCAGCACATCGACGCCGTCGGCGGTCGCGGCGCGCTCAGTCATCTAGCTCGTTCTCACCCTTGGCACGAATCCAGACTACGACCCGATACTCGGCCGCTGGGAGTGAGTCGCTCGGGCGGCGCGAATTCATTCGACGAGACAGGGAGGCCCGCCGGGCGGGCTGCCCGGCGGGCCGAAACGAACGGATGACTGGGAGTTGCGGAGGATCAGCCCCTGGCGATCTCGTCCGCCAGGCGGTCGTACATGCCGAGCGCACCCTCGACCATTCCGACCGCGACCTGCTGCTCGATCTCCTCGAGCGACCCGAAGTGGCCGCGCTCGGTGATCTTCGTTCGGCCATCGCCGAGATCCTCGAGTGTCATCGTCTCTCGCCCGACCGGGAAGCCGGGGACGTCGACCGTGAACGTGCGGAGGATCCTGATCGGCGGCTCGACCTCGAGGTAGTCGCCTTTGAATCCGATCGGCTCGCGGTCCGGGGCGTGGCTGATGTAGTGCCATCCGCCGCCGACGCGGAGATCCATCCGGACGACTTCGGTTGTCGAATCGTGGGTGCCCCACCAGCGGGCGATCCGCTCGGGGTCCGTGTAGACCTTCCAGACCAGGTCGCGAGGCGCATCGAACACGCGCTCGAAGACGACGTCGAGGCCGTCCACGTAGACCTTCGTGCGCTCGTTTCCGAGCTGCTTCGTCGCCATCGCTGCGGCTCCTTCCTGTGTCGCGTCAATCACGTCCAGTGTCATCGCGCTGCTCCTTCTTTGTCTCCTGCAGCTCGCGCAGGTAGTCGTCGAGGCGCTCGAGGCTCTCCTGCCAGTGCCGCTTGTACTGGCCGATCCAGTCGGCCGCGTCGCGAAGCGGCTCCGGCGTGAGGCGGCACGGTCGCCACTGGGCCTGGCGCCCCTGCTCGATGAGCCCGGAGCGCTGGAGGACCTTGAGGTGCTTCGAGATGGCGGGCAGGCTCAGATCGAACGGGGCAGCGAGCTCCGTCACGTTCGCCTCGCCCTTCGCAAGTCGCGCCAGGATGGCGCGCCGGGTCGGATCGGCGAGGGCCGCGAAGGTGACGCTGAGGTGATCGGTCGATCCAGATGCCTGCATTTCGCCTCTCGGTTAATTAACTCATCGGAATAATACACGCCGAGGGGAGCTTGTCAAGGGGAGCTGTGGCCGTTGGCGTTCGATCTCCGTCAGATTGCCGTCACACGGCAGTTATGCGAACGGACCGGCCTCTCCGGGGCGAGAAGGCGATCGCAGCGCTTCGTCCCGTGCGTGCAAACGCGGGGCTCGGCGAGAGATCAGCCTCGAAGCCCTGCATAACTGCCATCACACGAGAATCCGCCGGAGTCCGATCGCGCAAAGGCTCCTGCGACGACTTGAGCCGATCACTTGGGCGTCGAACGGCGGAGCCCTAGCTCTCGCTCACGGGGCCGGGCAGCCACTGCACGAGCTGGATGACCACGCCGTTCGGGTCGGTGACCTGGAAGTAGCGCTCGCCCCACGGCTCGGTCTCGATCGGCGTCGTGATCGTGACGCCTTCGGCGACCAGCCGCTCGTATTCCACGTCGACGTCATCCACGACGAACACGAGCAGGAGCCCGTCGGCTCGGTGACCAGCCAGCGAATGGGGCTTGAACGTGGCCAGCCCGGTCCGCAGGAACACGACGTTGAAGCCCGCGTCGGGCCGTGAGAGCGACACGAACCCGTCCGCGGCCATCTCGACCTCAAAACCGAGATAGCGCTGCAGGAAGTCCGCTGACGCGGCTACGTCCTGGACGTTGAGCGAGATGCCGGACGCCGTGATCTTCATCCGGGCACGGTACCGCGCTGTTCGGACGCATCGGCAGGCGCGCTAGAGTGGCGGTATGCCCAGCGCCGAGCGCTCCATCACGATCAGCCGGCCGGTCGATGCGGTCTTCGCGTTCGTAGCGGACGGCGCCATCGCCAAACGCTGGCGGCCCGCGGTGCTCGATGTCGAGCGCGTCGGCGGCTCGGGCCTCAAGGCCACGTATCGCCAGGGCGTCAAGGGCCCCGGTGGCCGCCGGATCGCCGCCGATTACGAGGTCTACGACGTGGAACCGAACCGCCGGATCGCGTTCCGCGCGATCGCCGGCCCGGTCCGGCCGACCGGCGAGTACCGGTTCGAAGCGACGCCGGACGGGACGCAGGTCACGTTCTCGCTCACGGCGCAGCTCGGCTGGCTCAAGGGGCTGCTGATCGGTCGCTCGGTTCAGGCCTCGATGGACGCGGAGATGGCCGCGCTCGACAACCTGAAGAAGATCCTCGAAGAAGAGGCCGAGGCGGACGCCTAGCCGGTGATCTCGGCGCGCTCGGTGAAGACCGCCGACACCACGATCGCACCGATGAGCCAGGCCGCGACGACGACGAGCGCCGTATTCGGCTCGAGCGCCGCGACCTGGACGCCACCTCCGCCACCGGCGATCTCGCCCGGGTTGCCAAGGACCGCCGTCGCCGCATCGAACGGCAGCCACTTCGTGATGTCCTCGAGGAAGATGCCGGCGAACTGCTCGCCGAAATAGGCCGCGATCCCGACACCGATGCCGGCGAGCTGGCTGCGGAAGAGCGTCGCGATCGCAAATCCAAGCGCGCCCTCCTCGGTGACCGCGAAGGCCATTCGAGCCAGGCGCTCGGGCAGCTTGCCGAGCGTCTCAGCGTCGTTGACCCCGCTCGTCGAGATCCCGGCGAGGTTGGCCCCGACGTACGCGGCGCCGATGCCGATCGCGAACGTCACGAGCAGCCCGATGATCGTCACAGTGGCGACCGAGGCGAACGTTCCCACGATGTAGCGCGTCCGACTCTCGCCGCGCGCAATCGCGTTCTTGAGCGTGCCCCACGTCCACTCCGAGCCGGCGACCGCGGCCCCGTAGACAACCGCGAGCAGCCCGCCGAGCCCGACGATGAAGGCGACGACGCTGTCATACGCAGCCGGGAAGGTGAGCAGCGCACGGCGCGCGGCCGCGGCGCCCGGGCCGCCGCCGGTGGCGTTGCTGGTGGCGCCGGTCGCGACGAGGATGAGGACGAGCAGGCCTGCGAGGAGGCCGAACGTGACGAACGTCGCGAGCCGGCGGCGGAGCTTTCGGACGCCCGAGAGGAAGATCCTCACTGGGCGCCTCCGAAGCCGACGAACGTGCCTTCGTGGCTCGCCGTCGTGTCGCCGGTGAGCTCGAGGAAGATCGATTCGAGGTCGCTGCCGGCTTCGAGCCCGGCGAGGTAGATACCGCGCTCCGCGAGGGCACGCGTCACCTCGGGTGCGCGCGCAGGTTCGAACAGGACGATCAGCCATCCGGCTTCGGCGTCGTCGACGCGAACGGCGTCGGCGCCAGCGAGCGCGGCCAGGACTTCCTGCGCGGATACGGCTTCGGCCGGCGCCACGCGGACGCGCAGCGCCTCGCCGGAGTGGAGCAGCGACTCGAGCGTCCCTTCGCGGACCAGCTTGCCGGCCGAGATGATGCCGACGACGTCGGCGAGCTGCTGGACCTCGCCGAGGATGTGGCTCGAGACGAAGACAGTCTTGCCGGTCGCCGCGAGGTGCCGCAGCGTGTCGCGCATCGCGACGATGCCGGCCGGGTCAAGGCCGTTCGCGGGTTCGTCGAGGAGCAGCAGCTTCGGGTCGCTGAGGAGCGCGCCGGCGATGCCGAGACGCTGCTTCATCCCGAGGGAGTAGCGCGAGACCGGGTCGGTCGCGCGGTCGCGGAGGCCGACGAGCTCGAGGAGCTCGTCGATGCGGCCGCGGGTGACACGCGCGCCGCTGGACGCGAGCTCGCGCAGGTTCGCCCGGCCCGAGAGATACGGATAGAACGCCGGCGTCTCGACGAGCGCGCCGATGTCGAACAGGCGCTTGCGGTCAGAGCGGGCGAATGGCCGACCGAGGAGCTCGATCGAGCCGGCATCGGGATGGATCAGCCCGGTGAGGAGGCGCATCGTCGTGGTCTTGCCCGCGCCATTCGGCCCGAGGAAGCCGTAGACGACGCCCTCGGGGACGGTGAGGTCCAGGCCGTCGAGCGCGGTTCGCTTGCCGTATGCCTTGCGCAGGCCGCGCGTCGCCAGGGCGAGTCCGTCGGGCATGCCGGCGATGGTACGGGCTCGCGGACGTTAGCCTGTGAACCTGCCGTGAAGGCTTTGCGGACGTTTCGAGGCGAGGGCTCAGGCGGCTTTGAACGGGTCGCGGACCTTGATACCGGTGAACCGCCGGAAGTCGCGATCGTGCGTCCAGATCGTTGTTACCTCGTGCTCGAGCATGAGCGCGGCGAGGTGGGCGTCGGAGACGAGATTCCCGCTTGTGGACGACGTGCGCGCTAGCGCATCGAAACGCTGCCAGAACGGCGTGCCCTCGGAACCCACACGGACGTGGGGCCGTCCGAGCAGCCCTTCGATGTTGGCCAACGCGGCCTTCAGCGGCAGCGGATCCCGAAAGACCGCTGGGTGCGTCGCCAATCGCAGATAGGCCATCACCGTCGGCCAGAAGAGATAGACGATCTCGGGCCCGGCGGCAATCTTCGTCACGAAGCTACGTGCGGACTCGTGAAGTGGGTTCTCGGCATCAGATGCGTACACGAGGATGTTGGCGTCGATGGTTGCGCTCACGAACCCTCAGTCGCGCGGCGCACGGCGTCCTTGTCCTCGAGGTCAATCCGGGCACGCATCGGTCGAGTGATCCAATTGAAGGGGCGCTCGATCGGCGCCCCGTCGTCGCGGTCCAGTGCAACGGTCAACAACTCGGACACAAGTCGTCCCAAGGGCTTCCGCTCTCGCCGACCTCTCGCACGCAGAGCGGCGAGAACTGACGGGTCAATGTCGATGGTCGTACGAGACATGATGCGTGATGCTGTTCTTGTACGCATCAGATGTCAAGATGCCAGCATAGGCAACGCGCCGAGCGGTCGCGCCACGATCGCGCCGTTCTCGTGAAGGAAGCCACCGAGATGCAGATGATTCGGATCGAGCGCCTCGAACTCGTCGGACAGCCATTCAGCAAAGTCGAGGTCCACATCACCCGGGAGGGCGAGAAGGAGATCTCGCATCGGCGCAAGGAGCATGTGTGGCCCGCGACCGAAGAGTCGAGGCACGAGATCCGGAGCGAGGAGCAACGTTGAGGAGATGCCCATCCCGGATTGGAGAGCGAGCACCGGGATGTCATGGACCGACATGCGAACGACTGTGCGGCTGTCCAGGCCGTCCGCGATCCTTCGAACGTTGGCCAGGGCCACGTCGGTCAAAGCGAGTCGATCGACGCCCCACGACCTCATGAGCTCTTCGCCCACAAACGCGAACGCGGGACCGAGATCCAGTCCAAAGCCAACGGCGATCCCCGGCGGGAGCATGACGGTGACTCGGTCGGGAATGTCGACCGGAAACGGCCGCCTTCTGGGCAGCAACGGCTTGACCAGTTCGCGGGCCTTCGCCCAATCCATCGCCGGGTCAAAGCCCTCGAGTGCCGCGAGCACGTGTTCCGGCGAAGCCGTCGTCATTCCCGGGCCGAGGGGCGGTCCCTCGAAAGCTTCGAGTTCAAGCCCGTTGGCGAGCACTCGCCGCATGCTCGGCCGCGACGAACGCGCCTGCCGTCGCTGCTCGCGCTTCCGCCGGCGCTGCTCCCTTGGTTTCATGGCCGGCACGATACGAAGGCCCGCTTAGCTGCCAATCACCTGGCCGGCGCCGGACGTCGTCGGTACGCTTTGCACTCGCAGTTATGGTGAATCGATGACGTCGGGGCCCGCGTTCCGCCTGGAGGGTGCCCGGATCGGGCAGATCCTCGTGCCCGTGACGGACCTCGACCGCGCGGTCGCCTTCTACGGCGAGACGCTCGGACTGCCGCTGCAGATGCGCTTCCCGGGCATCGCCTTCTTCGACGCCGCCGGGATTCGCCTCTATCTCGCCTCGCCCACGGAACCGGACTTCAGCGGCACGGCGACGATCTACTTCTGGGTCCCCGATACGGCGGCCGCCCACGCGGCGCTCGTGGCCCGCGGGGCGACGAACCGCGAGGTGCCCGAGATCGTCTATTCGACCAACGAATTCGACATGTGGCTTGCGTTCGTCGACGACCCGGACGGCAACCACATCGGCCTGATGCACGAGGCGCCGAAGGGCTAGCTGAGCCGGGTCACCTCGGCCAGCCGGCCGGTAAGGAAGCGCCGCTCGGCGGCGTTCTCCGTGAGCTCGAGCGCTCGACGATAGGCCGCGGCCGCGTCGTCGCGCCGGCCCAGACGCCGCAGCAGGTCCGCTCGGGACGAGTGGAGGTACGGGTACTCCGAAAGGCTGCCGGTCGCGGCGAGGGCATCGATCCGGTCGAGGCCCGCGGCCGGCCCCTCCGCCATCGCGATCGCGACCGCGCGGTTGAGCTCCACGATTGGCGACGGCTCGAGGGACGCCAGCGCGGCATAGAGCGCCACGATCTGTGGCCAGTCGGTATCGGAGGGCGTCGCGGCCTCGTCGTGAAGCGCCGCGATCGCCGCCTGGAGCTGGTAGGCGCCGGGCCGGCCCATCCGGAGCGCCCGGTCCACGAGCGCGGCGCCTTCAGCGATCCGCGCGCGGTCCCAACGCCCACGCTCCTGGTCCTCGAGCAGGACGAGCGAGCCATCCTCGGCCTTGCGCGCGTCTCGCCGCGCGTCATGGAGGAGCATGAGCGCGAGGAGTCCCAGCGCCTCCGGCTCGTCGGGCATGAGCGTGACGAGGACGCGGGCGAGGCGGATCGCCTCGGCGCACAGCTCCTGCCGCACCAGTGCGTCGCCTCGGCTCGCCGCGTAGCCCTCGTTGAAGACGAGATAGAGGACGCGCAGGACACCGTCCAACCGGTCAGCCAGGAGGTGGTCCGGAGGCACCCGATACGGAATCCCCGCGTCGCGGATCTTCCGTTTGGCGCGGACGAGGCGCTGGGCGAGCGTCGGCTCGGGAACGAGGAACGCGCGTGCGATCTCCGGTGTCGTCAGGCCACCCAGCGTCCGGAGCGTCAGCGCGACCCGCGCGTCGGCGGGCAGCGCGGGATGGCAGCACGTGAAGATCAGCCGCAGCCGGTCGTCCTGCAGGGGCGTCATCTCGTCGCGCGCCTCGACGAGCCGTTCGACGTCGTCAGCATCAGAAGCCATCGCAGTCTCGCGGCCGAGGAGCTCGGCCTTCTCCACTAGGCGCCGGTCCCGACGGAGGTGATCGATCGCACGGTTCCGCGCGGTCGTCGTGATCCAGGCGCCGGGGTTCGCGGGCAGCCCGTCGACGGGCCAGCGTTCGAGTGCGGTGACAAAGGCATCCTGGACGGCCTCCTCGGCCCGGTCGAAGTCGCCCGTCACGCGGATGAGCGTCGCCAGCGCGCGCCCGGATTCCTCGCGGAAGACGCGCCCGACGAGCTCGGCGGACGGACTGGGCTCAGGCGCCGTAGGTCTCCGGGAGCTGCCAGATGGGCCGCACCTCGATTGTCCCCTGCCGTGCTCCCGGGATCTTCGCGGCGAGCTCGATCGCCTCGTCGAGGTCCTTGCATTCGAGCAGATAGAAGCCGCCAAGGGCTTCCTTCGTCTCGGCGAAGGGCCCGTCGGTGACGAGCGTGGAGCCATCTCGCACGCGGACGGACGTCGCGGTCTCGGTCGGCTGGAGGGCCTCGCCGGCGAGCATCAGGCCGCGGTCGCGCGTCTCCTTCGTGAAGGCGTCGTACTCGGCCAGCTGCTGCTGGAAGACCTCGGGCGGGATGTCCGCCTGGTTCGGCAGCTCGGGCGTATAGATCAGGAGCAGGTACTGCATCGAGGGCCTCCATCGGCTGGTCGACCGCCGTGGCGGCCTTCACCATCACGACGCTTCCATCATCGCCGAATCGACAGGCGATAGCGTCCGCGGAATACTCGGCGAGTACCACATGCGCGACCCGGGCACAGAAACGATGTTCCCGTTGAGACGAGCGACGACTAGCATCGCAGCGTGGACGACGCACGCAGCCCGGCGAGCTTTCTCGGAGACGTTCGGGAGGCGATCTTCGGCGCACAGGATGGGCTCGTCAGCACGCTCGCGGTCGTGAGCACGGTGAGCGGTGCCACCCACGACCGATATCCCGTCCTCATCGCGGGGGTCGCGGCCGGCCTGGCCGGCATTTTCAGCATGGCGGCGGGTGAGTACCTCTCGAGCAAGAGCCAGCGCGAAATCTCGCTGGCCCAGATCGCCGATGAGCGAGCGAGGATCGCCGACCGACCCGCCGAGGCTCAGCTCGAGCTTGCCAAGAGCCTCGAGGCGGACGGGTTGCCAGTGGACGACGCTTCGGCGGTCGCCCAGCTGATCGGTCGTCATCGTGAAGTGCTGCTGAATACCAAGGTTCTTCGCCAGTTCGGCGTCTCGCTCGAGGAGTCGGGCGGCTCACCGCTCCAGGGAGCCATGGTGATGGGAGCCGCATTCGCGCTCGGAGCTTTGGCGCCGATCCTGCCGTACTTGATCCTGCCATTCGAGGTCGCGATCTACGCGTCGGTGATTGCCACGGCCGGTGTGCTCTTTGTGATCGGCGTCGTCAAGACGAGATGGACGCACGGCAATCCGATCTTCTCTGGCATCGAAATCCTCCTGATCGGGGCGGTGGCGGGCGTCGTCGGATTCTTCTTCGGGAACATCCTGCCAACGCTCCTTGGCGTGCCCGCCGTCGGCGGCTAGGCCGCCGACCGCCCAACGTCAACCACCCGAACGGAGATCCGTGCCGCACATCGAGGACACCATCGAGATCGACCGCCCGATCGAAGAGGTCTGGGCATACATCACGGATTGGTTCAACGCACCGCGCGTCAGTGGGAGCGGCATCATCGGGTTGCGGCAGACGTCGCCGGGCCCGCTCACTGTCGGCTCGACACTGCAGGGTCGAAGAGTGGTCCTTGGATTCGAAACTCGGAACGATTTCGTCGTTACTGAATGGGATCCGCCCCATGTCATGACTTCGACGGCCACGGGCCGTCCCTTCCGCTCGCTCGTTTCGCGCATCACGCTCGAGCCCACGGCGAGTGGGACCCGATTGGTATCGGTGACCGACTTCGAGCTCCAACTGGCGATGAAGGTGATCTGGCCCCTGATGGCACCCGTCGTCATGCGTCGGCTGCGTGCAAGCGGAGCGCTCATCAAGGGATTGATCGAGGGCAGGCCTCGCTAGAGCTCGCCTTGCGGGTAGCCCGCGCGGAGGGTGGTGGGCGATCGACGCGGTATCGTGGCCGCGATGCCGAAGGAGGAGGTCGTCCTCAACCTGGACGGCCGCGACGTCACGATCACGAACCCGAAGAAGGTGTTCTTCGAGGACGCGGGCATCACGAAGCTCGACCTCGTGAACTACTACCTGGCCGTGGCTCCGGGCGCGCTCGCCGGTGCGGGCGGCCGGCCGATGGCCATGAAGCGCTTCGTGAACGGCGCCGCGGGCGAGGCGTTCTTCCAGAAGCGGGCGCCGGAGAACCGGCCGCCGTGGCTCCGGATCGCCACGCTGTCGTTCCCGTCCGGTCGAACGGCCGACGAGGTCGTCGTCGACGACGCCGCCGGCCTGGCGTGGGTCGTCAACCTCGGTTGCATCGACCTGAACCCCCATCCCGTGCGGGCCGAGGACCTCGACCACCCCGACGAGCTGCGCGTCGACCTCGATCCGGTCCCGGGCGTTCCGTGGTCGCAGATTCGCGAGGTTGCGCTGGTCGCGCGTGAGGCCCTGGAGGCAGTCGGCCTCGTCGGCTGGCCGAAGACCTCTGGCTCACGCGGCATCCACATCAACGTCCGCATCCAGCCGAAGTGGACGTTTCCCGAGGTGCGCCGCGCGGCGCTGGCGCTGGCCCGGGACGTCGAACGGCGGGCGCCGACGATCGCGACCGCGAAGTGGTGGAAGGAGGAGCGCCATGGCGTCTTCCTCGACTACAACCAGAACGCGAAGGATCGGACGGTCGCATCCGCGTACTCCGTTCGGCCGCTGCCGGACGCGCGCGTCTCCACGCCGCTCGCCTGGGACGAGGTCGCGGACTGCGAGGCTGAAGACTTCACGGTGAAGACGGTGCCCGCGCGGTTCAAGAGGGTCGGCGATCCGGGCGCCGGGATCGACAAGGCAGTCGGCTCGCTCGAGGCGCTCCTGGAGCTATCGGCGAAGCACGAGGCCGAGGGCCAGGGCGACGCGCCGTGGCCACCGAACTACCGCAAGCAGGAGGGCGAGCCACCGCGCGTTCAACCGTCACGCCAGCGCCGCAAGACCGAGGACTACAACACGCCCGAAGCCGAGGCCCAGCGCGAGAAGCAGCGAGCCGCGATGGAGAAGCGCTTCGCCGCGTACGAGGCGGAGCGCGAGGAGCGGCGTGGTCGTGGCTCCTCGCCAACCGTGCCGACGCCCACCGGCCGCCGCCGTTCGAACGTCCCGGTCATCGAGATCTCCCGGGCGAAGCTGAAGAAGGACGCCCTCGAAGGCCTCGAACGCTGGAAGACGCGACACCCGAAGGCGGCGGCGGCGCTGGAGCCCGCCGACGAGCTGGTCGACGGCATGCGCGGCCGCTCGTCGCTCTGGTACCGGGTCCGGGTCAATCTGACGAACGTCCCTGAGGCTGACCGGCCCGCCCAGGAAGCTCTCGACCCCGACTACGACCCGTGGGTCGAATACGACTACCCCGATCGCTCCGGCCAGCTGGAGCGAGCCCCTCGCCGGAAGGAAACGTGATGGATGTCGAGGCCGAGCTCATCGAGCGGGCGGAGGCCTGGCAGCGCGCGATCGAGCGACGCGACGTCGCTGCGGCCGGTGACTACCTCGCGGACGACTACGCGCTCGTGATCGTCCAGCCCGTCCGCACCGTCATGCAGCGGGCACAGTGGCTGGCGCTCCTGCCCGACTACGTCGTGTCTGACTACGAGGTCGCAGAACGCATCATCGACATCGAAGGCGACCTGGCGCTCGTGCTTCAGCGCGTGCGGATGGAAGCAACGGTCCGTGGCGCCGACCGGAGCGGGGTCTTCGTGCTGTCCGACGCGTGGCGCCGACGAGATGGCGCGTGGAAGGTCTGGCGGCGTCACTCGACACCCCTCTCGGCCGGAGCACTGCCCGCGAATCGCGGCTGAGAAGCCGCGCTGGGTTCAGCCGGCGAGAACGAGCTCCGAGGCGAGGATCACACCCCAGTCCCTCGCCCGGTCGAGCTCTCCGGCGAGGAGCTTCGAATGGCCGTCGATCAGGAAGCTCTCGGGCTCGGCGAGCAGCCGGAACCCGCGTCGACGCAACACGTTCGCGATCCCGGCCGATGCCCGACCGGTCAGCAGCGCTGGCCCCTGCGCCCTGGTGTCAAAGGCAGCGGCCCGCTTGCCACTCCCGGCGACGAGCGACTCCAACCAATCGCGGATCCCGGGGCCCGATGCCGAAGGGTCGAGCGTGACCTCGCTTTCGGGCTTCTGGGCCATCTCCCGCGCCGCGTCGCGCGTCCGTTCGTGGGTCATGCCGTGGACATGCGTCGGACCGCCGACAACGATCAGGTCGGCCCAGCCCTCGAGATCCTCGGTGGCACTCGCGACGTTGACCACGCGAGTCTCGCCCGCGGAGCGAAGCCCATCGCTGATCGCATCCGCGATCGCGTGGGTGTTGCCGTACATCGACTCATAGATCACGAGCGTGCGCATCGTTCCGCCTCCTGTGGTGTCAACACCACTCTCGGCGTCGCGATCAGCGCGGGCTAGAGTCGAACGTCCTGAATCGAACGACCGCCCGATTGCGCGAGCGGTCGTTCCGGTTTGAGCCGTTGGTTGCGATCAGTCGCCGAAGCCGACTCCGTGATCCGGTCCGCCGGGATCCCGCTCGGCCGCAGGCAGCACGCCAGGCATGCCCTGCGCCGGGTTGTCCTTGTGGCTGTGGTTCGAGATCAGGAAGACATCGTTCTCGACCTGGAGGTCGCCAACGCCATCGCCATCGAAGTCCAGCCAGACGTCGGCGAAGCCGCCGGGCAGACGGCCCGCGGCGTTCGCGCCGATGAACGACACCTCTTCGGTCTGGGCGTTGACGATGACGGTCCCCCGGACGCCGGCGCCCTCCGGCTTGCTCGCGTTGTGGCAGTGCGCACCGAGCGCCGTGCCTGCAATGAAGATCGAGAGCAATCCAGCGAGGGACAGGCTCGTGAACAGTCGTCGGCGCATCGACATTCCTCCTCGATGTTCGCCCGGCGGAGGCACTGACTATACGGAGGGTTGGACAGGTACGGGCCGTTCGCGGTGCATCGGCGCACCGCCAACCGACGGCCTACCCGCCGAAGATCTTCGCCAGCTCGAACGCCGGCGTCTCCTCGAGCTGGTCGTAGCGGCAGGCTTCGGGCGGCTTGTCGGGCCGCCAGCGGACGAACGTCGAGGCGTGGCGGAAGCGCGAGCCCTGGAGGTGGTCGAAGGCGACCTCGCAGACGAGCTCAGTGCGCAGCGGCTCCCACGACAGGTCCTTGCCGCGGTTCCAGCGCGACGTCGCGCCGGGCAGCCGCTGGCCGGAGGCATCGGCGTCGCCGTAGCCCGCCCAGTCCGCCCATTCCCGCCACGGGTGTCCTTCGATCGCGTTCGTTCGCAGCGGTTCGAGCTCCTTGAGGATCGACGCCCGGCGCTCCCACGAAAACGACGAAGTCACCCCGACGTGATTGAGCTTGCCCTCGTCGTCGTACAGCCCGAGGAGCAGCGAGCCCACGTGGGTGCCCGGGCCGTTCTTGTGCCAGCGGAAGCCTGCGACCACGCAGTCGGCCGTGCGCTGGTGCTTGATCTTGAGCATCGCCCGCTTGCCGGGCATGTACGGCGCGTCGAGGCGCTTCGCCACGACGCCGTCGAGGCCGGCGCCTTCGAACCGGTCGAACCAGTCGGCGGCGAGGTCTCGGTCGGTCGTCGCCGGCGTCAGGTGGACGGGCGGCTCCGGGTTCGACAGGACGGCTTCGAGCCGCTTGCGCCGTTCGCCCTGCGGCGTCGCGCGCAGGTCCTCGTCGTCCAGGGCGAGCAGGTCCCAGGCCACGAACGACGCGGGTGACTGCTCCGCGAGCATGCGAACCCGCGACTCGGCGGGATGGATTCGAAGCAGGAGGGCTTCGAACTGGAGCGCGCCGTCGCTGGCAATCACGATCTCGCCATCGAGGATGCAGCGGTCGGGCAAGGCGGCCTTAAGCGGTTCGGCGAGCTCCGGGAAGTAGCGGTCGAGCGGCTTCAGGTCGCGCGACTGGGTGTAGACCTCGTCGCCGTCGCGGAAGACGAGCGCCCGGAAGCCGTCCCACTTCGGCTCAAAGAGCCAGCCGTCACCCTCAGGCAGGCCGTCGGCGGCCTTCGCGAGCATCGGCTCGAGCGGGGGTTCGAACGGCAGCCGCATCTCGGCCAGTGTACGGCTCGCTCCCGGTCGAACCGGTTGGCGGCTCGTCGAGGTCGAGGGCCTCGAGCGCACGCCGGGCCTGCTCGCGAGCGAGGTTCCAGGCCGGCCAGCCCTGCGTCGCCGGATCGGCGGAAGGGACGGGGCACCAGCGAGCGGTGTTGCGCGTCAGCCTTGGGTGTTGAACCTGGCGCGTCCAAACTCGGTACGCTCGATGGGAGCGGAACCACCTGAGGGCGCGTCCCTGGGTGACCGCCGGCGGACCCGACTTCGGGGGAGACGGGCAACCGACCAGGGTCACGGAGGGCAGATGCATGCCTGCGACCGACCGACTCCCATCTCGTAACCATGGCCGCGTGCGCGCGCTGGTCGTCGCACTCGGCCTCCTTGCCACAGCCTGCGGCGGAACCGCCGCCGGACCCGGCGCCCTGGCGCCAGTCGGCGGCGCTGCCGACGACAGTGGGCAGCAGTTCGCTTCCAACCCAAGGGCAAACCCGAGCGCCGAACCTGGTTCACAGGGCGCTGGCGGCGAGGCGCCGCGCGACGATGCGAAGATCGTCCGAACCGGCACGATGCAGCTCCAGGTCAAGGACGTCGTCAAGGCCGTTGACGCGGCCCGCACGGCCGTCGTTGACGGTGGCGGCTACATCAGCGCCTCGCGCCAGTCGTCGACCGAGGACGGCGTCGTCGCAACCGTGACGTACCGCATCCCCGTCGACCGCTGGGAGCAGACGCTGAACCAGTTGCGGGGGCTCTCGATCAAGGTCCTCGACGAGCAGACCGATGCCGTTGAGGTCACCGGCCAGGTCGTCGACCTCGAGGCCCGGATCCGGAACCTGCAATCGAGCGAGCATGCGATGCAGGGCATCGCCGAGCAGGCGACCGCGATCAAGGACGTCCTCGCGGTCCAGGCCGAGCTCACGCGGCTGCGCGGCGAGATCGAGCAGCTCCAGGCCCAGCGAAACGACCTCACGGACCGGGCGGCGCTCGGGACGATGGCCGTGACGTTCGGCGTTGAAGTCGTCGCGGTGACCGAAGCGGCCAAGGGCTGGGATCCGGCAACGGAGGTCGACCAGGCCGCGGCGAGCCTCGTGAACGTGCTGCAGGCCGTCGCGACGGCCGGCATCTGGTTCGGGATCGTCTGGCTCCCGATCCTGCTCTTCCTCGCGGTCCTCGCGTTCGTGGGTCGCTTCGTGCTCCTGCGCTCCGGGCTCATCGCCCGGCGCCAGGACGTCGCCGCCAGCATCCCACCCGACGCGGCGGCTGGATGACCCTCACCCCAGAGCGCTATGACCGGATCGCGGACGGCTACGCCCGGTTCTGGGGTCCGATCATCGCGCCCTGGGGAATCCGCGTCCTCGACCTGATCGAGGCCGATGTCGCGGCCGGCGCTCGCGAGGTCCTCGACCTCGGGACGGGCACCGGCCGCGTCGCGCTCGAAGCCCTCAAGCGCTGGCCGTCCGTTCGGGTCACCGCGGCGGATCCGTCGGCAGGCATGCTCGCCGTCGCGAAGCGGCTGGCCGCCGACGAGCTCACGACAGCCCAGCGAAAGCGGCTGGAGCTGGTCGAAGCGTTCGGTGACAACCTCGGCGGCGCTGATGGCCGGTTCGACGCCGCCGTCTCGGCGTTCGTCCTCCAGCTCGTCCCGAGTCGCGCCCGCGTGCTGCGCGAGGTCCGCCGCGTCCTCCGCGGCGGCGGCCGGTTCGGGTACGTCAGCTGGCTCGCGGGTGAGCGGCGCTTCGAAGGCGACCGGATCCTCGACGACGTCCTCGACGAGGCGGGCTTCGATCCGCCGGCGCCGGACCCACGACCGGGTGACCTGCCGTCGGTTGAAGCGGCGACAGGCGGGATGCGCGCCGCGGGCTTCCGGAACGTGCGCGGGCATCGCGACGAGCTGGTCCAGCCGTGGACGGCAGCGAGCTACACGGAGTTCGTCACGCAGTTCGACGAAGCGGACACGTTCGAATCGATGACCACGCGCGAACGGCGTCACGCGATTGCGCGAATGCGCCGTGAGCTGGCGGCGCTGCCAGCGGACGAGCTGGCGATGCGCCTGCCGGTGGTCTACGCCACCGGCGTTCGAAGCTAGCCCTCGTCCTCCGACGATTCGGAGCTGCCACCGGATTCGCCGGCCGGAGCACCCTCGCCCTCGGCGGCGCCTTCGGCACCCTCCTCGCCTTCCTCGCCCTCGACGGCCGCAACCGGCTCCGGCTCCTCCTCGACTCGCGGCGGAGCGACCTTCGCGACGATCTCGTCGAGGTCGGTCAGCAGCGTGACGTCGTCGGGGATCGCGAGGTCGCGGACATGGATAGCGTCATCGAACGTCGCCAGCGGCGCGAGGTCGTAGGTGATCGACTGCGGAAGGTGGTCTGGCAGCGCCTTGATCCGGACGTTCTCCGTGACGTGCAGGAGCGTGCCGCCGAGGTCCTCGATGGCCTCGGACCTGCCGGTCGCGACGAGCGGCACGTCGACCGTCAGCTCGTCCGTCATTCGAACGAGATACAGGTCCGCGTGGAGCATCCGGCCGGTGACGTGGTTGTGCTGGACCTCCTGGACGAGGATCGGCCGCGGCGCCTCGCCGTCGATCGTGAGGTCGATCAGCGTGTTCGGACCCGCGTGGCGCCGGAGCTGCTCGAACTCGTGCGTATCGAGCTGGACGTTCGTCGAGGGCTCGCCGCGGCCGTACACGACCGCGGGCAGCTGGCCGGCGCTGCGCAGACGCGCGACGTGCTTGCCGGTGATCGTGCGGGGCGAAGCCTTGAGGCTGGGTCGGGCGGTGGCCATGAGTGGGCGGCTCCGTTGAACAACGCCCCGCGATCCGCGGAGCGTGAGATCTCGATGTGGAGGCGAGAGGTTACCACGATGGGCCGCCGATCCGGCCGCAACGGAGCCCCGGTGTAGGATCGCGCTCCCATGAGCGCCACGATCCTGATCGTCGAGGACGAGCACGCCGTTGCGCGCGGAATCCAATACGCGCTCCAGCAGGAGGGCTACGAGGTCACGGTCGCGCGCTCCGGTGAGGAGGCGCTCGAGATCGGCCCGGGCCTGGCGCCGGACCTCGTCCTGCTGGACGTGCGCCTCCCCGGCATCGACGGGTTCGAGGTCCTGCGGCGCCTGCGCGGGCTCGGCTCGCGGGCGCCCGTCCTGATGCTCACGGCCCGCGACGACGAGTTCGACAAGGTCATCGGCCTCGAGCTTGGTGCCGACGACTACGTCACGAAGCCGTTCGGACTCCGCGAGCTCCTCAGCCGCGTCAAGGCCCTCATTCGTCGCGCTTACGGCGACCTCGCCGATGCCGGCGGTGGCCGCGTGCTGCGGCACGGCGACCTCGTCGTGGACCTCGAGCGGCGGCGTGTCCAGCGCGGCAATCGCCGGATCAGCCTCACGCCAACGGAGTTCGAGATCCTTCGCCATCTCGCCAGCCGGCCGGGCCGCGTCTACACCCGGGCCGAGCTCCTGGAGCTGCTGCGCGACTACGAGGCGCTCGACCAGGACGAGAAGACGATCAACGTCCACGTCAGCCACCTCCGCGACAAGCTCGAGGACGACCCGTCGCAGCCGCGCTTCGTCATGACGATCCGCGGCGTCGGGTATGCCTTTGCCGAGCGCTGACGGGGCGCCAGGTTCGGGCGGCCCCGCTCGCTTGATCGGGACACTGGCGATGCGCGCCCGGCGCCTGGCGCCGCGGACGTTCCAGGGCCGCCTGACGCTGGCCTTCGTGGGTGTCGTCGCGGTGACGCTGGCGCTCGTGTCGCTCCTCGTCATCAACCGCCTCGGTGACTACTTCGACCAGCAGCAGCGCGCCGAGCTGCAGGCGCGCAGCCTGACCGTCGCCGAATACGTCGCGGGTGTCGCCGAGGACGCGAGCGGCTTCCGGCCCGTCGTCGGGTTCGATGGCGTCGTCGATCCTGCCGTCGCCGCGGAGCTGAGCCAGGCGAACCAGGCCCGGATCCTGGCCGATCGGCTCGGCCAGGCCGAGGTCGACATCTCGATTGGGACGCTCGTCAACGGCACGTTCAAGCCGGCGTCCGGCGGCCAGTTCCACGTCAACCACGAAGCGGCGCCACAACGCGGACAGCTGCGCGAATCCCTCGTCGGCCCCGCAGTTCAGTTCGGCGTGACGTCGCCGTTCGTGCCGTACGTCGTCCAGGTCACGCTCTCGAACCCGTACACGTTCCGCGCGACCGCGGTGGCCAACGTCACCGGTCTGCTCGCGATCATCGGCCTCATCGCGCTCGGCATCTCGGTCGTCGTTGCGGCCGGCCTCGCGCGCCGGTTCACCGTTCCGCTGCGCCGCCTGACGGAGGCCAGCCGCGGCCTCGCCGAAGGCGACCTGAGCCGGCGCGTTCCGGGCGGCGTGGTGCGGGCCGGCCCGGCGGAGATCACCGAGCTGGCGGTCGCGTTCAACACGATGGCGGCGCGCGTCGAGGAGGCGGTCGAGCTCATCCGGCGCGACCGTGACCGCAGCCGCGACTTCCTCGCCGACGTGTCGCACGAGCTGCGGACACCGATCGCCGCGCTGCGGACGTTCAACGAGCTCCTCCGCGAGCGTGCGGGCTCGGACCCGGCTGCACGAACGGAATTCCTCGAGTCGAGCGCTGGCCAGATCGAGCGGCTCGACTGGCTCGCCCAGAACCTGCTCGAGCTCTCGAAGCTCGATTCGGGCCTCGTGCTCCTCGACCTCCGGCCGGACGACCTGCGGGCGACCGTCGAACAGGCGGTCCAGCAGGCGGCTGCGATGGCCGAACGCCGGGAGATCGAGCTGGCGGTCCACCTGCCCGACGCACCGATCCGGATTCGCCACGATGCCGTCCGGATCGGCCAGGTCGTCACAAACCTTGTCGCGAACGGCATCAAGTTCACGTCACGCGGCGGTCGTGTCGGCGTCGAGGTGCGGCAGCAGAAGGACGGCGCCCGGATCGTGGTGACGGATACCGGAGTTGGGATCGACGCCCAGGAGCTGCCGCACATCTTCGAACGCTTCTACCGCGGCTCACAGGCGTCCGAGGCGCGCGGCTCGGGCAGCGGCCTCGGCCTCGCGATCGTCCACTCGATCGTCGACATGCACGGTGGCAACGTTGTCGTGGAGAGCCGCGTTGGCGGCGGGTCGACCTTCAGCGTCTGGCTCCCGCGGGATCCGCGGGCAGCGACCGCGACGCAGCCGACGGGCACGGCCCAGGCCGCGGACGTGCCGGCTCCTGGCGAGCCGCCAGCCGCCGAGGAACCCGACGCCACCGAAGACGACGCCCCGATCGTGGCGGATTCTTATCCGAGACCGGTCACCGACCTGAACGTCGAGCCGCGAACGTAGAGGGCGACAGCGCCCCATCCAGTCTTGCGAGGCCCCCCGAACCCCATGACCGACCCGCTCGAACCCCAGAACGTGTCTTCCGACGCCGATGCCACGGCGCCGGAGGCGCCCGCCACGTATTCGCCGAGCGCCGACGTCCGACCTGGCTGGGCGTCAGACACGACGACGCGATGGCCGGCGACCACGGCGATCGCCGCCCAGCCCGTCGAGACCGCACCCGTCCAGGCCACAGACCGACCGGCCCGCCAGGCCGGGCTGGGGACGCTGCTCGTGGTCGCGCTCCTGTCCGCGATGCTTGCTTCTGGCGGCACGTTCCTCGGCCTCTCGAGCGCCGGCCTGCTCAACGGCCGCGGCGGTGGTGGCGCGAACAGCCCGGTCGACAGTGCCCGCGCCAGCGGCCAGCCGGTGACCATCGACGAGTCGTCGGCGGTCATCGATGCGGCGGCGAA
>Ga0075428_100001706_pt1 | contig 23455 bp, 25 predicted proteins | sample RhiMetdeltSRZDD2_FD_75291 | JGI IMG/M metagenome (GOLD analysis project Ga0075428, IMG submission 75291) | Populus rhizosphere microbial communities from Tennessee, USA - Rhizosphere MetaG P. deltoides SRZDD2 | ecosystem: Host-associated > Plants > Roots > Rhizosphere > Soil | place: USA... | reverse complement strand
AAGCGAGGCGCGCTATCAGGAGCTCGAGCAGCGCATGCTCAGCCTGCAGCGCGAGAATCTCGATCTCGTCGTGAGGAACCGGCTCTTGTCCGAGGTGTCGTCGCGCGATGCGCTGACCGGTCTGTACAACCGCTGGTTCGTGATCGAGAAGATCGACACGGAGATCAATCGCGCGCTGCGCCACGGATCGCCGATGTCGCTGCTCATGCTCGATATCGATCACTTCAAACGGATCAACGACACGTGGGGACACGCGGCCGGAGATCAGGTGTTGCAAGCGATCGGGAAACTGCTCCGCGACAGTTGTCGTGTGTACGACGTGCCCGGACGGTACGGCGGCGAAGAGTTCTGCATCCTTCTGCCGGAAACACGCGTCGGCAACACGACCATCGTTGCCGAGCGCATCCGGCAGCGGCTCGAGGCGACCGAGATGCCGTGCGGCGACACGAACATCGTCATGACGGCGTCGATCGGAATCGCGGGAATGGAAGCGCCGGACGCGACGGAGATCCTCAGTCCGGCCGCGCTGATCGATCGTGCGGATCGCGCGCTGTACTCCGCGAAGCGCCGCGGACGCAATCGCATCGAGATGTGGGACCACGCGCTGCTCGAGGGCGCCGACGAGGCGACGAATCACTGAGTGAGCACGGTCACGGCACTTTGGCCCATAAGGACGTACACTTAGCGAACCATTTCGGGAAACGAGGAAAAACCATGCGTACTAGATTTGTCTTTGTCATTCTTTTGATGTTCGTCGCCACCGTGGCGATGGCAGGCGGTAAGCCCTCCCTCGGCGTCGCCGAGTTCACCAACGAGACGACCGCGTATTGGTGGACGACGGATACCGCGCGCGATCTCTCCGCGATGCTCACGAACGAGCTCGCCGGCGTCGGCAAGTTCAAGGTCGTCGAGCGCTCGAAGCTCGAGAAAGTTCTCGATGAGCAGGATCTCGCGGACTCCGGCCGCATCAGCAAATCCACCGGCGCGAAGATCGGCAAGCTGACCGGCGCGCAGTATCTCGTGTTCGCGACCGTGTCGGCGTTCGAACAGAACAGCCGCGGCACCGGCGGTGGCCTGAGCTTCAAAGGCATCAGCGTCGGCGGAAAGAAAGAAGAAGCGTATATCGCCGTCGACCTCCGCGTCGTCGACACGACCACCGGCGAGATCTCGTACACGCGCACCATCGAAGCGCGCTCCAGCAGCTATGGCATCAGCGGCGGCATCTCCCGCGGCGGATTTTCCGGCGGCCTCGGCAAGTACGAGAACACCCCGACCGGAAAAGCGATCCGCGGCATGGTGACGTATATCGTCGACTACCTCGGCTGCGTGATGGTCGACCAGGACGGCTGCGAAGCCGAATACGCCGCCGCCGAGAAATCGCGCCGCGACAAGACCAAGAAATCCATCAAGCTCGACTAACTCCGCACGATCTGCGGCGGTTGGTGTCTGAGGAGCCGGCCCGAAAGGGCCGGCTTTTTTGTTGTGCGGACTGGTAGTGGTCTAGTTTGAGCCTCGGTTTGTAACATCCTGCTTTTTCGCCACGCGGAAGAGCTTAGCGCGGACCCGCGGACCGAGGCGTATCCTTGTGGATATGCCGAAATGGATAACGCGTGACGTGGCGGAGTTCGTTCATGAGCCGAGCGGGAAAACCACGATCATCGGCACGATTACCTGCCTTCTCTGCCCGTGGTGACTTCAGCCAACCTCTCCCGTCATCTTCCCGACTGTCAGTGAAGCGGTCGAAACACACATCGCAGGCGCTCACCCCGGAGTGCATCAACCCGGCGGGAGTTCACCCCGCACCGGACGGAGAAAAGCTGGTCTACTTCGTCATCACGAATCACGAATCCGTTCGATAAAAAGGGCCACGGCTTTCGTTGAGGCGACAATCGAAGAGCTTAGCGCGGGCAGGCGTCGTATCGGATCGGGCATCCGGACGCGGGCGTAGAATGTCCGAATGGCGTCGCACGTGGTATTCGGACATTCCCTGCGGCAAGTAGCCGCGACCGTTTGCTTCGTCGTCGGTGCGGTAATCGTGGACGCCCAACCCGCCGCATTCTCAACACGCGTCAAGGTCGAAGTGTCATCCCAAAACGATTCCGTTCGGGCGACCGCTCAAAGCCGCCTTGCCACGCGACTTCGCGCGCTATCGGGCGTGATAGTGACGACTGACGCTCCAGACTGGATCGTGTCGGTTCGCGTATTGCCGACGAAGAACGTTCGCGGGGATGCGACAGGCTACGCGATGTCCGTACGTTTCAGTCGTCCGTTGAACTGGAACCTCGCTCGTGGGGTACTCACCAACTACTCCGACTGCCAGATCGCGGATACCAGGTGGCAGGCAGCCCAATTTCTCTTTGGCGACTACGGCCAAATAAGAGCGGAGTGGATTCAGACCGCCGGACCGAACGACCTGGAAGCGAGCTGCGACTCGATCGTTACAGATTTCGATGTCGAGCATCTCGAAGTCCAGCGGCAAGACCACCAACGGCGGCTCGACTCCGAGGCGCAGAAGCGCCAGTAGACGATCAGGCCACCTTCACGCGCCACGATCCCGGACGAAGTTCGAGCCCACTCACTTCTCCATCGAGGATGGACGCTGATCCTCAACCGAACGGTACGAATGGACGAGTTGTTTGATCTCACCGACGCGGGTCTTTAGCGAGACGAAAATGAGGCCATCACCACCACCGCGGCTCCGGCTTGTCCGTCATGTGACGCACCGGCACGGAGTGATCTTCGCCGAAACGTGGTGGGAGAGCGTGAAAGAAGGCGATCCGCTTTGGGCCGTGGAGGCGACGAAGATCATGCAGTGGCCGAATGACGATGACGACCGGGCCGCGCAGAAACTGTACGTCGAGCTTCAGGATGAAATTCTCATCCGCGTCTTCGAAGATGCTGACGTGTTGAGCGCGCTCGCTACAGCGTTCGAGCGGATCGCCGCTGACGTGATCGAGCGCCAACGAACGCAGCAGCGAAGTTAGTCTTACCGGCCTGTTACAACTTCCGCGTCAAACTAGACCACTACCACGGGCTTGGTAGTGGTCTAGTTTGGGTAATAATATAGTTGACTGACAGCCCCTTCTGCGGCCCGGTACGGGTTCCGACTTGCACGACACTGCCGTCACTGGTCGCGCTTGAACCCGATGACAGCCTTGCCGCAGGAATCGCACGTAGCCTCGTCACCCATGTATTGATGGATCTCAACATCCTTTCGGACGAGCGTTAGGACACAGGTGGAGCAGAACAGGCCAACGACGCCAAACCCCACCAGCGGCACGCCATTCGGGGCGCTGAGAAGGACAGCGAAACCATACAGTTGCTTAGCCATGCGAACACTGTAGGCCGCGCGCTCGTCTTGGTCTAGTCTCCGGGGCCGATCTCGACCAGCGCGGCGATCTCGGGAAAAGCGTCTTCAAGTTCAGTGATCGCGAGCGCGAGCATCAACGCGTGCGGCGCGAACTCCTTCTGAAGAATATCCATGTACTCGCGGTGCAGCTCCGCGTGGAAAGTGCGCATCTGCGGATTGCGGTCGACGAACGCCATGACACGTTCCATGATGCGAACGTGGCGCAAGAGCGGTTGGACTGCGGCGTACTCGTCGAGCGGCGCGGGCGGTCGATTTCTCACGTGCCTTCCTTTCTAAAGTCCCGCATCCGTCAGATCAAACAACTCGTCCATGCGCACGCGTCGATTGAGGATCATCGAGCAGGCCATCATCAGCCGGACCATGACGTGACGCGACGGGTCATCCTCTCCTTTTCGAACACGCCCGAGATGCGCGCGGCTGATCGCCGCGACTCGCGCGAGTTGCGCAGGCTTCATCTTGTTCGCGCAGATGAACGAATCAAGACGAGTCATCTGCGTCACTCCGCATTCGGGAAGTGCACGGCTTCACAGAATCCCGGCAACACGCGCTCGATCGCGTCTGGACTCGCTGCGGTTTCGACGCTGAGCAGAGCGTTGTAGACGTACGCTTCCACGCTCACGCCAGCGCGCTGTGCGAGCGTTTCGAGCAAGCGAACCTGATACTCCGGCAACCGCACGGACTTCAGCTCGACCGGCCGCAGAAGCCGCGGGAGAACACGGTGCGCTTCCTTGTCGAGCGCATCGTGAATCTCCATCACGCTCCATCGGACCATCGCCGCTGACGCCAATTCGCTCCACGTGACGAGTGCATGACGACGGCCGCCGAGTTGTCGCCGCTTCCTTCGCCGCTCGACGTGCAGCGCGCCGCTCTCGATCCACGCGAGCGTTTCGCCGAGAGTGAGCCGAAGGAGCTGTGCCGCGTCGCGCGTCGTGTACTCACGGCGCCGCCGAAGGAAGATTTCGCGGATGGCAGCGCGATGCGAGGGTGGCAGATGGCGATGCGCTATCACCCTTATAGCATGCACCACTCATAGCAGGGCGGTCAACACTCATAGCAGGTGACACTGATAGCCGTGCGGCGCGATCCATTGGAGACGTTCGGGAAGAACCTGAAAGAGCTGCGCGAGAAACGCGGACTCAGTCAGACGCGACTCTCCGAGCTGGCAGGACTAAACCGCAACTACGTCGGCGATGTGGAGCGCGGGCGTCGCAATCCATGCCTCGACAATCTCCTCAAGCTCGCCGAGGCGCTCGACGTCGCGCCCGGCGAGTTGTTCCGGGCGTTCGACAAGCGGCGGTGACACGCGGGCGATCGGCGGGACCCGTAGGTCGTGCTATCCCGCCAACTTTCCTCCGATAATTACCCTTCGTTTTGCTGCACCTCGCCGCCGTCCGCCTCGGCTTCAGTGGGAGACGCTTCTTCCGCTTTCGGTTTCGGGTTGAACTGAAACACCGGCAGCGTGTATGGCGGGTAGCCCATTCGGGCGGTGAGGTCGAACACAAGCTGACGGACAAACGGCCAAGAGTGGTACGTTCCATTCGCGAATGCGAAATGCTCCAGGTCGGCTTGATCGACGGGGGTATCACCGATCACGTCGTACGAGATCAGATACTTGAATTGCGCCTTCGCGATCTCATCGCCCTCCGATCTCACTAAGAAATCGTAAGAGCAGAGGACCTCGATGAGATGCGAATCGTGAAGGGTCGGGGAGCAAACATGCTGCACCTCGGGGTGAAGGGGCCCGTGATGCGTAGAAAGGTTGGATGCGGAAATTTCGCTGAGTCTAATTTCTCGCAGTTCGACCCGTTTGGCGACGCGGGCGGCGGCGGCGAGATCCAAGCTACCAGGAGCTTCCAAGTGTTAACGCCTCCTACTGCACTCAGTGAGCACGTTAGTGAGCGCGACACGTGTTCGCGCGCACTAATGTGCCCGCCGAGGCGGGCACGGAATACTGATTTCGAATCGGCGGGCTGGGTGCGGTTTCGACCGACCATCCCGAACGTAACGGTTTGTAGCTAAAGTGCACACGGAAACCGCATCCCGCGAGCGCAAGCGCGAGCGTCTTAATCGTCAAGTTCTGGCGACTGTTCAGCATGCGTGAGACGAACGATCGGTGTTGCCCCATGTTTTTCGCGAGCTGAGCGGGTTTCAGTCCCGCTTCGTCCATAGCGTTTTGAATCGTCGACTGCGCCATGGACAGCGCCGATTCCTGCAAGACGTCAAGATCCACAGGCGCGTATTCAGGGGAGGTCTGCGTGATCCATTCCGTCGTCATTTCTTCATCCTCTCTTTTTCTTCCAGGTATTCGTCGTAAAGCCGTTGAGCGTTCTCGATCTCGTTGTCTTCCTCTTTGTGTTTCCCGCGTTTTTGCTTTGTCCATCCATACAGCAACACGACTTCAACCCACTCACTGTCGGGACGACATTCGCGCGAGCAGTACACTCGGTGGTCGAACTCCTTGAACTCCCAAAGCGGCTTTCCTTTCCCTGTCAGTGCTTTGAATCGTTGGTGATTTTCGTGGTTCCTTCCTCTCAACGTCACAGCTTCAAACTCGCCCTTCAGCTTATTCCGAGAGTTCTTGTCGAGGCCGTCGAGAAAGTCCGCCACCGGACACCTTCCGCTCGGGCGACGATACCTAAGCACCCTGCCAAGATCCCCTTCGACTACCAGCTCAAGTTTCAGTTGAAGCCTCACGACGCGACGGCAGTTTGTTGAAGCTTAGCGGCGGCGTCGAGGTGTTAACATAGAAGTTAACGTAGGTCTAAGTCAAGGCAAATTCAAGGCCATCTATTTCCGAAACTGCCGAGTCGGCGTGATTTTGTGACTTCGCGTTGGGTTGAGGCTCCACGTAGCCCCTCACGACCGTCTCGGGCCGTCCATTCGACAAGCGACGCTAGCGAACCTATACTGAGCACATGCCCAAGCGCTCAAGCAAGGCAGGGCCGAAGAAACAGGAAGACGAAGCGCAGGCCGCCGTCCGAATCATGGAGACGATCGCCGAGAAGTCGGAGGCGCGCGACATTCCTCCTGATGTGAGCGCCGCCGCTGCCGCGCTCGGGCGGCGCGGCGGTTTGAAGGGCGGACCGGCGAGAGCGGCGGCGCTGAGCCCGAAGAAGCGCGCGGAAATTGCGAAGAAAGCGGCGGCCGCGCGGTGGAAGAACCGCTAGCAATATTCTCGGCTCGTTGCGTCCCTACTACGTCCCTACTACGTCCCGACTACGTCCCGACTACGTCCCTACTAGGTCCCTACCATGTAGTCACGCTGCACGCTGCTACTGATAGCGGTTGGTATTGAGTGAACCGGCGTGACCCAACGTGCACTCAATCAATGCCACATTCCCATTGACTCAGCCATTGAGTTCTGTTACAAAAGAATCGCCCCCGGACTCAGTCTTGCCGACAGGTGATCCGGGGGCGATGAAAACTTAGCAGGAGGCGACCATGGTAAGCACACTCTAAGCGGCCCGGAGCGAGTCCGGGCTTCCCGTTCGGTGACGCGAGTCGGCTGGGTACCGGCGCTCCCCCTGCAAGGGTTGCACACTCTTCGGGTTCGAATCCCGGCGTCACCTCATTCGCTTGTCAATGACTTCCAAAGGCGTCCTGGCGTTGGTAACTGTAACACAGGAGGTGAGTTGTGTCTACTGCTGATCCCCTCGGAGCAAAGATCCAGGCCAAAATTCAGTGGCATCACTCCGAAATCAAGCGGTTGCAAGCGATTATCGACGAATTCGAGGTTGGCGGGGGTGAGGGGGTGGGGAAGGTCCCGGCACCAGCGCGTCGAAAGGTAAGAACTGCGCCACCGCCTCCCCAGCATGCCAAGCCCACGCCCCGGCGCTCTCTAGGTAAGCCTACGTCTTCGTTCCTAGGCAGTGTTCGCAGCGTATTGGGAGAGGGCGAGTCATTGACTTCGAGGGAGATCGCCGACCGCCTCAAGGCGGCAGGTTACAAAAGCGAGGCGGAAAACTACTACGCGACTGTTTACAACCAGCTCGTGAGCTGGGCCGGGAAAGGTGTGGGTGTTGTGAAGGTTGGGGACCGCAGCACCGGTGTTTCGTTTCGCCGGAAGTGATGCGGTCTACCGTCCGTAGAGTTCGCGACCAACGAGTGACGCTTAAAAGGGGTGCGCGCCCCGGTAGCTCAGTGGGATAGAGCGGCGGACTACTAATCCGCTGGTCGCAGGTCCGAATCCTGCCCGGGGCGCCATTCATGCTACGCCTTTCCTCGGCGGAGGGCGTGTTACAACTTACTCACTTGACCGCTCAAGCATTGACACCGTGAGCGCTCAAGCATACATTGTGTTCATGAACAAGCTGTCACCTGGGAAGCGCGCTCAGATCCTCACGGCACTTGTCGAGGGCAACTCCATCGCCTCGACGTGCCGCATGACTGGCGCCGCGAAGATGACCGTGCTGAGTCTGATTCGCGAAGTCGGCGAAGCATGTCTGCGCTTCCATGACTCGTTCGTGCGCAATCTCGTGACGGAGCGCGTGCAGTGCGATGAAGTCTGGAGCTTCTGCCACGCGAAGGAGAAGAACGTTCCGGCCGCGATGAAGGGCGTTCCGGGATATGGGTCAGTCTGGACCTGGACCGCGCTCGACGCCGATTCGAAGCTGATGATTTCGTGGATCGTGAGTGACCGCAGTCAGGACGCCGCAAACGCGATCGTCGCTGATCTGAAGAGCCGCATCACGCAACGCATCCAGCTTTCCTCCGACGGTCTGCCCCAGTACGTCGAAGCGGTCGTGAAAGTGTTCCGTCCCGGCGAGATCGATCACGCCGAAGTCGTGAAGACGTTCGCGAGTAGTAAGCCCGCGAGTGACGTGAGCCCGAACAGCGCCGCGAGTAGGTACTCGCCGGGGCGCATGCTCTCGGTCGAGAAGCGCGTCGCCTTCGGTGATCCCGACGAGAAGCACGCATCCACTTCGTACATGGAGCGCTGGAACCTGACGCTGCGCATGCAGAATCGCCGCTTCACTCGGTTGACGAACGCGTTCTCGAAGAAGGTGGAGAACCACGCGCTCATGCTCGCGATCACGATGGTCTACTACAACTTCTGCCGGAAGCATCGCTCTCTCGGCGGCAAGACTCCGGCGATGGCGGCAGGACTCACCGACTACGTTTGGACGGCGAGTGATCTCGTGACGCTCGACATGTGGGCCGCGGCGACGGCAGCCTAGAGGTTTCTAGCGCAAGCCGAGGCGCTTTTTGTCGCGCGGCGGCAGGACGCGCGCGATTCCGGCGGCGTGCTCACAACGCTGAACATCGTCGTCGGACAGGTGACCTACGTGGCCCAGGCCGTGCGCTCGCAGTTTGATGAACGGCGCGGTACGAAGCCTGCGAAAATCGAGAGCTGTCGGAACTTTAATGAAGTCGTAGGCTGCCCTCGGGAACTCCAGAAAGTCAGCGAACAGCACCGGGTTTTCGCGATAGACCGCAATGTTGGACGTGAAAAAGAAGTACAGCACGTCATCGCCAAGTCGCGCGGGATGAGGGTTGAACGCGAGGCAAATCTTCCACTGCGGTCCGCTGTGCCAATCGCCGAACGTGGTGTCGTGCTCTGCGCGGAAAACCATGCCGCGCGTCAGAACGGAAACTGACGACACACGGTCACCACGTAAGAGACTCGGCGAACTTATCGGTTTCTTGATCCTCTTCAACCGCTGCGAGCATCGCTCGGTCACGCTCGCTGAAGAAGGAGCGGTAGGGCATCGCCACGCTCGCGCGTCCCGGCCTGAGCTGTTCTTCGGCATCGCGATAGTCGGGTTCTTCGTGAGCGAGATCGCGCAATCGCAATGCAGGCAGCGGTCCGTACTTCTCGATCGTCTGGTCCAAGATTTCCACGTCGGAGTCGGAGAGCACGTCCATGTCAGGCGATTCGCGCGCGACAATCTGATGAAGATTGCCACTCGTCGGCTGCACTTCAAGGTATCGCTCGAAGAGTCCCAGCGGCAGCGCGTTGTCTTTAGCGATGGCCGCCTTGATGACGTTGTATGCGTTGCTCGGAACTGGGCCGTGCTCCATGCCATAGTAGTCATCGCCGCTGATCGGACGACCATACTTAAGCAGGTGTGCCTTATCAGCGAAGTAGAGCAGCTTGTTGGCCTTCATCACATCCAGATCGGGTACTCCGTGCGACGCGAAATAGGTAAGCGCCGCTACGAATTTTTCGGGGTCGAAGCGGAAATTTATCGGCCTCATGTGCGCTCGCCCTTTCTGGTTCGGGCAGGAATTCAACCTGCAAAGTTGAGACACAAATCCCGACAAAAGAGCGATCCACCGACCTTGGGGGAGCCGGACTGGACGAAGCGTACCAGAGTCGCTCGCCATCGGGTAAGTTTATGCCTGGTTACCGCCTGTTACAACTTTCGCTCCAAACTGGACCACTACCACGGGCTTGAACTTTTCGCCTGACTTACGCTTGACTTTCGCCCTATTACCGCCTACATTGTGTTTTCGCGAGGCGGTAATGAAATACCTGACGGAACGACAGCGAGACATTCTGAACTTCATTCGCGAATTTCAGAAGGAGCGCGGGGTGGCGCCGACGCACCGCGAGATTTGCGATCGGTTCGGGTTCTCGTCTTATGGCACCGTCTACAAACATCTCTCACTGCTCGAGAAAAAAGGGCTGATTCGGCGCGACTGGAATCAGAAGCGCGGCGTCGAGCTCGTCGAGCAGGACAAGAGCAATGAGGCTCCGCGGCGCAGTGAAGCGACGGAATCGCGAGCGGCCGCGCGCGAGCTGCCGCTCTTCGGATACATCGCTGCGGGTCGTCCGCTCGACGTCGAAGTCGGCGACGAGATGATCGCAGTGCCGGAGCATCTGACCTCGCGCGGCGAAAACTACGTGCTCAAAGTGCGCGGCGACTCGATGGTCGACGACGGGATTCTCGATGGAGATCTCGTGATCATCTCGAGACGCGAGCGCGCGGACAACGGCGAGATGGTCGTCGCCAACGTCAACGGCGAAGTGACTCTGAAGCGCCTGTATCGCGAAGGAGACAAGGTCCGGCTGCAGCCGGCCAACTCAATGATGAGTCCCATCTATGCCGCTGCCCGAGACGTCGCGGTGCAAGGCGTGGTCGTGGGACTCATGCGGCGGTTCTGATCGAAAAGAGGATCGAAGGTGAGGAAGCCATGGATCTCGTATTGAAACTCCGTGAAATCCGCCGGCTCCGCGGGCTGAGCCAAAAAGATGTGGCCCGCATCTCCGGCGTCGGTGAAAAGACCATCAGCTCGTTCGAGACGGGCCAGCGCATCGGATCGCTGAAGCTCGCTCAGCTCAAGCAACTTCTGGCTGTGTACGGCCTGACCGAAGCGGAATTCTTCGGCGGCTCCGTCGAGCGGCAGATCGCGCCGTGGGAGCTCGACGAAGACGAATGCGCGGCACAGCGACTCCTCGATGATCTGCGCGGACTCCCCAAGCCCGTGCAGAAAGCGATGATCACGAAGTTCCAGCTCATGCTGGAGACCGCGTCCGAGGTAAACACGATCCGGGACAAACGCCCGAGCTACGTGCGTGAGAATCCGGAGTGGCACATGCTGACGTCGCGAAACTGATGCACGACGGAGCGTCGCCGGCGAGCGGCTGACGGCGGCGCTCCACCATCACCTCGCACGCAGTTCCCTCGCCCCTTCGCGATCGTTCATCGCCAGCAGCGCCTGCGCCGCGAGCTCGCGCGATGCGCGACCCGGGTTCCGCCGCATGCACTCATCCAGAATCGCGCGCGCGTCCGTGCCTCGGCCCTGTGCCGCAACCACGAGCGCCAGATTTCCCCAGGCCTGCAGATTCGACTCGAACGTCTGCGTCTCCGCGCGAAAGGCCTGCTCGGCTTCGGACACGCGCTGCAAGCGCAGCAACACATCGCCGCGCCGCAACTCGAGATCGCGGATCGGCGCGAGCTTTCTCTGCGCGATGACCTCGCGAGCCTTGTCCAGTGCCTCGAGCTCTTCGGCGACGCGTTGCTGCGCGCGGCGAATCTGCGACTGCAGCATCAGCGACTGCACACGCTCCGGTTCGCGTGCGAGGCTCGCGGCGACTTCGCGATCGGCGGTGTCGTAATCGCGCTGCGCGAGCGCGATCATCGCCAGGGTCTCGTGCGCGAAGACGCCTCCGGACTCTGTCGCCAGACTGGCATGTTCACGTGCTTCCGCGTAGCGCCCCATTGCCAGAAGAAGATCCGCAATCGCGAGCGCAACCTGCGGATTGCCGGGCGACTGTTTCATCTCCGTGCGTAACGCCTCCAGCGCGCGCTCGTTCTTGCCGCGCTTGCGATACACCTGCGCGAGCAGACCCCACCCGCTCACGAAATCCGGATTCGCGCGCATTAGCGACTCGAGCTCGCCTTCGGCGTCGGCGAAACGTCCGAGGCGGACGTGATCGTTCGCCGCACCGAATGCATTCAGCACGTCGAGCTTGTCTTTCGGATCCGGAAGCGCGCCCGACGCCGACACGGTCGATCCGACGTAGCCCAAAGCCGCGAGCTTCTTCACGTCCTCGGGATCGGAGACTTTCGGTTGCTCGAACGGATGTTTCGTCGCGATGTCCTGAACTTCACGACGAAACGACGCCAGCTCGCGCCGATGCTGTGCGGCGATGTTGTCGCGCTCGGGCGCATCGGTTCGATAGCGATACATCTCCGAGCGCGGCGCATGGATGTAGTGGAGATCGGGTCCGATCACCGATACGAGCTCGCTCCATCCGTACTGCAGCCGCGGATAGTAGCTCTCGCTGTACACGGATTGCGTTCGAGGAGCGGAGGCGAGCAGACCGGGACGCGGGTCGTTCTCGCCGATGACATCGAGAATCGTCGGCAGGACGTCCGTGAGCGCAACGGACGTGTCGATGGTCTCGCCCTTCCGCTGCTGCCCGGGAAGTTTCACGAGCAGCGGAACGTGGATCGACTCGCGATACAGAAAGATGCCGTGTTCCTTCTCGCCGTGATCGCCCAGGCCTTCGCCGTGATCGGACAATACGACGATGAGCGCGGAGTCATAGAGTCCGCGCGCTTTCAGATCCGCGAGAAACGCGCCGACGATCGAATCCGCGTACGAGATCTCGCCGTCGTACGGATCGCGGCCCGCGGCATAAGGCATCGCCGGCGTGTACGGACTGTGCGGCTCGTACAGATGAAGAAAGCCGAACACGCGGCGGCTGCGCGTCGTATCGAGCCATTTCGCGAGAGCCTCGCGGCTCAGGTTTCCGTCGCGCTGCCACGACGTCGCCGACTCGTGCGGCGAGAATGTCGTTGCGTCGTCGAAGAAATCGAATCCCGCAGCGATGCCGGTCTCTTTGCGCAGCACGAACGACGACACGGCCGCGCCGGTCTCGTATCCCTTGGCTTTGAGAATCGATGCGAGCGAGCGCTTCGAAGCATCGAGCGTGTATCCGAGATTGTTCCGGACGCCGTGCACATACGGAGGCTCACCGGTGAGCAGCGAAACGTGCGAAGGCAGCGTGAGCGGGCACTGTGAGAATGCGTGGCGAAACAGAATCGCATCGCCACGAAACGCGTCGATGGCCGGCGTCGAGCCTTTCGCGTATCCGTACGCAGGCAGATGATCCGCGCGCAGCGTGTCGATCGAAATGACAAACACCGGCACGTCGGACTCCGACGTCGCAGTGCTCTCGCCGCCCTTTCCGCACGCGACCAACGACAGCGCTGCGATCACGACGACGATGAATCGAGAGCGCATCATCGCCGCAACACCCGGAACGTGTCGTCCACCATCACCCGGCTCGATGGTCCGGGATTGTTCTGCAGCATCACATCGAACGTCCTACGCGCGTCCGGCTCGTTTCCGCTGAGAATCTGCAGCACGGCCAGCCGCACATAGGCCTCGCGGTTTTTCGGATAGAGCCGCATCTCGTTTTGGAACGCCTGCATCGCCTCCGGAACGCGACGGAGACGCACGAGTGCGTCGCCACGCGCGAACCAGTAATTCGTCGGAACCTTCTCGCCCGCGGAGCTCTTCACGGTATCGAGAATCGCCATGGCCTCGGCAAATCGCCGCTGACCGTTGCGAATCTGCGCAAGCAGCACCGCGGCCTGGTCTCGCTTCGCGGGATCACTCGCGACCTCCTGCGTTGCGCGCTCCGCGGCCGCGAAGTCGCGCTTTCCGAGTTGCGCCTCGGCGATGATCATCCGCGCCGCGGCGGGATGTGCGCTGAGTGCGAGCTCGGCGTGCTGAATGGCGTCATCGAATTTCCCGCTCCGCATGTACAACTCGGCGATCGAGATCGCCGTGCCCTGCGCGAGCATCGGCGCGGCTTCGATCGTCTTCTTGTACGCGTCGATCGCCTCTTCGGGATGCCCCGCCGCTTCGAGCGATCTCGCGAGCAGCGACCAGGCATCGGCGAGCGACGGATTCCGTGCCAGGACGTCGCGCAGCATCGCGATCGCTTCGGCGTATTTGCCGTGTTGGTAGAGCGCAGTCGCCCTTCCAGTGACATCGAGATCGCCGATGCGATCTTTGGGATCCGGAAGCTCGCCGCTTTGCGCCGCGTTGCTCGACGAGCCGAGATATCCGAGAGCCGCGAGCTTCGCCGCTTCTTCCGGATCCACGTTCTTCGGCAGCTCGAGTGTGCGATCGTGCGATTCCACTTCGCTGCGCATCGACGCATAGACGCGCCGCTGATCGCTCAGGACGTTCCGTTTCTCCGCGACGTCGGTCTCGACGTCGTACAGCTCGGGACGCGGCGCATCGATGTAGTGGTACGACGAATCGACGAGCGACGCGAGGTTGCTCCAGCCGAGGTGAATGCGCGGATACATCGTCTCGCTGAACACGCGCCGATCGGCCGGCGCATGGTTCCGCGCCACCTCGACGAGCGAAACTCCTTTCGCCTTTTCAGGGACGTCGAAGCCGGCAATGCCGGCGATCGTCGGCATCACATCCGCGAGCTGCACGGGTGACGCGATGCGTTTCCCTTTCATCTCGCCGTTCGGCAATTTGAGAAGCAGCGGAACGTGGATCGCCTCGCGATAGAGAAAGATCCCGTGTTGCGCCTCGCCGTGCTCGCCGAGTCCCTCGCCATGATCCGAGAGGACGAGGATCGTCGCGCGATCGTAGATGCCGTTCTTCTTCAGTGCATCGAGAAAGCGCCCGAGGATTGCGTCGGCCGCTGCGATCTCGCCATCGTACGGATGCGACGCGTAGCGCGATGCGAACGGTTCCGGCGGCGCGTACGGCGCGTGCGGCTCGAACAGATGAAGAAGATAGAAAAACGGTCGGTCTCTCTTCGCGTCGATCCAGGCGATCGCCGCAGCCTCGGTCTCGTCTCCTGCGCGCTGCAAATCGCCCAACGCGCCGCCTTCGGACGATGCATCGATGCGATCGTCGTAATCGTCGAAAGCACTCGCGAGTCCCGTCGAGCCGCGCAGCACGTACGCGGACACTGCGGCGCCGGTCGCGTATCCCTTCGCCTTCAGAAGCGTGGGGATGCTCGGATGCGCGGCACTGTCGAAGCGATAGCCGAGATTGTTGCGCACGCCGGTGTCTTCCGGCAGTAGCCCCGTGAGCAGCGTGACGTGCGACGGTAGAGTCAGCGGCACATGCGAATACGCGTTCTCGAAGAGAATCGCGTCCTTCGCGAATGCAGCGAGACTCGGCGTTTCCACGCCGGTCGCGCCGTAGAGCGGAAGATGATCCGCGCGCAACGTGTCGATCGACACGATGATCACCGGCGCGGGATTCGAGGAAACCGGCCGTTCCTTGTTGCAGGCGACGGCGAGCGCCATCGCGGAGAGCAAGAGGATTTTCTTCATTGTGCTTGCGCGGCCCGATTGCGCCACTGTGCGGCCGTCCGCGCATCGCCGAGAACGGCGTACGTCTTTGCCGCGACGAGATACGCCTGAGGCGATCGATTGTTCTCCGCCATCTGTGTGAGCACGGGATCGACGGCGTCGTATTTTTTCTGAACCACCAGAACCACCGCCAGGCTCGAATATGCCTGCAGATCCGACGGAAACATCGCGATCTCGTTTCGGAATGCCTGCTCGGCCTCGGCGAATCGGTTCATCTTGGCGTACAGGTCGCCGAGCGCGAACTCGAGCCCTTCGACGTGCATCTGCTTCGAGGCGGCCTCACCGCGTAACTGCTCGAGCATGTGCAGCGCGTCATCGAAACGGCCCTGGGCTGCGTGGATTCGCGCCAGGATCACCGTTCCGGCCGTCGTCGCCGCCGCACGCGACTCGCGCTCCGCGAGGGCGAGATCGCCGGATTCCAACGCGATTCGCGCGAGCGACTCGTGCGCGCCGCTCGGATTGCCTGCAAGCGCGAGCTCCGCATGTTTCTTCGCATCCTCGAAGCGATGGAGACGCACGTAGAGTTCCGCCATCGACAGCGCGAACTCCGCGGCCGAGGACGGCGCGGCGCGGATTCCTTCGCCGTAGGCCTGGATCGCCTTTTCGTTCTGTCCCAAGGCCTCGTAGACGCTGCCCAGCTTCGCCCACGCATCCGAAAAACGAGGATTCGCCGAAAGAATCCCACGCAGAGACTCGGCGGCCTCTTTGTTTCGACCTTCAAAAGCCAAACGCGCCGCCTGCTGGAGCGCTCTGAGCTCCTGGATGTGATCTTTCGGATCGGGAAGCGGCCCCTCTGTGCTCTTGATCGAGCCGAGGTAGCCTAACGCCTCGAGTTTCTTCGCCTCCTCGGGATCAACAGTCGCCGGAGTCGCAGCCGCATGGGAGTATTTCGCTAATTCGTCGCGAAGCGACGCATAAACGCGACGTTGGTCATTGAGGACGTTCGATCGTTCCGCCGCGTCGGCGCCGAGGTCGTAGAGCTCCGGTTTCGGCGCCTCGATGTAGTGATGCTGTGAATCGACGAGTGAGCGCAATTCGCTCCACCCGAGGTGAATGCGCGGATAGAGAGTCTCCGAATAGATCGCGCGGCGCTTCGCGAGCGCGTCCGGATCGAAGAGATTGATGCCCTTCCCCGAGGAATGATCGACGCCTGCGAGAAACGCGATCGTAGGAGCAACATCGATGAGCGACGCCAGCGTTGCGACGCGCTCTCCGCGGCGCACGGAGCCGGGCAGCTTGACGATCAAAGGAACCTGTAATGCTTCGCGATAGAGAAATACGCCGTGCTCTTCTTCGCCGTGATCGCCCAGTCCTTCGCCGTGATCCGACAAAAGAATGATCACGGATTTGTCATAAAGACCCTTGGCTTTCAAATATTCAAAGAGTTTCCCGGTAATTACGTCCGCAGCAACGACCTCATCGTCATAAGAGCCCACGTGAGGACTGTGCGGCTCGAAAATATGAAACAGCAGAAAAAACGGATCCGCTGCGTTTCGGTCGATCCATTGCTGCGCGACGTTCAAGGTAACCGTGCCCGGTCGCTGCAACCGCCCTGTGGCCACTCCCGCCTCGGCGCCAATGGCATCGTCATAGAAATCGAATGCGTCCGACAGTCCTGTATTGCCTCTCAATACATAGGCCGACACGGCTGCTGCCGCTTTGTAATTCGCATTTCGCAAAGCGGTCGTAATTGCCGGATGCTTCGTTACGTCGTAATGAAAGCCGACGTTGTTCCGCACGCCATGCTCCGGCGGAAGCAGCCCTGTGAGAATCGACGTGTGGGAAGGAAGCGTCAACGGGACATTCGAGTACGCACGCTCGAACACGATTCCGTCCGCGGCCAGCGCATCAATCGCCGGTGTCCTGATGTTCGCGTAGCCGTACACCGGCAGGCGATCGGAGCGCAGCGTGTCGATCGAGATCAGGATGACCGGCGCGCCGCGAAACTCGCCGGAAGAGATCTCGTGGTCCCGGCCACAGCCCGCCAGCGCGAGCAGCAGCGCGAGAAGGAGAGAGGGGTAGGCGGTTCGCAGTGGGCAGTATGCAGGAGAACGGTCCTCCTGCCGGCTGCCGACTGCTAACTGCCGACTCGTTGTCGATCGCATGACCGGGGCATTTATACGAAAAGAGCGGCGGGCGAAAGCCCGCCGCTCGAACAACTGGGTAACGAAGCGAGAATTAGAAGCGGAAGCCCGCCGAGAAGCGATACGTGCGCGGGGTCTGATACGACGCCGCAGCGGTCGCCTCGCCGAAGCTGGCCGTCTTCTGCCAGTTGTAGCCACCCGCCACGCAAGCCGACGCAGCCGTGCCCTGCGGGCACTCGCGCGGCGTCTCGGTGAACGGATTGAAGCGATTCTGGCCGAACACGGCGATGGCGTTGCTGGGCGCAACCACCGCCTGCTCGTTGAACACGTTGAGGATCTCGCCCTGGAAGAAGAACTGCACCTTCGTGATCGGCAGCGTCCAGTTCAGCGCGAGGTCGGTCGCCGTGAGGTCGTCCGCACGGAACTCGCCGCGATCGCTGAAGAAGTACGTGCCGCTCGCCGGCGCCGTGGCGTAGCCGGGGTTGGTCACGAAGCTGCGCACGTGAACCGTACCGGACGCCGAATACGGCGTGCCCGAGTCGAAGCGCTCGAGAGCGCTGACGTTCAGGTCGCCGAATCGACCGATGGGCTGATCAAACGAAGCATAGAGGCGCAGACGGTGCGTCTGATCGTTCGGCAGGAAGCCGACCGGGTTGTTCTGCGCGTACGCCTTGTACTCGCGATACAGGTTCGGCGTCGAAGCCACCGGGCCGTTGCCGAAAGTCTCGCCGATCTCGTTGCCCTCGGCCTCCGACCATGTATACGACAAGCCGACGTTCACGCGAGGCAGGACGCGATAGTTTCCCTGCACCTGAAGGGCGTGATACGTCCTCTCGATGTCGTTGGTGTTGCCGTAGGTGCGGACGTCCAGCAGCTCGCCGGTCAGAACCGGGTTTTCGATCTGATCGTTCGGACGCGTGCTCTGCGTGTAGAAGTCGTTCCACTGACGATCGATGTAATCGATGCGGACGAAGCCCTTGCTGAGCTGCGTGCCGAAACCGACCGTGAACTCGTCGACGTTAGGCGACTTCAGGCTGCCGTCGAACCGCGTATTGAGACCAGGAATCGTGACCGCCACCAGGTTGCTGGTGTTGTTCGTGCCGCCGATCGACAGATACCACTTGAACAGCTCTTCGAGAACGCCGAACGAATCCAGTCCGCTGCCGATGCCGCCGATCTGCGGACCGTCATACACGTACTGGAAGTAGCTCGGGTTTCCGCCGCCGCCGTTGCCGCCGATGCCTTCCTGAATGCGCGACACGTACTTCGAGTAGCTGGCATTGGCGCGGAAGCGGCCGTTGCCGAGGATGTCGTACGTCAGACCGAGGCGCGGGCTGACATTGCTGTCATCCGAGATCGCGTGTCCGGCGCTGTCCTTGCCGTCGTTCTTGTCATAACGAACGCCGAGGTTGAAGCTCCACTTCGAATTGAGGTCCCACTTGTCGTTGAGGTACAGCGAGTCGGTGGCGAAGTCGGATCCCTGCGAGAGAACCTGAATCGGGACCCACTGCAGGACGTCACCCGGGCTGATGATCGGGCGGAACGTGCCGTTGGCCTCGAACTCGGGCGAGTTGTAATAGATGTAGACGTCGAATCCGCTGCCCGACTGGTGGTTGTTCGCGAAGCGCGACTCGGAGAAGTTGTCGTAGCCCGCAACGAGGTTGTGGGTGCCGAGGTTCTTCGTCGCGAGATAGTACGTCGCCTTGAGGTTGTAATCCTCGTTCTCACGGCTCTCCGTATCGCAGACGCCGCAGAAGATCGGAGCGCCCCAGGCGCCGCCGAAGTTGAAGTCGTACGCCCACGAGCCGAGCGCGATGTCGTGCGGATCATTGAAGTTGGTCGTGACGTGATCCCCGCCGCTGTTTTCGAACTTCAGGCTGCGCGACGAGTATCCCGCCTCGATTACGAGGCTGTTCGTGAGAATGCCGTTGTAGTGCGCCGTCTTCATGTCGCGGGGCAGATCGCGGCCGTTGATGTCGACCGTGTTGAGATCCCAGCAACCGAACGCGCAATGCGGGGTCTGATTGACCTTGTAGCTCAGGTACGAGCCGACGAGGCTGTGCTTCGGATTGATCTGGCCGGTCAGCTTGCCTTCGTAGCGATCGTCCGACTGGACGGTCGTCGGGCGCGAAATCGGACCACTCGGGTTCGCACCGCCGTCGATGAAGAAGGCCGGCAGATCGAGCTCCGCCTTACGGCCGGCGCCGAAGAACCACAGGCGATCGCGAATGATGCGTCCGCCGAGCGTGGCTTCGTACGTCTGATTGAGAACGCTGTCCTGCTGGTCTTCGCCGAAATCCGTCGTTTCATCCCACGACGGGTTCGTGAAGCTGTCGCGGAAGCTGCCCGAAAACTCGTTGCCACCCGATTTCGTGATCGCCGAAACGACACCGCCCGTGAAACGGCCGAACTCCGCGGAGATCGCACCGGTCATGACCGTGGTTTCCTGAATCGCGTCCTCGATGTAGAGATCGTCGGTTTGTCCGCGCATGTTCTCGTTGGTGACTGCGCCATTGATGAGGTAGACCGTGTCATAGGCATAACCACCGCCGATGACCATCTGTCCGCCCGGACCATTGTTCGTGACGCCCGGCGCCAGGGTGATGGTCGCCTGAATGGTGCGTCCCAGCGGAAGCTCTTCGACGAGATCCGACTGAATGTTGGTCTGGACTTCCTGCGTCTCGAGAACGGCGGGCGCAGACGCGGTAACCGTGATCGATTCCGCGACCGTGGTCAGCTGCATCGTCGCATTGACGCGCGACGTGCCGCCGAGCGCGACCTTCGTCTTCGAGCTCACGGTCTTCATGTTGTCCATGGTGAACGTCACGTCGTAATCACCCGGCGGCAGAGCCGCAAAGTTGTAATTACCGTTGACGTCCGTGTACGCGGTGCGCGCGCCCTGCAGCGCCGGCGAGGTGATGGTCACCGTGACTCCGGGCAACGGCCCGCTGTCCATGACCACCGTACCGGTCAGACTGCCGAGCGTCTGGCCCAGCATTGGCAGAGCCGCCAGCAACAGCACTGCGACCGCTGCCAGACTCCGTTTGACTGCCTTCATTGAAACCTCCTCCATGATTTGCAGCCGAGACGCGACTTTCGTCTCGTGCGTCTTACTCACTGACTGAACGTTCTGCTCTCTTGAAGCGGCGAGGATCAGCGTGGCACCGGCTGTCTCCTCGGAATATCGCAATCGGACCTCCTCGACTCGAATTTGACTGCGACCGGCTCTCGGTGCATGGGCACGGCCGGATGAGGTCGAGCGCGCAAGTCATTGTGAATTCATCAATTGAGCACTCCGCGCGACCCCTTCACGACTGACATAATTCAACGACTTGGATTTTTGGATACGCCGAAACGAAAGCGCGCACAATAACGCCTCGCGAATGGGCTTCACAAGCGCGCAAATGGGCTGTAATGAGGAGCTTGTGACCGTGCGTTCACAAAAAAGGCGGGCTGCGACGAATGTGATCCCAAATATCGCGTTTCGTGAGTGAGATGAACGCGGTTGGTGGGATTTCCGACACCGTCACGTCACAAGGAGTTTACCGAGCGCCCTCTCGAGATCGCTGTCTTCGGGCGCGAATCCGTCGCGAGCCGCGTGCGCGGGCATCACGCGCTGGCTGCTGAGGAGGAGCGATTCGGCCATCTCGGCGCCGAGCGCGAGCTTCAGCGCGAATGCCGGGGCCGGCAGGATTGCGGGACGATGCAGAACGCGGCCGAGCGTCTTCGTGAGCTCCTCATTACGCACCGGATTCGGCGTTGTCCCGTTGTAAACCCCTCGCGCCGAGGCATTGTCGATCGCCCACTCGAAGAGGCGCAGGAGATCGTCGCGCGTGATCCACGACATCCACTGCTGCCCGCTGCCGAACTTTCCGCCCACGAACAAACGAAACGGCAGAAGCATCTTCCCGAGCGCGCCGCCGTCGGGCGCGAGGACGATGCCGATCCGCACGATCACGAGCCGCGCGAGACTCTCCACATCGCGCGCCGCGTCTTCCCATCGCCGGCACACCTCGGAAAGAAAATCCGATCCCGGCGCGGAGCTCTCGTCGAGCATCTCATCGCCGCGCGAGCCGTAGTAGCCGATGGCCGATGCATTGAGGAACGCGCGCGTGCGAGATGGTGCGTTGCGCAGCGCTTCGACGAGTGCATGCGTTGCATCGAGACGGCTCGCGATGATGCGACGCTTTCGCTCGTCGCTCCATCGCCCGCCTTCGCCGATGTTCTCGCCCGCGAGGTTGATGATCACGTCCGCGCTCGCGACGTCATTCGACCATCCGCCTTGCGTGCGCGCATCCCACGCGACGCCGCGACCGATCGTGACCTTCGATGGATTGCGAGAGAGGATGACGACATCATCGCCGCGAGCGACCAGCAGTTTCACCAGCGGCTCGCCGAGGAATCCAGTACCGCCGGCGACGACGACTTTCACGTAGCGATTCTATTCGCAAAAACACAACCGCCGGGCCACGCGCCCGGCGGTTGTGTTCTTGGATCAGGAGGAGAGTAGGAGAATCTCGGTTTCGTTTCTTGTGCCCTTCGCTATGTCAGACGGACGCCATGGAGAAAAGTTTCGTCAGGCAATTCGCGATCTGGCGGTAACGCGCCGAGGATCGCCGGCGTTGCCTTTTTGTAACCCGGCGAACGCGATCATGGCCGCGTTGTCCGTGCAGTAGAGCTTCTCCGGCAGCCGCACCACGACGCCACGCGCTTCGCCCCACGCCGCGATCCGCTCGCGCAGAACGCCATTCGCCGCCACACCACCCGCGATCGCCACCTCGGTTGGTCTGAGTTGGCTGAGTCCGTCCCACACCGCATCGAGACGGACGAACAGCTGCGCGATCAGCGCGTCCTGGAACGTTGCGCAGAAATCGGCGAGCGCGGCAGGATCGCCGTCCGCGCGAATGCCGTGCTCGCGCGCGAGCCGGATCGCTCCGGCCTTGATGCCGCTGTACGAGAAATCGAGCGACTCGTCCTTGAACTGCGGCACGGGAAGCGGAAACCGTTTCGGGTTTGCAGTTCCCACGCGCGCGTGCTTCTCGATCTGCGGACCGCCGGGATACGGCAGCCCGATGAACTTCGCGACCTTGTCGAACGTTTCGCCGATCGCATCGTCGCGCGTGCGATTGATCCGGCGCACGTCTGCGTGGCGCACGTCGTAGATCGCGGAATGACCTCCGGAGATCACGAGCGACAGAAAGCGGTCGGGCAGTGGAGTGGCAGGTCCTTCCTTCTGCAGGTACGCAGAGTAAATGTGTCCCTCCAGATGGTTCACCGGCACGAGCGGAATGCCGAGGCCATACGCGAGTCCCTGCGCGCCGGCGACACCGACGAGCAACGCGCCGATGAGTCCCGGCCCCGCGGTGACCGCGATCGAGTCGACCTCGCTCCAACTCGCGCGCGCGTCGCCGAGGGCGCGCTCGACGAGCGGAAAGAGATGCTGCAGATGCTCACGCGACGCGATCTCCGGCACCACCCCGCCGAACGGCTGATGCCTCTCGATCTGCGACGCGATCAAATTCACACGGACATCACCATTGCGCTCGAGAAGCGCGACGGAGGTTTCATCGCAGGAGGTTTCGATTCCGAGAATCACGGGTTGCGTAACAGGAGTTGCCGGTTGCCAGTTCCCAGTTGCCTGAAAATGCTGTCGCGGCAACTGGCAACAGGCAACCGGCAACTTATAATGCGTCCCCTTTGCCATGAAACAAGACTTAGCCACCCGTTACGAGCCGACGAGCTTCGAGCAGCGTCTGTACAAGAAGTGGGAAGACGAAGGCTACTTCACGCCGGTCGTCGATCGCGAGAAGCCGAAGTTCTCGATCGTCATCCCGCCGCCCAACGTCACCGGACGCCTGCACATCGGCCACGCGCTCGTGATGACGCTGCAGGACATCGTCGCGCGATGGAAGCGGATGTGCGGCTTCAACACGCTCTGGCTTCCCGGCACCGATCACGCCGGCATCGCGACGCAGATGGTCGTCGAGAAGCAGCTGGCAAAGGAAGGGATCTCGCGCTTCGACATGGGCCGCGAGAAGTTCGTCGAGCGCGTGTGGCAGTGGAAGGAACAACACTCGACGGAGATCAAGGACCAGCTCGCGCGCCTCGGCGCCTCCTGCGACTGGACGCGAGAGCGCTTCACGCTCGATGAAGGTCTCTCCCGCGCAGTGCGCTACGTCTTCGTGAAGCTCTAC
>Ga0075428_100001705_pt1 | contig 23459 bp, 19 predicted proteins | sample RhiMetdeltSRZDD2_FD_75291 | JGI IMG/M metagenome (GOLD analysis project Ga0075428, IMG submission 75291) | Populus rhizosphere microbial communities from Tennessee, USA - Rhizosphere MetaG P. deltoides SRZDD2 | ecosystem: Host-associated > Plants > Roots > Rhizosphere > Soil | place: USA... | reverse complement strand
TATCGGAGCGGGTCTTTCAGATAGTTGCGCCAGTTGTCACGGGAGGCCTCGCGGCTCGGCGGGCGTAGGTGGTGACGTTGTGACCAGACCCGATAGCCGCGATGCGCCGCATCTGTTCGGTCTCGGCTTAAAGGAGATGCTCGCTGACGAGATAACCTCTGACCTTCGAGCGATTCGCGCGCAAGCCGTCGACCAGGCACGGACGAGTCACGCTGCGGTGACAAAGCAACTAACCAGCAAAGGAATCGACTACGGGTCGATCACCGCAAATCCCGATGGCTCGCTCGACACGTCACACACTCAGGGTGTCGACTCCGATCTTCGGATCCGTCCTTTCTTTCACCACGGGGGAACGATCTCGATTCGTGAGTTCGTGGCGGGCGCACTTCAGAACGAGATGGGCCTTCAAGCGGTGGACCCTGACCTTGCCGCAGCGGCCACGGGTGCAAGGATAACGACACCCGGCGGGATGGTCCTGGACGGATCGCTTGACGCTATTGAAGCTCCTCCGACAAACGATCCGGCCGCGGACCCTGATGACGATGGTGTAGTGAACGAGGGACCGGCAAGCCTTGTCGATCACCTTGAATTCTACCTGCTTAACTATTTCAAACCTGCGACCTACGAGCAGACGGACGTCACCCGGCAAGGCCGCAAACTCTTCGAGAAAATCGGGTGCGCGTCCTGTCATATGCCTGACCTTCAGATCAAGCGTGACCGCCGCGTGGCCGACGTGGAGACCGTCTTCGATCCAGCAAACGGTATCTTCAACAAACTGTTCGCGACCGCTACTCCGCTCATCGACTCAGTGCCCGACGGCAGCGGGTTTCCGACTTTGAAGCTACCAAAGCTTCAGCCATTCCTGGTTGGTGGCATCTTCACCGACTTCAAGCGCCACGATATTGGTCCGAATTTCTACGAGCGCAACTACGACGGCACGATGCAGAAGCAGTTCCTGACCACGCCTTTGTGGGGAGTTGGCACGACCGCGCCTTATGGTCACGACGGACGGAGCATAAACCTTACCGAGGTGATTTTGCGTCACGGCGGCGAGGCTCAAGCGGCTCGCGACCGGTTCGAAAACCTATCATTGGATCGGCGAGCCGCCGTGATCGAGTTCCTGCAATCACTGATTCTGTTCCCGCCGGACGACACAGCTTCGAACCTGGATCGCGGAAACCGGAAAGCGGTCAACTTCCCGCAGGTCGGACACGGCAGCATCAGACTAACGGTGCTTTTCAACAATCCGCTCGACATCGAATAAATGCGTTCCGATCCTCCCCTGGAATATCACCGAGGATACCAGGGGAGGGCAGTAATCGTTCACCGCCCGATTGCGCCCATCTGCTTAGCCGCAAATGGAACTCGAGAACCATCAATCTGCGGCGCGCGTCTGAGGGCGAGAATCGGCCGATATAAGGTTTCGCGCTCCGGGCAGTTAGCCGGCGACCCGTACTCCGCCGTTGAAGCCTCCGAAGGGTTGGATTGTTATCTTCTCCTCCTTAGCGGGTGGGCCAATAATTGTGACGACGCCGGATCCGGCCTTTGTCTGTTCGGCCTGCTCGCTGCCCAACGGCAGATCGGTCAATATGGCTGTCTGGCTGTCGCCCTCAGTGGATTGTTTCTGATTCATCGCTGTTTTCTCCTCAATCGTAAATTCTATTCTTCTTGGAGCTGCATCACTCGCTCATAAGCTAAGGCGCAAAGAAGTGACAATAACTATCATCCAAAAAACAAATCCGAGGCGATTATCGAATCCCTATCTGGCTCCTTCTGTCATTATCTTCTTCCTTTCTTCGTGTTGAATTGTTCTGTGCGCTGCCCGAACCCGTACTTTGAGCTCAAACGACTCGATGCCTAATCACCGGCTAGCCACTTCAGCGGCGACCAACCAGTGCCGGGATCGCTGTCGAGTTACCAACAGGATTCCGTAACTGCATTGACTTTCGATCGACGTACCTGGCGATCGCCTCACCCTCGAAGTCGCTGATGTCGACCGTGCTCGGGTAGTGCATACCGCCCCAGACCCGGGCGTTGTTACCGTCCGAGCGCGCTTGTGTGATGCTGGTGTATGTACGGCTCGGCTGTCCCGCGGTGGTCAGTGTAAACGTCTGGCGGCGTCGGAAATGGCGGAGGAGGACCGTGGCAGCCGCGCCGTTGAGGCTGGGGTGGCCGGCAGGGTATTCCGGGTGCGATGGCGTGTTGATCAGGGGCTCCCAGTCCGGATCAGGAGATGTGTCCGGATTGCCGTCGGCGTCGGCCAGCGGAATCGAGCTCACCGGCCGCCAGGTCACCTGGTCCGCCATTTCGCCGTAGGATCGCTTGCTCTTCCACGTGGTGAAAACCGTGTCGGCCATCGCAATGTTCAAGACTGCGAGAAGTCTGTTGCTGTCGGACATAGACAGGTTCTTGGCGCGCGCAATCTGGTTCGCTGCCTGATTCCAATGGACGCTGGCATTGCCCTCCCAGAACGCCGCGAGCGCCGTCTGGTCCTCAGTACGCGTCGATCCGGTCTTACGACCAAGCGCTTTGACTGCGTTGAAATCGTCGGTGTAGGTGCGGCTGGTTAGACTTCGCGGTGGTTCAGGCGCGAACTGGGTGTTGCTGTCTAAGACGAACATCGCAGTGAATGCCAACCCTTGGGCGCTCATCGGCCCGAAGGCCGGCGGTGTTCGCCGCCACTGGCCGAACGCGGTCCCACCGGTGAACGAAGGGTAGCTCCCGCTGAACCCATCGGTCGCGCGCCAGGCGAGCACCGCCTGCGCGACCTCGGTTCCCCAGGCGGTGCCGCGCTCTATACGCGTCGCGCACGAGTACTTGCCGCTCTGCTCGCATTCGTCTCTCACCGCCGCAAGCGAAGTCGCATAGCTGGCCTCGAGCGCAGATTGTCTGGATGGGAAGAGGCCGACCAGCGCAGTGTACGCTGCGGCGATCACAGCGGCCTGGCTCGACGATTTTTTGGGAGCCCTGTCCTGAACGAAAATCGGGGTGTACTGCCGCTCGATGCCGTTGTAAGCATCGAAGATGGCCGTATGAACGATCGCCCCAAGCCGTGGACTGGACGAGTTCGCCGTATTCGTGGCAATCAGCGTATCGATGAAGATCTGGTTCCACTCCAGCACCTGATTAACAGGAGCGGGATCCGATTGCGGGAACGATGCCAGCGTGACCGCTTGCTGAGTCCATTCCGTGACTTCATAACTGGACTGTGGCTGCAGCGGCATCGAACTCCCGCTGGCCACCGCTCCAGGATTGGAGATCAGCAGAGGGTCCGCGGCAATTGCTTCGCTGACCGAAGGGTAGGCGGGGACACCCGAGAGGGCGGCGCCAAGGGCGACTACGATCACGACTCTTTTCCATGAAGTGTTGGTTTTCATGTTCGATCTCCCTTTTTCATATTTCCGGTGCTGTCGAAAGACAACCTCCATCGACTAATGCGCCAACCTCACGAAAAACCCGACACCCGGTCCGAATCCTTTTAGAGATTTATGAACTTCCGACAATGTGAAGCAGTCGCCCATCCCGACAGCGTCCGAACTGATGTCGCCGGCAGCAGCGGGTATAATTCTTCTTGCTGCCCGATGCGGAGGATCACAAAGCGGTCAATCAACGACGTCGACACCAGGCTGCCAAACTCGGTTGGGGATTAGCCGTGACTCGGGTGGCCCAATTGGAATGGAAGCTAATGCTCTTTTTCGGAACTTCCGGACGGTCCGCTCAATGCTTACCACTTCGATGAACCGCGATCTTCGCACCATCGGCCCGCAGTCTCGGGGGACTTCTGTTGCATGCTTTTGCGAAACCACACCGGGCACAGCGGACACGATCAGGACGCGATCATTCGACGTCGAACACCAAACGGCCAGACCCGTGAAGCGTCACCGGAAGCGACCGGCCGGGTTGAGTGATCTCGACTGGAATGTCCAAAAAATCGGACGCGGGGTCTACCTCGATGATAATGCGAGTGACACCCCTTCCTGGTTTTGGAAAGGCATATTGAACCCTACCCTGACTCTCGTCGTAGGAGCCTGGCACCGAGAAGATGTCCAGGTCCAGTATCCGGCGGTCGCCCAGATAGTAAACCGTCATGGCAGTAGGGCTACAACAGGAGGATGAATTGTCGAAGATTATCAGCCAGTCTTGGTCCCTCTGCAACGTACCCCTAACTATGGCCTGCGTCGTGGGGCAGGTAGCAATCAGCATTGCGAGTGCCGCGAGTATGCATGCAAGTCTCTTCATCGTAGTTTCCTCCTTGTGCGATTCGCATTGACGTGAGTGAACCGGTCCAATAGCAAAGGTCCATCTGCTAACGCGTCAATTTCACAAAAACCCCGACACGCCACCGAATCTTTTTCAAAAGATTACTCAGGGCCACACGCTGCAAACCTCAGCTCTTGTCAATGAAGCCTACTTACGGCTGGTCGCGCACTTCTTCGGAGTGGCCGCACAACTGATGCGCCGCATCCTTATAGATCACGCACGGAGTCGTTCGCGGGCGAAACGAGGCGGCGGGGCGGGATATACTTCGGATCCAATCGCAGCGGTAGGATGCAGATCTGGAAGATGCCGGCAGCTGGTGGTGAGGCACAGCCGGTTACTAAAGATGGCGGGTCAGCAGCTTACGAGTCTAGGGATGGTCAGTTTCTATTCTATACGAAGGCGCGCAACGTGGCGGGAATCTGGCGTGTTCCGGTAGAGGGGGGCGAGGAGACCTTGGTCTTGGACACACACATGGCGGGGTACTGGAGTGCCTGGACCGTAGTTGAGCAGGGTATCTATTTCCTGACTGCCGAGAAGATGGGCCGCCCGGCGGTTGAGTTTTTCAGTTTGACAACGGGCAGGGTGACTGAAGTGGCCCCGCTGGCAAAGCCATTTAAACTTGCGGCGAATCCAGAGGGATTGAGCGTATCGCCAGACGGCCGATGGATCTTATACACGCAGGAGGACCAGAGGGACACGGACCTCATGCGGGTGGAGAATTTCCGCTGAGGCCGGGAAATTCATTAATTCATGACGCGTTGGTCTAGTCAGCACATGCTTGGAAATCCAATCAGGTCCCCAGAGTTCATTCACCGCATTGATAGCAGGCTGAGCGGCAACCTCTGTGGTGCCTATTGACCTCACGAACCGCAACGTATTAACGAACCTTTGCCAGAAGCGCCACTGAGAGGTGTGTGATGTCCTGAACGGAGTATCTAACAGCTTACATTTTAGGCGCCTGTTGCAAACTGTACGTGCATTGGGTCAGGCGTCGAAAAGTGCCTGCCGTCGCTCCAGCCGTGCTTCTTCCAAATATCGAACCACCAATCTGGCAGTGTTTTCGTTAGCGGTTTCTTACGCGGATTGTTCGCTGGATCCCAATCAATTGCAATCCCATATGAGTGCAAAGAGAGCTTGCTCCCGGCAGTTATCTTCCGAAAATTGAAGCCGCCACCGTGTCGATCAAGGCGTCGTTGGTGCAGCCACGCGCGAATTTGATCATCTGTTGCTGCTCCGCCTATTTCATCTCGCGCGTGCTCCCATACCTCGTCTAAGACTGCCACAAACGAATCCCGCAATAATCGATGCATCCTGATCCCTGACACCTTCACAAGGCCACTATCACCGTGGTAAAAAAGTTGCCATCCATCTGGAGGTGGCACTTTACGAATGTTTGCACCCTCCCACGCCTCGTTCAACGTACCATTGGAATTCGCAGGATTCCCAAACATTGCTTCTATCTCAGCGCGGCCATTTGGTGTGTTCATCTCTAATCTCCTTTTGACATACTGTAAAAGGCAGGAGCCATCAACCCTGCCTTGAATATAGACAATGAGTATTGACTTTGGGTTCCGTCAGATCCTGTTCCTATGGTTTTTGCGAGAACTTATCAAGGAACAGGTAACGCACTCGATGTTTATCCGGCTCGGCGCGTGACTCTACATCCAGTCGCATGACCGCCGCCGCGCCTGCGTCCCCGCCACTTTTGTTGGCTGCTGCCCATTTCGGCAACCCGGGTCCGTTTGGGTCACCCTTTTTGATAAAGTTCGCAAAATATCCCTGCATGACTCTGGAAACCTTGTAATCATCGGGCGACCAGCTATAGACATTATTTGTTGAAAGATTACCCAGAGCGTACTCGATCTCTGCCGAATGCACTGCGCCGGTCGCCGGCGGCATCGGAGGGACCGCAGCATTCTGTTCCCTCACGATGCCACCGGCCAAGCCTGGCGTTGCGCTACCCTGTTCCGGCCTCATCGGTGGACGTGGCCGCGCGTAGAAGTAACGGTAGACATTTTTGCCGCGCTTGCCGTGCAGGTCCGCCCACTTCCAAGTGCTGTACCCGATGAACCTGTCGCCCGCCAAGTCGGTTGCGGATGTGATGATCTCTTCGCGCGTTGCAGCAGGGTAGAGTTTCAAGGCCTCGTCGGCATGCGCCCCAAATGTCTCCCGAACCACCTTCTCGTAGTTCTCCCGCGTCGGTTCCTGCCCCCTCAGGAGGAAGCGCCAGGTCATCTCCTCGGAGTTCCACCCGATTAGTAAAGGAACCTGTGACTGGCGGCCTGCGGCGTAAATCGCTGCGGGATCTTCCGGCAAAAAGTAGCCGTCGATTGTGATTGGGAAGCGCCCGACACTGGCGAATCCGCCTTTCGTCGCCGGCTCGAAAACCTGCTGACTGGCCATCGCCCGCAAACCTGCGAGTGAGGGGGTGCCTAACTCAGCCGCGAACTTCGCTCCGGCTTGCTCGGCCTGTGAAAGAGACACTGCAGGCAGCGTCCCGGTAATCCCGCCACTCTCACCGATTGCGGCCGCGATCAGATTCTTAGAAAGTGGCGAGGCCATCAGCGCACTTACTGAGATCGAACCGGCAGACTCGCCTGCAATGGTCACTCTCTTCGGGTCACCCCCAAAGGCGGCGATATTCTCCTGCACCCAGCGCAAAGCCGCCACCTGATCCAGGAGGCCATAGTTGCCTGAAGCGTGATGCGGAGATTCCGCCGACAGTTCGGGATGAGCCAGGAATCCAAATACTCCCAGGCGATAATTAGTAGTGACGGTTACGATGCCCTTCGCCGCCATACTTTCCCCGTCGTAACGCGGTTCAGAGCCGTCACCGGCTACGAACCCGCCGCCGTAAAAGTAAACCAGCACCGGGAGCCGCTCCTTACCGGACTTCTTGCCAGACTGGGCCGGAGTCCAGACGTTTAAGTAGAGACAGTCTTCGCTCATTCCGTTGGAGCGAAATCCCATGTCGCCAAATATCGGAGCTTGCATAGCGCGCGGGCCGAACTTCGTGGCCTGCCGCACACCATCCCAGTTCTTGACTGGCTGGGGCTCTTTCCACCTGAGAACACCAGTCGGTGGCTGCGCAAATGGAATCCCCTTGAATATCCGGACGCCGGATTTCTGCACGCCAACGCCTTCGATCACCCCGTTCGAGATCCTGACGCGGTCGGGGTCTGACGCTGTCCCGGACAGAGCACTGGCGAGGATGATCGCCGCCGCTAGGAGAGTTTTCCCGGATGATGGTTTCATGGAGAGTACCTTTCTTCAATCGATCGGCAAGATAATCGGTTACTCGACACATTGCAAGTATCGTCAGCGTTTGGTTCTTTTCCTTGGGCGTAGGGGATAGCTCTAACGACGATGAGTAGCACGGCGAGGGAGAAGTTTGCTAACTCGCCGAGGATCCTATTTCTTTAACACTTCGAAGTAGTAGAAGCCGACGTCTTCGGTTTTCCCTTGGCCGGTAAAACCCTTAAGCGCGAGTTCGTACTGGCCAGCGCCGAGCAGCCGCGCCGGCAGGTTCAAGATGACCGCTCGTCCGGCGCGACCTGATCGCGCGGACAAACTATTTTGAGACCAGATACGCTGGCCGCCCTGAGTGCGAAGCTCCACGCCGAAAGTCTTGTATTCGTCCCCCGGCTCGATTCCGACTTGAAGCCGCACGAGCCGCGCCATTTGTGGAATGGACAATTTCGGGAGCGCCCCGCTTGAGCGTGAAACTCCCGGCAACAGCACAAACGAAAGAACGGATGGAGACGGCGTGGTTTGTGATTCATCCCTTCTACGCTCGAGCTCGCGGATTAACTCTTCACCGTTTTCACGTTGCTGTTGCTCCGTTTCAATCCGGGCCGCCAGGTCCTGGTTGCGGGCGCGTTCGGCGGCGAATTGCTGCTCCAAAGCCTGCTGACCCTGTTGTTGCTCTCGACGCTGTGCCTGAAGTTGGGTTATTTCGCCACGGAGTTTTATCGTTTGTGCGACCAGCAACGAGATGCCGATGACGATAACAACAGATGCGGCCACAAACGAAAACCTTAGGGCCGGGCTCGCCCCGTCTAGCAATGCGGTAAACGAGTCCCACCACTTTGCCGGCGCAACAGTGAGTGCCCGCCGGCCAACAGTTTCGGTTGCAACATCCTCTCTGGCCACACGGGCCAGGGCTCTGGCAAAGTCTACTTTCTGCCGTCGCTTGCTTGACGCCAGGAAACGCGTTTCAAACAAGCGGCGCTCATTCTCATAGAGCCCGCCTCGCACATACTCGTCGATCAAATCGGCTTCGACCGCCAGGATATCTTGCAAGTAGGGAGCGTCCGAGAAAGCTCGGTCCTCGATTTCCACCTGCTCCTGCTCGGACAGATCGCCAAGGAGGTAGCGCACTATGAGCCCTTCGTTGGAAGGCTCGTTCATTTCGGATTTTTCCCCTTCATCTAATAGTGGCTCGAAACAGGCAAACATCACGGCCCAATCATGATTCTTTCAGGCAATCGGTAACGCAGAGCAGGAGTCGCTCTCTGAGCCGCAATGCTCGCATCCGAAGGGTATTGAGAGGCGTCTTCAGCCTCGCTGACAGCTTTCTTCTGTTTTCAATCTTTGCCGCCTTCTCGCCTTGATAGTATTGCAGGATTAACTCGCGATTATCAGGAGTGTGTCCTTCGAGGCAACGCTTCAGACATTCGGCGCGAGGTTCCAAATCGTCTACGGATTGATGTTCGTCCGAAGTGTAGGCCAACTCGCTCAACGCCAGTTGTTGTTTTTCGCGTTCTTTGTAAACCTCGAGCAGAACCAAACGGCCAACGCCAAGGAAATAGCCGGCCGGGTTGCGAATCTCCTCTCCTTCGGAAACCCGCTTAGCAACACGATTGATCGTCTCGTCCGCGTGATCTTCCGGGAATGCACAGCCCCGCCACTCGAAGAAACGCATCAGATTGCTTCGAACCTCAACGTATTTCCGCCCCGCGGCTTCACGATCGGTGTCAAGGCAGGCGAGCAACCCGTCAAATGCTGGTTGTGTTAAGACCCACTTAGCGTGGGTGTTCGGCGGGCCCCCATGACCCGAAATGGCACCGTCAGTGAAGGTATCGCCATTCAGTTCCATCTACTATTCAGCCCGGTATCCGATCACTTCCATTCACCTTGAATTGTGAACGCCGCCCAGTAGTGAGGGGCCCGCCAGCGGTTGTCGTTCAACATCGAAACCTGTGCCGCTCTTAACGCGGTCGCCGGCCGGCGTCCCCGATCGAGCATCTCCTGATAGAACCTCTTCATCAGCTCGGCCGACGCCCGGTCTTCTACCTGCCACAAACTCGCCACAACCCGCGGCACGCCGGCGTACATAAATCCACGGGTTAGGCCGACGAGCCCTTCGCCCTTGATCTCTTTGCCGAGCGCGGTCTGGCACGCGCTCACAACCACAAGATCCGCTGACAGTTTCAGATTATATAGGTCATAAAGTCTGAGGAATCCATTTTGCGGCTGCCCCTTCTCGTCTACCAGCGACAACACCACCCCGGACAATTCAGGATGCTCATTATTGATCAACCCGTGCGTGGCCAGGTGCACTATTCGGTATTGACCAAGCTCTGAGCTGGTTGCCAGCCCACGGTTAGCCGCGAAGTCAACCGCCTCCAGCTTCATCGTCTCACCAACCAGGCCCGTGATCGCATCAGCCTCCTGCCGGCTAAAACGCAACCTCTTGAGATCTCCCAGCCCCGATTCGGCTGCCGATCTCTTTGCCTCTGCGAACACAGAAGGAGTTTCAACCGAGGGCGCTCGGCGCTTGCCCGATACGAGAACTCGGGGGTCATCCTTGGAAAAGACCGGATCGGCGAGGACCGCCAGGCTCTTGGCCGCCGGCTTCCGGTTGGCGGTTTCCTGCCTCAACACCGCGACTACCGATGCTGACGGCGCACTCACTATCTCGTGATCCACAACCAATGCGCGCCAGTCGCCAGCTTGCGGATCGGGTAACGCAGCAAACGGAATATACTGCAGCACGCCATCGCTCACGATAAGCAATCGCTTGTTCTTTAGCTCGAAGGCGACGGGCGCCAACAAGATCCGACTCAGTGCGGCCGATGCTGCTGGGTACTCCGCATCGGCTCGGTCTAGTCGCTTCCGTCGTTGTTCCAGCGTCTCGTTAGCGATAGGTTGATTCCGTGCGCTCAACAGCTCATAGACTCGCCTCGCAGCTCGTTCTATTTCTTCCCGCTTCGGTAGCTCAAAGCTTTTGATCGAGGTCGGCGTCACTGCCCAGAGGAAACTCTTCTCCTCCCCCAGTGCGTACTCAAGCATTAAAGTCTCGTCATCGAGAACGCGCTCTTGAATGGCTTTCAATCCGAGCGGCACGGGCTGAGTCAACGCGGCATATCGCGGACTGGTTTCACGAATACGGCCTTCAATCTGATCGTACTCGGTGGTGAGTGCAGCCATTTCGCGTGCGGCGGCTGCGGCCTGCTCTTCGGTGTGCTTGCCACTGAGCAACCGCGACTGACGTTCGGCTTCATCCGAAATCATCTGCCGCAGAGTGCGCTCCCGCTCAAGGAGGGCCGGTTCCACGCCCTCGCGGATCTCAGCGGTTGCCTCAGCGAGCAGCTCAAGCAGAGAGCGGGCGCGCCCCTTCTCGCTGGCTTCCAGCGCCGTCGTATCGAGTCCTTCCAGAGGGCGTTGTTTGTGCAGCCGCATCAGTAGATCGATGTTGAATTCGTTATACCGGCGCACGGAAGCGACGAAGGAGGCGCGCAGTTGTTGGCTCTTGACCTTAATGCGCAGCGACTCAACTGCCGTCAGGGCGGCGCCGATCTGCTTAAGAGCATCAACGAGCTTCCCTCGGTCACGTTCAAGCCGAGCGAACTGATATAGCGTCGCTGCTTCCCCGTTTTTATCGCCGATCGTCCGGCGAAGGAGTAAGGCCTGGTTCAAGTAATCGAGCGCTTTTTGACGTTCGCCTGCATCTGCATAGAGCCTGCCGAGGTTATTGAGTGTCGTCGCGGTGTAAAACGCATTCCCGATCTCCGGCATGTGCGAGAGCGCTTGAAGGTAGAAATCCACCGCCTTGAGTTTCTCTCCCAACTGCTCGTAGCAACTTGCGATGTTGTTGAGGGTGATTGCCTGGCTGCCAGAACCAGGCACCGAACGGCGAATCTCCAAGACTCGCAGGTGGATGTCAAGTGCCTTCTGATACTGTCCGAGGTCCTTATAGGTGGCTCCGATATTGCTCAGGAGAATTGGATCAACGTAACCGATGTCGAGGTGGATTCGCTGCGCCTGTTCGTACAGGTCAAGCGACTTCTGTCTTTCCCCCAAAGCGCCGTAGATCCAGCCGATATTAACGAGCATGCCGGCCTCGGATCTTAGGTCGCCCAACGACTTGTAGATCGTCCGCGCCTCGACATACGAGTCGATGGCTTTCTGGTACTCGCCTAAATCACCGTAAATCAACCCCATCTCATTAAGCGAGTAAGCTTGCAATAGCTTGTCACTGCCGGAGCGCCAAACAACGAGTGCTTCTTGATATTTGTCGATCGCCTTGCGAAAGGATTCTGCCGTTCTCTGATTGCGCAAAGACTTGGCATCCGTGAACTCCTTCTGGGCGGCAACGCGGCTGCGGTCTTGCCCTGTGGCCACTCGCAAGGCTTCAAGCTTCACCTCATAGCGCCCGGTGGGTGCATTCTTTGCTGGAGATCGCACTTCCAATCGATATGTACCAGAGGCCTCAACCACCAACGAAATCGGCTCTTGCCCGTGCGTGTCGGTCGGGCTGTCGACTTCTACTATCTTTGAGCCGTCAGGGCCATAGAACGCGACGACCACATCTACGCCTCGCTGGTCAACGACTATCTGACAGAACTGACCCGCTGCTAGCGCGAGGAGATAGAAGTGTGCTTCACCTCCGGCAAGCGCTCGCTCGACGGGCTTGGCAGGCTCGAGCGTCGAAACGTCACTACCTTCTTGTGCCCCTGTTCTACTGGCGGCGAGAGACTGTGGCGCGGTCGACCTTGTCGCAGAAGGAGTGGCGGCTCTGATCGCCGGGAAGAGAACGATCAGCAAACTTATGCAGGTAATGAGTAAAACCCTTCGGTTGAAACGCCGAACCGAGCAGCCTGATGCTATGGCTTGTGTGAGCGGCGGCAGCATGGGGAGTTCAGCCTAACCTCTCGGTGAAAGTGAGGGATAGAATATACTCTTAATTACCAAGCAAATTCAAAAGGAAGGGATTGAAAATTACCAGAACGGGTGTGATTAAACCTGGGACTGAATACCACCAACTCTGAAGTTGGCGGTGTTGCCGATTCTTTCGTCAACGTCGTCGCGCACGAGGAGCCCTCGAATATGTTTTGATCGGATCTTTTAACCAACCAAACAGAGATTTCTGAGACCGGGAATTGCGACCGTTTGAAAACTTGTTGCGTCTCTCGGCGTTGGCGGGCAGCTCCAGCAGCAACCGATAGGCAGTGACATCCTCGTTCGAGAACGCGTGAACACAACCCCACAGATAGAGACGGAAGCGGCGATACAAACGCTCACCCCACTTGGTTACTATCTCGTCTCGGTGACGGTCCAGGTTCTCGGCCCAATGCCTGGTTGTGAGCAAATAATTGCGGCGGTCATTTCGGACATAGACCAGCTCAAACGGTGTCTTTGCGACGTCGTTGAGGTAATCGGTCAGTTGTAACGGCGTTGTGTTTCCGGGCCAGACATGCGAGAGCACGAATGATGAGAACGGGTACTTGGTCCGCGAAGCACACGCATCCAGGAAAACGCGTCCCCCCGGTTTCAGCAGTTTCTGATACTGGGCTAGTGTCGCGGCGTAGTCCGGCAGGTGCTCGGTGACGCCGAGATTGACGATCGCGTCGTAAGGCTCGTTCGATTTGTATTCGAGAAAGTGCTCGCGAACGACCTGACACGGAAGGTTCTCCCTGGCGATCAGTTCGTTAACATATCGCTCGGACTCAGCCGAGATAGTGAGCGACGTCACGCGGACTCCGCGCTTACCCGCGTACTCACTAAAAGCACCCCACCCAGCGCCGATATCGAGGACTCGCCAGCCGGGCTCAATGCCGCAAGCCTCGATGGCGGTATCCAGTTTGCGGCGGATCGCTCGTTCAAGAGGCTCGTCGTCGTAATCGAAGTAGCCATGTGAGTAGCAGCGGTGTTGCCTGTCCAGAAAAAGCAGATAGAAATCGGATTCGCTGTCGTAGTGTTCGTGTATCCACTGCGTATCGCGGTTCACCTGGCCGAACAGCAAGCTCTGTCCGTAGATCGACCATAGACGAAAGAGCGGATGCCGATCGACGAGCCGGGTGCGAAGTCCAAACGCGGTGACCATGTCGCCTTCTACGGTGATGTCGCCGTCCAGGTAAGCTTCACCGATCCGCTTCTCGTCCAGCGAACTGAGCGCCGATACGCCGCGACGGTTATTGATTGCAACCCGGAACTTAACCTGACCTTCGCCAATGCGCAGTTGCTCGCCGCAAACCTCTACGTCAAACGCGGTATCCGCCGGCAGGCAGGACGCAAGCGACTCAAGGATCCGGCGGAGACTGGCATTCGGTTTGTAACCTGCCACGTTCACAGTTGGGGCTAGCTTGAGATTCTCCATTTCGTCCTCTCCGGTTTGTCAGTCAAAGATCGGTGTCAACTCTTTGCTACATGAGTTACTGCATTGCCAGCCATCGGATAACTTGTTGTTCGAGCCCAAGCGCGCCCGGCTGGCCAAGATCCAATGTCGGTGGGAAGTAAACGTGCCCTCCTGGTTCAACCCACTTAACCGATAAGGCTCGGGAGGCATCGGCGAGCGCTGGGACGACCGTATCAACCGGCACAAGCGGATCATTACGGCTGGCGACAATTAGAGAGGGAACTTCAAGTCTGCGTAATCTTGGCGCCACGCTTTCCCGCCTGTAGTAGTCTTCGACACTGTGAAAACCGAAACGGCTAACAACCGTCAATGAGTCTCGAGCGCGCGCCGACTGCGCCCGAGCGACGACAGCCACCGGGACATGAACCCGGCCCCGCGCGGCTGTCGCTGCATAGGCTTTATTCAGGCTATGGAAAATGTGCCGACGATATGGCCCGCGCGCCGGATGATCAAAGGCGGTGGTCGCATGATCAAGATCAAGCGGAGGGCAGACCGCCGCGGCAGCACGCACCCGCGCATCCACTTGTTCGATGGCCGCCCGTAAGACTACGTGTCCACCGACCGAATATCCGAGCAGCAGGACACGGCGGTACCGCGCGATTTCAGGAGCAGCCAGAGCTGCCCACAAGTCCTGGGTGATCCCGCCATGAAGAATATCTTCGCCGGAGTAGTCCGCGCCGCGAAGCGATAAACGCAGGGAAGAGAATCCGGCCTGTGCTGCTGCGTTGGCGGCGCTCGCGCAATAGGGACTCAGGGCGTTACCGGACAAGCCATGCACGATCAAGACGATAGTCTCGGATCCTCCGACCTCGGAAAGGAGCCCGGTCAAATACACGGGTCCCACATCGGGGTCGACACAAACCGTCCGGAAAGCCCTAGCCGCCGGTTGTGCCGGAGCCTTTATCCTGGAGAGTAGTGTCGGCACCACCGTCCATAAATGTCCGGCCACAACACCCAAAACGCGCCGCGCCCGAGACGGATTTGAACGGTGTCGTCGCTCCCTTGGGGGTGTGGCGCTCATCGGGAAGGTTTTTAATTTCGCTGTCATCTCCATAACTCCACGAATGTCTTTCGCCGAACGCAAATCGATGCCGTCGTTACGTCATAAGTTCACTCGCCTCAAGAGCGCTTCAAATTGATAGTGTTTGAAACTGCAAAAACATCACACCGAAAAGTAAGCAGCACCGGCTTTCCTCGAATTACATGACGTAAAAAATCGTTGTGTGATGCTTTCTGGTTATTCGCCACCCTAGGGTGACGACAGCGTAGTACGAATTGCAGCTTGGTCATACGTATCGGCTGGCGGTTGATGCGCTGGCCACTAAGAAGATGAAACCGTGCAGTGCAAGCGAAAAAGATCTGGAGTCCGACGGTGAGTCCAATTATCGAACAAATCAAGACTGGTCTCGATCGCCTGTGGGAATGCAAACAGTGCCATCGGTTGATAAGCAACGATGAGAACACGGCTTATCACCTCGTTGATCGAATTCTCTATGGTTGGTGCCAGACCTGTTTCACCCGCCGAAATGAATCACACAATTCTGTGTGATGTTTTTGAATCACGCGCCACTTAAAGACGGAAGCCGAAGGCGGGAGCTACGGTAGTGTCGCAAACCAGTAATCTAAAAGGAGAATACCCACGATGAATAAGAATCTGCTTTTCATTCGGCATTCAACGGACAAGCTGCTCATCAGTTTCGGTCTTGTCGCTGCCTTGCTACTTACGCCAGTGGCCAGTGCAGTGGGTTTCTCTGGTCCGAATCGCCCGATTGGTTCGTTACGCAACATGCACGCTTCCGCTCCTGTCTCAGCGCAAGGCTCCGTTGTCTCGGCGACCGTGACTCGAGTGAGCAGCAGCACTTTTCAAATCTCGTGGACCACCACGGGCGATGTGGAAAAGGTAAGAATCGAGGAGGGCACGTCCCCGCAACAGATCGAGAACCTCGTCGGCGAAGCAAGCGGAATCACGATCATGACCGTCACCGGCCTGGACCCGAGTCAGCGTCATTACTTTCGCATCAAGGGCGGTAGTGGTGACGGGGTCATTGCCGCCGAACGCGGAGTGCCGCAGATCGGCGTGATTAACTTCCGTGACATCGGCGGCTACTCGACTGTTTCCAATAATGGTGGTCACGCCAAGCGGATTCGCTGGGGAATGTTCTTCCGCAGCGCGGGGCCCAGCTCGCAGTCAAACCAGAACTTTCTTACAAACCTCGGGGTAAGAACCGTCATCGATGTTCGCGCTCCGATCGAGATCACCGCTGCCGCGCCCCAGTGGAATGCCGTCGGAGTGAACGTCGTCAGCACACCCATCTTCGACTTTGGAGCGGGAGTGATCCCGGACCCTTTCACACGTCGCCTCTGCGTGCCGCAGAATGTTTCTTTATCCGACCCGTCGCATCACTACTTCGCCTTTGACCCCGTTTGTTTTGCGGATCAGGATGCGTTCTTCGGCCCGAACGGCGAGTTCCTCACTGGGTTTAAGACGGCCGTTTTCCGCGGCTTAGTTTCAGGGGTCGGCCCGCCAACTGCAAACTTCGGTCAGACGGTAAACGCCGCTCTTCGCACAACGTTGCTCGCGCTTTCGGACACTAACAACCTGCCGCTGGTCTGGGCAGATTCGAACGGCGCGTTACGCACGGGCTGGGCCACCGCCGTGGTACTGATGGCCCTCGGAGTTACCGAGGAAGAAGTGATGGAGGATTACCTGCTCACCAACCAGTTCCGCGCCGCCGTCAACAGTGCGCAACTCAACGCGCTGGTCGGCTCCGGGCGCCTCGGGAAGGCCGTCTACCTGGAGCCGCTTTTGTTTGACCGCGCCGAATATCTTCAGGCCGCGCTCGACGAGATGCATCAGATCTACGGCACGTTCGACAACTACGTCCATGAGGCGCTGGGGATCACTGATGCGCAGCTCGAGCAGATTCGCGTTAACTTGCTTAGAGGCTGATACCGGATTTTGAGTGGGGGTGTTTGGGGCGATTGAGCGATCGGTCGCCCCTTCGCATTCTGGCGCGCGGATTCAAGACGAGCTTCCGTTCGCGCGCGCGCGTCACCAACACGCCGGTTGACGAGACGATGAGCGACATCTCGGTGTGTGAGGGTTCGGGCGAAGAGACCACTCTCTTTGCTGTCAGGGTCAATAAGCCCTGTATCGTATGAGCATCCAGCGATCGACAGACTGTCCTAAGGACGCAACCGCTGTCACCCACCTCGCTTAGGGGATATCGTCTTCGCGGTAGCGATAAAGCTATAGACACAGTAGACTGTCCGTCGCGTCGGAACCGGCGTGCGGCCCACCGCCGGCTCTGGGCGACCGCGGAGTTTTCAGTGATCGAGCTGGAATTCCTTTACCTCATCGTAAAAGATCCTCTCCAGGTGGCGCGCGTGCTTAGCCGCTGCCTGGTAGCCTGCGTCCTGTGTGCCTTTTCCGCATCAGCTCAATATCGCTTTGACACCTGGACCGCCGACGGAGGGCTGCCGCAGAATTCCGTCTACGCGATCCTGCAGTCGCGTGACGGCTATCTGTGGTTCACTACCCTTGACGGGCTGGTGCGCTACGACGGAGTCCGGTTCAAAGTATTTGATAAAGGCAACACCAAAGGCATAAGCAGCAATCGCTTCACCACGCTCTTTGAGGATGACAGCGGCGACCTCTGGGCCGGCACGGAAGACAACGGGTTGACGCTTTACCACGGCGGCGAGTTCCGGACTTTCACGACCGATGACGGACTGCCGGACAACTGGGTGCTGAACATCCAGAATGACGTTGGCGGCCACATTCTAATTTCGACGGGACGAGGTCTTATTCGGTGTAAGAATGGCCGCTTCACCGCTTACGAGCCGCCGCCGGGCGCTGGCGACAATCCTTACATTTATTTCAGTCGGTCGGGCGAGCACTGGTTCGGCGACAGGTCTGGGCTGCATAGGTATAAGGACGGCCATACCGACACCTATCAAATCCCTGACCCCGGCTATCTGCCCTCAGGCTATGCGCATATCCTCCCGCTTGAAGACTGGCAGGGCAATCTGTGGTTCCGCGCGCTTAACGGAAAGCTCGTCAAGGTGAAGGACGGCAAGGTCACTGTCTATGGCGTCAGGGAAGGGTTGCCCCAAAGCCCGATTATGGGATTGTATGCGGACCACCAGAGCAATCTGTGGGTCGCAACAGGCGTTGGGTTGTATCGATTCAAAAACGGTGTCGCCACCAGATTCACTACGCTCGACGGCCTGTCGAGTAATTTCATAAGGGCGGTATGTGAAGACCGCGAAGGCAGCATATGGGTCGGCACTGCTGACCGCGGGCTGAACCGCTTGACCCGGCAGGTGGTCGCCGTCTACTCGGCCCGCGACGGCCTCGTGGACGACAACGTCTACCCGATTTTTGAAGACCGGGCGAGACGCCTCTGGATCGGTTCGACCGGGCTGACGAAGTTCGAGAACGGCGTCTTCACCCGCTACACCAAAGAAGACGGTTTGCCGACCAACACCGTGCAATCGCTGCACGAAGACCGCGAGGGGCGCCTGTGGGTAGGCGGCATGGGAGGAGTTGCCTGGCTCAAAGACGGCAAGTTCATGAATTTCACCGGCGCCCTCGATCACGTTTTTAATAACCTCTGGGCCATTCATGAAGACCGTCAGGGCCGCTTCTGGTTCGCAACCGACACAGGGCTGGTGAAGGTCGATGCTGGAGTGCGGACCATTTACAAAACCAATAATCCGATCTCCGGCAACGATGTGAAGGTCATTTACGAAGATCGGAGCGGCCGCTTGTGGTTTGGTACTTATGGGGGGCTCGCACTTTTGCGTGACGACAAGCTCATTTACTTCACTTCGAAAGACGGGCTCGGGAGCGACAAGGTGAGGGCGATTTATGAGGATAGCGACGGGGCGCTCTGGATAGGAACATACGACGGCGGCCTTTCGCGATTTAAGGATGGGAGATTTACCAGCTACACTACAGAGCAAGGGCTCTACAATAACGGTGCATTTCAAATACTCGAAGATTCAAGAGGCAATTTTTGGATCAGCTGTAATCGAGGGATATACCGTGTCAGCAAACAAGAGCTGAACGACTACGCCGACGGCAAACTCGCCGCCGTCACGTCGGTAGCCTATGGCAAACAAGATGGCATGATCAACATCGAGTGCAACGGCGGTCGCCAGCCCGCCGGTGTAAAGGGTAGCGACGGCAAATTCTGGTTTCCAACCCAACAAGGCGTGGCCCTGATCGATCCCGAAACGGTCTCAGTCAATTCAAATCCGCCCATCGTGGTGATTGAAGCCTGCCTACTCGACCGCGCAAACATCGATTTCTCTGGCGCAATCGAGATTGCTCCCGGGAAGCAGGACCTCGAAATAGACTACACCGGGCTCAGCTTCATAAAATCCGAGCAGATCCACTTTAAGTACAAACTCGAGGGACTCCACTCTGACTGGATCGACGCGGGGACTCGGCGCACGGCCTACTACTCTCGCATTCCGCCGGGCTCTTACAGGTTCGTCGTCATTGCGGCGAACAGCGACGGCATATGGAATTTGGAAGGCGTGAGCCTTCAAATAAATGTCCACCCGCCGTTCTGGAATACATGGTGGTTTATTACGCTCGCAGCAATCAGCGTCGGGGGACTCGCACTGCTTGTATACAAAGGACGCGTATCACGGCTCGAAAAGGCCCGCGGCGCGCAAGAGGCATTTTCCCGCCAATTAATCTCTTCGCAGGAAAATGAACGTAAGAGGATCGCCGCCGAATTGCACGATGGGCTGGGGCAGAATCTCTTAATCATCAAAAACCGGGCGCTCATCGCGCTGAACAAGAAGGATGATACGGCTGCCCAGACCCAACTGGAGGAGATATCTTCTACGGTTTCGCACGCCATAGAAGAGGTTCGCAGCATAGCTCGCAACCTCCGCCCGCACCAGCTCGATCGTCTTGGGTTGACTCAAGCAATAAAGTCGATAGTCAATAATGTCGCTAACTCTTCCGCGATCAGCTTCCATTCCGAGATTGATCCCATCGACGGGCTGTTCTCGCCCGAAGCGGAGATCAATCTCTATCGCATCGTCCAGGAAGGGGTCAATAACATCGTCAAGCATTCCGGGGCCACAGAGGCGCTGGTTGCCATTAGGCGGGATGAGCAGGCACTGCAACTGATCATTCAGGACAACGGTAGCGGTTTCAACTCTGAGTCTGCTCCAGATGCAAACGGAGGCGGCTTCGGTTTGACAGGCATCTCAGAGCGTGCGCGCATGTTTGGCGGGAGAGCATCCTTTCACTCGGCAGCCGGCAAAGGCACAACCATAAGCATCAGGATTGATTTGCCGGACGAGCGAAAAAGGGGGCGCGAGAATGGATCAGAACCAAGGTAAGATATCGGTCGTGATCGCCGACGACCATCCTATCTTTCGTCAGGGGCTGCGGCAGGTCATCGAAGCTGACGAACGTATCGTTATAGTCGGCGAGGCGGCAGATGGGGAGACGACGCTGGAGCGGTTGGAGTCTCTAACGCCGGATGTGGCGGTGCTTGACATAGAGATGCCGCGAAAAGATGGCTTTGCGCTCGCTCAGGCCATCAAAGACAAAGGGCTTTCCACGCAGGTGATCTTCCTGACGATGTTTAAAGAAGAAGATCTCTTCGATCGTGCAGTCGACCTCGGAGTGCTGGGGTACGTGCTCAAAGATAGCGCGGCCACGGAGATCGTTGAGTCGATCAGGGTCGTGGCCGCCGGGAAGCACTTCATCAGCCCCGCAATCTCTTCTTACCTGGTCAACCGGAACAGGCGCGCCGCCGCGCTCGCGCAGCACAAGCCCGGCCTCAACGACCTGACTGCGACCGAGCGTCGCGTGCTGAACCTGATCGCCGAAGAGCAGACAACACGCGAGATCGCCGGCAAGCTTTTCATCAGCCCGCGCACCGTCGACACTCACCGAGCAAACATCTGCCGCAAGCTCGACCTTCACGGCAGCCTCGCCCTGGTCAAGTTCGCCATCGAACATAAGTCGGAGTTGTGACCGCGGCACCTGCGGCCAGCCTTTGCCTTCCGACCTTCGGCGGTAATCCCCTCGGAATCTCCGCGAACGAGAGCCGTCTAAGTAGACCTGCGTAGAAATATACGTAACCCTACCGAGCCGAAAATAGGCGTTCTTGCGGATATTCACGCCCGGCATTCTGACGCATACTCGCCCCGGATCGAAGCTCTTCAGCAGTCGCGGAGAGCATCACCCCGAAAGCCAAAAATGGAGAAAAGTGAAGATGATGAAAAAGAGTTTTTTGCTGGCGCTGTTTGCATGTGTGTTTTTGCTTGGGCAAGGCCGAGCCAACGCCCAGGAAGCCAAAGTGCAGTTCATCCTCAGGATCGAGGGCCTGAACTTCTCGGAACCCTTCGCGGAGTGCTCAGGCCTGGGATCGCAGAACGAGATAATCGAGCATCACATCGTGTATCCCAACGGCGAGGACCTCATTCGGAAAATACCGGGAAGGCTAAGGTTATTTGAGATCACCTGCAGGCGTACGGTGACCGCCAACCGCTCACTGTGGACCTGGCGAAAGCTTATTGAAGACGGGAACGTCGATTACGCTCGACAGAATGGTGAGATTTTCCTCGGCGACTCGAAGGGCGTTCCAATTGCGCGATGGGTGTTCTCCGCTGGCTGGCCGGCCTCCCTGAAGATCAGCGACAAAGACTTTCGGGAGGAAGTCGTTTTGACCGTCGAAGATCTTGAGCGTGCTCACTGATATGAGAGGCGCTGACCTCCTTCCGTACCAGCACCGTTCCGGGCGTCAACCTCACGAGCGAAAGGCACAGATGAAAATCATGATCGTCGATGACAATGGGCAGATGCGACGGATGATTGTATCTCTGATCGACGATCTGGCCGAGGAGATCATCGAATGCGGCGACGGCTCCTTGGCGGTCCGCGCCTACAACGAGCATCGCCCTGATTGGGTGCTCATGGACGTCGAGATGGGAAGGGTGGACGGCATTGAGGCGACGCGCCAGATCAGGGCCGCCTTCCCTGATGCACGGATAGTGATAGTCACAAATTTCGACGAATTGGAGTTGAGGGCGGCAGCCAGCGCCGCGGGAGCGTGCAGATACGTGCTCAAAGACGATCTGCTGGAGATCCGCGAAATAGTCACTGGTTAGTATCGCGGCGAATGGTGTTATGCAAGGGAACGGCGCCGACGTTCGGTGCCGCTTACGTCGGGCCGAGAGGAGACTCTGTCAGTCGCAGGATCAGTCCTCATGCAGACTAACGAATCTAGAAAGGAGAAGCGGCAATCTTTTGCCCTTAAGGAGATTATGAAAAAAACCGTTATCAGCTTAATCATCGCAACCATGCTCGCGTCCGCCACGGCGCCGGCGCTCCAGGCGCAAAACGCAGGCAGTGCTGGCTCTTCGGCGCGCGAGCGCTTGCAGAGAATCATGGACCCGTCGGCGGACGTTGAGGAGTTTCGCCACGAACTCGACGGCTTCTATACCGATATGGAAGCGTCAATGAACCATCTTCTGGAAAGCGAATTCGCGCGCGTTCTGGTTGCGCGTGCCGGGCTCGATCCGCTTGGCCAGTTGATTGAAGCGCGGAAGAAGCTTCCTGCCTTGACTGCCCATGACCTCGGATTCTTAAAGGCGGCCTTCGCCAAAAACCCGAACTGGAGAGAGCTACCCGAGCGTTTAGATTCGCTCCTCCGCCCCGAGATACGTGAAGGGCTTAAGAAGATGCGCGTATTTGCCGCGGTGACACCAAGCCCCGTATCTACACTGCCGGGCGGCATCATCCAGGACAATTGCAACGACGCATTCAACGCCGATGGCAGCCCGCGCGTCAGCAACACAGACATCTCCATCGCCCAGGCTTTTGTGATCGCCGGGGAAATTGTCATGGAGTCGCTGCCGACGGACGTGTTGACGTTCGAAGCGCACGCCGTTGCTGCGGGAGTACTAGGGGGGTTGAAGGGAGCTGTTCTGGTGGTTGAAACATTCAAAAACATCTCCGACGACTGCTCCGGCGCCAACTTTGAGAACTACGTCACCGCCAACCTCAACGAACAGGTCTCGACCCGCGCGTCGCAGACGAGCGTGAATACCGTGCAGGCCACCGCCAACAGCATAGTCGATAGGCTTGACGAGAGGCTCGACGTCAAGGTGTCGACCCGGGCCACGCAAGAGAGCGTCAACGCGGTGCAGCAGAGCGTGAACCTTGCCAACTCGAAGCTTGACATTGCTAACGGCAAGCTCGATCAACTCCTTGCGAACCTTGCGGCATTGCAGGCGCAACACCTTCGCCTGCAGATCGAGGCTAACCTGGCTAATGGGACGAATGACGCCGCCATTGGCCAGTTTGCGCTTCCGGCCGCGCAGTCCGGTTACCTCGAACTGGCTCGCAGCATTCTTGTAGAGACGATTCAGAAACTGCAGGCGACTGGGCAAGGCATACGCAACGCGCCGACTTACCTCGCCCAGGGTGATCAGCAGAAGGCCGCGGGTAGATTCAAGGAAGCTTACGATTCATATAGCCAGGCTTACCGCGCAGCAACCGGACATTGACCCGCAGCTG
>Ga0075428_100001704_pt1 | contig 23461 bp, 20 predicted proteins | sample RhiMetdeltSRZDD2_FD_75291 | JGI IMG/M metagenome (GOLD analysis project Ga0075428, IMG submission 75291) | Populus rhizosphere microbial communities from Tennessee, USA - Rhizosphere MetaG P. deltoides SRZDD2 | ecosystem: Host-associated > Plants > Roots > Rhizosphere > Soil | place: USA... | reverse complement strand
CCTCCCGCGACGGGACGTCCTGCCACGACGCAAACGACGCCGGCCAATCGCGCTTCCGGTTCCTGAGAGTATGGCGCTGGTCGAAGTCCGAAGCATCAGCAAGATCTATCACCTCGGGGGCGAGGAAATTCGGGCGTTGGATGACGTGTCACTTGATATCGAACTTGGGGAATTCATTTCCATCATCGGGCCTTCGGGCAGCGGCAAATCGACCTTGATGCATATTCTGGGATGTCTGGACTCGCCGACCGCAGGAACGATCACGCTGGATGGGACGATGATCCAGGACGCTGGCGGCACGCAACTGGCGCGCATTCGAAACCAAAAGATCGGTTTCGTTTTCCAGTTCTTCAATCTGCTGCCGAAGCTGACCGTGCTGCAAAACGTGGAGTTGCCGTTGATTTACAGTGGCGTGAGCGCGCGCGAACGCCGGGACCGGGCGATGACCGCGTTGAGGCTGGTCAACCTCGAGAACCGCATAAAGCACCGGCCGATGCAGCTTTCCGGCGGACAGCAACAGCGCGTAGCGATCGCCCGCGCGCTGGTGAACGATCCGAAAATTGTTTTTGCCGACGAGCCGACGGGCAACCTGGACTCTGTCACCGGTGAAGCGATCCTCAGCTTGTTTGAGGAATTGAGTAAGCAGCGGCGTACGATCGCGCTGGTCACGCACGATCCGGAAATCGCGGGCCGCACGCCGCGGCAGATCGAAATTCGGGACGGAAAGATTTCGAAGCAAGTGGACCCGCGCCTTGCGGCGCGCAACAACTGAGATGAACCTCTTCAACGCCATCGGTATTGGTTTGAAGGAGATTTGGGCGCACAAGTTCCGCTCGTTGCTGACGATGCTGGGCATCATCCTGGGCGTGTCGAGTCTCGTCTCGATGTCAGCGCTGGTGAAGGGCATGGAGAACGGCATGCGCGAAGGGTTGATCGCGATCGGCGGGCTGGAAAAAGTCCGAGTCGAGCAGGAAGACATTCCGGCCTCGCAAATGCACCTGGCCGATCAGGCCGTGGGGATCACGATCCATGATGTTCACGCCCTTCAGGCCAGCGCGCCGTTGATCAAAATGGTCACCCCGGAAATGCGCATTCAGCGCGCCACCGCCACGCGCGGGCCCAACACGTTCAACGTCTGGAATTTCATCGGCACGGTTCCGAACGCCATCGACATGAACCAGCACGTGATCGAGCACGGGCGCATGTTTAACGAACTGGACAACGAAAATGTTCACAGCGTTTGCGTGATCGGCACGACGATTCGCGATGAACTCTTCGGGTCGCCCGAGAAAGTGGGCCACGAAATAATTCCTATCGGTGAGCAGATCACCGTGAATGGACTCCCGCTGACGATCATCGGCATGTTTCAACACTACGAAAGTGAACAGGACCGCAAGTACCGATTGCTACAGCAGCAGCAGGGCCATCCGCAGGAGCAGGGCGGGGTGACGCGCAGTCGCGGCTGGGGTGGTGGGGGAGGTGGACGTGGCGGTCGCGGAGGCAGCGGCGTTTTCCGCTGGAAGAACTCTACGGTTTACATCCCGCTGAATACGATGTGGTTGAAGTTCAAAGCGGCCACGGGCACGAACGCGGTGCCGGATCCGCGCCTGAGCGTCCTGAACGTCAAAGTGGCTGACATCAACAAACTGGAACCGGCCTTGCAACAGGCGCGCAACGTGATGATGCACACTCACAAGGGCATCGAGGACTTCGAGTTTCAGACGCAGGAGAATTGGGGCGACGACATCAACTCGCGTATTCGCAATGCGCGGATGAGCGGAGGCATCATCGCGGCGATGAGCCTGCTCGTCGGTGGTATTGGGATTATGAACATCATGCTGGCGAGCATCACCGAACGCATTCGCGAACTTGGGATTCGCAAAGCGATCGGCGCGACCAGTACGAACGTATTCGTGCAAATCGTGGTCGAGAGCGTAGTGATTGCCGTGCTCGGAGGCCTGATGGGCCTGGCCGCTTCGTACGGTTTGGTGCAGGTGCTGACGCTGGTTTCACCGACTGAAAACACGCCGGTCATTACGATTGAGGCGATGACGGTGGCATTCCTGTTCAGCGCTGCGGTGGGTGTGTTGGCGGGCCTAATTCCGGCTTTCAAAGCAGCCAAGCTCGATCCGATCCAGGCGCTGCGTTACGAATAGCGAAGCAGTCGCCGGGGTAAACGAGCGCATTTTTCGCTTTCCATTTTTCGCGCTCGACGCTCCACTTCGCAATATGGCCAAACTAAAGCTCGCCGCATTGGCAGCCCTTGTCATAGGACCAGTGCTGTTGGTCACAAACTACAAGGAGACCACGGAGAAAAAGCAAATCAGCCAGGAAGGCATCTCGACCATCGCCGTGCCGACGGCGAAGAGCTCGAGCCGCGGACGGCGCGGTGGACGCAGCTACAAACTGGAAATCCAGTATCCAGTGCAGGGGGGTCAACGCACGGAACGAGTCAGCGTTTCGAAGGAGCTTTACGATCGGGCGGAGTCGGAGCCGGTCATAAATATTAAGTATCTTGGCACAGACCCGTCCAAAGTCATCATCATTGGCGAGCCGATCGAGAAGCCCGAAATGTACGTGATTGGCGGTGTGCTTTTCGCGTTGGGCGCTGCGGGCACGTGGTGGAACTTTCTGCGGAAAGGCAAGGTGCAAGAAGTCGCGGCTGCGCCTCCCGCGACGCCGGCAAATCCGTAGAGGGGGCGCTTCGTTTATTCCTGACCCGCGGAGGAAGGCTCGTTAACGACGGTGGAGTGAAGGAAAGGATTTTGGTTCGCCGGTTTTTGCACGAGGAGGAGAGCGTTGGCCATGGGGCGTTCGTAGCCGTAACAAGGGCTGTTCATGACGTTGCCATAGATCCAGAAGGTGGCTGAGCCGCCGCCGTCAAGGTTGAGCGCATGCTCGCACCCGAGCTTGATCATGTAAGCGGCCAGGTCCTGAAGGCTAATGCCGAGGGACAACTTCGGTTGGCGGCCATCGACGACGACAAAAAAATAGAACTTGTCGTTCCAACCGATGGCGGCGCGTGGATGGCGAACTGGCGGAGCGGTGAAGTTGGCCACCTTGCCCTCTCGCACCAGGGTCGGACCGCCCCCAATGGCGGACTGGACTCCACGCAAATCGGGTGTGGTGTCGGTGGAGATTTTCAGTACCGCTCCGGTGGAAACGTCTGGAACCTGCAATGGGGAACTGAGGGAGAGCACCAGTGTGTTCGAGGAGACCGGGGAGTCACCAGCGTCGCGCACTTCGCGCACGCGAGCGGTGAACGTGTGACCGGCGTGCAAGGGCAGCCAATCGCCTTCGGCGTAGCGTTCGAGAATCAGTTCCGGTCCTTTCTTTGTGCGTGTGGACGGACCGACAGCGGATGTATAGAGCACGGCGCCGTTATTGGTGCGTTCTTCGTTGAGGCCGAGCAGCGTCGTCGTGTTATTGGGCCAGGTAACTTTCAGGTGGGAGGAAACATTGGTGGCATGCGGTTGCCCATTGGTATCGATCCAGAAACAGGCGCGAGGTCCGGGTGCGCTAATCAACTCCCCGCGCATAATTTGCAGGCCCTCCGGGTCGCCGTCGTAGCGGCCATCTTTCCAGAAGTCGCCGTTGATCGCAGCCAGAGGCTTTCCGAGAGCGGGCGGCAACGATTTGGTTTGTTCGGTCATGGTGCCGAGGGAAATGGCTGCGCCTTTAGACAAAGTGGTGTGGAACTCAAAATCCGGACGGTCGCGCTCGATTTTCAGCACGTGAATCGAGAGGGGAACGTCAGGGACTTCATCGTGCGAATAAAAAATGCCTCGTCCACGGCGTTCCGGTTCGCGCAACGCGTTGTCTGCAGCGAGAACGGGTGTAACGGCAAGAAGGCCCAGGCAGGGGAGCAGGAAAACAAACATCTGGCCGCGGCCGTTCCAGCCGGCCTGTCGAACCCACGTCGTATCCCGGGAGATCACAAAGTGCCCTGTGGCTTGGAGAGAACAACGTTGGTGCTTCCGCCCGCGAGTTCCACGGCGATTTGTTCGCGGAACTGGCGAGAGGTCCAATTGTGAACGCTGCCGTCGGAAAGGACGACGTTTCCGCGGCCGTGGCTTCCGTGAACACCCCGTTCGGAACCGTCCCAGGTGGCATCGATGGAACTGCCGGCGCTGGAGTTCCAGAAAGGATCGACTCCACCACCGCCACCGGTGAAGCCGGCGTCGCCAGCGAGCAAGGTAAGCCGCAATTGGACGGCGGTAAGGCCGAGGAAGTAGCTGACGTTGTCGAAACCGGCCAGGGAAGGCCAATCGGGAGCGGGTCTTCTTTCCTTGTCGAAGGGACAAACGAGAATGTTGAGATTCACGATGTCCTTTTCCATGACGCGAAGGTGTTGGGCCCACTCGGTGGTGTTCATGCTGCCGCCTTCATTCGAATCGACCGCCCAGGGATAGTGTCCTTCATTCTCGTTGGCCCAGCCGTTTGCGGCGCGGCCGAATTGATGGAGTTGGTTAAGGCACTGGGTATTGCGTGCCTTGGCTTTTGAACTGGAGAGCACGGGCAATATGATCGCGGCGAGAATGGCAATGATCGCGATAACGACCAGCAACTCGATGAGCGTAAACGCCCGGTACATAAAACAGGAGCGCGCCTTCATGGGAACTCCATCCTTCATTCTACTCCACGAGTTCATGATGTGCCAGTTGGTCAGTTTCCGAGCCGGTAAAATGCGCTGCCGGAATTAGTTAGCGTGACAGGGCTCTGGCCCGCGGACCCCGTAACATTGGTCCAAGTGGACAGGTCAGAGGATTGTTGGAGCGTAAATCCGTCCACATTCCAATAGAGCGTCGACAGGTTGGCTTCCCGCAACAAGTAGAGTTGTGGAACGACCGGTGTGGGGCTGAGTGCGATCAGAGCCGAGCCAAAAACAAGATCATTGGCCGTGGGCACATTATGGACCTCGACGGCGACCACGTTGTCGCCCTGGACGAGATTGGTGAGCAGATTGCCGCTGATAACGAAGACATCCGGGCAGACGGTGGCGGCATCGCCGGCATAGGTGGTGCCGGCACAAGGCGAGCCGTTGGCTGGGGTGTTGTTTGTGATAATGGTTGGAGGCGCCGGCACGCGCAGGCGGCGCACTTCGGCCCCGTTGAGGTAAAAGACCGCTCCATCATCGATATAATTCGAAAACACCAGCCCCGAAGGAGTCTCGCCGGTAAATTCGAAGTGAGTTCGAAAATAATACGTGCGCGGGATAGGCTGAGTAATAGGCGTACCAACACCCGGGGGCAAGACAGTGTTCTTCGGCGCAACAAAAGTGCTGGCCTCCATGTGCAACAGCGCGGGTCCTTCTCCCAGCCAGTTGGTGTCGTTGTAGTCAGGGGCGGTCCAATTTATACCATTGAGATTGTTGGTGGTGAACCTCCAGGAATTGGTGAGGGAAATGAGCTGCGTGCTGACCAGCGAGATGACGTTGGTGAACTGGCAGGCGGAGCTGAATTGCTGGGTGTCGACCATCGAGATCACGCGATAATAATAATTCGACCCGGGCGTGAGGCCGGACAAGTTGGCGAGGTGGAGGCGGCGCGGCTGGAGATCCAGTGGCGTGGCACTGCCATACTCCGGGGTGGGGCCGTACTCGACCAGGGTAGTGGCCTCCATGTCGGTGCGCCAGGTGATGGTTGCGGTCGTGCTGGCGGTGGCGATAGCCAAATCTTTGATTGGGCCGAGGGCTGGCGCCCAAACACCGAGGTTGCAACCGACGGGCCGTTGGGAACCGGGCCGGCCGACTGCAAACTGGAAGCTGTTTTGATTGATGTCCGCCGGCGGACCACAGTCAGTGGCTTTGACCATACAAGTAGAGCCGCCGCCATCCAGATTCATGCCCTGCCATGCGCCGTAAAGGAGCAGAAAATCAGCCGATTCCCAGTCCAGGGCCCCATCGCTAAAATCCTGCTGGCGACCATCGATGGTTATACAAATCAAGTAACGGTTGTCCTGCGAGAGACCAAAGGCGGTGCGGGGCTGGCGCCTGTGAATGGTGGAACTGCTATTGGTATAAGCGTAGGCGATGTTTACGCCGTTGCTAAGCAACGGATACATCCCGGCAACCGCGTTAAACACACCGGCGAGGTTGGTGGTGGCCGGCCAATTGATGGGGATGTAAGTCGGCTCATTGTTGGTGGCGAAAAGGAGCGCCGAGAGGGAGTCGGCTGCTATCTGCTGTGAAACGAGCCGGCCCTCGGAAAAGACCACGCCTTCCAGGACGGCCGGGGTCCCGGAGGGTCTGTCGTAGCCGGCTGGGGTGAACTGACCGGAGTTGACGGCCACACTCAACCCGTGTTCCAGCAGGAATTCTCTGGGGGTCTGCAGAAGGGTCTCGCGTTGATTAAGGACGAAATTGGTCGCCGGCGGCGTGATGAACAAACGAACATCAGGATCCTGCAAATCAATCCGCAGGGCATTGACGGAGAGCGCCACGTCACCTTCGTTGTTGTTGGTGCCGTTGGCCTGCTCGATGCCTTTAAAGATCGGGATCCATGGAGAGACTGTGCTGGCGGCGGGGGCCATCGCCAGGCTGAGTCCCAACAAAGCAACCGAGACGGCAAATCTCATAAAACAGCGTTCGCTCCCGCGCAACATACCGTCTACGGTTGTCTCCACAGGCGAACGGAGAATGTTAGCATTTATAAGGCAAAACGTCCATCGCTGAATCGCAAGAACGTGTTCACTGGGGTGTCCTCTGTTACAAGAACGTTACAATTGAGATGCACACGTCAGCGGGCGTCAATCTCCACTGTACTTGTAATCGTAGCCGGGCGGAGGATCGCGGGTGTAGGCGGCGTTCAAACCGTCGTAGTAAATGGGGATAAAGGCGGCGCGGCCGTCGACAAAGCCAACCACGCTTTCGCCATTATTATAGAAGGGAGTGTTGGCCTTGCCGGTGCGGCTGCGATGCCATGAAAGGGGCCCATGCGCGGTCCATTCCATGACCAGCAGTGTGCGGGAAGGATCGATGATCGAGGAGAGCTCGCGGTTGGCGATGTTGGGAATTCCAGGGAGGTTGACACCATTGAAAACGTAGCTGGTGTAAACATATTTGGCGCTTTTGCAAAATGGGCGGGGCTTTTCGCCTTCGCCCTCCCCGTACCCGCGATCGTCCGGGCAGGCGAAAACGGTGTCATTCGTGGAGGGCGGCCCTGTCAGCCCGAGGTGTCCTTTGACTTGTTCCTTGTAATGCCACCATCCGCCCGGGGCGGGACTGTTATCCACGCGGGGGAGCCTGTCGTTGTTCTCCTGCGCAAATTCCAATATCGCGCGATTCACTTTCTGCACGTTGGCCGTGCAGAGAGTGAGCTTTGACTTTGCGCGCGAGCGCGCGATGACGGGGACGAGGACGGCGGCCAGGAGAGCGAGCACCGCCAAAGTGACGAGAAGCTCCGTCAGGCCAAAAGCCGGGGCTCGGGTCGATTTATTGGATGCAAATTGGTTTCGCATTGAGTGGCTTAGTGACCCGTGAGAGCGAGCGCTGGGAGCTCCGAAACATTGGCCGGCGTAATAATTTGAAACATCTGTTCAAAGGCCGCCTGTGCGTTGCCTGCCGTGGCCCGGGCCGGCGCGTTGGTGCGGCTAATGACCGCAGAGTGCAAGAGTTGGCGCTCGAAAATCTTTTTTAAGTCCACCTGCACCGGCATGGCACCCGAGCACAGCGCCAGGATGCGTGGCCGCTTCCCGGCCAATTTGGCCAAGTGGTCGTCGTTGAGCAGCGGGGGTCCGAGGAACGAAACTATCACGTCGTTGCCGTTCGCCTGGCGCATCAGTTCCAGAAAGTCGCCGGGCGAAACGCTGGTGACGCGGAGGGGGTCCACCTTTAATAAACGAGAGGTCGAGACGTTCTTGCCCGACTTCTCGAGCGTGGCGAGGAATGCATCCAACTGCGTTGCTGCGGCTGGCACCTGAAAGGGCTCTTTGTTGCGAGCGATGACAATGAGCCTTGCGCCTGGTTCGAGGAGTTTGATGGCTTCGGCCGCTAAGACCTCACCGACCTTCTTGTGGAGCGCACGATCGATCGCGGGGGGCCGAGGATTGAAGAACAAGTAGAGCCATGCCAGCGCTGCCACGATGACGGCGATCGCCAGATAATTGATTAGTTTTTTATTCACCCTGAGTCCCGTCACTGCCGTACTTGAGCAAATCCGCGGCCATCCCGTCCCAACGGTAAATCTTTTGTGGCATTGCTGGTCTTTCAATAAACTGTCTTGCAATGCGGTTCAATAGCTTTGCGGCATTGCTTCCGGCACGCGCTCGTTGGGGAGGGCTGCTTTGCCTGGGCCTGATTGGCGGCGTGAGCGCCAGTGGTGAACTGTTCCGCGATGGCGCGGTGTGGCGCATACGACTGGAGGTGGCTTCGGAGGACATGAAATCGTTGCGAAGCAATCCGCGCGAGTATGTGCACGCGACCTTGCGCGAAGGGACGAATGTTCTGCGGGAGGTTGCCGTGCGGCTGAAGGGCGGCAGCAGCTTCCGAAACGTGGATGACAAGCCGTCGTTCACAGTGGATTGCGATCGGTTTAACGGCGGGCGTTTTCACGGGCTGAGCAAAATTTATTTGAACAACTCGCTTGAAGATCCCAGTTACGTGAACGAGAAGCTGGGTAGCGAACTGTTTCGCGCCGCAGGTTTGCCGGCGCCACGGGTCTCGCATGCCGTGGTCGAATTGAACGGACGCCGGCTGGGTCTTTATGTAATGAAAGAAGGCTTTGCCGAAGAATTTCTGGCGCGTCATTTTCAACGGACGGACGGCAATCTCTATGAACCGCAAGCCGGAGTCGCGCCGGATGTCACTGGCCTGATGACGCGAAATTCCGGTGATGGTCCCGGTGACCATTTGGACTTGCGACGATTGGCGGAGGCGAGCGCGCAGGAGGCGGCGATACGCTGGAAAACGCTGGGCGAGATCCTGGACGTGGACCGGTTCGTTACGTTCATGACGATGGAAGTTCTAAGCGGGCATCGCGACGGTTACTGTCTGGCTCGAAACAACTATCGCATTTACCACGATCCGGCATCCGGCAAGTTCATCTTCCTGCCCGATGGAATGGACCAGTTATTTGGCCGGGCGGATTTCCCGGTCGAACCGCACATGGCCGGGGTGGTGGCGAAAGCGGTTCTGGAAACGGAGGAGGGGCGTCGGGCGTATCGCCAGAGGGTGTCGGTGGCGTTCACAAATTATTTTAAGGTGGAAGGGCTGGTGCAGCGCGTGCGCGTTTGGAGTGATGCGCTGGGTCCGAACCTCACGCGCGCCGAAGCGCGCACAATTCGGCGCGAAGCCGATGACCTGAGTGAACGCATCCGCCAACGCATTCTTTTCGTGGGGCGTGAACTCGGCGGGCCGACGTTCAAACCCGGGCCGTAAAGGCGGGCCACGTCACGGTTATTTCGCAGCAGGCTTTCGGAGAACGACAAGGCCATTGGCGATGGGACGGAGATCGCCATCGCACGGACTGTTCCGCACTTTACCGTCGAACCAAAGCGTCGCTGACGCTCCACCATCCAGGCTCACCGCGAGGTCGCAGCCGAGCTTTTGCATGTAATCGCCCAGTTCGGCGAGGGTCATTCCCACGGAAAGCTTTGGCTGCCGGCCATCGACTTCGATCAGATAAATCTGAGTGCGGCTTACGCCGATGGCTGAACGAGGGTGGCGCTCGCCGACGGAGCGATATCTGTAGGCGTCGGACTTGGGAATCTCAAGCGTTTGCTTTTGGCCGTTGCGCAGCAGGACGTAGCCACCGCCGATGGCGGCCTTCACACCGGCGAGGTCCGGAACCGTTGCTGTAGAAATCTTCAGCACTGCGCCGGGTGCGGTCTGGGCGGCTGCGGGGGTGTTTGTCAATACCGACGAGGAAAGCGAAAGGACCAGGAAGCCGTTCGTCAAAGGAGAATTGCCGTCCGCGCAAGCCTCTCGAACGCGCGCCGTGTATTCGCGGCTCGCCTGCAGCGGCAGCCATGGGCCATCGCCCGCGCGCTCGAGAATCAGTTCACGGCCGTCTTTTGTGCGCGTGGAATTGCCGAGACGAGAAGTGTACAGGACGGCGGCGCCGTTGGGGCGCTCTTCGTTCAAGCCTATTGCTGTAGTGCTGCCGTCCGGCCACGTCACCTTGAATTGCGAGATGACGTTGGTGGCTTGCGGGTTGCCCGCGGCGTCAATCCAAAAACTTGCCTGATCTCCCGGGCCGCTAATGAGCTCGCCGTTGAGAATCTGGAGGCCTCGCGGGTCGCCGAGATACGGATGCTTGGCCTCCACCACGTAGAAATCACCGTTGAGAGCGGCGACCGGCGAGCCCGCCTCTTGCGGCAGGGCGCGAATCTGATCGGTGAGAGTGCTCAATCCAAAGATGGTCTCCTGTGAGAGAGTGGTGCGAAGTTCCAGGTCGCGTTGGGACCGGTCGTATTTGACGACGTGGATTGACCACGGCACGTGCGACACTTTCTCATGTTGGTAGAAAACGGCCGCCGGCTTAGAGCCACAGCCCAGAACGACGAGAGGCATCAATGCAAAAACAACCAGCCTGCGCATTGGGCGATACTGGAGAGAGACGCCGAAATTCGCAACTGTCCTGGGGACGGCAGGCCGGGCGACTTACTTCCGCGAAGGGTCGATCTGATCAAGAAACATTTGCATCCGAGTCATCGTTCGACGGCGGATGCGCTGGAACGATTCGGAAGGATAGCTTTGATGTGGAGTGATGTTGAGGGTGTAAATTCCTTTGCCCGAGGATGAGCCACCGTACTCGTAGCCCGGCAGATTCTTAAACTGCGCTATCAGTTTTTGGAAATCTTCACCGTCACATTTTACACCAGCGAGGAATGGAAATTCGGATGCCTCAATCTGCATTGTCTCGGCCGACACACCCGCAAGCTGCGCAGCCTGTTGGATAGCAGCAACCAGTCCTTCTTTGTTGTACGCGGGATTGAGATTGAGAGGCGGTGGCACGGGTTCGCCGAGGTAGGTCGCAAGTGCGCTCGAATCGGAATTGGCGTCCGAGACCGCCGGGGGTTGGCCGGGGCGCGGGCGGTCATTTTGCTGGCGCGTCTGTGCGGCATCGTTCGCTTCCGTCCGCAGTCTCGCCACCTCGGCGCGCAAGCGATTCAGCTCCACCTGCTGTTCGTCAGAAAGGGTAATGTTGGAAGCCAGGGCCACGCGGTTGGACAAGCGTTCATTCTCGGCCTGGAGCGCGGCGAATTCAGAAGTCTGCGCGAGCAGAGTCTGGTTCTGAGCGCGCAACGATTTGTTCTCTTCGTGTTGCAGGAACCACGGTGTGCCCGCGGCTGCGAGAACGGCGGTGGCCGCGATGGTCGCTTTAAGTTTGGTTGTCATAGTCAGAAATTCGATAAACGTTGTTGTTCCAGCCACGGCGGAGCCCGCAGCAAGTGAAGTTGCGAGCACGCCGGCCGCCAGGCCGGCGGGAGCAGCCTGGACGGCATGAGCCGTCAACGCGACTGACAGCGCCGCGCTCGTGGTCGTGATGCCCTTTCTCGCCAGGAGCGTGCGCAACTTTTCGAGGGCACGCGAAACGCGCTTGCGAGCGGTGTCCTCCTCTATTCCAAGCGCGGAGCCCACATCCTTCAAGCTGCGCTGCTCGAAAAAACGCAACAGCACCGCGTCCCGATCCGTTTGATCCAATTCGTTGAGGGCGGCGTCGAGTCCGGTCTCGATGCGCCGCCAATCATCTGACGTTTCTATGCCCTGCATCACTACTACTTCCTGCTCACGGATGATTCGGCGGCGTTCGCGGCGTAGAATTTCCCGCGACGTAAAGGAGGCATCGCGATAGAGCCAGCCGGCGAGGGTTCCGCTGGGATTCAGGGATTTGGCGCGGCGGGCGAGATTGGCGAACACCAATTGTGTGACATCCCTGGCCAATTCGGCATCCCGGACCTGACGCAAGGCGGCGGAATAGACGAGATTGACGTGGCGTTTCACAATTTCGCTAAATGCGTCCTGAGAATCGTCGCGTCCGTATGACTTGAGTAATTGCCAGTCGTCCATCGGTCACTTCATGTAATCAAATGCCGCTGGGAGAGGAAATCGGACAAAGTGGAGAGAGGGTTTGCTGGGAAAGGACTGCCTGGAAATTCCTTACGTATACGTATGGTATTTTCGGGGCGACCGTGGCATATTGGAGCGGTGTATTTGCGCATGAAAATGACGGTTTTGCTGGCGCTGGGCAGCGCGCTTTTTGTCAACGGCTGCGCGTCGACGGAGGAACGTGAGACCGTTAAAATCGATCCCAAAGCAAGATGGATCGTCGTCTCCACCAACGAGCCGGTTTCAAGCCGTTTGATGGAAAAAGGTGACAGTTCGAAGATTCCGCCGCGGCCTGCCTCCATTTTGATCGAGCCGGGGAATGAGGAAGCGCGCCAGGAAATCGAGAACAGCGGGATCCCGCCTATCCTCAAAAAGAAGATGCTCGATGGGGAGGTGCTGACGGTGACTGACATCGAAGACCTTGGCCGTTACAAAGTGAGTGAGGCGACGATCCTGAAGTGTCTTCACTCGACCGGCGCGATCTACATTTTGAATACGGACGACATCAACCGCCTCCAGCAGGCCGGGCTGAGCAAGGCCGTCACAGACTACATGCTCGCCACGGTGAAGGAGCGGCCTGTCCAGGTTGTGCACCAGTACTACCGTTACTATGGTTATTACGATCCGTGGTGGGACTACCCGAGCTTTTACCACTATCACTACTACCCGTATTATCACCATTATCCTTATTATGGAGGATATGGAGGACACCACTACCATCATGGCGGTGGTTTGAGGGTCTATCGACCGCGGTAATGGACATGGACATGAATTCGCATTGAGCGCATTGCATTGAATGGCTAAGATGGGGCAACAGCAATGACGACATTCGGGCGAATTGCACTCTGCTTTTTGTTGGCGGCGTTCTCAACAGCGTTGCCGGCGCGCAGCGCGCCACGCGCGCGCAACGGCGCCGAAATCTATCGGGCGGATTGCGCGCGCTGCCACGGTCCAAGCGGTGAAGGCGTGGCTGACAAACACGACGAACCGCTCTACGGCGATCGTTCGGTGAAATCTCTAGCGCGTCTGATCGCGCGCACGATGCCGGAGGACTGCGACGAAAAGAGCAGTCCCGCCGAAGCCGAAAAAGTTGCCACGTACATTTACGATGCGTTCTACTCGCCGGCGGCTCGCGCGCGGATGACGCCGGCACGAGTGCAACTGGCGCGCCTGACGATCCGCCAACATCAGAATGCAGTGGCCGATCTTTTAGGCAGCTTTCGGGAGCAGAGAACGATCGGGACTGAGCGCGGCCTCAAAGCCGAGTATTACAACGCCCGCAATTTCCGAAACGACAAGAAGGTCTTCGAGCGCGTTGACCCGCGCGTCGAATTCAACTTCGAGGACTCGAGTCCCGACACGAACAAACTCGACGCGAAGGAGTTTGCCATAAAGTGGGAAGGCTCACTCATCGCGGACGAGGCGGGCGATTATGAGTTTTGTCTCAAGACCGAAAACGGGGCGCGACTGTGGGTGAATTCTCCCGGTGGGCGAGATGAGAAGCCGCTGATTGACGGCTGGGTGAGTTCCGGGGCGAAGCCGCGCGAAGAGAAGGGGGCCATTCGACTGCTAGGCGGTCGGGCATACCCGATCCGGGTCAACTTTTTCAAATTCAAAGACAAGACGGCGTCGCTGGTTCTGCAATGGAAGCCGCCGCACAAAACCTGGGAAACAATTCCGGCGCGGCACCTGGCGCCGGTCAGTGTTCCGCAAGCGTTCGTCGTGACCACTTCATTCCCGGCGGACGACAGCAGCGTGGGTTACGCGCGAGGCACGGCGGTTTCCAAGGCGTGGGCGCAGGCGACGAGTTACGCGGCGCTGGACGTCGCTGACGAAGTCATGGAGCAACTCGACAGGTTGTGCGGGGCGAAGGCTGATGCAACGAACCGTGCCGAACGCGTTCGCGGCTTCTGCGAAGAGTTTGCGGAACGCGCTTTTCGCCGACCGCTCACGGAGGCTCAAAAGAAAACTTTTATCGATTTGCAATTCGGGAGTGCCAAAGATGAGAAGACCGCGGTCAAGCAAATCGTCGCTCTCGTTCTGAAGTCGCCACGGTTTCTTTATCCCGAGTTGCCGAGCCCGCAGCCCGACGATTACGACATTGCGTCCCGGCTGTCGTTCGTGTTGTGGGATTCGATCCCGGACAAGGAACTGCTCGCGGCGGCGCAGGATGGGAAGTTGCGCGGTCCAGAAGAGATCGGCACCCAGGCCGGGCGGATGCTCAAAGACCCGCGCGCCAAAGCCAAGGTGCGGGAGTTTTTCCATCACTGGCTGGAAATGGAAAGGGCCGAAGATGTCTCGAAGGACCCCAACGCATTTCCTGACTTCAACGACACGCTGCTTTCCGACCTCCGCACCTCCCTTGAACTTTTTATCGACGACGTGGTCTGGAATGACAAGTCCGATTACCGCGAGCTGCTCCTGGCCGATCATTTAATCCTGAATGAACGTCTCGCGAAATTTTATGGCGTGAAAGTGGAAGGCGAAGAGGAGTTCGCGAAAGTTTCCTTCGATCCGAAGGAGCGCAGCGGCGTGCTCACCCATCCGTTCCTGCTTTCGGCGTTCGCCTATCACAAAAGCAGCTCGCCGATTCACCGCGGGGTGTTTCTCACGCGCAACATCGTGGGCCGGGCGCTGAAGCCGCCGCCGATGGCGATTGAATTCATGGATGGCCGCTTTGACCCGAGTCTCACCATGCGGGAGAAGGTCGAGGAACTGACGCGGCCAGCGGCGTGTCAATCCTGTCACTCCGTGATTAATCCGCTGGGGTTCAGTCTCGAAAATTACGATGCGGTGGGCCGCTACCGCACCGAAGACAACAAGAAGCCGGTCGATACCACTGGCGAGTACAGCACGGCCGATGGGAAGAGCGTAAAGCTCACCGGCGCGCGCGATGTGGCGGAATTCGCCGCGAAAAGTCCCGATGCGCACCGCGGGTTTGTTCAGCAACTGTTCCACCACATGGTGAAACAGCCCGTTGCGGCCTATGGGTCCGGTACGCTGGAAGAGCTCCGGCGGTCGTTTGCCAAATCCGAGTTCAATATCCAGAAACTCGTGGTGGAGGTTGCCAAAACTTCCGCGATGCACAAAATTGCGCCGGCGAAAAGCGCCGGAAAATCAAAGGACACGTGATATGAGCAAGCTGACTCGCAGACAGTTTCTTCGTGACGTGGGCGTATCCGCGGCTGTCCTCCCGTTCGTGGCGGGACTGCCAAGCCTGGGCTTCGCCAACACGGCCACGCGCAAGCACCGCTTGATTCTCATGTTTAGCCCGAATGGCACCGTGCCTTCGGTGTTTTGGCCGGACGAACAGGGCGAGGAGTTTACGTTGAAGCGGATCATGGAGCCGCTGGCGCCGTTCAAAAAGCAACTGCTCGTTCTCAAGGGGATTTCCAACAAAGTTCGCGGCGATGGAGACGGCCATATGCGCGGCATGAGTTGCCTGCTCACGGGCATCGAGTTGTTCCCGGGCAACATCCAGGGTGGCTCTGATACGCCTGCCGGCTGGGCCAGCGGCATTTCGATCGATCAGGAAATGAAGAACTTCTTCAATTCGCGGCCGGAGTCGCGCACGCGTTTTGGGTCGCTGGAGTTTGGCGTCGCTGTTCCCGACCGCGCCGATCCATGGACGCGATGGAGTTACGCGGGGCCGAACAAGCCGGTTGCGCCCATCGACGATCCATATCAAATGTTCGAGAAGCTCTACGGGCGCGTCAAGGACAAGGACACGCTCAAGAGCATCCTCGATGACGTGCGCGACGACATCCGTCTCGTTTCATCGAAGTTGAGCGGCGAGGACAGGAAGTTGCTCGACGAACACCTTTCTTACGTCCGGGAAATGGAGCGCGACCTTCAGAACGACCAGAAACAGAAGCTCGCCCATGCCATGCCGAAGTTGGATCAGGGCGTTATCAACGACAACGACAACATGCCAAAGACGAGCAAAATGCAGATCGAATTGCTCGTAAACAGTTTTCAGAACGACATGGCGCGTGTGGCCACGCTGCAGTACACCAACTCAGTGGGGCAGGCGAAAATGCGCTGGCTTGGGATTGAGCAGGGGCATCACGAACTGTCGCATGATCCGGACTTGAACGAGGGCTCGCAGGAAAAGCTCACGAAAATAAACACGTGGTTCTGCGAACAGATGGCCTACCTGGCCAAGCGCCTTGCCGAAACGAAGGAGCCAAGTGGTGAAGGCAACCTGCTCGACAACACTGTGATTATCTGGACCAACGAACTGGGCAAGGGCAACTCCCATACGCACGACAACATTCCATTCGTGCTCGTCGGTAATGGTGGTGGTTTGAAGATGGGCCGGTCGCTGAAATTCGAAAAGGCCGCGCACAACCGTTTGTGGATTGCGATTGCCAATGCCATGGGGCACGACATCTCGACGTTCGGTAACCCGAAGCTGTGCGAGGGTGGGGGTTTGAACCTGGTCTGATTTAAATCAGAGCCTCCTTACGTCGGCTGCTACAAGGTCACTTCCACAACTTCTCGTTCTGCTGCGCCGCCCGGTGCGCTGCCGATTGGGCCATGGCGTAGAGAAGTGGCGCGGCGAGTTGCGGAATGTCTGCCATCATTGATTGAAGCGCCTGTGCCGTGAGTCTGAGCAGTCGTGTCTCACTTTCAGCCACTACGTCGGCGGTGCGCGTCGCTTGCATGAACATTCCCGTCTCTCCGAAAAACTCGCCTTCCGCGATGCGCGCCAGAGTGATATCCTCGTGGCCTCCAATTAAGCGCGCGCGTACTTCGCCCGATAGGACAAAATAAGCGGCGTCGCAGGGCGTGCCTTTCTCAATGACGTACTCGCCGCGCGCGGCCTCCTGCAGTTTGCCGAAGCGCAGAAGCTTTTGCAGGTCGTGGGACGAGAAGCGCGCGAACGCGGGAAATCTTCGCAGTTCCTCGGCCTGGACCGCGCCGTCACGGGGAACGCAAGCGCCGTCCGCGACGTCGGGGAAATGCTCGCGCAACGCTGGAAAATCTTTCGCCCGCACCCAGCAGTTGCCGGATTCCGTGTGAACCCACGTCTGCGGGGTGGCGCGACCTTCCTGCACCCACTCAATGAGTGTCTGCAGTTCGATGGGGCCATAGACCATGTTGTCGACGGCCCAAACTCTGTAACTTTCAACTTCCTGCTGGACGCACTCGGTTTGCATGGCGCTGAGCACTAGCAGGCTGCGCGCCATTCAACGTGGCGGTTCCGGCTTTGAGTGAGCGTTACGGTTTGTCGGCGGGTTTGACTTCCACTTTGGTGGCCGTCATTCGATAATGCACCGTCACCTTTGCGCCTTTCTTGAGATTGCCCTCGACTTTCGTGGTCCCGTCTCGCGCGATCTCCCATTTCTCGTCGTTTTTCTGCACGACAATTTTCGTCGCGGTCAGTTCCACAATTGGGCCTGTCACCTGGTATGTGTTGACGCTCTCGGCTGCGGTGGCGGCTGATGCGACCAGCGACAATGCCAGTGCAAGACTTGCAACAAACGTTTTCATAATCTTATTTCTTTGGATTTTTCCGTACCGATGGGGTTACGCTGCGACGCCCGGGCATATTCCTTCTCTGCTTTAGCCATGTGTTGCTGCAGGCGTTCGATCCTCGTGCCGTGCGATGGATGCGTGGAAGCAAACTCCGGCGCCTGGCGGCCTCCGCCCGTCTCGCTCATCCGTTCCCAAAATGCGATCGCCTCACGGGGGTCATATCCGGCGCGGGCCATGTAGTATAAACCGATCTCATCGGATTCGGTTTCATGTTGCCGGCTGAACGGGAGGATCACGCCGTACTTTGCGCCCGCGCCCACAGCCGCCATCACCGCCATCTTTTGCTGAGGGTCCATGTCGCCAAGGGCAAGCGATGCCTGGGCGCCCATCAACAGCGTGTTGGCGACCTGGCTTTGCAGTAGTCGCTGTGAACCATGGCGGCTCGTCGCGTGCGCCATCTCGTGCCCCAGCACCGTGGCGAGGCCGGCTTCAGTGCGCGCGACTGGAAGAATTCCCGTATAGACCACCATTTTGCCCCCGGGCAGACAAAACGCATTCGCCTGCGGGTCGTCCACGACACTCACCTGCCATTCCATCGTTCTGCCCGCGTCGCCCGTGCCTGCGATGAGCCGTCGCATCACGCGTTGAACCACCTCCACCTCCGGTCCTTCAGTGATCACGCGCGAAGTCGACAGGACTTCCTGGTAACTTTCCAGGCCCAGCGCTTCCTCTTGTCCTTCGGACATCGCCACGCGCGCGGCGCGGCCTGTCTCCGGATTCACGTATTTCTGCGAGCTGCAGTACTGAAAGAGCACGACGACCCCCGCGATAAGCAACGGCCAAAGGACAAATTTCTTCCGTCCCGAACGTGGTCTTTCGTACGCGTACTCGCTCTGGTCCACGAGTCGCAAAGTAAACCCATTTTTCCAATTCACTACCGGGGTAAGTACCGCATCCCCCGTTCGGCCTTTAGCCAACTGCGATAAAAGAAGCGTTTTCACTTTTCAACGGCTGTGCGCCGGGGAAATCTCCCGGCATGAACCGTGTGGTTTCGCTTTTGTTGTTACTTGCTTCTTTGGATGCATTCGCGGCCGAGACCGACTCGCCGGTGATTCCCATCGGTCTCGATGCCTATCGCATGTGGGACAAGTGGGCGCACCATCGCATCGGCGCGCGCGCTTACATGCGCAGCACATACGATCGCCGCGGCGGCAACGAAGGCGCCGACGCCAGCCACTTCCTCTATCAACTCGCAGATGATTTCAACGTCACGCTCGATGTTGCCGGTCCGGGCATGTTGTATTTTGTGCGCTGCAATCACTGGCACGGCAGCCCGTGGCACTATGAAGTGGACGGCACCGATCACATCGTGCAGGAGAGCAGCTCTGCTGATCCGACTAAACCCTTACCCAACTCGGTCTTTATGCCCGAGAAATTATTTCCCAACCCGCTCACGTGGACGTGGTCCATCACCAAAGGCGCGGACCTCAATTGGGTGCCGATGGGTTTCGAGAAAACGTTTCGCCTCGCGTACTCACGCACACGTTACGGCACCGGGTACTACATCTATCACCTGTACGATCGTGCCGCGAAGCTTTCGCAGCCGCTCCGCTCGTGGAATGACAAGAACGCTCCCGAGAAGGACGTGCTCGACTTGATCGCGCAATCGGGCACGGACCTCGTTTCTGATTTGCAAGGCTTGCGAACCGATGAAGTGGTCGGCAAGGAACGCGCTTCGGCGCTTGAACTCTCTGGACGAGGTCCTACGGTCATTCGCGCCCTGGACATTTCAGCGCCGCGCCGTGAAGCGGTTCTGCTTGGGCGCGGGCGCATTCGCATCACGTGGGACGATCGCCCGCACGCCTCCATCGACGTACCCATCGCGCTTTTTTTTGGCGCGGGCACGCTCTACAACCGCGATGGGCGGGAGTATCTCGTTAAAGCATTTCCCATGAACATCCGCTACGACAGCAATCGGGTGTACCTGGCGTGTTACTTTCCGATGCCTTTCTTCGAGTCCGCTAAGATCGAGTTGATCGATCACGTTCCCGATACGAATCTCAAGGTCCGCTCCCTCCCACTTGATGATCCGCGATCGCACGTCGGCTATTTTCATGCAACGTATCGCGATCACGGCAAGCCCATTCCAGGGCACGATCTCGTTTTGCTCGATACGCGCAGTGCGGAAGGGGGCGGTGATTGGGCCGGCAACTTTGTGGGGACCTCGTGGATTTTTTCGCAACGCGGCGTGCTTACGACATTGGAAGGAGACCCGCGGTTTTTATTCGATGACAGCGGCAGCCCGCAGGCCTACGGGACGGGCACTGAGGAATGGGGCGGGGGAGGCGATTATTGGGGCGGACGAAACATGACGCTGCCGTTTGCCGGTCACCCTTGTGGCGCGACGAGTTTCAAGGAAGCGAAGGAGCCGGAGGACTTGATTCAATCGGCGTATCGATTCTTGCTGGCGGACTTGATGCCGTTCGGAAAGAACGCTGTCATTCAACTCGAGCATGGCGGGCAAAACGAGTCGACGGAACATTATGAGACTGTAACCTACTGGTACGGCTCGCCGGGTGCGACACTCATGCAAACGGATGAGTTGAAGGTGGGCGATCTCGAAAACGAGAAGAAACACGAGTATTACTCGCCCGACGCATCCGAGCCTTACGAAATCATGTCGCGCTACGAGTGGGGCGTTGACCGTCTGCACGGCAAGACGACCTATCCATCGCACACAGATCGCGGACGCAGGACCGTTGGCGTGTCTGAGTTCACGCTCCAGCTCGATCCGAGAAATTTGGGAGTGTTGCTGCGCAGGAAGCTCGACTACTCGCTCCCAAATCAGCGCGCGGAAGTATCGGTCTTCAATCGCGATGGCAAGACCTGGGACAGCGCAGGTATTTGGTATCTCGCTGGCGGAAATACGTGCATCTACTCAAACCCGCCGGAGGAACTCGGCGCCACGCAGCACAATGTGCAGACCTCGAACCGCCGTTTCCGCGATGACGAATTTCTCATCTCGCGCGACCTGACTTCAGGCCGGGACAAGATCCGCGTGCGCGTGCGCTTTACGCCGGTGACGATTCCGCTTTTTCCCGGGCATCCCTTCAACATCTCGGATCTGGGTTGGAGCGAGATTCACTACAAAGCCTACTGCTACCGATTTCCGCCCGTAGCCGCCGAGATCACGAGGCGTTGATTCGATTCACAACTTCTCTGAAAGAAAAGCTGGTATGAGGCCGTATTCAACACGGACAAGGCACGATGCCTTCGAACAAACGAGTCCGGGTCACGGAGCGGCTGCCGCCCAAAGGCCAATGGGTGATTGCCGTGACGCCCTCTTTTCGCTGCCTCGCCTACGTGGACGAGGAGGGCACATGGCGGGACGTTGCCCGTGGGCGCGAGATCACGGACGTTCTTGAATGGTGTCCTGAGGAAAACGAGGCAGATCGTTAAGCAAGAAGTGCACTATTTAGCCAGTCCCTTCGCAAATCGTTCGATACGATCGAGCCCTTTCTCGATATTCGCCATGCTCGTGGCGTAGCTGATGCGCAGGTAATCATCGGCCCCAAAGGCGACGCCGGGTACGGCCGCGACTTTCTCCTGCTCGAGAAGGCGCGCGCAAAAATCCGATGACTTCAAGCAGAGCCGCGAAATGTTCGGGAACAAGTAAAATGCGCCCTTTGCGTTCACGCAGGAAATTCCAGGAATACTGTTCAAGCGCTGATGCGCATAGCTGCGGCGCTTCGCGTATTCGGCCAGCCAGCTTTTCAGGTGGTCCTGCGGACCGTTGAGCGCAGCCACTCCGCCCTTCTGCGCAAACGAGCAGGGGTTGCTCGTGCTGTGGCTTTGGATGGCGTCGATGGCCTTCGCGATCGGCTCCGGCGCAGCGAGATAACCCAAACGCCAGCCGGTCATCGAATACGCCTTGGCGAACCCGTGCACGAGGATCGTTTGTTCGTAATGCCGTTGCGAAAAGCTGGCCACACTCACATGCTCCGCGCCGTCATAGACGAGCTTTTCGTAAATCTCGTCGCTCATGATGAGCACGCCTTTCTCGATGCAGAGATCACCGAGCGCTTTGATCTCCTCGCGCGTGTAAAGGGAACCGGTCGGGTTGCTGGGCGAGTTCAAGATGAACAGACGCGTGCGAGGCGTGATCGCGCTGCGCAATTGATCCAGCGTAACCTTGAACTCCGTCTTATCGCTTGTAGGCAAAATGACTGGCTTCGCTCCAGTCAGCTTCACCATCTCGGGATAGCTCAGCCAGTAGGGCGATGGGATGATGACTTCGTCGCCTTCGGCGCACGTCGCGAGAATGACGTTGTAGCACGAGTGCTTGCCCCCGCACGAGACGATGATCTGCGACGGCTTGTAGCTCAGGCCATTGTCGCGCTTGAACTTGTCGGCGATGGCCTGGCGCAGCTCGGGGATGCCACTGCTTGGAGTGTACTTGGTGAAACCTTCCGCCAGCGCCTTCGCGGCAGCGTCCTTGATGTGCTGCGGTGTGTCGAAATCCGGTTCGCCCGCGCCAAAGCCGACAACATCCTGCCCTTCAGCTTTGAGTTGCTTGGCCTTCGAATCGATCGCCAGCGTCAATGACGGCGACAGCGAAGCGGCGCGTTGCGAAATCTTATAGTCCATACAAACAGCCGAACAGGATTAGCACCGGCGCGCCATCGTGCAAGAATGGAATGGAATCTGAGGGCTTTACCTCTTGCCGGCAGTAACTTTCAGGAAATCGAAGCGCGCGGTCGCCCTTTCTGAACCCCCGCTCGTGAGGGCGACGCGGATGCCGCGGTCCCAGGGTGGGAGATGCTGGCCTTCGACGCTTAGGTCATTGCCGACGATCTTCCATTCTTTGCCGTCGCCGCTTACCGCGAATTGGAAGCGATGGCCGTCTTTGGCCACCATCTGAAAGTGCAGCCACGACGCTTTTAGAGAAGGAAGCGTTGCCACGGTTTCAGTTTTGTTGCGCTGCCTGCGCCACAGCGTGATGGTCGTTCCGTCCGAGGCGACGCCCAGCGCGTTCTCCCGATCGCCATACGCGGATAAGCCCGCCTTCGATTCCGCATTCAAAGCCTTCGCGTCGATAGCTGTTGTTGCCGTGTAGTTCGCGGTAGTCGTTTTCACGGCGATCACTGACGCGACAATGTCGGCTGCGTTCGTGCCGCGCGCGTGCAGGACAGCGAAACCGTCCGCCACTTTCACATCCGGATGATTGTTCTGCGGCCATTGCCATTCGGGCCGGAGTTTTGCGCTCGAGAACTCATCCTCGAAATTGAGCGCGTTCGCGGAAATTGTAATTGCCCCGTTGGTGCTCGGGCCTTTGTTGCCATTGATCGATGGCCAACCGTTCTCCTGCCACGTGATTTGATCGAGCAAACCCTGCCGCCCAACGTAGACAAAAGTCTTCGCGTTGTATGCGTGGTAGAGCAAATAATCGCGGCCTGCGAGGTCGGTGACGATGCTACCGTGGCCGGGGCAAATCCACTCGGCGTTGCCGGCCAGGATCGGGTTGTGCTGATACTTTTCCCACGGGCCGAAGAGGTTCTTCGCGCGCGCTACGCCGAGCGCGTAGTTGCATCCGCGACCGCAGCACGCGTTGCCGGAATAGAAGAGGTAGTACCAATCGTTGCGGCGCAACACGAATGGCCCTTCGATAAGGTTACGCTCCCACACCGCGTCGTTGCGCATGATTTCTTTCATCTCGCCGACCAGCTTTGTGCCGTCGTCCGAAAGCTTTTGAATCCAAAGGGGCGTGAGCCGGTTGCGGCTGTTGCCGTCTTCCTTCCAAATGAGGTAGCGATCGCCTTTCTCGTCGCTGATGGGTACGGCATCGATGGAACCGACTTCCTGGCCGACCATCGGGCCGTGATCGGTCCATGGGCCACTCGGGTGCTGCGCCGTCGCGACGGCGAGCGAGAG
>Ga0075428_100001702_pt1 | contig 23464 bp, 18 predicted proteins | sample RhiMetdeltSRZDD2_FD_75291 | JGI IMG/M metagenome (GOLD analysis project Ga0075428, IMG submission 75291) | Populus rhizosphere microbial communities from Tennessee, USA - Rhizosphere MetaG P. deltoides SRZDD2 | ecosystem: Host-associated > Plants > Roots > Rhizosphere > Soil | place: USA... | reverse complement strand
GACCATTGGGCCGCCCACGCGACCGCGAACGACGATTCCCCGGTCATCGCGCTGATGAAGAATCAGCGGTATGCAATCACGATGGAGTACTACGATGACAAGGGGACTGCCGTCGCCCGGCTGCGCTGGTTGCGGCCATCACAGGCCACGTATGCGGCGGTGCCGGCGACGCGCCTATACCGGGACTGAGCCGCGGTCGCGAAAAAATGTGATGCAGGTCACACTTTCGCGGCGTCGATTTTCTCAGTTTTTTGTTAGTTTGTAGGTCCTGATTTTGTGCGACGAGCCGTCAATCAAGAACGGCAAGGCGCCAGTAGGGGATGGGAGTGTCGCAATTGTTCGGCGGAGGCCACGTGTTCGACGTGGCCTTGGAAGGTCGAATTCGGACGGCGAACTGCAGGGTCGCTCCGCTGACGCGGCGTGCCTGCGGAATCACGCTTCTCGTCGGCGGATTTCTCTTTCTTTCGTCGGCATTTGCCCCCGCGGAAGCCAATAGCGTCAGCGGTGCCTGGCTCTCCCCCGCCGACGACAACTGGCCCCTGGTTGCGGTGCATGCGGCGCTGACGCCCGACGGTCGCGTACTGACGTTCGGCTCGAATTCGAGCGGCCAGGCAACCGCGTACTTCCAGTATGACGTCTGGGATCCGGATGAAGGCCTGGCAGGCGGCCACCTGACGCTGCAGAACATGACGCTGACCGACATTTTTTGCAGCTACGCGGTCATCGTTCCCAAAAACGGAAAAGTCCTCATTGCCGGCGGCGACAATTGGAACGGTACGGCGGTCGAAAAGACCGGTAACGACAATTCCACGCTCTATGAGCCGTCGGACAACACACTCGTGCGCGCAAACGACATGCTGCGGCCGCGATGGTACGCGACGGTGACGCCACTGCTCGACGGTGAGATGTACGTTCAGGGCGGCAAGAACGGCGAGGATTATCCCGAGGTGCGGGACTCAGCCGGCAATTTCCGTCTGCTGACGGGCATTCCGACCAGCTCGTATGACTGGTGGTATCCGCGTAATTTCCTCGCGCCGGATGGCCGCGTCTTTGGCTGGGAAGTTGGCGGCCAGATGTACTGGATCGATCCGGCCGGCCTGGGATCGGTCGTATCGGCCGGTCAGCTGGACATCACTCAGACCAGCAAGGTCTCTAGTGCAGTAATGTTCAGGCCGGGAAAGATTCTCCAGATCGTCGGAAAGAACAGGCACGCATTCGTCATCGACATCAACGGCCCCCAGCCGGTCGTGACGGCGACGAAGTCGATTGCCGCCAAGCGCGTATGGGCGAATTCGACCGTGCTGCCGGACGGCAAGGTTGTCGTCACGGGAGGAAGCGGCGCCGACGAACAGCTCATCGACGTTACGAACTATGCTGAAATCTGGGATCCTCAGACGGGAAAGTGGACCATTGGAGCAGCTGGCTCCAGGCCCCGCCTTTATCACTCGTTTGCCCTCTTGTTGCCGGATGCGTCCGTGCTGGTGGGCGGGGGAGGGGCCTCGCTCGAGGCGCCGGTCAACAACCTGCACGCCGAGATCTATTACCCGCCATACCTTTTCAGCCAGTCCGGAGGATTTGCCCCGCGGCCCTCGATCGTATCCGCGCCGGACGTCCTGACGGCGGGCCAGAGCTTCACGATGCAGGTTTCCGAAAGCATCCAGCGGGTGACCTTGCTGCAAGCAGGATCCGCGACGCACAGCAACAACCTCCAGCAGCGTTTCGTCGAACTCCCTTTCAGCGAGCAGAACCAGACGCTCTATGTCGACATGCCGACGCGGGCTACCGACGTGCCGCCGGGCTACTATCTCCTATTCATCCTCAACGGCAACGGAGTCCCGTCGCGGGCCAAAATCGTTCGTATCCCCGTAGTCGAGGACGTGATTGCGCCGTCTGCTCCGAGCGGGCTGTCGCTGTCGAAGGTCAACGGGAACCCCAAGCTCGTCTGGAACCCGTCTACGGACAATGTCGGCGTGGCCGGTTATTCGATCCATCGCTCGACGGATGGCAGCTTAGGACCGGAAATTGCAGTCGCCGCGTCAACGACCTGGACCGACACGAACGTCCTGGAAGGCACCCAATACTGGTATGAGGTGAAGGCCCATGACGCGGCTGGCAACACGAGCGCTTCGTCCGCGAAGAAAAGCATCACCGCGTTCCAGATCCCGACCACTCCGAAGAACTTCAAGGTGGCGCTGCAAAACGGCCATCCGAAACTCAGCTTTGATCCGGCAACCGACAACGTGGGCGTCGTGGGGTACAACGTCTACCGCTCCACCGACGATTCTCTGGGCCCGCTCTACGTGCAGATTGCGGGATCCTCCTGGGTGGACAAATCGGCACAATCTGGCGCCACGTATACCTATACCGTGCGGGCGCGGGACGCCGCGGGCTATCTCAGCAACTCCACAGGATTAAAGTCGGTCCAGACCCTCGCGGTTTCGTGGCCCTCGATCTCCGCTACGACTCCTGGGGGCCAATAGGACCGCGTGCTCCTGGCAGCCGACGCTCCGGAAGTCGCCGACTTCAGCTTGACCCGGTCACCGCGTAGCAAGGAGCGCGGCCAGCAAGGATCGTGACGGCGGGGTATTTCCTTGGCGCCGTCACAGCCACAAAAAAAGGGGGCGGCCGTAGCCGCCCCTTATTCCCCAGCGGAACACTTCCATCTTGTTCTATTGACGCCTCCCCCCCTTCGATCCAGTGGCGATGACGGCGACAAAGGCCGTCGCGCGGCGCACGCCGTCGTGGCCCCGTCGATCCGTCATCGAGATGCAATCCTGGGCTGAAACACCGTCGCAAGCTCCATGCCGGTTACGGGACAGCGATCCTGTTCGGTAACCCGGCAGTCTTCCCATTGCGGGGAGACCCGTGGCTTTGCGACCCCGCCTCGCAGCGGGTGTGCCATTTCGGCAGACGATTTGCCTACGGGCGCTATCCTAGCATCGCGTCGCCATTGAGCGACAACCGACATCACAATAATTCGGGACAGCAGGCGAGCCGCAGCCGAAGTTTTCAATAATTTCACTGCGATTGCCTGCGCGTGACCCCGTTCTCGGTTTGCGCCTGCTTCCGTTAATAGACTCGGGGCTGCATCAAGGGCAAACCCATCGAAAGGTGGGGACGCAAAGCTTCCGGGCTACGGGCTCGTCACGAGTCCATGCCAGCGGGGTTGCCGGCAAGAAAGCGCGCCGTCATGCATCCTTTCGCGGCGCAGCGCCATTGTCGTCAATAACCGAAGAGCGGCGGCTGACGTTCCCCACGCATACCGGTGAACGCGGCCCTTCTTGCCAGCAAGAGGGGCAGGCATGCGAACGAAATGGCGGTGGGTGGCGGTCCTCGGCTTCGCGCTCATCCTGAGCGCGTGTTTCGAAATGGAGAACAAGTCACAGCAGCCTTTCGTCCTCCAAAGCAGTAACCAGGCGCCGGGCATCAGCGGGGCGCCGACATTGAACGTGCTGCAGGGCGAGTTCTACGAGTTCATTCCGAACGCAACGGATCCGGACGGCGGCGAGCTCTCATTCTCGATCAGTCGCAAGCCCGCGTGGACCAAGTTCGACAAGGCGTCCGGCCGGCTCTGGGGCACGCCCGGGCCGGGCGACGTCGGCAACTACACCAATATCATCATCGCCGTATCGGACGGCGCGAATTCCGCTCAACTGGGCTTCGACATTTCGGTGAACCCGATCGCGGAGGGGCAGGCGACCCTCTCATGGAATCCGCCGACGGAGAACTCGGACGGCAGCACGCTGACTGACCTTGGCGGCTACCGGATCTATTACGGGCGCGATCCCAATTACCTGACGAACGTCGTCGTCATCAGCAATCCCGGGCTCACGCGATACGTCGTGGAAAATCTCACGCCGGCCACCTGGCACTTCGCCATGACCTCCGTAAGCGCGACGGGCACTGAAAGCGCCCGCACCGGGACCATCTCCAAGACGATCGGCTGAGTCAAACGTCCGATTGACGGCCTCGAGAACCGCGCGCCACCATCGCGCGAGGCGTTCACGTTTGCGCTAAGGACTGGCGAGGCCCTGCCGGCGGCGAACCAGCCGCATCGGCAGCCAAAGCTTGACATAAGCGGCGCGGGACTTATTTCACTCCGTCGGCCCTGCCGAACTGGGACAATGACAAAACAGCCGACGGTAGGGAAATGAACGAACCGATCGTCTACAAGCGCAGCGTTCTCGTCGGCCAGCTCATCCTGGTCCAGCTTGCCGTACCGGCGGTCGTCGCGATCGCGATGCTCTATGGACTCTGCAGGTTCTACGGAGCGCCGTTCGACACCGAGTTCAGGCTGCTGTCGATCCTGGTCGCATTGATGGCGCCCATGTTCCTGAAGCCGCCCGACGTCGGTGCGCTGGATATTCTGCCACGCTGGGGTGCCATCGCCTTCAACTCGATGGTGCGGTGGCTGGTGACGCTGGGCCTGCTGTTCGCGATCCTGTACGCGACCAAGATGTCCGCCCTGTTCTCGCGACGAGTGCTGCTGACCTGGGCCGTGACGACCCCCATACTGCTGATCATCGTCAGCATCGCGCTGAATGAAGTGCTTCGGCTCTTCATGACCGCATCTGGAAATATCCGGCAGGCGGTCGTCGCCGGATTCAACGAGGTCAGCATCGTCCTTGCCGACAGAATCCACCGCAATCCGACGCTCGGCATCCGGATCGAAGGTTATTTCGACGACCGCAGCGCCGACCGGCTGCGACTGCCGCAGCAGACCAAACTGCTGGGGGGCCTTTCCGACCTGGCGGCTTACGTCAACACGCACAGGATCGACGTGATATTCATTGCGCTGCCGATGCGCCAGGTGCAACGAGTGGTGGACCTGCTCGACGAGCTTCGCGACACGACGACATCGATCTACTTCGTGCCGGACATCTTCGTGATGGACCTGATCCAGTCACGCACTTCGGATATCTCCGGCGTTCCCGTCGTCGCGATGTGCGAGACGCCGTTTCAGGGGATGCCCGGTCTCGTGAAACGCATGATGGACTTCGGCATCAGCGGCATCGCGGTCGTGCTGCTGTCGCCGCTGCTGCTGATCATCGCCATCCTGATCAAGCTGGACTCCGGCGGTCCCGTGATTTTCCGCCAGCGACGATATGGCCTCGATGGGCAGATCATCGACGTCTTCAAGTTCCGGACCATGAACGTGACCGAAGACGGTGACGAGATCCAGCAGGCGACGCGGCACGACAGTCGCGTGACCGCCGTCGGCCGCATCCTGCGTCGATATTCCATCGATGAGCTGCCGCAGCTCTTCAACGTACTCGCCGGCAGCATGAGCCTTGTAGGACCCAGACCACACGCCGTGGCGCACAACGAGCAGTATCGGCGTCTGATCAAGGGATATATGGTCCGGCACAAGGTCCTGCCCGGCATTACCGGGCTCGCCCAGGTGAACGGCTGCCGAGGTGAAACGAGCCGGCTGGAGGACATGAAAGCGAGGGTCGAATACGACCTCGAATATCTGAGGCAGTGGAAGCCTTCACTCGACCTCTGGATTCTCGTCAGGACGGCCGTGCAGCTCCTGCGCGACCGCAAGGCCTACTGATCCGGCCCGGGCGTCGCTCCCCTCGAGTTGCGGAGCGGGGCCGACATAATGTGGCCGCGAATGCGCCTCCGGCGCGCAATCCAGGGCATTTACGGCCCTGTGATACAGTCGCGCGAGGGGGCTGCACCTCTTCCGCAAAATGGTTGCCGGTAAGGACGAGTTTCGTGAAGAATCCGACGTTTAAGTGCCTTTCAGCGGCGATGGTCGCGCTCGCGCCGGCTTCCGCTGGCGCAGCCGACATTCAGACGGAACCGCGCTTCGACATGCGCGTCGAGCAGAACGACAACTTCAACCTCGTTCCCGGTGGGAGCCCGGACTCCAACGTCTATGGTTACGTCGCCGACCTGGCCGCGCTGTTCAACATCCGGACGCCCCGCGGCGTGACGGAAATGCGTCCTCGGGCAAAGCTCCAGGAATTCCCGGATCGCCAGGACCTCGAAAAGGTCGAATTGTTCTTCGACATGCGATCCGAATTCCGGACGGAAAGGAGCCGGTTCTTCTTTGACCTGAACGCGTCGCGACAGGACCTTTACAACAGCGAAACCCCCAGCGGCGACTTCGACCCGCTCGATCCCGGCGGGAACACCGGCGGCGATTCGGGCAGGATCGTGATCGGTGAGACGAGGACGGCCCTACTGGCGAGCCCCACCTTCGAGCACCGCGTGACCGAGCGCGTGTCAATCGGCGGCAGCGTGAGATACCAGACTGCGCGCTATGACGCCGACAATGGACCGACTACCAAGACGGACTACGACTATTCCGTACTCGAGGGTTACGTGACTTGGGCGCTGAGCCCTTCGACGGACTTCAACGTGGCCGCGTACGGTTCCAACTACGAGGCGCGCGACAACAGCGAGGATACCGACGCCGTCGGTGCCGGCGTCGGCGTCGATCATCGCTGGAACGAAACCGACGGGATCCAGGCGCACCTGTATTACGAGCAGAACGACACGAAGGAATTCATTCCGGTCGTCGTCACCGAGACCACTTCCGACGTCGGCGGCGACCTCACCGTGTACCGGAAACTCGAGGTCAGCGAATGGCGGTTCACCGTCGGCCGGTCGTTCATCCCGACCGGCGACAGCGGCAAGGCCACGCTCGACCACGCGCGGATTCAGTACGACCGGATGCTCAGCGAGCGATTCTCGTTGCGGGCCGCGGCGCGCTATGACTCGCGAAACGCGCTCGGCGAGACGACGATCAGCACGGGCACCGATCGCGACTACGCGCGTGCCGACCTGTCCCTACGCTGGTACGTGACGCAGACGTGGTACGTCGGCGGCGGGTATGCGTACATCTGGGAGGACCGCCAGGAAGCGCCGAGCGACGCCAGCAACAACAAGTTCTTTCTGAACTTTGGATATCGCGCGCTGAGTCGGGCCGACCAGTCGCCATTCGAAGAGCCGCAGTGAGAATCGACGAATGATGGCGAAGCTGTTCCCGAGCGTAGTGGCTTCCGTCCTGCTCGCCTTTGCCTGGATATCAGGGGCGCAAGCGGCGCAGCCTGCGCCGCAGGCGCAGGCGCAGGCGCCGGAAGGAGATTACAAGCTGCACGCAGGAGACAGCATCACCGTCTCCGTATGGAAGGAGCTTGAGCTTCAGCGAAAGGTCGTCATCCGGCCGGACGGCCGATTCTCATTCCCGCTGGCGGGGGAAATTCAGGCCGCAGGACGGAGTGCCGACGAAGTGCGGACGGAACTCGAGGGAGCGCTGAAGCAGTACATTCCCGAGGCCGTCGTGGCCGTGATGGTCGAGGACGTGTCCGGCAACCGTGTCTATGTGATCGGGCAGGTGAACAAGCCGGGCATGTACGTGATGAATCCCCAGTTGACGGTCATCCAGGCGTTGAGCCTCGCGGGCGGCGGCACGCCTTTTGCCAAGCTGGACCGCATCACGGTAATCCGCGGCAAGGGTACCGCTCAGAAGACGATGCCTTTCCGGTACGACCAGGTCGTCGAAGGTAAATCCCTACAACAGAACGTCACGCTCGAGAGCGGTGACGTGGTTCTCGTACCCTAGGCGATCCAAAAATGACGATCGAAGACGCCATTCGACGCGCCAAACAGCTAGGCCAGGCGCGCCAGCAACGCGATTCGGCCGCGAGCGCCGCGCACCAGGCCCTGGACGGGAGGGCGCGGCCGGACGCCGAGCGAAGCGGCACCGTGCCGAGCCTCGCGCCTGCCACGAGGCTGGAGCCCCTCAAGACCGTCGAGATTTCGACGGTCGCCTGCGAGCAGAATCGGGTGCTCGTGCTGGAAAGCCAGCTCCGGGAATACCGGGTCGCCGACGCTGCCTACCGGCTGCTCAGGAGCCGGCTCCAGAACCGGTTCAAGCAGAACAACTGGTTCTCGCTGGCCGTCGCGAGCCCCAGCCAGAGCGACGGGAAATCACTGACGCTGCTGAACCTCGCGGTGAGCATCGCGCGGGAAAACCAGAAGCCGGTCTATGTGCTGGACCTCGACATGCGCAATCCCAGCATTTGCCGATTCCTTGGCGTCGCGGACATCACGCCCCTGTCGGATTATTTCCGGGGAGAAGCGAAGCCCGAAGATGTCCTCGTTCACACGACGGTGCCAAGCCTGAATATCGCGGGCACCATCAACCCTGCGAGCAATGCGTCGGAGCTGCTTGCGGGACCCAGGCTCGGCGATCTCCTGGCACACATTCGCCAGCGCTCGCCGAATGGCTGCGTGCTCGTTGACCTGCCGCCGGTCAACGTCACCGATGAAGCGCTGCTGGTCGGCCCGTGGGTCGACGCCTTCCTCGTGGTGGTGTCGGAAGGCGTGACCGAGCGGAAGAACCTCGTGCAGGCTCTCCACTCGCTGGCGGAATTCACGCTCGCCGGCGTCGTCCTCAACCAGTCCAGCGACAGCCACTCCGTCGAATATACGCACTACGCGGCCTGACTCCGATGGGGCCCGTCGATGGATAGTCGCGTATCGGGCGGCACTGGACCCCTCGCAGGGACGAAGCTGATTGCGGGTTCAGGGCGCAGCGGCACGACGTGGGTCCAAGACGCGCTCGCGGACGCGAACCGGCTGCGGCCCGTCTTCGAACCGCTGCATCCGCGTGTCTCGCCGGTCGGCGCCCGATATGCGCATCGCGCGATCGGCGCGGAAGAATCCCATCCGGAGCTGGAGCAATTCCTCGCCGAGGCGTGCGCCGGAACCCGCGAGCGATTCTGGACTCAGTACCGCTGCCAGCGCGGATTCCTCCTGCCGACGCGCGACGACCTCCGCACTTATGCGGGAGCGGCGGGGCTTGCGCACCGCTGGCGCAAGTTCGTGGCGGAAGTGCCGGGCCTGGCACGCGTATCGGTTCGCCGCGAGCCGTTGGTCAAATGTATCTGGGCAAACCTCTTGCTCGGATGGCTTTCCCGGCGCTGCGGGTTCCGGGTCGTCCTGATCGTGCGCCACCCCGGAGCCGTAGTTGAGTCGGAGCATCGAAACGTCTGGAGCGCAAGATCCACCCTCGACCGCATGCGGCGCGACCGGCGGCTGCATGAACTGACTGACGGACGATACCTGCGCCTGCTCGGGGGCACGCTGACGCCGATCGAGGAATTCGCTGCGCTGTGGGTGATCGAAAACCAGTGGAATCTGGAGACCGCCTCGCGGAACGGGGTGACAGTGGTTTTCTACGAGCGCCTCAAGGCGCTGCATGAACCCGAATGGCAGAAACTGCGCATCGCCCTCGATTTGCCGCGCTTGCCGGATGCCAGCAGGCTTGCACGGCCGTCTCAGCAGTCGGCGCCACAGAATTCAGATACCGCCAGCGCCACCGCGGAGAGGCCGAGGTGGCTGCTGGCCCTGAGCGGCGATGAGAAGGGCCGGGTGCAGGGCGTCCTCGACCAGGTGAATTTCCGGCAGTACTCAATGAGCGATCCTTCGCCTTGCGTCGCCGAGGTCGGCGCCGGCTATTTGGCCCCCCAGGCGGCGTCGTCATGACTTCGTCAGCCGCCTGGCAGATGGCATTCGGGCTGCTCATCGTCATCTTGATGTTCGCCCTCGCCGTGGGCGCGCGTCGCACCGTCGCGATCGGGGCGATGCTCGTGATGATCCCGTTCCAGACGATCGACACGAAGTTCGCCTCGTCCAGCGTGCTGATCGCATACGTGCTGGCGGCAGCATTGCAGCTCGAAAGCGGCCTCAAACTGCGCATGCTACCGGCGCTCGGGGCGATCGCGCTCGCGTACTTCGCGAGCCTCGCGATGGCAGACCGCGCCATTCTCGTCTATCACCTGGTCTTCATTTTTCAGTTCTTTTCGTGTTTCGTGGTCTTCGTACTGGCCTACAACTTCGCCCTGTCCGCCGAGAGCGAGCGCAGCGTGACCGGTATTCTGCTCGCCATCAACGCGCTTGCGGTCGGATACTGCTGCCTCCAGCTCTCCGTCGGCCCCGGTGAGCGGTTCGTGCCCTTCGGCATCGAGCAGCTCATGTTCAACCTGAACCGGGACCCGGACGACCCGAGACTCGTCGGCCCGTTCGGAAATCCCGGCAGCACGGCCGGCTACTTCGCGCTCATGACCCTGATATGCGCCTTCGAGATCATGTTCTCGACCGGCAAGCGGCGCTTATGCGCCTGGGTGCTGACGGGCTTCAACGTCCTCGGTTTGGTTGCCACCGGCAACCGGGCTGGATTCCTGGTACTGATCGCGATGTCGCCGCTCGTCCTGTTCGCCTATCGTCGGGAGCTGGGCGTGCGGAGGATCATGCAGCTGGCTTCCGGCGGGCTGCTGGTGCTCGTCGCGGCCGCGACGCTCGCGGTCACCTACACCGACTTCGACCGAATGTTCTTTCGAATGGAAACGGTCACGGAGACGGAAAATGGTCTTCCGACCACGCGCGCGGATAACTGGCCCATCGCCGTCGCGAAAATCAAGCGCCACCCGTGGTTCGGCGAAGGACCTCACTACTGGACCGCAGAGGACGCCGAGAAGATCGGCCAGTCTCAGGCCCAGTTCGTTCCCGGCGGGGCGCTGGACACCGCTTTTGATCATTACCCACACAGCCTTTACCTGTACCTGCTCCGGACGGTCGGCATCTTCGGCCTGATCGCGGTCGTCGGCTTCTTCGCACGAACGTGGTTCGTCCTGCTGCGCGCGACAAGACGGCAAACGATCGGCGGTTATCAGCTCGCATTCACTAAGCTCGGGCTGTTCCTGATTCTCGCGTTCATGATTTCGCAGATCACGCTCGAATTCCACCGGACGGAAACGATGGACTATGCTCAGTTCATCTTCGCGCTCATGGGCCTCCTCGTCGGCGTCAGCGACCGGAACGCACCACTGGCCGAAGCGAGCAGAGCGGTCGAACGCGCCGTTCCAATGGGCGCAAAACTCGCACCCGCAAACAGTCGACCGGCGGCAGCCCGCGATACGGCATGGGGCGCCCGGTAAGCATTGCCAGGTGGATCGCGAGCCGACCGCGTTCGGTGACGCGGGAGTGACCCGTACATTCTGGCTGATTGTCGGCGGCGCCCTTCTCATCCGCCTATGGGGCATCCATTACGGCCTTCCGTACGTGTATTGGATCGACGAGTACCACGAAGTCATGCGAGCCATGGAGCTCGGCTCCGGCGAGTTCAACTTCGGCCGGACGGGCAAGGGCGGATTCTATTTCCTGCTCTTCTTCGAGTTCGGGCTCTACTTCGTGGCGCTGAAGCTTGCAGGTGTCGTTTCGACGGTCCAGGAGTTCGCAGAAGCCTTTGTCCGCGACCCGAGCGCTTTCTACCTGATGGGTCGCGTCACCGCCGCAGTGTTCGGCTGCGCGACGGTCGCAGGCGCAGGTCTAGTTGCCTCCCGCGCTTTCGGGACGCGCGCGGGGCTGCTGGCCGCGATTTTCGTCGCCGTGAATGTCCTGCATGTCGACCTTTCGCACAGGGTCGGCGTGGACGTCCCAATGACGCTTTTTGCGACTCTCGCGCTGTGCTTCGCGCTGCGCATTGCGAAGGAGGGCCTGAGGAAAGACTATCTGCTGGGAGGCCTCTGCGCAGCGCTGGCGACGACGACCAAGCTACCGGGAATCCTCGTATTGGTGCCGCTCGTGATCGCTCACGCGTACTCGGCTGCCCGCGCGGAACATCGCCCGATCCGCTGGTTGGCTTCGTCGGACTTCTGGCTTGCGGCTGCAGTCTTCATCGTCGTGCTCGTCCTGTCGAACCCCGGAATCCTCTTGCACTTTGACCCGATGTCGTTCTATTCCGCGCCCGGCGGCGATGCGATCGATGGCGATGACATCGCGGGCGAGGCGATCGCCCCGGCCACCAGGCCAAACCTCTTCACTTACTATCTTGGCGTTCTCTTGAGTTCGATGGGCTGGCCGCTATTCGTCGTCTCCCTGCTAGGGGCAGGCTACGCGGCCTGGAAACGCCGCCCCGCCGACGTGCTCCTCCTTTCTTATGCGCTGGTCCATTACCTTGCGATCGCGGGCACCTCGTCCGACGTGCTGTTCTACCCGCGCTACACTCTCCCGATCATCGTCGTCCTGGCGATCCTCGCAGGTCGTGCGGTGGTTGAGGTCGCCGGGACGGGTGCGCGATCGCGCTGGACGAGCGCCGTCGCCACGATGATGCTCATCGCGTGGCCGCTGAGCGTCGCGGTCGCAAACACCCATGCGCTCACCCAGACCGACACCCGCACCTTGGCAAAGGGCTGGTTCGACGCCCACGTCCCCGCCGGCAGCAAGGTCCTTATCGAGGGAGGAAAGATTGCGGCTTCGCGCTTGTCGGTGCCGCTCGCCGACACGCGCGAATCGCTCGACCGTCGGATTGCCTACTGGAAATTGCAAGAGCCGAAACAGGCGAAATACCTCGAGATCATGCGCCGCGTGCACCGCGGCGGAGGCTACGAGCTGGAATTCATGCAGATCGGCTCGATCGCGGATTTCAGCGCGTACCGCGACCGCGGCATCGAATATGTCGTCGTCAGGCCGGACTACTTCATCGGCTCCCGAAGGGCGAGGGGAGATGGTTCGCGCCTCATCGAGGCCATGCGCACCGACCCGGACGTGAAGATGATCAAGCGGTTCGATGCCGGGTCGCACGGATCGCTCGGGCCCGCCATCGAAATTTACCGCATCGATCCCGGCATCACGCACGTTCGTTGACGCATGAAAAACGCGCTTCGAGTTCTTTTCGTGGTGCACAACCAGACCCGCAAGGGCGGCGCGTACTACCGCGGCGTAAATCTCGGCGCGCCGCTCGCGCGGCGTGGGCACGCGGTGACACTGATGGCCATCCATCCCCGCTCGCGCTTAAGGCTCCTCGAGCGAGCGCTGGACGGCGTCCAGGTGGTGGAGACGCCGGATCTTCTTTGGGGGCAGGGACGCACCGGCTGGGATCCCTGGGATGCCGCCGTGCGCGCGAGATGGATCCGCCGACGGCGGTTCGACGTCATACACACGGTGGACACGCGACCGGCCGTGTCACTGCCGGCACTCCTGGCCCGCCGAAAGAGCGGCGCCGTCTGGGTGGCCGATTGGACGGACTGGTGGGGCCGCGGCGGTGCGACGACGGAGCGCGAGGGCTGGCTGGTCAAGACCTTCATCGGGCCGTTGGAGCAATGGTTCGAGGAAATGCCCCGGTCGTTTGCCGACGGCACGGTCGTCATCTCGCGAGCCCTCGGACATCGCGCGGAATCGCTCGGCATCGACAGGCGCGAGATCCTCTGCTTGCCACCCGGCGCGGATCCCGACGCCATCCGACATACGTCGGTCGGAGAAGCGCGGCAAAGGTGCCGCATCGATGTCAGGTTCCCGCTCGTCGGGTATCTCGGCAATATCTACCAGCGCGACGCGAACCTGATCTTCGCGACCGTCTCCGCAATGCGGACGCCGGACGTGCGGTTGCTGATGGTTGGCGACCCGGGCTGCCGCGTGCCGGCTGCGCTGAAGGACCGCGTGCTGATAACTGGCCGGCTGCCGTACGAGCAGATGCTCGACCACCTGTCGGCATGCAATGTGCTGGCCCTGCCATTATCCGATACGATCACTAATCGCGGCCGATGGCCCTCCAAGGTCAACGAGTACGTGGCCGTCGGACGACCCACGGTGGCTTGCGAAGTCGGCGACGTGGCCGGGTTCCTGCGCGACCACGGGATCGGCTTGCTTGTCCGGCCGGAGGCCGCCGAGTTCGCGTCGGCCTTGGATGAACTGCTGTCGGATTCGGAGAAGGCAAGCGCGATGGGCGACCGCGCGCGCGAAGTCGCGCTGACGACATACTCGCAGGATGCAATGGCCGAGAGGCTGGAAGACTTCTACCGGAAAACCATCGCCGCCCGGGCGGCCAGGCACTGAGAGGAAAGATGTTGAATAAGTCGAAACCTGCGCTCGTGACCGGCGGTTGCGGCTTCGTGGGCCGCAACATGACGCGTCGTCTCCTCAGGGAAGGTTATTCGCTCTGGATCGTCGACGACTGCTCGATCGGGCGGCATTGCGACGAGTGGCTTCCGGGGAGAGAGAAGCGCCGCGAAGTTTCGCGCGGCGTGATCGAGTACGACGGCGGTCGCGTCACCTTCGTACATGGGGACGCGCGCGACTTCTTTTCCGGTCGCGCCGGGCTCGGGAACCTGCAGGAGCCGCCGTTCGGGGACGTGTTCCATTTCGCGGCGATCGTGGGGGGCCGTCTCGTCATCGATGGCAACCCGCTGGCGGTCGCGATCGACCTCGCCCTCGATGCGCTCTGCTTCAATTGGGCAGCCGCGAAGAAGCCGGAAAGGCTGCTGTATGCCTCGTCGTCGGCCGCCTATCCGATCGATCTCCAGGGCGAGGACGGCGCTGTCGCGCTGAAGGAGTCGGACATCGAATTCGGCGGCCGCTTGGGCCAGCCGGACATGACGTACGGCTGGTCCAAGCTTACCGGAGAATATCTCGCGCGCATCGCACACCAGCACTACGGCCTGCACGCTGCATGCGTGCGGCCCTTCTCGGGTTACGGCGAGGAGCAGGATCTCAGCTATCCGGTGCCCAGCATCGCGCTGCGGGCGGCCAAGCGCGAAAACCCCCTGACTGTGTGGGGCAGCGGGTTGCAGGGGAGGGATTTCGTGCACATCGACGATTGCATCGAGGCGATGCTCCGCATACTCGCGAGCGTTCACGACGGCAGCGCCGTCAACATCGGCTCAGGCAAGCTGGTCAACTTCCGCGAGGTCGCCGCGATATTCGCGAAGCTCGAGGGCTACGCAGCTGAGATCAAGCCCCTCGAGGGCAAGCCGGTCGGTGTCCATTCGCGCTATGCCGACATCCGCCACATGCGGAATACCCTGGACTGGGTACCACAGATCAGCTTGGAACAGGGATTCTCGAGGGTGCTGCGGGTTGCGCACGAGCGAAAAGCCGCGGGGCTATGACAGCAACGCGGATTGCGCCGCTCGCGGTGATCTCGCCCGTCCGGGATGAGGCGAAGTTCGTCCGCAATACGCTCGATGCGATGCTCGCGCAGACGGTGCGCCCGCAGGAATGGCTGTTCGTCGACGACGGGTCGAGGGACGACACGCGATCGATCCTCGAATCGTACGCAAAGGACCACCCGTGGATCCGCGTCGTCAGCCGCGAGGACCGCGGATTTCGCCAGCTGGGCTCCGGAGTCATTGCCGCTTTCGAATACGGCAGGGAGAGGCTCCGCCATTCGGACTACCAGTACATCGCGAAGCTCGACGGCGACATGTCATTTCCGTCCACCTACCTCGAAGTCATGCTTGAAAGGCTGGAGCGGGAGCCGAGGCTCGCCGCCGTATCCGGCAAGGTGTTTCGACCGGAAGGCGATGGTCAGGTCGAGGAATTCATGATCGACGAGATGGTCGCGGGCCAGTTCAAGCTCTACAAGCGGGCCGCGTTCGACGCTATCGGCGGGTTCACCCGCACGATCCTCTGGGATGGTATCGACATCCATCGCTGTCGTATGAAAGGCTATACGACCCTGTCGTTCCACGATCCCCGGGCGCGACTCGTCCATCACCGTCAGATGGGCTCGTCGGACAAGAGCATTCACACGGGAAGGGCTCGACTCGGTCGCGGCATCTGGTTCATGGGTTATCACCCGCTCTATGCCATCGCGTCGGGCCTGTTCCGGATGCACGAGCGTCCCTACGTGATCGGGGGACTGACCATCATTGCGAACTACCTGTACGCCGCAATCCGCAACGACCCGCAGTACGAGGACCGCGAGTTCATCCGGGATCTGCGGAACTGGCAGCTATCGAAGCTTCGCGACCTGCCTCGCGCGCTGATCCGCCCTCGCTGAGCCAAGGCCTGTCATAAATGTGCGGGATTTCAGGTGCCGTTGGATGGATCGACACGGATATCGAAAGCGCCCTGACGCGGGTCAACGGCGCTCAGCGCCATCGAGGCCCGGACGACGAAGGCACCTGGAAGACAGTCGACACGAGCGGGGGTCGCGGCGCGGCGTTCGCCTTCCGCCGTTTGGCGATCATCGATCTCTCCCCCGATGGTCACCAGCCGATGGTCGATCGCGAAACAGGAAACGTCATCGTCTTCAATGGCGAGCTGTACAACTACAAGCTGCTTCGAAGCGAGCTGGCCGCGGACGGCGCGACGTTCAAGTCGCAGTCGGACACCGAAGTGCTGTTGAAGGGGTACGCGAAATGGGGAATGCAGGTGCTGCCACGCCTGCGCGGCATGTTTGCGCTCGCCATCTGGGACGAGCGGCGGCGGCAGGTAGTACTGGCGCGCGATCGACTGGGAATCAAACCGCTGTATCTATGCACCCGCAACACCCCCGGCGGCCGGAAGACCGTTTTTTTTGCGTCTGAGGTCAGGTCGTTGCTGGCGGCCGACCTGGCCGGGCGTCGGCTCAATCCGCGGGCAGTCGCCACGTATGTCTGGAACGGCTTCGTCGTGGGGCCGGAGACCATTGTCGAGGGTGTCGAGCTGCTGGCTGCCGGCAGTACCGCAGTCGTACGCCTCGACGGCTTGTACGAGACGCATTCGTACTGGAAATTCCCCCGGCATGCGCCGGCTCCCGACGGCGAAGAACGGGTTTCCGAGGCGCTCGAAACCAGCGTACGGCAGCACCTGGTCAGCGACGTGCCTCTGGGTGTGTTCCTGTCCGGCGGAATAGATTCCAGCGCGGTCACAGCCCTCGCGGCGAAGACGGCCGGGTCCGGCGTGCGTACCTTCAACCTGTGCTTCGACGAGGCGCAGTACGACGAGTCGAGGTATGCCACGGCGGTCGCCCGGGCGCTCGGTACGGACCACACGGAAGTCAGGCTGTCGAAGTCCGATTTCAAGTCGGAGCTAGGGCCGGCTCTCGCGAGCATCGACCAGCCGACTTTCGACGCGATCAACTCCTACTTCGTCAGCCGTGCAGTCCGGGATGCCGGCATGACCGTCGCGCTGGCGGGAACGGGCGGCGACGAGCTCTTCGGTGGCTACAGCAGTTTCGTGGACATTCCGAGGGCACGGCGTGCGGCGCGGGCGCTGAGAATCTTGCCCCGAGCAGTGGTCGGGGGTCTCTCGCAGCTCGCAAGCGCGCGCATGCGCGGGACTGCAGGCGCGGTCGCGCCGCAGACGCGTTGGGGAAAGCTCGGCGACGTGCTCGGCACCCGGGGCGACCTGGTCGGGCTGTACCAGACCACCTACGCGCTTTTCACGGCGGATTTCGCAAGGGAGATTCTCGGCGCGCGTCGCGCGGAGCTAGAGGCCTACGGGCTGCCACCGGAACGGGCGCATGCGCTCCGGAGAGACGTTGCCGGCGACGAGATTTTTCACTCGATTTGCGTGCTGGAGCTCGCGAATTTCATTGGTGAGCGGCTGCTGCGCGACACCGACGCGGCAAGCATGGCGGTGTCGCTCGAGGTCAGGGTACCGCTGCTCGATCACGAGGTCGTCGAGGCCGTCGCCACCGTAGAGACCGAGCGTCGGTTCTTTCCACTTGGGCGCAAGCAGCTGCTGCGGAAGCTGGCGCTCTCGAGCCTCCCGCCGGAGCAGTTTGACCGCCCAAAGCAGGGGTTCGGCCTGCCGATGGCTGAGTGGTGCCGGGACGTACTGCGGGACGAGATGGATGCCGCGTTCGCCGACCCTGCCGCGTGCTCAGCCGTGGGGCTCGCGCACAAAGCGGTCTCGAGGCTGTGGACCGCATTCCAGGCCGGTGCGCCGGGAATTTATTGGTCCCGGCTGTGGTCAATATTCGTGCTGATCAGGTGGTGCCAGGCGCACCGCGTATCGCGCTGAGCCGGCCGGCCGTCGGCCACATCGCGAAGGCGGGCGGATTGCGTGAACTTGATCGCAGATCGCTCATGCGCGTCGTTGACTCAAGTGCCCGCCATGCCTACGCTTTTGGACGTGTCGGCGCGCTGACGACACGAATGCGCAACCGCGGGAATCTTATGGTCAATCGCTACGCCGTCCTCCTGTTGGCGCTGGCCTTGTCGGCCCCGACCCTTGCCAGCGACCGGAAGGTGTACTTCACCGGCGACTTCGAGTCGGGACAAATCGCGTCGAAATCCTCCAGGCACGACGGGTTTTACCTGGCGACCCTGCCCGATCCGCAGTCGGGGTCGACGACGCTGCACAACGGTGACAGTACTTTCGGCCCGAGTTCGGCCGCCGACACCCGCGTGGTTTCGAGCGACATGGTCGGCGGCGAAAAGGTGCTTCCGCGCAGCGGAAGCTACTTCCTGCGCACCGAGGTATTTCACGATAAGAACTACCTCGAGCTGAACGACTGGTCGAAGAACAGGCCGCGCTCGAAGATCTACCTCAGCGACCCGACATTCCGCATTGACTTCGACCAGGAAGGCTACGTCGGCTTCTCAATCTATACACCAAAGAACTTCGAGAACGAGCTGGCCGTCCGAGACCATCGGGGCGCCGCGACCCTCTTCGAGATGAACTCGGATGATCACCGGTCGTTGATGAACCTCGGCGTGTGGGTCCAATCGCCGGCCACGGAGGCACACTGGTTCCTCCGGATCTACACGAATGACCAGTCGGTGCGGGACGACGAGAACCACATGCAGCTCATGGATCTGGGTCCGGTCAATGCCGATACCGGAAAATGGTCTGATTTCGTGTTTCGTTACCGGTTCAACCCGTTTTCGGTGACGACCAATCCGGCCGAGAAGGGAATAGCCGAGGCTAAGGATCAGGTTTACGAAGGCAACAAAGGCATCCTTCAGGTCTGGAAATCGGAAGGCGGCGTCGACAGCGACGGAAACCGCAAGTTGGAGCTGAAAGTGGACCGGGTCGACCGGCCGGTCGGGCTTGTGCCGGACGCGACTGAAAAGATCCGGCACTACTGGCGTATCTACAAGTTCGGCTGGCTGTCGAATCCAACCTCGCTCACTCACCCGGTATGGTTCGGCTTCGACGAAATTCGCCAGGGTCTCGTGAACCGCGACGGAACTACATTCGCCGACGTCCTCCCGGGATCGCCCTGCGGAACAGGCTGCGCGAGCGTCGACTCGAAGCCAAAGCCACCAGCTAACCTGGCCGTAGAGTGAGTTCGCCACGGCCTGCCGCTGGCGCTCAGGCGTAACCGAACAGCTCCAGCCACGGCGCACCGCGGTGGTTCACGGGGTCGCGAACCTGCTCCGGGAATGCTTGCCAGCGCCCCATCGATCCTGGCGTTCGAACGAGGCGGGATGCGCCCGGCGCGGCAGAGAAGTCTCCGCCAGCGAAGCGAATGAGGTCCGCGGTGACCCGCGACCGGTCACTGCAGAGGTCCTCCCAGCGGATCAGGCGGTACCGATCGCCCATCGCCACCTTTCCATATTCGTGCGCGCGCTGATTGGATCTTCCCCAGAACAGGATCATCTTCTGCTCGGGAGGGAGGGATGACTCGTCTGGCTCCAGGAACGCATCCACGTATTCGTTGCGCGAGACGAATTGATTACCCAGCGAGATGTCCCTGCCATCCCGGATGACGTGAACGAACTTCATGTCCGGAAACAGTTCGTGGAGCACCGGCAGGATCAACATGCAGCGCGGATTCTTGAATCCCCATGGCTTTCCGCGGAACGGAAAGTAAAGCCGGAGTCGCCTCGCAAAGGCCTGCTTCATGCGACCGGTCGCTTCCGCGTCGAGCTCACGATAAAGGTACGGGCGCGCCCAGCGATTCAGCAGGCCGAGGATCCGGAGGTCCTCGCTGTCGCGCCGCTGCGTGAGAAATGGCACGCCGCAGCGCAGTCCCGCATGTCCGATGATCTCGAGGAAGACTCGGGTCCCGGAATGCCCATTGCCTCCGATGACGACAGGTGACAGCTCCGGCACGGCGGCTACCCGTCCGCGACCAGGCAGGCAGCGTGCGAAGAGCGCGAGACCACGTCGGCGATCTCGTCGTAGTTGACGATGAGGTCAGAGAGCCGATCCGGATTGACCTTCTTCAGATCGGATTTGAGCGGCGTTTGCACTACGTCGAGGAATTCCAGCACCCGCGCATTCCACGATGGCTGATCCCGGACGTAGCCTTCGTACTCGATTTCCATGCAGCGCATGTCCGAGAGGAGCTCGCGCCACCTGCCGGCCTCGGATTCAATGGCGTCGAGCTCCGCGACGATCGTGGCCGCATCGAGGCGGATAGGACGCGCTTCCCAGCTGGAAACGGCCGCTTTTGCGGGCAGCGTCTCGGATACGTGATAGATGCCGGTGGCCGCAGCCGTGCGACGGGAGAGGAGCGTCTTGAGGTAGTTGCGCCGTGTCACCAGGATGGATCGGACCGGAATGGCGGCGAGCAATGGCCACAAGTACGACCGCTCGTCGCATTGATTCAGCATCAGCTTGAGGCCGACGGCTGCGGTGTCACGGGCGCCGTACAGCTGGCGGAGAAAGTCCTGGCACGATCGTCGCGGCGTGAAGATCGACGACATGCGTTTGGACAAGCTCGAGCGCGAATATGCCCAGTAGCCTCCTGGGAGCGCGTACGGCACGCGCCCCAGCTTGAAGACCTCGCCGTGGCAAACAATCGCGGGGTGGCTGCTCAGCGAGGTCCTAAGCAACGTGGTGCCGGTCCTCTGGGTTCCGGCGATGAGAAACCGCGTGGGGTCAGTCACGGCGCGTGATCACCCGGCGCGGCCGGTGACCTCCCGGAAATATCCCGCGAGCCTCTGCGCCTCCCTGGTTGCTGAATGCAGCGCGGCGACTCGTTGCCGGCCCCGTCTCCCCATGGCGGCAATCTCCGTCTCCGGCATCTGCAGAACCGACTGAATCGCGTTCACCAGCTGAGCGACGTCGCCTGCGGGGACGAGCCAGCCGGTTTCTCCGGGAATGACCAGCTCCGGAATGCCGGCGACAAACGTGCTGACCACCGGGCAACCTAGGGCCATCGCCTCCATGATGACGACCGGAAGCCCTTCGGCGAAGCTCGGCAGCACCAGCGCGCGACTCGCGAGGATCTCCTCGCGTACCCCTTCGCTGCTGAGCCAGCCGGTGATGCGAATGCGGCCCGTGAGCCCGCAGCGACTCACGAGGGACTCGATTTCGGCGCGCATGTCGCCGTCGCCGGCGAGCACCAATGTGAAGTCCTGGCCGCGACGCACCAGCTCTGCGGCGGCCATCACCAGCAGGAGCTGACCTTTCTGCTCGCAGAGCCGGCCGACGCAAACCAGGCGATTGCCATCCGATCGCGGCAATTTGTCGCACCCGAGGAAAGCCTCGTCGACACCGCACCGGACGACGCGGATCTTCGGCCAATCCGCATGCTTCACCCAACGCTGGACCTGGCTTGCGCCGAAGCTGCTGATGGCGACCACGAAGCTGGCCTGCTGGACCTTTGTGGCGAGATGCAGCCCTTCGGGTTTGTCGAATTCCTCGGGACCATGCACGGTGAAGCTGTAGGTCGGGCCACCGAGGGCGCGCAGCAGGGTCGCAATTTCCGCGGCATTCGTGCCGAAGTGCGCGTGAACGTGCCTTACCGGAGTCGATCGAAGGCGCCCGAGCACGGCGCACGCTTCGGCTAGGTAGGCGACATGAACCGCCAGAGGCCGGTCAGATCGGCGACTCATGCGCGTTGCCAGCTGAAGTGCGCGCAGGAACTTCACCGGCCGGAGCAGCAACGTCCTGCAGAGGGCAAGGAGCAACGGCAACGCGCCCCCCTTGAGGAGATACCGCGTGCGACTGCGCTCGTCGATGTCCGCCGCATCGACGAGTTTGCCGTCCCATCCCCGCATGGCGAGCCGCAGGACTTCGAAGCCCTGTTCCTCGATTGCCTGGATCTCACGCCGGATGAAGCTGTGGCTGATCTTGGGGTACTGGTTGACCAGGTATGCGATCGAGGTATGCGAAGAGCTCGCCATTGCCCGCCACTGGACACACGTGCAGCGGCAAGTATAGCCTGCCGTTCATCATGAATTCTGCACCCGACATAAGGCTGCATCGCGGAATGCGGTCCGAAAATCGACACGCCACGCATTTGCGCAAGGGGTAGCCCGCTGCGCGTCATGATGATCGGGCCCTATCCGGGCTCGCCTGACAAAATCGATGGCGGCGCCGCGGCGGCACTTACGTACTTGTCTCAGGAACTGGCAGGTCGTGCGGACATCGATCTCGTCGGCATTCGCATCGCGGATACCAGCACGGCCTCGCAAAGTATGGGAGATTTCGGGTGGCCGATCGCCGATCTCCCGCTCGGGCGTCTGGGCCTCGCGACGCAGTATCGGCAGCAGCGCCAATCCCTCGAAACTCTGGTGGATCGCTTCCGGCCCGACATCATCCATGCCCAAGGCATCGACCTTCCGGGTTTCATCGCCGTGCACAGCGGCGTGCCATCGGTCGTCACCGTGCATGGCATCCTCAGCGAGGAGACGCGATACGGCGCCGATCTCAAGTCGCGCGCGCGATCGTTCCTGTCCGGCTGGTTGCTGGAACGCCCAACGGTTCGGCGTGCGAGCGACTTGATCTCGATCAGCCCATACGTGACGGCGCATTACGGCAATCTGATCGGCGGGCGCATTCACGACGTTCCGAATGCGATTGCCCCGAAATATTTCGGCATTCGGCGGTCCGCGCAGCGGGGCCGCCTGTTGTTCGCCGGTCGGATCATCAAGCGCAAGGGCGTCCTCGACCTGATCCGCGCAGTCGCCGCGAGCCGCCGGCCGGACACCCGGCTCGTGCTGGCCGGTGCAGCGTCGGATCCGGGCTACGAATCGCTCGTGCGAGAGGAAGTGAGCCGGCTCGGCATGGTCGATCGCATCGAGTTTCGCGGGCTTCTCGATGAAGCGAGCATGCTGGAAGAATTCTCGCTCGCGGAGGCGCTCGTGCTGCCCTCCTACCAAGAAACGGCGCCCATGGTGGTGCAGCAGGCCATGGCGGCAGGACTTGCGGTCGTCGCCACGCGGATATGCGGGCTTCCATACCAGGTGGAGCACGAGGTCACCGGGTTGCTTTACGAGGCAGGCGCGATCGATGAGCTGACACGATTTCTTTCCCGCATCGCCGACGATGCGTCGCTGACAGTACGGATGGGGGATGCTGGCCGGAAAGCGGCACTTGAGCGCTTCCACGCGGCCAGGGTCGCGGACGCGACGATCCGGGTCTACGAGTCGATGTATCGGCGTGCCACTGCGGGAATTAGAGGGACTGCCCGCGGAGGCCTGAAATGACCGGGACGAAGCAAATCTTCATCGTCGGCATGAACGGCTCCGGCACGACACTGTTGCTTGATTGCCTCGCGGGACATTCGATGCTGTACGGATTTCGCGGTGAAACCAAGGTGCTGCCGTACTTTATCGAGCGGGAACCGCGGTACGGTGACCTCTCCGACGACAGGCAATTTCGTCGCCTGTGGCGGGACTTGCGGAAGGCTATCGGTGGCCGCGGATGGCGCCGTGACGCCGGCCCATCGGTCGAAAGCTGGGGCGCAAAGGCGAAGTCTGTTGCGGCGGTCTTCGACGCGATCATGTCGTCGCTGGCGACGGCGGAGGGAAAAGACATTTGGTGCGAGAAGACGCCGATG
>Ga0075428_100001700_pt1 | contig 23477 bp, 22 predicted proteins | sample RhiMetdeltSRZDD2_FD_75291 | JGI IMG/M metagenome (GOLD analysis project Ga0075428, IMG submission 75291) | Populus rhizosphere microbial communities from Tennessee, USA - Rhizosphere MetaG P. deltoides SRZDD2 | ecosystem: Host-associated > Plants > Roots > Rhizosphere > Soil | place: USA... | reverse complement strand
ACGCCGGTCGTGCGCTATACCAGCGAACGGCCCACGTCGGGCGTGTTCGAGATCGTCGGGGCACGTTAGCCGAAGAGCCGGCTAAAGCCGGCCCCCACGAACAACGCAGACCAGGAGCGTCCACAGGGTCCCGCGTGCGATATGCCGCATGTCAGTCCTCCATCCGCGGCCGATGCAGTACAATCACGGTTTGACGATTTTGCGAATTGACTGACTAGGACGAGGGGATTGCTTGGCTAAACGTACGAAATCGGCCCTCAAGGCCAACCGCCAGAACATCAAGCGCCGCGAGCACAACCGCCAGATGCGGTCGAGACTCCGGACGGCGTTGAAGTCGATCCGCGCTTCGCTCGACGCCAAGGACCTCAAGGGCGCGAAAGAAGCGCTGCAGGCGACGGTTTCGATCGTCGACAAGATGGCCACCAAGGGCATCATCCATCGCAACACGGCGGGCCGCTACAAGTCGCGCCTCGGCGCGCGGTTGTCCAAGGCGTCGGCCTGATTTGAGCCGGCGCGCCGAAGCCTAGAGCGAAGGCGGCCGGCCCCCACGACTCCTACCGTACGTAGGGGCCGGCTTTAGCCGGCCCGTCTCGCACAATTCCACAACGAGCCGTTCGAGGATCACGCGGGGTTCGCCGCCCGACGACTTGAGCGCCAGGTCGGCGCGGAAGAGCGCGTCGATCCCGTTCCTTACCCGGTGGCCCGGCAGCCGCTCCGCGGCCAGCCGCAGCTGGCCCAGCACGAAAACCGGCTGGGCGCCTGCATCCAGCGCCAGGTGCAGTTCGTGAAGCGCTTCGGCGACGTCGTTTCGGCCGATGGCGTTGGCGATGCCGAAATCGGCCTGCGCCTCGGGCCCGGCGGGAACCGCCTGCCGGATGTCCTCGGCGGTGACCCGCTCCTGACCCATCGCGTAGAGCGCGAGCCTCTCGATCCCCGCGCGCAGCCGCACGATGTCGAGCCCGGTGCGCTGCACCAGCGCCCGCACTGCAGCGCCGTCGAGCGCGACGCCTGATTTCGCGGCGCGCGTCTTCACCCAGCGCTCGGCGTCGGCCTCGTCGCCGAGGGTGCCGCAATCGACCACCTGAGCTTCCTCGAGCAGCAGCTTGACGGCCCGGCGTCGCCGATCGAGGGCGCCGCAGACGAAAACCGTCGTCGCGTGCGGCGGCGCCGCCTTCACGAACGCTTCCAGCCGTTCCTGTTCTTCGTCGGCGGCCTTGGATTCGCGCTTGGGGATGAGGAGCTTTTCGGCCTCGAGGATCAGGACCACTCGGCGCGGCGCCATCATCGGCAGCGTCGCCGTGGCGTCGACGAGATCGTCAACCTTGATCTCGCCGCCATAGAACCGATCGACGTTGAACGCCCGAAGCCCTTCGTCGATCATCTCGGCGAATTCCGCGGCGACGGCAGACTTCTCCAACTCGTCGTCGCCGACCAGCATGTAGAGGGGCGCGGTTTCGCCGGCAGCAAGCTGCTTCCGGAGCGCTGCGGGAGACAGAAGGGGCAGGTCGTTCTCCTCGTTAGCGCGCCGCCGGGGGGGCCGGACCACCGGCGCGCTGCGGCCTTGGATATCTGTTCGAGTAGACGGTCTGGTAGCGAATCGTCCGCCCCTCGGCATCGAGAAACTGCATCGATTGCTGGAAGAGGCCGGGCTGCGGCGCTCTGGCGGGAACGGTCCCTTCGAGGACGTAGAGCCGATCGTTGTGCATGTGCACCGCGACGAACGTCCGCGAATTGTCGGCGTTGGTGATCTGCGCCTGCAGGCCTTCGATGAGGTCCTGGTAGAACCAGCCGAAGAAGGTCACACGCGACCCCTCGCGGGTAAGGAACTTGCCGATCGCGTAGGCCATCGCTCCCTGCAGATCAACAATCCACGAGCCAACGCCCATCGTCGCCGACCCCGAGCACGCCGTCTGCGCATCGGGTGGGCACGTCTTGGCGCGCTCCGCGTTGATTTTCTCGGCCTCGGTGTAGTCGACGACAGTGATGGCGAACCGGTTAGGTCCGTTCTCGGCGCTGTAGACGCGGCCTGGATACATCGCGCCCTGCTCGGAGGTCCAGGTGATCGCCTGGATGCGCGGCTCGCCGGGAAAGTTGATGGCGAAGAAGTCCTGCCTGCTGACGTACTCAATCCAGCCCTGCGCCGTAGCCAGCTGTGGGATGAGCACGGCGGCAACGGTCAGAACAAATTTCGTAATGGGGTCGGGAGTCATTTTTGGAGGACACCTCCTCGCACCAAACAAAGTGTCCTCCAAAAATGACTCCCGACCCCATTACATTTTTCTACCGGATGCGCGCGGCGGATAGATCGGCGTCGGCGAGGTGATCGAGCTCGAAGTTCGCCCACCGGAGATCGGCCTCGCTGAAATCGGCGCCGGTGAACACGGCGCCCCGCAGGTCCGCATCGCAGAAAGTGACCTTCTTCAGACTGGCGCCGTGGAACGACGCGTCGCGAAGGTCGGCGCCCTGGAACGTGCCGCTGAAGAGCGACACGCCGCGGAGACTGGCGCCAACGAGGGAGGCTGCCCGAAGGTTCGAGAGATCCATCTGCGCCTCGTCCATGCTGGCATGTGACAGGTTGCATCCCTGCATCTGGCAGCGGCGCAGATCGGCGCGGGTGAAGTTGACGCCCTGCAGGTTGAAATACGAGAGATCCGCCTCGAACAGCGTGACAGGATCGTCCGGGTGATTCGCGCGGTGCCGGTTGAAGGCCTCGACGGATTGCCGGAGCAGTGCCACCCACTCCGGCGTGGTCATGCCAGCGATAAGAGCGCGCGTTTGACCACCGCCTGCGTCAGGGGCACCTTGTAGCCGTTCTTCGCCAGCGGCCTGGCGCCGTCCACGGCTGCGGCGCCCGCGGCCGCCGCGGACGCTTCGTCGAGCGCCCGGCCGGTGATCGCGGCCTCCGCCTTCAGCGCCCGGTAGGGAATCGGCGCCACCCCGCCCAGCACGATGCGCGCGTCCGAGACGACGCCGTTGCGCACGGTCACCATCGCCGCGACGCTGCAAAGCGCAAAGTCCCAGACCTCACGCACCATTTCCTTCACGTAGACGGCGCGCGACCCTTCGGGGGCGCTCGGCACGTCGATCTCCGCGAGGATCTCGTCCGGCAACAGGATGTTCTCGCGCGCGGGATCCTGGCGCGGACTGACGAAAAACTTCTCGATCGGCACGGTGCGATCGCGGCCGCGGGTCGCGATTCGAACGGTGGCGCCGAGCGCGACGAGTGCCGGCGCGGTATCCGAGGGATGCACGATGAAAGACGGGCCGGCCTCCAGGATCGCGTGGTAGTCGTTCTCGCCGGTCGCAGAAAAACAGGCGTTGCCCCCGTGCTTGAAGCACGGATAGTTGTTCCTGTAATACCAGCAGCGGGGCCGCTGGCAGAGGTTGCCGCCAATCGTGCCCATGTTGCGGATCTGCGGCGTCCCGACCTTCCCCGCCGCCATCGCCAGAAGGGGCGCCTGCTGCTGAACGGCGGCGCTCTCGACGATGTCGGCGAGCAGCGTGGCGGCGCCGATCGTGAGACCGCCGCGAGCCGCGCGAATACCCTGCAGTTCCTTCAGGTGCCTGATGGACACCAGGCGCTCGGGCGTTGCCGTGCTGTCCTTGAGCTCGCCCAGGAGATCGGTACCGCCCGAGATGAGCGCCACCTTTCCGCGCTGTTTGTCGAGCAGCGTGGTCGCGTCCCTGAGCGTCGCCGGCCGGCTGTAGCCGAAGTTTTCCATGGTTCAGTGCTCCAGGCAGTTAGCCATGGTTCAGTGCTCCCAGGATGCCCCCCCGAGTAAACGGCACCTTGCGCAGGCGAACGCCGACGGCGTTGTAAATGGCGTTGGCGACCGCCGCCATCCCTGGATGGCATGGGTTCTCCCCCAGCCCCTTCGCACCGTACGGACCGACGCTGCCTTCATTCGGCACGATCACGGCTTCGATGACGCGAGGATCGAAATCGAGCATGGTGGGCGGCTTGAGATCGACGAAGCTGCCGGTCAGGCACGAGCCGGTGCGGCCGTCGAAACGCATTTCCTCTCCCTGCGTGAGCGCCAGCCCCTGAATCGTCCCGCCTTCGATCTGGTTTTCAACGATGGTCACGTTGATGGGACGCCCGACATCGTGCGCCGAGATGTAGCGCAGGATCCGGACCTTGCCGGTTTCCCTGTCGACCTCGACCTCGACGAAGTGCGCGGCGGTCGTGCGCTCGACCTCGATCCCGGTCTGCGGCTGCGTCGTGTTGCCGATGCCGACGGCGCTGCGCCCCCGTCGCTGCATCACCTCGGCGAGCTTGACCGACCGAGCGGGCTGCGCCTTGAGGCGAATCACGGCCTCCCGCATTTCCAGGTCCGCCGGGGCGGCGTTGTCGAGCAGCGGACCCGCGGAGGCGAGGATCTGCTGCAGGCATTCGCGCGCCGCCGCTTCGACGGCGCGGCCGGTGCCCTGCAGCGTGCGGTTCCCCTGGCTGCCGCCGTCGTAGGGCGCGACCTCCGTATCGCCCGACACCGACCGGAACATGGTGAGCGGCATGCCCAGCGTCTCGGCGGCAATCATGGCCAGTGTCGTACGGCTGCCGGTGCCGATGTCGGTGGACGAGTAGAACACCATCGCGGAGCCATCGAGGTTCACCTTGACGGAAGCTCCGCCAAGCCCGCCACCACCGCCCCGCTCGGTACACGCGATGCCGATGCCGCGCACCTTCGATCCGGTCTGGCTGCCGGCAACGGGATTCCGGCGCGACCAGTCGATCTTTGCGGCGCCTTCCGCGATGCACCGGTCCAGCACCTGCGTCACCAGCCGGCCGTCTTCGGTGCCGGCGCCGCCGCGCGCGATCGGATCGCCGGTCCGCTTGATGTTCTTCAGCCGGAACTCCATCGGATCCCAGCCCATCTCGACGGCAATCTCGTCGATCGCCGATTCGATGCCGAACGTCTCCTGCGGATCGCCGACGCCGCGAGTGGGGCCGGTGTTCGGGATGTTGGTGTGGACGCGGTACTGCTCCGTCCTGACGTGCGGCGTCTTGTAGACGTGCGTCGCCTGGTTGCCAAGGCCGCCCAGCCGCGTGTGGTACGCGCCCTGGTTGATATACGCCTTGACGTCGAGCGCGTGCAGCGACATGTCGTTCTTGACGCCAATCCGCACGTACATCCGCGTCTCGAAGCGCGTGTTCGAATCGAGGATCTCCTCCTCGCGCGAATACTGCAGCTTGACGGGCAGCCGGGCCTTGCGCGCGAGCAGCGCCGCCAGCGCCTCGTCCGTGTGAGGCGCGCTCTTGGTGCCGAACCCGCCGCCGATATAGCTCGCGATGATGCGCACGTTGCTGTCCGGCACGTTGAACATCGCGACCAGGCTGGCATGCACCCGGAACGGCGACTGCGTCGAAGCCCACATCGTGAGGCGATCGCCTTCCCACTGCGCCACGCAGGCGCGCGGCTCCATCCCGCCGCTCCACATCGTCGGGCAGTGGTACATGCGTTCGATGACCTTGTCCGACTCCTTCAGACCCTGCTCGACATTGCCGCGGGTCAGGATTCGCGCGGGTCCCTCGAGGTTGCCGTCGTCGAACAATTGCGGCGCGCCGGGCTTGAGCGCCTCTTCCGGGTCGAGCACAAACGGCAGGACTTCGTACTCGACGGTGATGAGCTTGAGCGCCTTCTCCGCCGTTCCGGCATCGACCGCCGCGACCGCCGCCACCGCATCGCCGGCATAGCGAGCGCGGTCGTTCAGGGCGTACTGGCGGCTGCCCCAGACCATGACCTTCGGCGCGTCCCGGTGGGTGATAACCGCGCGGACACCCGGCACCGCTTCTGCCTTGCTCGCGTCGATCCTGGCAATGCGCGCGTGCGCATGCGGACTGCGGAGCACTTTCGCCACAAGCATGCCCGGCAGGTCGATGTCGCCGGTGTACTTGGCGCGGCCGGTAACACGCTCGACCGCGTCAATGTTGGGACCGCGCCTGCCGATGACATTCATCGGACCGCCCGCGCCGCTCGTGGTTTGCTGTGCCATGGTCGTGCCCTATGCGCGCGTCGCCCGCGACGCCGACATCACCGATTCGAGAATCTTCTTGTACGCGGAGCACCGGCACAGGTTGCCGCTCAACGCGAGCCGCGCCTGATCTTCTGTGGGGTTCGGCATCCGGTCGAGCAGGGCCTTCGTCGTCATGATCTGCCCCGACGTGCAGAAGCCGCACTGGAAGCCGCTGTGATCGACGAACGCCTGCTGAATCGGATGAAGTGCGTCATCGGCCGCCAGGCCCTCGATGGTCAGGACCTCGCCACCCGACGCTTCCACCGCGAGCGTGGTGCATGAGTACACGTTCCGGTCGTTCAGAATGACGGTGCAGGCGCCGCACTGCGCGCGATCGCAGCCCATTTTCGTACCCGTCAACTTGAGGTCTTCGCGGAGGAACTGCAGCAGGGTCGTACTGTTGGGGACCTGCTGGCGATAGCGGACACCGTTCACGCGAAGCTCGACGATCGACCGCCGGGGATCGGCGTCGGTCGCGTCCGGCAGCTGCGCTTCGGCGGGAACGGTCGGTATCAGCGATGCGGACAGCGCGCCAGTTGCCGCGGCGCCGCCTTTCAGAAACGCGCGTCTCGATACCGACGTGCGATCCGTCTCGTCCTCGTCACCGGCCACAAGGCACCCCCGTTCTAGTCGCGAAAAGTCTAACATCAGAACGCGTAGCGCGCGCCCCACTGAATCTGCCGCGCATCCTGTGCGCCGGTCGGAACGTTGAATGTTGCGAGACGGATGTTGCCGGCGCCTCCTGTCACATTGACGAAGTTGGTGAGGTTGAATGCCTCGGCGAACAGCTCGATGCGGCGCCCCGAGCCGACGTCCAGACGCTTCGACAGGCGAAGATCGATGCTCTTGGCTGGCGGCTTGATCTTCAGTTGATCGGCGGTGAACGGCGACAGATTCAGCGTCGCGCGGTAGGCATTGATGACCTCGAGCTGTTTCTTCACGTCTCCCCGTCCGACTGTCGGCGCGAGCCCCACCGGCCTGTCGGAGTTGATCGTGTCGCCATCCAGGTCAAGCCCGGTCGTCACTCCAAGCGGCTCGGCGCTGAGGACGCGGACGATGGTGCTCGCCTGTATCGACAGCGGCAGCTCGAACGAGGCCGAGACGGCCAGGTTGTGGCGCGTGTCGATCGGGTTGTATCCGTACTCATACGACCGCCCGGTCCGGTAGAACTCCTCGAGCGACGCCCGCTGAAGCGACCGCGTCGTCGCCTCGCGCCCGACGCCGTCGATCAGCGCTCTCGACAGCGTGTAGGACACCTGCAGGCTGTTGCCGCCCCGGACGCGCTGGCGGAACTGCATCTCCAGAGCGTCGTACCAGCTCTTGGTGATGGGCAGGTTCTGGATCACCACGCGGCCGAGGGTCGGCACCGGCCGCGGGTTCGTCGCGGTGATGGCGCCGCTCGCCGGCAGGTTGAGATCGGCACCTCCCATCGCGTTCGGCATGTACGAGTGGACAACGTCCACGTCCATCGACGTCGTGGGTGTCACCTGCCAGCCGACGCCGGCTGATGCCGTCCGCTGGTACGGGAAACGGTAGTCGTCATCGACGATCGACAGGGCCCGCAAGCCGCTGCCGGCGACGAATTCGCTGACGCTTTTGCCGTCGAGCATGCAGCTGATCGACGGATAACACTGCCCCAGCTTGTTCCGGTCTGTGAAGAGCACCGAGGCGCCGTAGTTGACCTGCTGGGTGTTGACAGAAAACCACTGGCGGTGGCGAGTGATGTAAATCCCGTAGCCGCCGCGCGCTACGAGCGTGCCGTTGCCCCGAACATCCCAGGTTGCGCCGAAGCGCGGCTGAAACGCGTCGTACTGGTTGCCGCGGTCGTTCGAGACGAACCGCTCCATCCCCCGGAACTGCGGGTCGGCGAGCATCGACGCAATCACGTCGTTATCGCGCAGGTTGGTGTCGAAATCCCAGCGCACCCCCAGGTTCAAGGTCCATCGGGGGATCACGCGGTAGGTATCCGAGATGTACGCCGCCAGCTGGCTGCCGTTGTGCTCGTAGTGTCCGTTGTTCCGGATCGTGAACTGAGCGGGATAGGTATTGGCGTTGCCCCGCTCGAACGGCGCATCCGTGGTGAACATCCACAAGCCGCCCTCGTTGTGATGCGCATCGAAGCCGTAATGCCCGGTGGTCCACTCGCCGCCGATGTTCAGGTCGTGCTTCCCGCGAGTCAGCAGCAGTGCATCGGTGATCGTGAGGCGTTCGCGCGGAAACTGCTGCGGACTTTGCTGTTGCTGTCCCCAGCTCGCCGACGGGCGCGACACCGCCTGCCCCGTGAATGTGGGCGTGGCGTACAGTCGATGGATCAGCACGTGCGCGCGGACTGTGTTGACCGTGCGGCTCGAGAGAATCCAGTTTTCCTCGCCGACAATGCTGTGAGACCGGCTGAAGTCATTCAGCTCCGAGCTGCCGAGTGTGAGCAGTCCGCCGTCAAGCACCCGATCGGGCTTCTCGGGCGCATAGTCGCCGTAGAAATCAAACGCGTACCGCACGTACATGTTGTGTGAGTCGTTCAACCGGTTGTCGACGCGCGCGTCGAAGTTGCGCCGCCGCACCTTCTTCGGGTAGGTGCCGTTCTCCATCCCCGCAAAAGGGTTGCTGGCTGGCAGCGACGTGAGGAGCGCCGTGTTCACCACCAGCCCTTCGTACGCCGAGAAGTAGTGCATCTGGTTTTGCACGACCGGCCCGCCGAGGGAATAGCCGAACCGGGTTTGCTTGAACGGCGGCTGGCTCGTGGCAAAGGCGTTCGTCGCGTTGAGCGACTTGTCGCGGCCGAAGTAATACCCGCTGCCGCTCAGCCGGTTGGTCCCCGATTTCGTGACCACCGACACGACCGCCGTCGTCGCCTTGCCGTACTGCGCATCGAACTGGTTCCGATACACCTTGAATTCCGCCACCGCATCCTGGCTCAGGTTGATCGTCGGATGGCCCCAGATGGCATCGTCGACGTCGCCGCCGTCGATCTGGGTGGTATAGGCGTAACGCTCGTCAGGCACCGCGCCGAATTTGGTGGCGCCGTTGCGCGGCAATGTCGAGACAGCACGGCTGATCGGCGCCGCCCCGGGCAGCAGCTGCGCCAGCACAAGAAAGTTGCGCGACAGAACCGGCAGGGCTTCGAGCTGGGCGGCGGTAATCACCGAAGAGGGCTGCGACTTGGCGACCTCGACGAGCGGCGCCTGTCCAACGACCGTTACCGTTTCGGCCAGGCTCGCCACCCCGAGCGTCAGGTCGAGCGTCGCCTCCGAACCGACGACGAGCGTGATTTCGCGGCGGATCGTGTTGAAACCCTGGAGCTCCGCAGACACCACGTACGGGCCGGGCTGCAGCGCGACGACGCGGTAACGGCCCTCGTCGCTGGTGACGAGCGTCTGCGCGCGCCCGGTCGCCGTGTTCAGCACTGTCACCGCGACTCCCGGCAGTGCCGCGCCGGAGTCATCCGCGATCACCCCGGCGATGTTTGCCGCGCCGCCTGTTTGTGCATAGACCGGCAGGCTGACGAGCACACCTGCCAGAGCAACGAGTACGCGCAATTGCCGCTGAATGCCATGTTCACGCCAGTCCGTGTTGAGCATGCCGCTCTCCTTGAGAACCGACCCGGGGACCCGATGACGGCGACAGGATGGCGAGGGCGACTGAATGAAATGGAGTGCCGGCTGCAGAACGAGCCGGACGGGGCGGGAGTATACCGTCTTTACCCTGGGTGGTCTAGCAACCTCACTTGAACGTCGTGTCGCCCGGGTTGCCCGGCTTGCCGACTTTCTCGTAGTTCTCGTAGTTGTCGCGCACCGAACACACCCACTGATAGCGCAGGAAGCCGGTCGCCGACCGCGTGAGTGTTCGCTGCCCGGGCCACGGCTTCGTGTAGGCCCCCGGGTCGTCGACTGTCATGTCCACCCTGATCGTCTTGTCATCGACCTTCGTGTACCGCTCGATGAAATGCAGCTTCTCGGTGCGCGGGTGACCGAGTTGATCGAGCCATGAACGGTCGTTGAAGCCGATCGTGTCGACCACGAGTGTGTCGTCGTTCTCGTACCAGCCGATCGAGTGTCCCCAGTACTGCGGGTCAGGATCATCGGGATGTTTGGCGTTCAACCAGACGAGGCGGTAGACCGGCCCGACCTCGTGAAGGATGTACACCGCCTCAGACGTCTGAACGAACCGGGTTTTCGAGGGCCACATGAAGATGCGACCGACTCCCAGCGGCTCGCAGGTGTGCATATTCGGATCGGTCGTCTGCTCGAACTTCGCGTCGGGTCCGGTCGGCGGATTCTGCCGCATCGTGTACTCGAGCGCCCACGGCTGATACGGGATGTCGGGCTCCTTGCCGCGCATCCGGCCGCCGGGATCTGCGGCACTCAGACTCTGCCCGAAGGCAGGCGCGCTGATGCCCCAGTCGCCCGACAGGTCGGGCATCTTCGAACGCGGCAACGAAGCGGGAGGCCCGATGGGAAGGAAATTCTTCAGCGCATGGACATCCATCGGGGGAACTGGCGGCGCAGCCGCCTGCGCCTGCACGACGGCCGGCGCCGCCAGGAAAGCAAGCAGGAAAACGAGGGCTAATCCCATTCCTTCTCGACGCCGTGGCCTCGCGCGGCGTCGCCGTGCAGCGGCGTGAGGAAGCCGAGCAGGCAGCCATTGGTGTTGTCGCGCAGGCGATGACAGCGCACTTTGGCCCGCTCGCCGATCCGGAGCGTTTCCTTGGTGACGCCTCTGTTCTCCAGCCCGCGCGGGCCGGTCGCCTCGAGCGCCCACAGCTCCGCCTCGCCCGCGGCGTTCTTGACTTCCATGTAGACCCACGAATGCGGATTGAGGAAATGAATCTCCTTGACGGTCCCTTCGATGAACGTGAACTCGCTGGTCGCGTAGTTATTGTGCGAGTGGTGCGCCCACGCCGGGAGCGCGAGCGTCACCGCACAGAGGACCGCAAGGACGACAAACCTGAGACGCATGTTCGTTCTCCTCCTATCGGGCAGCCGGGGCTGCAGGCGCGGGCGCGGCCGCCGCGCCGCCACCCTGGCCGGCGCGCGTCGGCTTGGCGTAGCCGTTCATGTACAGCCCGTTGTAGCGAATCGGGATCCCCTTCTCGTCGATGATGTGCAGCGACTGATGGAAGATGCCGGGTTCGGGATAGCCCTTCGGCACCGTCGCCTCGAGCCAGTAGAGACGGTCGTCGTGCATGTGAATCGCGTTGTAGGTGCGGGATCCGTCGGCGTTGGTGACGTGAATCCACCGGCCCATGATGTAGTCGATGAACGACCACTGGAACTGGGTGATCTTGCCGCCGCGCTCGATGATCTTCCAGGTCGCCCAGTCGTACGCTCCGGCCTTGTCCAGCTTCGAGTAGCCGGAGCCGCTCGGCCCGTCGGGACCGGTGCCGCGGCAGGTCATGTGAACGTCCGGCGGGCACTTCTTGACCATCTCCTGCTGGATCTCTTCGATGCGCGAATAGTCGATGACCGTCATCTTGTAGGTGCTGCTGCCGCTGGTCGCGGTGTAGACGCGGCCGGGCAGCGGAGCGCCCTGCGCCGAGACGTAGGTGATCTCCTCGACCTTCGGCTCGTGCGGGAAGTTCACCGAAAAGAAGTCGGTCTTGTTGACGTACTCGATCCACTCCTGGGCGGCGGCCGGCCCTGGCAGCAGCATGAGCGCGGCTGCCAGTACGAACGGAATCAGGCGCATGGTTCCTCCTGGGGCGTGCATCGGCGGATGCAGGCCAACTCTAACCGAAACTAGAACGCTTCCACAATCGCCGTCACGACCGTCCGGGCGACATCGTCGGCAATGCGATCGAACGAATTGCGTTCCTGGCTCATGAACGTGTCACCCTGGAAGGCAATATTGCTGCGGGTGGTGAGCTCGTATTCTTCTCGAAACGTCAGTGCCTGATTCGACCAGAGGATTTTGGTCGTACGGGCGTCTGTGAACTCCACGCGCATGGTCAGGGTAAAGACATACCGGGAGGCCAGCTGCTGCTCGGTAAAGCCGACTGGCTGGACCGAGATGGACGTGACAGTGCCAGTCACGACCGCATCGGCGCCTTCGGCACTCGGGACAACGGTGTAACGGCCGCGGCCGATGAACTCGGTGCGGATCTTCTCGGTGAGGACCTGCTCGACCTGGAAGAAGGTGCTGTTGTTGACGAGCGCCGGAATGCCGACGACGCGGATGTAATCGGGCAGAAAGGATCCGCGGCCGGCCAGGGAATAACCGCACCCCGGCAACGCCAGGCCGGCGAGCACCACGCACAGCGCCGCGACCTGTTTCATTGCACCACCAGCGACACGAGGCGCCCCTTCGCGACCACGACCTTCTTGACGGTTTTTCCCGTGGTGTGGGTCTTCACCGCGGGATCAGCGAGCGCCAGCCGTTCGAGCTCCTCCTCCGACGCATCCGCGGACACTGTAAGTCGGCTCCGCACCTTCCCGTTGACCTGCACCGGGACGACGATCTCGTCGGCCTTCGCCACCGCGGCATCGTAGGCAGGCCAGGCCGCAGCAGCGAGCGCGGCCTCGTGACCGAGCCGCTCCCACATTTCTTCGGCGGTATGCGGCGCGAACGGCGACAGCAGGCGGACCAGCGCTTCCATCGCTTCGCGGACCACGCAGATCGTTTCGCGGCGTTCGGCGACCCCTACGGTCGCGACATCCTCCTCGCCACGCCGGCCGGGACCGCCGGTCGTCGTGCGCTCGCTGAACGTATAGAGCTCGTTGACGAGCTCCATCATCGCCGACACCGCCGTATTCAGCTGCTGCCGCTCCTCGATGTCGGCGGTGACGCGGCGGATCGTGTCGTGCGTCTTGCGGCGCAGGGCGCGCTCCTCCGCGTTCAGCGACTCGCAGGTGTTCGGGTCGTCGAGCCCTTCGCCGCCGATCGTTTCACACCAGTGATCGAGCATCCGCCAGACGCGCGCGAGGAACCGGAAGCTGCCCTCGAGGCCGGCGTCGGTCCACTCGACTTCCTTCTCCGGCGGCGCCACGAACATCACGTACAGGCGCAGGGCGTCGGCGCCGTACTTCTGCAGCATCGTATCCGGATCGACAACGTTGCCCTTCGACTTGGACATGACGGCGCCGTCCTTCAGCACCATGCCCTGGGTCAGGAGCTGGGAGAACGGCTCGCTGTGATCCACCCACCCGAGGTCGCGGAACACGCGCGCGAAGAACCGCGAGTAGATCAGGTGCAGGATCGCGTGCTCGACACCGCCGCTGTAGAAGTCCACCGGCAGCCAGTACTTGACCGCGGCCGGATCAAACGGTTGTGTGTTGTTCCGCGGATCGGCAAACCGGTAGAAGTACCAGGACGAGTCGACGAACGTGTCCATCGTGTCGGTCTCCCGCCTCGCGGGACCGCCGCACTTCGGACATTTCACGTTGACGAACTCCGGCACCTGCGCCAGCGGCGAGTCGCCGCGGCCGCTGAACTGGGCCACCTTCGGCAGCTCCACCGGCAGCTGATCGTCGGGGACCGGTACGATGCCGTCCTTCTCGCAGTAGATCATCGGGATCGGCGTCCCCCAGTACCGCTGGCGCGAGATGCCCCAGTCCTTGAGTCGGTACTGGACAGTGCCCTCACCGATGCCCTGCTGTTTCGCCGCCGTTATCATCTTTTTCTGCGCGTCGGCGGAGGGAAGGCCTGAATACTCCCCGGAGTTCACCAGCGTCCCGTACGCCTCGGCCGCCTCGGTCATGCGATCGGCGTCAGCCGGTCTCCCGTCGGGCGTGATCACGACAGTGATCGGGAGCAAGAACTTCCGGGCAAACTCGAAGTCGCGCTGATCGTGCGCCGGCACCGCCATGACCGCGCCGGTGCCGTACTCGCCCAGCACGAAGTTGGCGATCCAGACGGGGACCGGCTGCTTCGTAAACGGATTGATCGCCGAGAAGCCGGTCGCGAATCCCTGCTTCTCGATTTCACCGCTCAGGCGGGCGGCACGATCCTGCGCCCGGAACGCCTGGACCTGCTTTCGGAACGAAACGGGGTCCTTCGACCGCTCCGCCAGCCCGGCGACCAGGGGGTGCTCGGGGGCGAGCAGGACAAAGGTGGCGCCGTAGATCGTGTCGATGCGCGTGGTGAACACTTCGATGCTGTCCGAACCCTGTTCGAGGGGGAACTTCACCCGCGCGCCTTCCGACCTCCCGATCCAGTTCCGCTGCATCGTCAGAACCTTTTCGGGCCAGCCGGAGAGCGCCGTGGTCGCGTCGAGCAGCTCGTCGGCGTAGGCCGTGATCTTGAAGAACCACTGCTCGAGGTCGCGCGTCTCCACCGGCGTGCCGCAGCGCCAGCAGCCGCCGTCTACCACCTGTTCGTTGGCGAGCACGGTGTTGTCGACCGGGCACCAGTTGACCGACGAGCGGCGGCGGTAGGCGAGGCCGCGCTCGAACATGCGGATGAACAGCCACTGGTTCCACTTGTAATACTCGGGATCGCAGGTGGCGAACTCGCGCTCCCACGCGTAGCTGATGCCGAGCCGCTGCAGCTGTCCCTTCATGTGCGCGATGTTGCTGCGGGTCGAGACCTCGGGATGAATGCCGCCCTTGATGGCGGCGTTTTCGGCCGGCAGGCCGAACGCATCCCAGCCGAACGGATGCAGCACGTTGTAGCCGCGCATCCGCTTGGTGCGCGCCATCACGTCGCCGATGATGTAGTTGCGGACGTGGCCGACGTGCGCGTGTCCGGACGGATACGCGAACATTTCCAGGCAGTAGAATTTCGGGCGCGACCGGTCCGCGACGACCTCAAAAGCGCGCGCGGACGTCCAGCGATGCTGCCACTTCTTGTCGAGATCCTGAGGGCGGTACTCCAAACCAGATCGATTATATCGTCCAGAACTTGGTCAGATGCGGCCGTACCGCATTGAGTGCGGTCTCGGCGCGGCGGCTGTCGCCAGACGGCGCGGACAGCTTCGCGAGCGGGGACGACCCGTCGAGTACGTCGATCGCCGCGCGAAGCGAACCGGCCAGCGCGGCCAGGTCGTAACCACCTTCGCTCACCGCGACGAGCCGCCCGTCGCAGCATTCATCAGCCGCCGCCGCGACCAGCGCCGTGAGCCGTCCGAACTGCGGCGTCGTCACGCGCATGCCGCCGAGCGGATCGTCGGCATGCGCGTCGAATCCGGCGGACAGCAGGATGAGCTCTGGTCGAAACTGTCGCAGGATGCCGACCGCCACGCCGTAGATGCGCTCGAAGTCCGCGTCGGTGGCACCCGCCTCCAGCGGGAAGTTCACCGTGAATCCGACGCCTCGGCCCCTGCCGGTGTCCCCGGCGGCGCCTGTGCCTGGATAGAAGGGGTACTGATGCGACGAGACGAACAGCACCGCGGGGTCGTCGTAGAACGCCCACTGCGTGCCGTTGCCGTGATGGACGTCGTAATCCACGATCGCGACTTTTGACAGGCCTTTTGCGCGCGCGTGCGCCGCCGCGATCGCCACGTTGTTGAACAGGCAGAAGCCCATGGCGCGGTTGCGTTCGGCGTGATGGCCGGGCGGCCGGACCATCGCCAGCGCCCGTGCGCCGCGTCCCGCGCTGAGCACGTGATCGACACAGGCGAGCACGGCGCCCGCTGCCAGCCGGGCGACGTCGTAGGTTTCGGGAGAGGTGAACGTGTCGGGATCGAGCGCGGTGGCCCGGCCCGCGGTTTCCCGGATCAGTCCAAGGTACTCGCGGTCGTGCACGCGACCGAGCTCTTCGTCAGTCGCCGCACGCGGCTCGGTCACCGTGCCGCCGCGCCGCCTGAACTCGGAAGCGACGACCTGCATGACTTCGGCGCGCTCGACGCGCTCCGGGTGGCCCGGCGGCGTCAGGTGATCGGCAAATCGATCCGACGTGAAGATGGTGAGACTCACGCGGCCAGGGCCGTCATCAGGTCCTGCAGGTCGTCAGCGGCGATCACCAGGCGGTTGCGCGTGGCGAGATAACTGAATCGAATGTTCACCTTGGCGTCGGCGATGCGCCGGAACACGCTGGCGGCCGACCCCGGACGATCCTCGACTTCCACGAGCACGACCTGTTGTTCCTTGAGCACCCGGAAGCCGGCTGATTGGAGCGCGCTCCTCGTCGCGTCCGCGTCGCTCGTCAGGACGTGGACCACGCCCTCCATTTCGGCATGCCCCTCGAGGTTGATGCCGGCGCTGCTCACCGCCTGGACCGCCCGCGCCAGCATGCCGGGACGGTCTTCCGGAAGGGTGACAGCGAGGTCCGATGCCATCTGCGCCATGGTGTCCATCCCTACCGCGAGGTCGCGGCGTACGTCTTGGTAAAGCCGTTGCGCGCATTGGTGACCGTGAACGATCCGTCTTCGCGCGCACTGAGCTTGATCCAGTAGGCCGTCCCGTTGTGCGCGGGCGGCGGCGGCGCGCCGGCGCCGGCCGGGGGCGCCGTGATCGCCGCAATCGGAATCGACGGAGGCTGGTCGTCCACGGTGTTGGCGATGAACATTCCGGGAACGGTATATTCCTGGCCGCTCAGCAGCGAGAAGTGTATCTGCCAGAGATCCTCGAGACCCGGCGACGAGTGCACCACCTTCATCACCTCGGGCTCGCCTCCTTTGCGCGTGCCGTTGTTCATGAGGGCGACGCGCGGGCGCAGCGCGTGCACCACCACTTCTGAGTTCGAACTGACCTGCCCGTGATGCAGACCCAACAGGACATCGACGGTACCGATGCGATTGGTCGGGCACATCAACTCGAACTCCTTGTTCCTCGTCAGGTCGCCGAGATGGATGGTCCGAAACCGGCCGTACGTCAGGTGGATGCCCACGGATTGCGGATCCTCGGCATTGTTTTCCCCAGGCTTGAAGCTGGCGCAATAGGTATTCTGCTGGCCGCCGCCCGGCAGCGACGTGCGGATGGTTTCGCCGGCTGATGTCACGACGCGGACGGTGAGGCCGGTCATCGGAATGGCGTCGCCCGCCTTCGCGACAGTGTGCTTCGCTTTGGCGTACAGCTCCGGGTAGACCTTGTTCACGAATTCATCGGCGGCCGCCGCCGGCTGAACGTTGGGGCCATGGTCGATGAACTCTTTGATCGGGACGCGCGACGCGAGCTCCGACAGTCCACCGAAATGGTCGCCGTGATAGTGCGTCGTGATGTGACGGTCGATTTGCCTGAGCCCCGCATCCTTGATGGCGGCGACGATGCGTTCGGCATCACGGACCGCCCCGGCGCCGGCGTTGCCGGCGTCCATCAGCAGCGACTCGCCGGCCGGCGACACGAACAGCGTCGCATTGCCACCCTCGACGTCAATCAGGTAGATCTCCAGCCCGCGCGCGGCCGGCCGCTGCGCCGCCGGAACTGCAGCAAGACACGCGGCAAGGGCCAACACAAGGAAAGTGCGCATGATCTCCTCCTGGACGACCTACCGCGAAGCCGCAGCGTATGTCTTTGTAAAGCCGTTGCGTGCATTAGTGACGGTGAATGATCCGTCTTCACGCGCGCTGACCTTGATCCAGTAGGCTGTCCCGTTGTGCGCGGGCGGCGGCGGCGCGCCGGCGCCGGCCGGGGGCGCCGGGATCGCCGCGATCGGAATGTCAGCAGGCTGCTCGTCCACCGTGTTGGCGATGAACATACCGGGCGAGGTGTACTCCTGGCCGCTCAACAGCGAAAAGTGGATCTGCCACAGGTCTTCCAGGCCCGGCGCGGAATGCAGGACCCGCATCGCGTCCGGCTGCCCGCCCTTGCGCGTGCCGTTGTTCATCAGCGCCGCGCGCGCGCGAAGGGGATGCACCAGGAACGGCGCGTTCGAGACCGGCTGTCCGTGATGAGACACGAAGAACAAATCCACGGCGCCGAGGCGATTGGTCGGGCACATCAGGTCGATTTCCTTGTTCCACGTGAGATCCCCGAGGTGCACCGTCCGGAAGCGTCCATAGGTCATATGGATACCCACCGACGCCGAGTTCTCGCCGGTGTCCGGGTTCTGTGTGCTCTTGAAGTTCGCGCAGTACGGATTCGGGCCGCCGGCACCCGGTAGCGGCGACTGAATGACCTGGCCCGCGGCGCTCACGACGCGCACCGTCAGACCGTCGATCGGAACCGTGTCGCCTGGCTTGACGACCGTGTGGCGCCCCTTGGCGTAGAGGGCCGGGTAGACCGTCTGCAGGAATTCATCCACCGCGGCCGCCGGCTGGATGTTCGGCCCGTGATCGATGAAATGGCGGATTGGCACACGCTCAGCCAGAGCCGCCATCCCGCCGAAGTGATCGCCGTGATAGTGCGTCGTGATCAGGTGGTCGATTTGCTTCAGACCCGCGTCGTTGACGGCTGCCGCAATCCGCTCCGCGTCGCGAGCCGCGGCGGCTCCGCCGTTCCCGGTGTCCATCAGGAGCGACTGCCCCGACGGCGACACGAACAGCGTCGCGTTGCCACCCTCGACGTCGATCAGGTAGATCTCCAGCGCGCGCGCGGCCGGCCGCTGCGCCGCCGGAACCGCGGCAACACACGCGAGAAGGGCTAAACAGATGAAGGTGCGCATGGTGTGCTCCTGGAAGACCGCTACAGCAGGGCCATCATAGACTTTCAGCGAAAATTTGCGCTACAGTGAACGACCCGAACGAGGAAGATATGGCCAAGACTGGACGAAACGACCTGTGCCCCTGCGGGAGCGGCCGGAAGTACAAGAAATGCTGTGAAGCAGCCGAGCGCAACGGCGGCACCCGCAGCCGCGTGATGCTGTTCGCGGTCGGCGGCGCCGTGCTCGTGGCCCTGCTTGCCGGCATCGCGTCGTTTACGGGTGAGCGATCCACAGGACTGACCCGCGTCTGGTCGGCGGAGCACGGCCACTACCACGACGCGAACGGCGTTCAGGTCCCCTAGATCGTTCGAGCCGAACGCCCTGCTAGTTCGAGCGCCCGGTTCTCCAGTTGCTGAAGCCTCGATTCCAGATCGAGGCGCGCCTGCTCGAGCTGCGCGTCCGTAGCGTCGGCCGCGACGGCCATCGGCTCCCCGACCACGAGCGCCACGGTACTGAACGGCTTGGGGATTTGCGTCCGGTCCCAGCTCCCCAGAGTCCAGGCGCCTGACGCCTCCACATGAAACGGCAGCACGGGATTCCCCGTCGTCCGCGACAGCCACAGCGCGCCGGGCTGCGCCACGCGCGCCGGCCCGCGCGGCCCATCGAGCGTGAAGCCCGCCGGCTTGCCCTGGTCCATGTCGCGGACCAGCTGGAGCATCGCCTTCAACCCGCCGCGCGACGTCGATCCCCGCGCGGTGCCGTAGCCAAAGCGCTCGATGATCCGCGCGATCCACTCGCCGTCGAAGTTTTCGCTCGTGATGACGACGATGCCGCGGCGGCGGAAGTAGAAGGTGGCGGGCAGGATGCGCCCGTGCCAGAAGGCCATCACCGGCTGGCGGCCTGATGCGGTAATCGCGTCGAGATGCTCGAGGCCTTCGACGCGCCAGCGGAACGTGTGGCCGAGCGCGTTGATCAGGGGATAGGTGAGCGCAGCGATCGCCGCCGCCTGGAAGCGCTTCAGCGGCGAGGATCGCCAGTCATCAGCCATAAGCCACGACGGCCACGATGATTACGAAGGACACGAAAACCATATTTTGCATTCGTGGTCTTCGTAATCTTCGCGCGCTTCGTGGTTAAGCGATTTACATCCCATTGTATTGCGGGCCTCCGCCGCCTTCGGGCGGGACCCACGTGATCACCGCGTACGGATCCATGATGTCGCACGTCTTGCAGTGGACGCAGTTCGACGCATTGATCTGCAACCGCGGCCCCGCCGGCTCCTGGACGATCTCATAGACATTCGCCGGACAGAAGCGCATGCACGGATGGCCGTACTCGGGTCCGCAGATCGAGCTGCATACTTCCGTGTGGACGAGCAGGTGTGGAGGTTGATCCTCGTCGTGCGCCGTACCAGAGAAGTGCACGTTCGTCACCTTGTCGAACGTGAGGCGGCGATCGACGACCGTCGCGTTGCTCGCGGCCAGTGAGGCGGGCGACGCTCCGTAATACGATCGCAGCGTCTCCATCCGCTCGTGCCCGGCGTGGCCGTGCAGGTCCTCGACCCAGCGCCCTCGCGTCGCCAGCGACAGGCCGGCAAAGGCGAGGCCGGCGAACAATCCATATCCGAACGCCTGGTGCACGTTGCGCACCGGATACAACTCCGCCTTCACGGGGCTGGCGTCGATCTTCCGCTGGTAGCGAGCGAGGCTCGCTTCCGACGTGTCGCCGGCTCGAATGGCTTCAAATGCCGACTCCGCCGCCAGCATGCCCGTCCGCATGGCGAGATGGATCCCCTTCAACCGCATCGAATTGAGGAACCCGCCCGCGTCGCCAGCGATCAACGCCCCGTCCATGTACGGCTGCGGGATCGTGTTCCATCCGCCTTCGGGGAGCGCCTTGGCGCCGTACCGTACCATCTGGCCGCGGTCGAGCAGGCCGGCCACGAACGGATGCTGCTTGAAGCGATTGAACGCCATGTGCGGGTCGAACAGCGGGTCCCTGTAATCGAGCCCCGCCACGAGCCCCACCGACAGTCGTCCTTCGCGGAGCGCATAAATGAACCCACCGCCGAACTCGTCGTGCCGCAGCGGGTATCCGAGCGTGTGCATGACGGTGCCAGGCTCCAGGCGATCGGGCGGCACCTCCCACAGCTCCTTCAAGCCGACCGCGAATTGCTCGGCCTGGCGCCCGCGGCCAAGTTGAAAACGCCGCAGCAGCTCCTTCGTCAGGTTGCCGCGCACACCGTCGCAGAAGATCGTGACCCTGGCGTGGATGTCGACGCCCGGCTCGAACCCCGGCTTGTGCTCCCCGCTTCTGCCGATGCCCCGATCGCCGGTACGAACACCGATGACGCGCTGACCGTCGACAAGGACCTCCTGGCCAGCAAACCCGGTGAAGAAGTCAATGCCATGCCCTTCGGCCTGCCCGGCCAGCCAGCGAACGAACTGATTCAACGAGATGATGCTGTTCCCGTGATTCCGGAGCGGCGGAGGGATGATCGGAAACGGGATGCGGGATTTCGACGTGAGGAAATAGACGCGGTCCCGTTTGACCTCGACGGCCAGCGGCGCGCCCTTCTCGCGAAAATCGGGGATGAGGTCGCGCAGCGCCGACGGATCGAGTACTGCGCCCGACAGCATGTGCGCCCCCGCCTCGCGCGCTTTCTCGAGCACGGCGATCGAGAGCGGCTCGCCGCCGTGCTGTGCCTGCAGCTGGCCGAGCCGAATGGCGGCGGACAAGCCGGCGGGCCCGCCGCCGACGATTAGGACGTCGACATCAAGAATTTCAGACATCAGAATCAACCACGACGATCACGACGGTCACGAAATCCAATTCAGTCAGGTCGTGTTCGTCGTGGGCGTCGTGGTTATTTTTCCAGCTCCGCGACGAGCGCCGGGACGATCTCGAACAGGTCGCCGACGATGCCGTAATCGGCGACTTCGAAGATCGGTGCGTCGGCGTCTTTGTTGATGGCGACGATCGTGCGGGAGCCCTTCATGCCGACGAGGTGCTGAATGGCGCCCGAGATACCCAGCGCGACATACAGCTTGGGCGCGACCGTCTGCCCCGAGCTGCCAATCTGGCGTTCCATCGGCAGCCAGCCGCTGTCGCAAATCGGCCGCGACGCCGCGAGCTCGGCACCCATCGCCTTCGCCAGTTTTTCGGCGACCGGAAGCTGATCCTGCGCCTTGATGCCGCGTCCCACCGCCACGATCCGGGCGGCCTGGCTCAGGTCGACAGCCTGCTTGGCTTCCTGAAACGGCGCTTCCGGCTTCTGACGGATCGCCGAAGGGTCGATCGTGACCGCGACGTTCGTCATGGGCGATGGAGATGTTCCCTTCTTGAGCGCATCCGCTCGAAACGCGCCGATCTGGAACGTGACGAGACAGGCACCCGCCGTCTTCGGCTTCACCTCCGCGGCCAGCTTGCCCTGGAACATCGGACGCGTGAAGGTCGCCTGAGTCCCGGAACCCGTGATGCCCGTGACGTCGGTCACCAGTGGCAGCGTCAACCTCGCCGCCAGCATCGGCGCAAAATCGCGCGCCTGATACGTGTGCGCCAGCGCGATCACCTGCGGCGAGGCCGACGTGATGAGCTGCGCGAGCGCGAGCACGTAGCCGTCCGGGGTATAGGGTTCAAGAGCGGCATCAGTGACCGTGAGGACCTCGCCGACGCCTGCCGCCGCCAGCTCCTGCGCAGCGGCGCCTGCCTGGCCCCCGAGGAGCGCGACCTTGAGCGCGTCGCCGCCCGCCAGCTGCTGCGCGGCGACGAGGGCTTCCCAGGTGGCGCGATTCAGTGCACCGTCGCGCTGTTCGGCAATAACCAGGATCACAGCGCCCGCGCCTCTTCACGAAGCCGCCGCACCAGCTCCTTCGCGGCCTCGGCCGGCGACCCGGCAATCATCTGCGTCTGCTTCGAGCGAACGGGCAGGGCGAGAGCAACAATCTGCTGCGACGGCTCGAGGCCGTCCGGGCGCGCGACCTTGCGGATCTCCTTCTTCTTCGCCGCCATGATCCCTTTCAGCGTGGCGTAGCGCAGCTGGTTGATGCCGCTCTGGATCGTCAGCAGCGCCGGCAGCGGCATCGCCACCCACTGGAACCAGCCGCCTTCGAGCTCGCGTTTCACACGCATGCCGGCCGCTTGCCCTGAGCCTGTCGAAGAGTCGATCTGAATCTCCATGATGATGGTCGAGTGCGGAATACCGAGGCGTTCCGCCAGCACGACGCCGGTCTGGCCGTGTCCCTGGTCGTCGGACTGCAGACCGGTGAGGACCAGGTCGAACTTCTCGCCGGCCATCGCCGCGGCCAGCGCCCCGGCGGTGACGAACGCGTCAGCCGACCCGAGCGACTCGTCTTCGACATGAATCGCGCGATCGGCGCCACGCGCCAGCGCCTCGCGAAGCACCTGCTGGACCCGCGCGGGGCCAGCGGCGCACACCACGACCTCGCCGCCGTGTTTTTCGCGGAGCCGCAGCGACTCCTCGAGCGCGTAGGCGTCGGGCTCGTTCATTTCGAAGCTGGCGTCCTGTTCGCGGATCCAGGTCTTGTCGTCGCGGAGGCGCGGCTGCCACTCGCGGGTCGGGACCTGCTTGATGCAGACGGCGATTTTCATGCGGTTTCAACCACGAAGGACACGACGAAAACGAAGATCACGAAAACCAAATAGTGGTGTGTCACCCTTCGTACTTCTTGAACAGCAGCGCGGCGTTGGTGCCGCCGAAGCCGAACGAGTTGGAGAGGGCGTACTCGAATGCGAGCTCGCGGCGCTTGTGCGGCACGTAGTCGAGGTCGCACTCCGGGTCTGGCGCGTCCAGGTTGATGGTGGGCGGCACCACCTGATGGTGCACGGAGAGCGCAGCGATGCCGGCCTCGAGCCCGCCGGCTGCGCCGAGCAGGTGGCCGGTCATCGACTTGGTGGAGGAAATCGCGACCTTGTAGGCGTGGTCGCCGAAGCATTTCTTGATCGCAATTGTTTCGAGCCGATCGTTATAGGGAGTCGACGTCCCGTGG
>Ga0075428_100001699_pt1 | contig 23490 bp, 22 predicted proteins | sample RhiMetdeltSRZDD2_FD_75291 | JGI IMG/M metagenome (GOLD analysis project Ga0075428, IMG submission 75291) | Populus rhizosphere microbial communities from Tennessee, USA - Rhizosphere MetaG P. deltoides SRZDD2 | ecosystem: Host-associated > Plants > Roots > Rhizosphere > Soil | place: USA... | reverse complement strand
GTCCGCCCAGATTCTGTATCTGCTTCTCGGGATCGTGGGACTGCCCGTCTTCGCCGCTTCCCCGCTCCTCCCCCAGGGCGCCCTGCGTTTGCTCGGCCCGACCGGTGGCTACCTCATGTCCTATCCGTTTGCCGCCTTTGTTGCCGGATGGTTCGCCGAGCGAGGGCTCGATCGCCGCTATCTCACGTCATTGTTGGCAATGGCCTGTGGGCTCGCCGTGATCTTTTTTGGTGGAGTGATGTGGCTGGCGTTTTTCGCGCGCCCTGCGGTCGGCCTCGACGCGGCGCTGCGGACCGGCCTGTATCCGTTCGTGCCGGTCGATATCTTCAAGTTGCTCGTCGCCGCTGCTGTCACGCCCGGGTTGTGGAAGTTGCTCGGCTCGAATCGCTAATCACTAGAACTCGTTTCAAAACCGATTCGAGACGTGGCGACGAGCGTCGGAGGTCGGGGCGTACGATTCGATGAGTCCCTTGTTTGACGAGCGGGATGTCCTCTCTTCTCCCTTCTCCTTTCTCCTTTCCTGTCTCTAGTGAGAGGGATTCACTTGACATATCCGAGACTGCGAAGCCGATCGATCATCTCTTGATCGAGCGGCTGACCCGATCGCTCCATCCGCTGCATTGACGGCGCTCCGTACGTGGCAACCTGGCGGATTGGATAACGACGTACAAAATCGGGAGAAAAGAGCGCGACGAGTGGTGCACCGGGAAGCTCGCGGCTAATCGGGACGCCGAGTGTCTGCAGGATTGTCGGCGCGACATCGACCGCTCGTGCCTCCGCGTCGCCGCGCGCGCCGGCAACTTTCCCCGCCACGCCGAGCAATCCTGCGGCCGCCGCGACCACGCGCCCTGGTTGGGTCAGAACGATCACGACCTCGGAGTCTGCGGGATTCACGACGTCCAACAGAAGACGATCCAGAAACACGTTGTAATCGCGAAGTGCTCCAACACGGACCGAGACGTCGGAGGGTGCGAGCGCGGTTTCGCGAGCGCCGAGCAGCGCATTCTGTGCGATGTCGAGGCCCGGCAGATAGACGGCGCTCAGATCTGGTGCAGGAACCGACACTTCGCGCAGCAACTCGAGCTGCATGGCATCAAGCTGCGCGGAACGGATAAGGACCGCGCGGATTTCAGGCGGACCCCATTGCAGAGATGCTGCTGCTTCATGCGCGCGCGCCAGGGCCTTGGCGCGTATGTCGACCCAACCGCCTTTCAGCCGCTCGTAGATCGCCGCCGGCGCGATCTCGGCATCCAGCGTGCCGCCTCGATCGAGGCGCAGCACCGCGCGATCGCTGAGAATCACCGTGCCGTCGCCGCCGGACGCAGCCGGCCATGTGGCCCACCAGTTGACGACCACTGTCCGAAGGCCCGCATCGGCAGCGACCTCCCACATGGTTTTTGACTTGCGTTCGTGGCCGCTGGCGACTGATGGCCGAGTGAGTTGAAGGAGATCGGTGGCGCCGCGGATTGAGCGGCCCAGCCTGGACTCGCCTCCTCCTGCCATCGTCCCCTGCACGCCGGCGACACGCCGCGTTTCCAGTTCGGTGACGCCGTGAACCGCAGGCGGCTGACCCGTGGCAATCGTCGTCCACACCCGTGCCGGATCGCGCGACGAGTTTGTCTCGTCGAGAGCCAGTTGCGCTCGCGCTCCCTGGAGTGCGGGCGACAGTGCGGGCAGGCGTCCGGCTGTGGCGAGTTCGTCGACCACACGTGGGTCGATGCCATCGATCGCGATGACTTTCACTCGCAGTCCACTGGACACCACGGCGAGAGGTGTGCGGGCTGCCGCGACAGGTTCGCGCGGCGCAGTGATCACGAGCAGTGAAGCAGCGCCTGCAAACGCGACGATCGCCGCCACAATGGTTGGCCGCCACGACCGCGACGACGACGAAGGGCCGGATGGGAGGACGGGCGCAGCCGTGTGGCGCGAGATCGCGACGGCGAATGCGGCGGACGCGGTAACCTGGCCGAGCAACAGGCTGATCCCGACTGCCACCGCCAGCGCGAACGCGGTCCAGATTGGCGCGTCCCACCCAAACCCCGCGTTCGCACTGCGCCACCAGAGCGTGAGATACGCCAGACACGCAACGGCCATGATCGCGCCGGCTGCGCGTGACACTTGCCGCGCGCGTGCGGCGACTCGCGCCGTCGCGAGTGTGGCGGCGGCAAGGCTGATCCCGAAAGTGGCGAGCGAGATGGCGGCGCCGAAGAAAATCCCGAGGTAGATCGCGATGACGAAAGCATCGCGTGGCCCGGTGACAAGGCCCGGCACGCGTCCATTCAGTCCGATGGCCGCCGCCGGGCCGAGAAGGAGAGCGGCCAGAGCGCCAACGCGAACTGCGGCGAGAAGGGCAATGATCCACGGCCGTCGACGGTCCGTGGCCGGACCAAGCACGAATCGGTTGACGCCCGCGTCGAGATAGCCCATCGACCGCAGCCGTTGACGCAGCTCATCGACGTGGAGTTCTTCGGACGGCTCCTTCACAACGTTACCAGCTTCGGCCGGCGACGAATTGCGACAACTCACGCAGCCGATCGGCGCGTTTTCCAAATGGCTCGAGCGCCCGATCGGCGGTCTGGCAAAGTTCCAACGCGAGTTGCCGCGCGCCCTGAATTCCGCTGAAGGAAACAAACGTGGTCTTCTTGAGGTCCTCGCGCACAGCCTTGCCGGTTTCTCGTGGATCGCCCTCGACGTCGAGCAGATCGTCGATGATCTGAAAGGCGAGGCCGAGATTCTTGGCGTAAGCAGACAGCGATCGAATGCTGTCGGCGGATGCTCCCGAGACCACCGCACCTGCCGTGGCGGCCGCGCTGAACAGTGCGCCAGTCTTTCCGCGATGAATGCGTTCGAGCGTTTCGAAGCTGATTTGCTGATCGGTGGCGAGCAAATCCGTGGCCTGCCCGCCAATCAATCCATCGCCGCCGATCGCATCCGAAAGAATCGTGATCAGGCGAACGGAGATCACCGGCTCGTAGGTCCGCGCCACGGTTCCATACGCGAGATTGAGCAGACCGAACGCCGCAAGAATCGCGATCGCCTCACCGAACTCCAGGTGATTTGCTTTCTGCCCTCGACGAAGCGGCGCGTCGTCCATCGACGGCAGATCGTCCAGGATTAGCGACGACGCGTGGACGAGCTCCATCACGGCCGCGGCGGTGATGGCGGGGCCACTCGTGCCGCCGCACAGTTCCGCTGCGAGAAGCGTGAGCACCGGACGGACGCGTTTCGATGGCGCGCGCACGGTGTAGGCCATCGACCGAGACACCATCGTCCCGTCGGCTGGTATCAGCCGATCGAGCTCCGTGTTGACGAGCGTTTGATATGCAGCGAAAAAGGGAGGCGCCGCGATCATGAGCGCGGCTTCTCGAACACCAGCATGTACTGATACTTGAGGAATGTTTCGCGCGAACGCAGCACGAGCCCCGCCGCTTGCGCGTCGCGGATCACGTCCTCCGGATCGACGCGCTGTTCCATCGCCGGTCCGGGACCGCCGCCATCCTTCTTGAAATCGACGATGCCGATGCGGCCCATCGGCTTCAAGGACTTGACGAGATTGGTCAACAGAGCGACGGGTTCTTCCGCCTCGTGATATGCGTCCACGATCAGAACGGCGTCGACAGGTTTCGGGAGACGCGGATCGGTATCAATGCCTAAGACCGTCTCGACATTTTTCAGACCCAACCGATCGACGCGAACCTTGATCGCCTGAATCATCGGTTTCTGAACGTCTTCGGCATAGACACGGCCGTTTGGTCCGACACGATTGGCGAGACGGATCGTGAACCAGCCGCTTCCCGCGCCGAGGTCCGCGACGACGCTGGCTTCGCCAATTCCCATGATGTCCATGATCTTGCCGGGCTGCTGCCACTCATCGCGGTCGGGGGCTTCCAGCTCACTGAGATCCTCCGGCCTGAAGAGTCTCGTGTGTTGCGCGATGACGGTCGCCGCCGCCAGCGCAACTAACAACGGGGCGACGCCGAGACGTAGCAGTCGCCTCATCATCTTTTCGCGCGCGCTCTCGAGGAGCGCGCGGATCGTGACGCAGTCTGCTTGCGACCGGGGACGCCCGGCGACGTCATGGCGTCCGGCGACAGGATGTCGTCGAGCTGGCGGTCGGGCAGCAGCTTCCGCTCGCGAACAAGGTCTCGTATTGGCCGACCGGTCTTCACCGACAGCTTCGCGATCTCCGCCGTGGCGGCGTATCCGATGTACGGACTCAGCGCTGTTGCCACGGCGGTGCTGCGATCGAGCAACACCCGACACTGCTCCTCATCCGCGCGTGTCTCGGCGACGCAGCGATCGTGAAGCACCCGCATGGCGTTGGTCAAAATGCGTGTCGCATGAATGCCGTTCCAGGCGATCACCGGCATCATCACATTGAGCTCGAGCTGGCCGGCGTCCGAGGCCGCGAGAATTGCCGCGTCGCACCCGTAGACCTGAAAGCAGACCTGGTTCACCATCTCGGGAACCGAGGGATTCACTTTGCCAGGCATAATTGACGATCCGGGCTGCACCGGAGGGAGCTGGATTTCGGCGAGCCCGGCACGTGGACCGCTGCTCAATAACCGCAGGTCCGACGCGACTTTGTTGACCTCGACAGCGAGGCGGCGGAGAGCGGCAGAGAAAGCCAACACGTCTCCCATGCTCTGTGTCACGCGAAACTTGTTCGCCGCAGGGCGGACGGGTTGATCGGTGTAGGCCTTCAAACGCTCGACGGCGCGCTCGGTGTAGTCGTCGCCGGCGTTGAGGCCGGTGCCAAGCGCCGTGGCACCGAGATTCAGTTCGAGCAGCTGGTGGGAGACTGCCACGACGCTGTCTGCGGCATGCTCGATGTTTGCGGCATATCCGCTGAATTCCTGCCCGAGCGTGATCGGAACGGCATCCTGGAGGTGAGTACGGCCGGTCTTCAGCACATCCGCGAACGCCCGACTCTTGTTCGAGAGGCCCCTCGCCAGATGTGCCGCCGCTTCGATCAACGGCCCGACCATCGAGAGAAGCGCCAGCCGCGTCGCCGTGGGGAACACGTCGTTGGTCGACTGACTCATGTTGACGTGATCGTTGGGATGCACGCGATCGTACTCACCGCGCTTCTCGCCAAGCAGTTCGGCCGCGCGGTTCGCCAGCACTTCGTTCGTGTTCATGTTGTGCGACGTGCCGGCACCGGCTTGATACACGTCGACGACGAACTGATCGCGCAACTTTCCGTTCAGCACCTCGTCGGCCGCGCGTACGATCGCGTTGGCGAGATCACGCGGCAGCCGTCCCAGCGCCGCATTGGCTTCGGCGGCGGCCTTCTTGATGTGGACGGTCGCCACAATCAATTCGGGCGGAGCGGTAAGGCCGCTGATCGGAAAGTTCTCAGCCGCGCGACGGGTTTGCGCGCCGTAATACGCGTCGGCCGGAACCCGCACTTCGCCGAGCGGATCTCGTTCGATGCGAAACTTCATACCTCTCGCGGATTATACTGCCGTCATGCTTCCCCATTTTCTCGACAGCGTCGTTGAGCTGATCACGCGAACATCGACGGACCTGCCGCCCGACGTGCGCGCGGCGATGGGCATGGCCGTGGGCGCCGAACAGCCGGAAACGCGCGCCGGCCAGGCGCTGACCATCATCGCGCAGAACATTGACCAGGCCGCCTCGTGCGAAGGGCCGATTTGCCAGGATACGGGGATGCCGACGTTCGAAATCAAGGTTCCGGTTGGTGCGAACCAGATCTGGCTTCGCGGTCAAATCCGCGCCGCTGTTGCCGAAGCGACCCGTCGCGGGAAGCTGCGTCCGAATTCGGTTGACTCAATCACCGGCGAGAACTCCGGCGACAATCTCGGCCCAGGCACACCGATCATTCACTTCGAGCAGTGGGAAGCGCCGGAGATAGAAATCAAACTGATCCTGAAAGGCGGCGGTTGCGAAAACACCAACGCGCAATATGCGCTGCCGACCGAGCTCGATCATCTTGGCCGGGCAGACCGGACGTTGGAGGGCGTGCGCAAGTGCATTCTCCACGCGGTCTGGAAGGCGCAGGGCAAAGGCTGTAGTCCGGGCGCGGTCGGTGTCTGCGTCGGTGGCGATCGCACATCGGGCTACCTGCATGCCAAGGAACAATTGTTCCGTACCCTCGACGACACGAATCCGGATCCGCGACTCGCGGAAATTGAGTCGGCGGTGATGAACGAGGCGAACAAGTTGTCAGTGGGTCCGATGGGCTTCAGCGGCAATACCTCTCTGATCGGTTGCAAAATCGGCGCGCTCAATCGCCTCCCTGCCAGCTTTTTTGTGTCGGTCGCGTACGACTGCTGGGCGTTCCGTCGTCTCGGGATTACAGTCGATGCGACATCCGGCAGGATCACCGCGTGGCTGTATCGTGAGGGGACCAAGCCCTCGCAGCCAATGTTGTCGCCCCAGGCCGTAGCAGCGGGCTTCCCGAGCACCGGCCGTGAAGTGCGTCTCCGCGCGCCAATCACCGAAGAACAGATTCGTTCGCTGAAGGTTGGCGACGTTGTGCTGATCTCTGGCCCGATGTACACCGGTCGCGATCAGGTCCACGCGTATCTCATGAAAAACGATCCACCGGTCGACTTGCGCGGGTCTGTTCTGTATCACTGTGGTCCCGTCGTCGTGAAGGACGCACAGGGCACCTGGAACGTGACGGCCGCCGGGCCGACGACCAGCATTCGTGAAGAACCGTATCAGGCCGAGATCCTCAAGCGATACGGTGTGCGCGCGGTCGTGGGGAAGGGCGGGATGGGGGCGAAAACGCTTGCCGGTCTCAGGGAATCCGGAGGTGTTTACCTGAACGCGATCGGCGGCGCCGCGCAGTTTTACGCGCGCTGCATCGACCGTGTGACCGGGGTGTCACTCATGCAGTTCGGCACACCGGAAGCGATGTGGCACCTCGAGGTCCACGACTTTCCCGCGATCGTGACGATGGACTCGCACGGCAATAGCTTGCACAAAGAGGTGGAAGAGGAGTCGGGCGCGATCCTGGAAACGTTGCGACGATAACAAGAACCCGGATCCCGGACAAGGATCCCGGGAGAATCACTTCATAGCCTCAGCGAACAAATCGCCCAGCGTCCTTGCCGCCTCTTTTGCATCCTTGATGTGAATGCGTACCGTTCGGCGGCCGTGCGCTTCCAGTGTCTCGGTATCACCGAGCGCCTGCGCGCGTTTCAGCGCCGAGAAGCTATAGCCCGCTTCCGGAATCTCACTGTTCGTTTCATCGTCGGCCGTAATGACAAACGCGACGAGCGTGTTTGGTCCGCCCTTGTGGAACTGGCCGGTTGAGTGCAGATATCGCGGGCCGACACCAAACGTGCTTGCGACGCGTGCGCGCGACCGAATCGCGAGACGGATGCCCGAGATCGCCGATTGCGCGTCGCTGCCACCCGGCAGGTAAGAGAGGAACGCGACGTAATCGCTCCCGCCGAGCGATGCGATGGCAGCGCGGACGACGTCCGCAGGCGAACGACCGGGGAATTTTGTGCTGAACACGGCGACCGCGTCGTTTTCGGCGGCGGCTCGCGGCTCCGGCAGTCGGCCGTTGGCTGCGTAGGCTGCCAGAAGTGACTTCGTCTTTTCCTTGGCTTCGGCGACATTCGGTTCATCGAATGGATTAATGCCGAGCACGGCGCCGGCGATCGCGGTGGCGAATTCCCAGCGGAAGAATTCGGATCCGAGATCCTCAATTCTCGTCGTCAGACGGAGGATAGGGTGGCCTGCGACTTCGAGTGCGCGCAGCTTCTGCGGGTCCGGTTCGTCGACCTCGGTCGCGAGCGCGACAAACGCGCGATCGTTTCCATATTCGTCTGGAGTTCCGAGCGGTTCGTCGACCACCGGGAGCGTGCCGGTGGCGTGTTTGCCCGTGCTCTCGGCAATCAACTGCTCGATCCAGAGCCCGAGCGATGCAAGACGAGGCGACAGCGCAAGGGTGAGTTTGTTGCGGCCATCCTTGGTCGAGGCGCCGATGAATGCACCGAGTTCGAGTCCGGCATTGGTGTGATTCTCCTGACGGCATCCGTCAGCCATGACCTTTCCCGCGCCGGCCAGCTTGGTGACAGGCGCACCAATAAGAGCCGCGGGGACGAGTCCAAAGAGTGACAGCGCTGAGAAGCGGCCACCGATATCGGCCGGATTGACAAAGACCTCGCGATATCCGCGTGATTGCGCGAGCTTCAGTAGAGCCGTGCCCGGATCGGTGATTGCGATGAAATGGCGACCCGCGTCTCCGCCGAGTGCCGCGGCCATTTGCCCCCAGAAGAAGCGCTCCATCGAGGCGACTTCAACCGTTCCTCCGCTCTTGCTGGCGACGATGAAAAGGGTTTCGCGCGGAACGCATGCTCGGGCGGCGGTCGTGATGGCTTTCTCGTCGGTGGTGTCGAGAACCGTCAGCCGTGGATAGTCCTTGCCGATACCAAACACAGACGCGATCACTTCTGCGCACAAGCTGCTGCCGCCCATGCCGAGGAGATAGGCGCTACGGATTCCATCTCCCTTCACTGCGTTCGCAAGGGATATCACACGACTGAGTTCCGGGGCAGTCGTGTGGGCGACGTCGAGCCAGCCGAGACGGGTTTGCACCGACTTCGCGTCGGCGCTACCCGGCGTGGCACCCCACGCGCTGATGTCGCGGTCCCATATGCGCCGGACTGTCTGGTCGTGGATCAACGAGTCGGCGGTGTCGATGGCTGCGGGATAATGGATTTTCATGGTTGAGGTCGAAGGGAAGGCTCGAACACGTAATCCGTTCAGTATCAGTCGGCTGGGCAGTTGGAGACAAGGGGACCGATCGAGGCGTCTAAGTGCAAGAAGACGTGCGGCTTAGTGGTTACGACCGTGAGAAAATGCAGCGGTGGTCCGTTGAAGGGGCTACCTTCCCCCAGTATAATTAATGAGAGGTCTTGATCTTCCGCCCGAAAAGGCCGGAAGGCACAAGATGATCACTCCGGGAGAACCGATCACATGATTAATGTCACTCCGGCGGCGGCCTCGAAGATCACCGAGTTGCTGACCGACGAAAACAAGCTTGACGCTGGTCTCCGCGTCTTCGTCCAGGGCGGCGGGTGCTCTGGCTTTCAGTACGGGCTCATGATCGACGAGGGCGAGGGGGATGCCTCGACCGATGCCGTCATCGAATCCAATGGTGTGAAACTTCTGGTCGATCCGATCAGCGCGCGCTATCTCCGCGGCGCCGAAGTCGACTTCGTCGATAACGTGACCGGCGGCGGCTTCACGATCAAGAACCCGAACGCGAAATCCACCTGCGGCTGCGGTTCGTCGTTTAGCGTGTAGGAAAGTCAAGGATCAGGCGGTGAACGGTTCGCGCACGATGGAACCAGCCGCCTATCTCGACAGTCTTCGTCCCGCCGGGAGTAAGCGCTCCAGTAAACGCGATCTCATTGTCAATGTGTTCCTCCGGCAGGAGGGGCATTTGACCGCCGACGATCTCGTCGAATTGATTCGACATGAAGAGTCGTCGCGATCCGATCCGTCGATGCCGACGCCGGGAATGAGCCGCGCGACAGTGTACCGAACACTGCAGTGGATGGTTGAGGCCGGGATCGCGCGCAAAGTGGACTTCGGCGAAGGGCGATTCCGCTTCGAACATTCGTACCGGCATCCCCGTCACTTCCATCTCATCTGCAAGTCGTGCAATCGTTCGTTCGAGTTCCTGAGCTCCGATATCGAATCGCTGCTCGAGGAGGTCGCGGCGGCGCGCAATTTCACCGCTCGTCAAAGCGTGTTGCAGATTCACGGCACCTGCGAGTCTTGCCGCACCGGCCGCGCGTCGACGATTGAGGGCGGCACTGCCGAACTGGTGTTTGCGCGGGATGCGTTACGGATCGCGATCGCGACCGAGCGCAGCGGACTCGAGTTCTACACGCGCGCGGCGTCGCTGACCCGCGACAGCCGTGGACGCCGGGTCTTCGAAAAACTCGCGACCGAGGAACAGGAGCACCTCGCCACGCTCGAGAAGCGATATCGGGATCTGCTGCAGCAGGATCCGCAGCTCGAATCGAGGCCGACGTTCCTGTTCTTCAAGGGTGCGGCCAATGGTCTTTTTGCCGCCGCGACCGAGCGGCTCGCGAATGGTGTCGACGACCGCCAGGCGCTGATGATCGGGATCAAATGCGAACGCGGCTCGTATCGTTTCTTCAAGCGCTACGGTGAGAAATTCGAGGATTCCGAAGGCAAGAAGATCTTCCTCGAGTTCGCTGACGAGGAGCGCGCCCATCTCGAGCTCCTGATTCGCGAATACCGGTCGCTCGTCGAGCGACAACGCCGCCGGCGCGCTCGCCGCCTGACGAAACGGCGTCCGCGACGACAGCCGCTCGCGCTCTCTTGATCGATCTCCACCTGCATACGACGGCATCCGACGGGCTGCTGCGGCCTTCCCTCCTCGTCACTCGCGCGGCTGAGCGCGGGCTCCGTACGATTAGCGTCACCGATCACGACACGTGTGCCGGGTTCGCAGAGGCGCATCAAACAGCCGGCCTGCTCGGCGTGCGGCTGATCGCCGGTGTCGAGATTACGGCCGTCGAGGACGGCCGGGACGTGCACATGCTGGCGTACTTCGTCGATCCTGAGAGCGACGCGTTGAGGCAGTTCCTGTACTCACAACGTGCGCAGCGCATCGAACGGGTCCGACGGATAGCGGATCGTCTTGCCGCGCTGGGGTATGTCGTCGACATCGAGGCGTTGGCGGGCGCAGCCGGCCGGAGCATCGGCCGGCCGCAGATAGCCGATGCGCTCGTGGCCGCCGGGCACGCCTGCGATCGCGACGATGCGTTCGCGCGGCTGCTTGGTGTCGGCAGGCCGGCGTTCGTGGCGCGACGCGGGCCGGCGCCCGAAGCGGTCCTCGCTGTAACCCGCGAGGCCGGAGGACTTGTATCGATGGCTCATCCGGGATTGACCTTGATGGACCATCTCGTCCCGCGGCTTGCCGCAGCAGGGCTGCAGGCGCTCGAAGTCCGCCACAGCGATCACGATAGCGAGACCGAGAAGCATTACCGTCAACTTGCCGCCGAGCACGGACTCGCAGTCTCCGGGGGATCTGATTACCACGGGGACGTTGGCCATCGCGCCGCGTCACTCGGACGCGTCACGCTGCCGGTCGCGGATCTCGCGGCGCTCGAGGCGCGGCGCCCATGAGCGACGACCCCATCGTCGAGATGCGCAGCGTCGTCAAGAACTACAACGCGCTTCGGCCGCTGCGAGTCGTCGAACTTTCGATCGCGGCCGGCGGCCGCGTGGCTGTCGCCGGAATCGATGCACCAGGCGCCGAGGTGATGCTGAATCTCGTCACCGGCGCCTCGCTGCCGGACCAGGGCGAGGTTCGCGTGTTTGGACGAAGCACGTCAGCTGTCTCCGATGGAGACGAGTGGCTCACGTCGCTCGAGCAATTTGGCATCGTCAGCGAGCGGGCGGTGCTCCTCGAAGGTGCGACGCTGATGCAGAATCTGGCCTTGCCGTTCGCGCTCGAGATCGATCCGGTTCCGCCGGACACGATCGCGCGCGTCGAGGCGCTGGCCGATGAATGCGAGATCGCTCGTAACCACCTGGCGCAGCGCGCCGGAGACGTTCCGGCTCCGATTCGAACCCGTGTGCATCTTGCCCGGGCGATTGCGCTGAATCCCCGGCTCTTACTGATGGAGCATCCGACGGCAACCCTTGGGGAAAGCGCGCGAACGCCCTTCGGGGAAGTCGTTGCGCGCGTATGCGATCGACGAACGCTCACGATGCTTGCGGTGACGCAAGATCTTCAGTTCGCCGCCGCGGCCGCGCACGAGACGCTCACATTGCACGCCGCCACTGGGCGACTCGTCGCCGCCAAACGTTCATGGTGGCACAGGTAATCAATGTCCAATGTTCAATGCTCAATGTTCAATGTGTGAAGAATCAGAGCCATTGGACATTGCACATTGAACATTGATCATTGATCTTATTGCTTCGTGATGACCCCACACGCCACCCTGGGTCCACCGCTAACGCCAGACTTCGGTTCGCCGGTGATGCCCTGATCGGGATTTCCGTGAATGATGATCGCGCTGCCGTCGGTGTCAAACAGGGACAACGGTCCATCGGACAACGTGACGCGGGTGGTCGATACTTTCATCGTCCCGCTGCCATTCGCGCCGACCTCCAGATTCGGAATGTCGCCCATGTGGAACGGGTGATTCGCGTCGGGATCCATGTTGCCCGTTGGTCCTGGATCGAAATGGCCGCCCGCGGCGGTGAAGTCCGGTTCGCATTTGCCAACCGCGTGCAGATGGACGCCGTGCATGCCGGGCTTGAGGCCGGACACCGTGACCGTGATGTCCACGATTTTCCCCGTTCCCATGCTCCGCTCGGTGAACTCGGCGGTTCCGGAGACACCCTCGCCTTTAATCGCGGCGCGTGCGTGCAAGGGAGTCGTTGCCGCAGGTTTCGCTGGCGTTTGCGGTGCCTGCGCGTAGACAGCAGCGCCCGTCAAAATCAGCGATGCAGCAAGGACGGGGACGTTTGAGAATCTCATTTCATCAGCCTCCTGACCGGCGATTGTAGATCGCCTCACGAACACCATGCGCAAACTCGTACTGTTCGATATCGATGGCACACTGGTTCTCACCGGAGGCGCCGGCATTCGCGCGATGAACCGCGCGTGCGAAGAGCTTGTAGGTCATCCGCAAGCCCTGGAGGGAATTCCGGTTGCGGGCCGAACCGATCGGATCATTCTGACCGATGTGGCGACACGTGCCGGTCATTCATTGGATGACGGTTTGCTCGATCAGCTACGCGAACGTTACATCGCGCATCTCCGCACGGAGATAGAGCGGCCGGGCCGGCTGCAATCATTCGAATCCCTCGGACCCCGCAGTGGGATTAAAGCTGTGATGCCAGGGATCCGTGAGTTGCTCGAGATCCTCGACCGCCGTTCCGATGTGCTGCTCGGTCTTCTGACCGGTAATTTTCAGCAAGGCGCGCGCATCAAGCTCGAGCATTTCGATTTGTGGCGCTACTTTCAATGCGGCGCTTTTGGCGACGATTCGGCAGATCGCAACGATCTCGTGCCGTTCGCTGTCGAACGGGCACGACATCGCGGCCTCGATGACATCGAACCGTCACGCATTTTCGTGGTCGGAGATACGCCACACGATGTGGCATGTGCGCGCGCGGTTGGAGCGGTGCCGATCGCGGTGGCAACCGGGGGATTTACATCGGATCAGTTGCGTGAGAGCGGAGCCGATATCGTCTACGAGAATCTCGCAGACCCGACGCCGTTCCTGAAACTTCTCGAAGAGTAAAATACAAGGACGGAAGTGAACGGGGCCCGGTGGCCCTCCCGGTCTTCAAAACCGGTCGCCGCCTACGTTCACGTGGGCGGGCTGGGTTCGACTCCCAGGCGCTTCCGCCAGCCTTCGCTCGCCTTCGCCGAGCTACCGCTAGGCCAAGCTTCGCTGGGCCAAGAATTCACCGAGCTTGTCACACGCGAAGGTGGACCATGCCGACGACCATCGCGGCCGATTGATTGTAGTGAAGGAAGCGATCCCGATCGGGCGGGGCGTTACGCCCCGCCGCGCGGGTGATGCGAGGTGTGGGCGTCAGCTTTCGATCAGACGGACTTCGCCGGCGCGAGGTCCCTTGCCCGATTCTTCCGGGGTGAATTCCACGCGCTGGCCTTCGCGAAGCAGCTCGAACACCGCGCCGCGCACCGAGCTGCGATGAAAGAAGTGTTCGATTCCTCCTTCGTCGCGGATGAACCCGAACCCCTTGTCGATCAGAAGGCGAGCGATCGTCCCGGTCGGCATACCCGTGTCCTCCGATAAACGGACCCCCGAGATCATCTCGTGGGCTTTGTCCAAGCTCGATCGGGAGAACGAGGGCCGGCGGAGGCGGCCCGCAACTGCTCGGGGAGGCGCCGACGACCTGCCGAAATCCTGCCACGTGCGGCGCTGACCGCTGCACGCTGAGCTTGAAAGCGGGGCCAGTGTAGGGACTTCCAATCTGGAAGTCAAGAAAACGGCAAGGGTTAGGGTTACCCCCCGAACGGAAGTTCCGGGCCGTTTTGCGCCAGTTCCGGCGGCGCGGCTGCTGCCAAAATCGAGTTCACTTTCAAAAGTGGAATTAGAATCGCGCGATGATCGCCGGGGTGATCCTCGCCGCTGGCCGGTCGACGCGAATGGGGCGGCCGAAAGCCTTGCTGATTGCGCCCTGCGGGAGCACATTTGTCGCGCGTCTTGTCAAGACACTCACAACTGGCGGTGTGGACGCGCCGTTTGTGGTTGGACGACCGGACGACGAGTTTCTGAGATCGACGGTCGAATCGCTCGATTCACGCGCACGGTGGGTCGAAAACCCGGATGCTGACGCTGGCGGTCAATTGTCGTCGCTGCAGGCAGGCCTGCGGCGGGCCGATCGTCCGGGTATCCGTGGGTTGTTGGTGGTGCCGGTCGATGCGCCGATGATCGCTGTCGACACGGTTGTCACACTCATCGCCACATTCAATGCCACCGGCGCGCCAATTGTCCGCCCCAGGTATCGAGGGCGCAACGGTCATCCCGTTGTATTCTCGCGGGCGGTGTTCGATGAACTGCGGCACGCCGACCCGGCAGTTGGCGCAAAGGCGGTCCTTCGCGCGCACCAGGACGCGCTCGTCAATCTCGACGTTGACGATGCTGGTGTCGCCGGGGATGTCGATACGCCTGAAGATTACGAGAAGCTCGTGAGTGATTAGCTGCTCAAAGCCAGGGGCTTAGGGCTTAAGGCTTAGGGCTTAAGCCGTAAGCGAGAGAGGACTCTCAACATGAAACGTACGGCGCTCGTAATTGCCGGAGCTGTTGTCGCAGCACTTCCCGTTGACACGACGATCACAGCGCAATCCAAACCAACGATCGCGGCGTTCGCAAATGAATGGCCGACCTACGGCCACGACTCAGGTGGCCAGCGCTTCTCACCGCTCACACAACTCACACCCGCGAATGCCGATCGCCTCCAGGTTGCGTGGGTCTATCACATGCGGCCACCGTCCACAGAGCAGAACGTATCTGGCGCCGCGCCCACGCCCGGTCGTGGCGGAGGACGCGGAGGTTCGGGATTTGCCTCGAGCGAAACGACACCCATCGTCGTGGATGGTGTGATGTATCTGACGACGCCTTACGGGCGCGTGGTGGCGCTGGATTCATCGACGGGACGTGAAGTGTGGACCTTCAGAGTCCCTACCGGCAGCGCGTCGACGCGCGGCGTCGAGTACTGGCCGGGTGATGCGCAGACGCCGCCGCAGATTGTGTTCGGTACCGGCGGCGGCCGCTTGTTTTCCGTGAATGCAAAAACAGGCGAGCCCAATCCTGCATTTGGTGATCGTGGCAGCGTGGACTTGAACACGCCGGAGATCCTGCAAGGGCTGCAGGGAACAAATGGCCTCAGCTCTCCGCCGACGGTTTATCGCAACTTGATCATCACCGGCGGTCGAACACAGGAAAATCCGCCGCAAGGTCCAGCCGGCGACGTGCGCGCGTGGGACATTCACACAGGCAAACTAGTGTGGACCTTTCACTCAATTCCCCGTGCGGGCGAGAAGTACAACGACACGTGGGCAGGCGACAGCTGGAAGAATCGATCGGGCGTCAACGTCTGGGGATTCATCACTGTCGACGCTGAGCGCGGAATCGTCTACATGCCTTTCGGCGCGCCATCGGTCGATCAGTATGGCGGCGATCGCGCAGGCGACAATCTCTTTGGCACCAGCATAGTCGCGGCAGATGCAAACACCGGGAAGTATCTCTGGCACTTTCAAATCGTTCATCACGATATCTGGGATGCCGATCTCTCCGGCGCACCGGCGCTGATTGACGTCAGGCAGGGAACCAGAACAATCCCGGCAGTCGCCGTTATCAACAAGCCGGGACTGTTGTTTCTTCTCGATCGGGTCAGCGGCAAGCCGATTTACGGCGTCGAAGAGCGGCCAGTGCCGCAAAGCGAAGTGCCGCTCGAGCGCGCGTCGAAGACGCAGCCATTTCCGTTAAAGCCGCCGCCGCTTTCCCGGACGACGATGAAAGCGGAAGATGTGGCAACGGTGACACCGGAACTCGAGGCGGCGTGCAGGAAGCTGATGGAAGGCCTGCAGATGGGCGGGCCGTATCTCCCGCAGGGATACAAGCGGCTTCGCGTGCAGTTTCCCGGCAATCATGGCGGAGTGAATTGGGGCGGCACATCGTTCAATCCGCAGCTCGGATACCTGTTCGTGAACACGAACGAACTCGGACAAATCGCCGGGATGACCGATCGCGATCCGAAAGCGACAGGACAGGCGCAGGCAGCCGGTCAGGGGAATCGATTGCATCCCGGAGGTCCTTATGAAGGAATTCCCGGCGGCGGCCGCTTCGCCGCCCTGAACATGATGTGCCAGCAGCCGCCGTGGGGACAGCTGACAGCCGTCAACGTCAACACCGGCGAGTTCGCCTGGCGTGTGCCTCTTGGCGTCACCGACACCCTTCCGCCCGACAAACAGAAGACGGGGCGGCCCGGCAATGGAGGAACGATCGCCACGGCCGGCGGGCTGGTGTTTGTCGGTGCAACCGACGACGCGAGGGTTCGTGCGTTTGATGCGAAGACGGGGAAGGAAGTCTGGACGTACAAGCTTGGCGGCGCAGCCTATGCGACGCCGAGCACGTATCAAGGCAAAGACGGCCGCCAATACGTCGTCATCACCTCAACCGGCGGCAGCCTCTTGAGCAACGTACCTGTGTCCGACGATAGTGTTACGGCGTTCGCGTTACCGCCCGCGAAGTAAGGGTCTCAGATCTGGATCTTCGCGAACGAGCGCGCGCCCATCGCGAGAAAGACCACCGCGACGACGGACAGCACGGTGGCATTCGTCGCGTAGCTGAAATGCGACGTGCCGATGAATGCGCCGCGCAGACCGTCGATCCCGTAGGTCAGCGGATCGACTCGCGTCGCGATCGCGAGGCCTCTCGGGAGATTGTTCAATGGATAGAGCGCTCCTGAGAGGAAATAAATCGGCATCACCAGGAAGTTCATGATCAGTTGGAAGCCCTGCATGTTCTGCAGCCGCGATCCGATCGTTGTCCCCAGGGCGGCAAACACGATGCTGATGAACGCCATGAACACGACCGCCATCGGCAGCGAGGAGAGCTGCTGCGGACGAAAGCCGGCGATCAGGCAGATGACGATTACCAGCACGCCCTGAATCATCGACACCGTCGCGCCGCCTAACGTCCGGCCGATCATGATGTGCAGGCGGGGCACCGGGGCAACGAGGGTTTCTTTCAAGAACCCGAACTGCCGGTCCCAGAGCAGACCGATTCCGGAAAAGATCGACGAGAAGAGCACGGACATTCCGATCACGCCGGGGGCGACAAACTGCAGATAGCTTCCCTGTCCTGCCTTCTCGAACACTGGCCCGAGTCCGAATCCCAGTGCCAGGAGATACAACAGCGGTTGTCCGAGCGAGGCGATGATCTGCGCGCGCGAGCGCGAGTATCGCTTCAGCTCACGCAGCCACAGAATGTAGATGGCACTCATCTCATCGCCTCCACATCTTCACGACCTGACGCATCTGGTCGGCGGCATCGGCGCGCTCGTCGCGAATGGTCGAACCGGTGAGGGCGAGAAACGCATGTTCGAGTGAGTCCGTCTTCGTTTGCGCTTTGAGTTCCTGGGACGTTCCCTGCGCGACGATCCGGCCATGATCGATGATCGCGATTCGACGCGCCACTCGATCGGCTTCGTCCATATAGTGCGTGGTCAGAAACACCGTGACCCGTTCGGTGTCGTTCAGGTGTTTGACATGCGTCCAGAGCTGGTTTCGGCTTTGCGGATCGAGTCCGAGTGTCGGTTCGTCGAGAAAGAGGATCTTCGGTGTATGCAGAAAGCCGCGCGCGATCTCGAGTCGGCGTTTCATCCCGCCGGAAAACGTTTTCACCAGTCCATCGCGGCGGTCCCAGAGCTCGAAGAGCTTCAGGAGGCGCTCGATCCGTTCGATCCGGGTCCGTCGCGGCACGTGGTACAGCACGCCGTGCAATTCCAGGTTCTCGTACGCGGTCAGTTCGCTGTCCAGGCTCGGGTCCTGAAATACAATCCCAAAGCGCCGCCGCACGTCGTGCGGACGCTGACGGGGATCGATGCCGTCGATGGCAATCGCGCCGCTCGTCGGCTCGAGCAGCGTCGTGAGCATCTGGATGGTCGTGGTCTTGCCGGCGCCGTTCGGGCCGAGGAATGCGAAGATTTCTCCTTCGGCGACCTCGAACGAGATGTGATCGACCGCCTTCACCTCGCCGAACGTCTTGACGAGATCGTGTACCTGTATCACGCCTTTGCTCCAAGTAAAGGCGCAACACTAAATGGCGGCTCGTCGATTCGTCAAGTTGCGGACGGCGGCCGCGACAGCGATAATAGAACTGGCCACCCGCCACCGCACCGCAACGATTTCCCTGGCGACAATTAAATCGAGATCGCGACCTGACAGCTCGCGGTATATCCCGAGGTTGGATCTCCTGACGGCGTGACCAGTTCCGAGGAGAGGCTGTCGGCAAAGATGCCGTCCGAGAGATTCGATGTCGGGTTCGATCCACGGGAGGCGTATACACCACTCCGGTATACGGTGGTGTTGATGCTCTCGGGAAATGCAATCTGCGTGATCTTCCGAGAGACCCCGTTGGTCTTCACTTCCAGATGGATGTGTGTCGCTCGCCCCTGGTACCAACCAGGATAGATCGTCGTAAACGTCACCTCGCCACTGCCGTTGGTCGTCTGGATGCCGCGAAGATAATTCTGGTTCGTCTGCGTTCCATATTCTGAATAGTTGCCTGCTGAATCACAGTGCCAGACCTCGACGTCGGCGCTGGCGACCGCCGCGCACCCGGCGTTGACGTTCACGACCTTCACCGAGAGCGTCAGCACGGTGCCAGTTCTTCCATCTCGGATATCGCTCCGATACAGATCGATGAGCGACGGATACGGGCCGGCGGTCTCGCCCGGCGTCACCGCGCAGGCCGCGTTGGTCGATCCTGTCGTGGTCGTGTTTGAAGGTGTCGTGTCCGGACTCGTAGGTGAACTGCCGCAACCAAACGCCAGCGCCGCCCCAGCGGCGCCCATCGCTCCAAGTGCTTCCCGTCGTCCGACTTTCTTGATGCTCATGGTTTCTCTCGTGTGAGCACGATTGTGGTCAGTGCACACACTCTCCTGCTCCCTTCTGAGTACGAATTGGGGTCGTTGTGACCGGTTGCTCCAGTGTCGTGCAAGTGGCACGCCTGCAGGTGTGACGATTCAGTGGCGAGTTGTGAAAGTTTCTGGACGGCGACATACGCCACACACCGGCGCGGAAGGCGCCGACTTACTTGACAATGGAGTTAACTTTGTAATACAAAGTTTAATCGTCTGCGATCGGTCCGCTGCTCATGCGACCACTGCGCGTCAAATTCGTCCTGCCGGCGCTCACCGAGGCGACCAGCCCGTACTGGCGCCCAATCAAGTACTCATTGTTTCCGCCACTCGGGCTGGCGACCCTCGCCGCATACCTCAGCTGCGACGACGACGCGGTGATCGAGGATGAACACGTGGCGAAGGTCCGCACCGGCGATCGTCCGGACCTGGTGGTCATTCAGGTCTACATTACGAGCGCGCGGCGCGCCTATGCGCTGGCGGATGACTATCGGGCGCGAGGCGCCTTCGTGGCGCTGGGAGGATTGCACGTCACGTCGCTGCCCGACGAAGCGGCGCTGCACGCGGACGCGATCTTCCTCGGCCCCGGTGAACAAACGTTTCCAAAGTTTCTTGACGACTTCCGCGCCGGCCGTCCGAGCCGTCGTTACGTGTCGACCTCCGATCGAACGCTCGAGCGGCTGCCGCCGATCCGCCGAGATCTGATCAATCGTCACCTCTATCTCGTCCCCAATTCGATCGTCGTCAGCCGCGGATGCCCCCAGCATTGCGATTTCTGTTACAAGGACGCGTTCTTCGAAGGCGGACGATCGTTCTACACCCAGCGGGTGGACGACGCCCTCGCAGAGATTTCGAGGTTGCCGGGACGGCACCTGTACTTTCTCGACGACCATCTGCTCGGCCATCGCCGATTTGCCGCGGCACTGTTCGAGGGCATGCGTGGGATGGGCCGGCTCTTTCAGGGGGCGGCAACGGTTGACTCGATTCTTCACGGCAATTTGATCGAGCAAGCTGCCGCCGCCGGCTTGCGAAGCATCTTTGTCGGATTCGAGACGTTGACACCGGCAAATCTTGCCCGCGCCAACAAGCGTCAGAATCTCGGACGCGACTACGCCGCGGTCACACGCCGCCTTCACGATCTCGGGATCATGATCAACGGCAGCTTCGTCTTCGGAATGGACGACGACGGTCAGGATGTGTTCCGGCGAACGGTTGACTGGGCGATCGAACAGGGGATTACGACCGCGACCTTTCACATTCAGACGCCGTATCCGGGGACGAAACTCTTTGCTCGAATGCAGGCTGAGCAGCGCATCATCACCCACGATTGGGATCTTTACGACACGCGACATGTGGTCTATCGACCGGCACGACTGACCCCCGAAGCGTTGAAGGACGGCTACGATTGGGCGTACCGCGAGTTTTACCGGTGGCCGTCAATCGCGCGCGGTTCCCTGTCGCACGGAACGCTCAAGCATCAGGCGAAGCATTTCTTTTATGCCGCGGGGTGGAAGAAGTTCGAGCGATTGTGGGACTGCGCCATTCGCGCGAAACAGCTGGCGGCGATGACGCCGGTGCTCGAGGCTGTGTTGTCGAGGGTTACGGGTTCCAACGAGATCTGTGAGCCGCGGTGTGCTGGGTGTGCTCGCTAGCTGAGCCGCTTGTAGCGCAGGAGCGGCGCCATCCGATCCGATGTCACAATGGAGGGAGAGCCGCGCTGACGTGATCGACCACAGAGGAGACTGCATGTCATTGACAACCCGGTCCGCGTTCTTCCGTGTTTTTCCGTGGCGACGAACGCTCGTACTCACCTTAGTGTTCGGAATTGTCGCGCCGGCCGCGGCGCGAGCCGACGGCATGATCATCCCGTTCATCGGCGTGAATTTCGGCGGCAACTCGGGGCAGCCACTGGCGAATGCGATCGATGCGAAGCGCCTCGACTGGGGCGTGAGCTTCGCGTACATGGGTGCCGGCGTCCTCGGTCTCGAAGCGGACATCGCGCACAGTCCGGATTTTTACGGCAAGACCGACATCGGCGGGAGCAGCGTCTTGACGGCGACCGGCAATTTGCTGATTGGCGTACCGATCGGCGGTCAAAGTGGAGTCGGCTTTCGTCCATACGGTCTCGCGGGTCTCGGCGTGATTCGCTCGAAGGTCGATGCCTTCAGCGACGTGCTCAGTCTCGACAACAGCAAAGCGGCGTGGGATTTTGGCGGCGGCGCAATGTTCTTCTTTGGCAACAACGTCGGCCTGCGCGGCGAAATTCGATATTTCCGGACGTTCGGTGATGTCGACTTTGACGTCATTCACACGGGCAGACTCGATTTCACACGCGCGTCGGCCGGTCTAATTTTGAGATTCTGAGAACGCCGGTTACGGCACCTGTCGAGTTAGCGTGAGCGATTGAATGCGGGGCGCCGGCGTGGGAGCGAGCAACAGTTGCCCGCGAATGCGCCCGCGCTCGCAGCGCCACGTGAACTCGCCGGACAGCGCACCGGTTGGCGAGATCGGTGAACCGGTCTCGCAGGTGCCGACATCAGCCTTCAAGTCCGCCAGGTAACGCGCCCAGTGGGCGGCGTCGCGGTCCATCAGAAAGTTCATCGCCAACACGTCGCCCGCGCCCATCACCGAACCCGCGACGAACATCTTGGTCGCAGCGGCGTATGCGCCCGCGAGCGCGCCCGACGGCTGCGGCGGCCGCGGCTTCAAGCGCCCCGCGCGCAGGAGCGTCACGGCTGCATCCCACACGGGTGCGCGAGGTCCGGCATACGTGCGATTGGCAAACGCGAAAATTCCGACGCCGTAATCGGGAAGGAGGAGGACGTGCGAGCCGTAACCGGGATATCCTCCGCCGTGACTCAGTGTGAGTCCCAGGTCGCAATCGCTGGCGGCGTAAAAACCCATCGCGTAGGTGGCGGCTTCACGGCACGCCTCCGGTCCACTCGATCCGGGCCGGAGACGGACGGCGGGGAAGTTCGCCCCCTGGGCCAGCTCACGGACGCTCGATCGCCGAACCGGTCCTGAGTCGGTTCCATCACGCGCTGGCCACGCGGAAAGTAGATACGCGATCCACTTCGCGTAATCGGCAGCGCTCGTCTGGATCCCGCCCATCGCGCCGAACGCGCCATGTGCCATCGTCGGTTCGAGCTTCCACGCGTTGTCCTCCCAACGATAACCAAGCGCTCGCCGCTCAGCCGGCGCAGTAGTCACGTCATAACCTGTGGAACTCATGCCGAGCGGATCGAAGAGCAGCCGCTGGACAAAATCCTTGTACGGTTGCCGCGAAACGTTCGCGATGATTCGGCCGAGCAGTGCATAGCCCAGGTTCGAGTACTCCATCGCCGTCGCTGGCGGTCGGGTGAAGTGCACGCCTTGGCGCAGCAGGCGAGTGAAATCGTCCTCGGGCATGGGTGTCTGACGATCGCCCCACGGATCGTCGGTCACGAAACCCGCGGTGTGCGTCAGCAGCTCTCGCACCCGAATTTTTGGCGAATCGTCGGTCGGGTAGTTCCACGCGCTCAGTTCCGGCACGTAGCGATCGACGGGTTCGTCGAGCGCGACTTTGCCTTCGTCTCGGAGCTTCAGAATCGAAAGCGCGGTGAAAGCCTTCGTCATCGAAGCGATCCGGAAGAGCGTGTCGGGTGTAACCGAACGTTTGGCGTCGATGTCCTGCACTCCGGAGGCCTTCACATGAATGACCCGGCCGTCCTGAACGATCGCCCACACCATCCCTGGGATGTGCGAATCGAGGCGATAGTTCTCCATCGACCGGTCGACCTCGACCATTACCGCATCCTGAGCGAGTGCGGGGGACACATGGCCACCGACCAGGGCCGCCGCGTGAATCAGCGCCGCCGCCGCAATCGCGTGACCGCGGACGGCGGTTGGGGTGTCTCGCATTTGGCTCAATATAAAATAAAATATGCCCGGCAGGATGACCCCAAACGAGCCACTGGTCCTCGCGATCGTCGACGACGATGCCGATGTTCGCATGGCGCTCTCGCGGCTGCTGCGGGCGATGGGCCACGACGTGAGATGGTTCGCGTCGGCCGAGGAGTTCGAAGCCGAGGACCCGGTTGTGGATTGCGTCATCGCCGACGTACGTTTGCCGGGCGTGAGCGGTCTCGAACTGCGCGAACGCTTGCGTACTCGGAAAGGGTGCCCACCCGTTGTGCTCATCACCGGTGACGGCGGTCGGCTGGCGCGAGAGTTTGGACATACCCGCGAGACTCCCGGTCTTGACCAAGCCGTTCGATGCCGCCGTGCTGGCGGAGGCACTTACCTCGGTGATGTCGGCAACAGCACTTCACCGTGAACGCCATGCCCACTGAC
>Ga0075428_100001698_pt1 | contig 23498 bp, 21 predicted proteins | sample RhiMetdeltSRZDD2_FD_75291 | JGI IMG/M metagenome (GOLD analysis project Ga0075428, IMG submission 75291) | Populus rhizosphere microbial communities from Tennessee, USA - Rhizosphere MetaG P. deltoides SRZDD2 | ecosystem: Host-associated > Plants > Roots > Rhizosphere > Soil | place: USA... | reverse complement strand
CGCCGCGACAATCTGCTGCGCCTCGAACATGTTGTACGAAACAGGCTTCTCGACGAGCACGTCCTTCCCCGCCTGAACAGCCCAGATCGTCTGTAGCGTGTGGTGGAAGTTGGGTGTCGCGATCGACACCGCATCGATGCTGCGATCGTCGAGGACGCGCCGAATGTCCTTGAATGTTTGCGGCCGCTTCTTCCCCGCCGCTTCCACCATCTTGCAGCCGCTCTCGATAACGGCATCGTCGACATCGCAGAGCCCGGCGATCTCGACGTTCGGCATCTTGAGATACGCGGAGATATGCGCTTTGCCGCGGCCGTTGAATCCAATAACAGCCACCCTGACGGTGTTGTTCTCACTTGGCAGCGCACTCGCCTTGAGTGCCACCGGCAACGCCATCGACGACATGAGGAAATGCCTGCGATTGACCGTGTTCATGTTTCTCTCCTTCGCTGACGCTGCAGTATCCCAAACAGACCCTAGGGGAGTACCCCCTGGTTGTCAAGCTCGTGGATGAGGAGCCAATTGTTTACTATGCTCGGCGCGTGATTTCTGGAGACCGGCTCAGATGGCGGATCGGGGCCCTGCTGTTTCTTTCCACCGTCATCAACTACATCGACCGGCAGACGCTCAGTGTCCTCGGGCCGACGCTGAAGGATGAGTATCACTGGAGCAACGCGGACTTTGCTCTCATCGTGATCTCGTTCCGAGTCGCCTACACGATCGGACAGGCCGGTGCAGGACGATTCCTCGATGCAGTGGGCACGCGCACGGGTTTGACCGTTTCGGTCGCCTTCTACTCGATCGCCGCAATGCTGACCTCACTCGCGAGCGGCATCCGATCGTTTTGTTTCTTTCGGTTTCTTCTCGGCGCTGGTGAGGGAGGCAACTGGCCCGGAGCGACCAAGGCGGTCGCCGAGTGGTTTCCGAGACGCGAAAGCGGATGGGCGGTTGCGCTCTTCGACAGTGGCTCGTCGATCGGAGCTGCGATTGCACCGCTGCTGGTGGTTGCACTTCTCCACACGTTCGGCACCTGGCGGCCGGCATTCTTGATCACGGGCTCGCTTGGTTTCCTCTGGCTTCTGTTGTTTCGATACCTCTATCACCCACCCGAGACGCATCCGCGCATCTCGGCCGCCGAGCGCGAGTACATCCTCTCCGATCGCGAGGATCCGGACACACCGACCGATGTTCGTTCGGCGAGCTATGGCGAACTACTGAAGCTGCCGCAGACCTGGGGCATCCTCCTAGGGAAAATGCTGACCGATCCGGTGTGGTTCTTCATCACCGACTGGTTCTTCATCTATCTTGCCTCGCGAGGGTTTTCCCTCGAACACGGATGGCTCGCCTTCTGGGTTCCATTCATTGCGGCAGATGCCGGGAACTTTCTCGGCGGCGGAATGTCGAGCTACCTCATATCTCGTGGCGTCTCAGTCGGCAGGGCACGGAAGATCGTCATCGTGGTGAGCGGTCTCGGGATGAGCACGCTCATGGCAAGCCTGCTTTTTTCAAGTCTCACCGGGTTGACGATCTGCTTTGGCATCGCGACATGCTCGTATGCGGCGTTGTCGACGATGGTGTTGAACCTGCCGGCGGATATTTATCGGCGCGATTCGGTAGCGACCGTTAGCGGTATGAGCGGCGCGGCTGCAGGCATCGGCACGATCGCGGCAACCTATCTCACTGGCTGGGTCGCCGATCGCTATTCGTTCGCGCCGATTCTGATTGGGGCAAGCCTGGTGCCGCTCCTCGCGGTTCTGGTGCTGCTGACCTTCGTGCGGAATAGTCGCTCCTCGACCTTTGTACGAGCTATTTGACTCTGACCTGTGGCCGAAGACTCCGGTAATCGCTGCGCCGTGCCGCGTCGTAATAAGCAGAAATCGCCGCGAACCGCGCCCTTTGCTCTTCGTGTGCCCAACGGAGGCTCCAACTCCATGACTCGACATACCCGGTTGATCGCAACGATCGCCCTGGCGATTGGCAGCAGCGCACCTTTCATACTTGCGCAGGGCACGCCCCCACAGACGCCGCAAACCCAGGCGCCTGCCGGACAGGCTCCTCCGCCAGCGGTTGGCCGCGGAGACGCGGGGCAGCGCGGCGCCGGACAGGGCGGCCGCCAGGGGGGCGGCGGACGACGGGGTGGGTTTACGCAGTTCACGCGCGAGCTTGCACCGCAGGATGTGCTGGTGCGCGGCAAGTCCCTCTATGAAGCCAACTGCGCAAGCTGCCATGCGACCGACCTCCGCGGTGGACCGAAGGGGACGAATCTGCTGAGATCGGGAGTCGCGCTTCAGGATAAGCACGGCGAAATGGTCGGCGCGGCCATCGCGAAACACACTCCCGCGTTGACACTGGTCGAGGCCGATTCGGTCGCGATTGCGGAATACATCCACAGCATTCACGCCACCATGAGCGGCCAGGGCAGCCCGCCGGGACGCAATCCCACCAACGTCGAGCTCAATGTGCTGGTTGGCGACCGAAAGGCGGGTGAAGCGGCGTTCGGTTCGCTGTGCGCGTCGTGTCACTCGGTCAGCGGCGATCTCAAAGGCATTGCCTCGAAGTTCGAGGACGCACGCGGACTTCAGAATGGATGGGTCGCTGGATCCACGCAGGCGTTTGCCGGCGGCCGCGGCGGCGGTGGCGGGGCGGGCAATCCTGTAACCGTCACGCTCGCGGATGGAACCAAGCTCGAAGGCACACTGATTCGCCGGGATGACTTTCTCGTGGTCTTCACGATGAAGGATGGCACGCGCAAGTCATTGGCGCGTAACAACGGCATCCCGAAGGTCGACGTGAAGGATCCGAAAGAGGCACACAAGAAAATGGTCCTGGAGCTCGATGATCCGGAAAACAAGAAGATGCACGACATCACCGCGTACCTGTGGACGATTAAGTAAAGGCGCGACAATATGAAAAAACTCGTAATCGTCACAGCGCTACTCGTTGGACCCGCGCTTCTGTACGGACAGTCCCAGTCTGGTGCTCAGTCTGGCGGGCTCGATCCCGCCGAGATCATGAAGCCGTTGGCCGATCAGTGGACCAGTTATTCAGGAGACTTGAGCGGCAAGCGCTTCAGCGCACTGAAGCTGGTCAACACCAACACGGTCAAGAATCTCAGCCTCAAGTGGATGACGAGTCTCACAACAGGGTGTGGTCCAACCGGAACACCGCCGGCCGGCGCTGGCGGTGGCTTTGGCGGCGGCCGCGGTGGCGGACGCGGCGGTGGCGGTGGACCCGCCGCACCGATCATCGTCGGTGGACTTGGCAACGGTGATGCGAACAATTGCAACCCCGCTCGTCTCGGCGGTGGGATTCTGTTCGTCGACGGCATCATCTACGCCTCGACGCCCGACAACGTCTACGCCATCGATGCGCGAGATGGCGCCCTGCTCTGGCACTACTACTGGAAGACGCGCGGCGGCACGAGTCTGCAGACGCGCGGCCTGGGCATGTGGCACAACTACATCTACTTCGAGCTGCACGACGACTGGGTTGTCTGTCTCGAGGCGAAAACCGGCAAGGAAGTCTGGAGACACGAAATTGCCCCGTTCGACCAGCAGTACTTCTCGTCGAATGCGCCGATGGTCGTCGGCGATCACATCCTGGTGGGAACCGGCAACGATCTTGACGCGCCGGCATTTTTGAAGTCTCTCGATCCGCGCACCGGGCAACTGCAATGGATCCTGTATTCGACGCCGCAGAACCCCGGCGATCCAGGCCTCGAGACGTGGCCGAGCCTCGACGCCGCCCGCCACGGCAATGGGGCGACGTGGATTCCCGGCTCGTACGATCCTGAAACGCACCTTTATTTATACGGAACCGGAAATCCCACACCTGCTTACACGCAGGGACGCGGCGACGGCGACAATCTTTTCACGTCGTCACTCATCGCCGTCAATGTCGACACCGGCAAGATGGCGTGGTACTACCAGACCTCGCCGCACGACACGCACGACTGGGATTCGACGCAGACGCCGGTGCTCGTCGATGCGCCGTTCAACGGCCGGATGCGGAAGCTCGTGATCACCGCGACGCGCAATGGCTACTTCTTCGTGCTCGATCGCACAACCGGTGAACATCTCGTCACCTCGAAGTTCGGGCTGGTGAACAACTGGGCGAGCGGCCTCGACGAAAAGGGGCAGCCGAAACGTAATCCGCACAAAGACGCGACCATCGCCGGCTCGCTCGTCAATAGCGATGTCACCAACTATCCGCCGCCGACGTTCTCTCCGCTGACGGGACTCTTCTACGTCCACGAACAGAACTCGATGCGCATCAGTTACCTGATGGAACCCGATCCACGGGGATCGATGGGGCTCGGCGGCACGAGCGGCGGAGGCAATTTGTCGTGGGGCACCAACATCGTCGCCATCGACTACAAGACCGGAAAGATCTCGTGGCGAAAGGAGATCAACGGCGGCAGCTCCGGTCTGCTCTCAACCGCGGGCGGCCTTCTCTTCTTGAGCAACGGGCAGAACGTCGAGGCGTGGGATGCGGCGACCGGAAAGGGGCTTTGGTATTCGCAGATCGGTGGCTTGTCGAGTCCTCCGGAAACCTTCATGCTCGACGGCAAGCAGCACATGTTGTTCACCGGCGCGAACGGGCTGTACTTGTTCGTGTTGAATTAAGGAGAAAAGGAAAGGAAATCAGACAGAAATGTCGCCTTTCCCTTTCCCTTTTCCTTTTCTTACCTCTCCCAGTCACCAGTTCTAATCCGGTAAGAGCCGGTGATCGGTGTGATCACAATTACTCCGTCGCCGGCGCGGCCTGTCCGCGCCGCCTTGAGGATCGCCCGCACGGCGTCGTCGGTCACCTCGTCGGCAACGATCACCTCAATTTGCAGCTGCCGTCGCGTGCGAGAGATGTACTCGACACCGCGATAGACGGTTTTCACGCCTGGAGTGCGTCCCCGTCCCGCCACTTCGGAAATCGTCATGCCGGAGACGGGAAGTTGATTGAGCGCGTCTTGAACCTCCTCGAGTTTCTGAGGCCTGATGATCGTTTTGATCAACTGCATACACGGCGCGGCTCACGTTCGCGCAGGCACCGTGGTCCTGACCGGTGACGCCGCCGGAGCTGCCGCACCAGGCTCGTGACGGGGTGTCGAATCGAAGCCATGGATCACATACTCGGGATACGCGACCATTCCGTGTTCGTGCAGGTCAAGGCCTTCGAGCTCGCCGCGCTCGGATACGCGTAAGGTGCCGGTGGCCTTCACGCTATACATCAGCGCCGCGGCGACGATGACGGTGGCTACCACGACGGCGCCGCTGCCGATCGCCTGTGACATCAGCTGCGCGGTGCCGCCGCCATACAGAAGACCCTTTACCGACACCGTCGCGTCGACGCCGGTTGGCGTCGGGAGACCATATTGGCCGGTCGCGAAGAGACCGAGTGAAAGGGTGCCCCAGATGCCGCACGCAAGATGCACGGGCACCGCGCCGATCGGATCATCGATGCGCAGGTACTCCAGCGCGTCGGTGGCCCAGACGACAACGACTCCAGCCCCCGCACCGATCAAGAAAGCGCCCGTCGGACTGACCCAGTAGCAAGGGCACGTGATGGCGACCAGGCCAGCCAGGAAACCGTTGGTCGTCATGCCAAGATCCCATTTCTTCGCGCGGGCGAATGCATAGAACAACGTCGCCAGACCGGCGGAGCATGCCGCCATCGTCGTATTGAACGACACGCGTGAGATGCCCTGAAGGTCCATCGCGGAAAGCGTGCTGCCGGGATTGAATCCGTACCAACCGAACCACAGAATCAGTCCCCCCACCGCACCCATGATGATGTTGTGCGGCAGCGGAGGGCCGCCGCCGTCACGACGGAACACCCGACCGAGCCGCGGACCGAGGGCGATTGCACCCATTAACGAAATCGCACCGCCGATGCTGTGCACGACGGTTGATCCGGCGAAGTCGCGGAACGGCGTCGTCATCGTCGCGAGCCAGCCGTCAGGCCCCCACGCCCAGTGTCCAATGATCGGATAGATGAAGCCGGTGACTCCAATGCTATAGAGGATGTCACCGACGAATCCGCAACGGCCGACCATCGCGCCCGACGTAATCGTCGAGCAAGTGTCGGCGAATGCGAACTGGAATACCCAGAACGCAAGCAACGGCACCCCGGTGGTTCCGTATGTGTCGGCCAGCCCTTTAAGGAAAAACCCGGTTGTGCCGATGAACCCGTTGCCCGGTTCGAACATGAACGCGAAGCCCCACGCCCAGAACGTGACACCGCAGATGCACGTGTCGACGATGCCTTCGACGAGGATGTTGATCGACTCGCGTGAGCGCGCGAAGCCAGCCTCGAGCATCACGAACCCGACCTGCATACAGAACACGAGAAAGGCCGCGAGCAGCACCCACACCGTATTCAACGCGTTGATTTCAGGTGACGGCGCACCGGCCTGTGCGTGCACAACCGGCGGCATGAACACATACAGGGCGCCACACAGGACTGCCAGGCCGATTGCCTTTCCACCGATGAGGGCAAGAGCTCGTACTCTCCATTCCGGATCGCGCCACGCCGATCGCAAACGGTCACGCACACTGAGTCTCGAAGGCATAGAAGTCTCCTCACGTCGCGCCTCTCCCGAAGCAGCGATCAAACCGACCAACTGGAGCCATGCCGCGGTGCATGGCAAAGGCGTAAGGAGACGAGGACTAGACTCGAAGAACCATCGAGCGAAGGAGGAGGAGATCGGCAGTGCTGCCTGTCTGGACGACACTGACGAGCGGAGCGACGTTTCCGGCTGACGAAGCGGTTACTGGAACTGCCGCAAGCGATACCGCCTTATCGCAGAGCTTCTCGAAGAGTGACCCGTCCTGGGTGAGAACACCACCAATCGGTGACGCATTTGGATCGTAAGAGGCGAACGGCGCGGTGAATGGGCAGAGCACAAGCGCGATGATCAACCCCGCACACCAGCGCGCGAGTGCTGTTCGTCGCATACTGCGAAGTTGACCGCGAAGACACATCACACTTCCGTCGCTCGCATCAAGACCCCTGCCAACGCGTAAAACAGCGAAGTCGAGTTTTTCCGAAGGAAGTGGCGAAAGAGCGATCCGGCGAACTAACAAAGCCTGTGGGTTTCTTCGCAGCAATCGACATTAATGTTGGTCCGGCTTTGGCGGTGCGAGGCGTCAAGGCGCGCGGCCATCCGACGACTTCGCGAGAAACTCTGCGATCGCGCTTCGGAAATTGTCCGGCTGTTCGATCCATGGAAAGTGGCCCGACTTGTTGATGTAGGTCAGTGTCGAGCCCGCAATCAACGCGTGGATCTCTTCGGCCGTCTTATCGCCGATCGGGTCCTGATGCCCCTGGATTATCAGCACGGGCCGATCGAGCTTTCTCAACCCTGGCCGCAGATCATAATGCTTCCCCAGGTCCCCAAACAGCAGTTCGTTGACGTCGTTATGCAGGGCACCATCTTTGATTTCAGTGGCGAACGCCAGGCCCTTTTGTCGATCAAAAAAATATCCGGGAACGATCGCTTTGATGTTCTCGAGTGCGACTTTGTCAGGAGCGACGCCGTGCTTGGCGGCGGCACGCCAGTAGCTCCGCGCCTCCAAATCTTGCGGCCGGAGTCGCGCGTCGATGTTGTCGCCGAACCACTGCGTGAACTCGAGCGTCGGACCGCCAGAACCGATCAGGATCAGTCGATCGACTCGATCGGGGTGGGCCGCGGCGTAGGCCATCGCGAGCATGCCGCCCCAGGAGTGGCCGACCAGGAGAAGCCGGTCCTGTTTCAGATACACGCGGAGCCCCTCGAGATCCTCGACCGCTGTCTGGAGTGTCATACTCTCGGGCGCGAGTTTGGCGGGCCGCGACCGGCCGGTGCCGCGCTGCTCGAAGTAGATGCGCCGGTATCCCGCCGGAAGGAAATCGCCGACGGGGATCATGTAGTCGACAGTAAAGCCCGGTCCGCCGCTCAGGATCGCCGCCGGTGGTCCACTACCGGCGCTGCGATAATGCAGCTCGACGCCGGCGCTGACGAACGACCCGTCCTGCGCGAGCGCCGCGCACGGCACGAGCAGAAGTGGTATCAGGAGCAGCGATCTGAAACAGGTCCGCATGCCTGCAGATTAGGCCAGATTCGAGCGTCTCAATCAACAATCTCAATCAACAATCGGCAGTCTCAATCCACAGTCGGAAATCTCAATCCACAGCCGGAAATCAGAAAATCCGCACTCTTCAGTCGGCAATCTGCAGTCGGCGTGGCTACCTTCAGACCTCGCGCAGCCGCTCCTTCACCTCGGCCCACTCCAGGCCGAAGCGCGCGAGATACTTGCGCAAGCGATCGGCATCGTTCGCTATCTTCTTTCGCTCGCGCGATCGATCGAACAACTCGCGGCCGGCGGCCGACAGCGTTCGTGCGGCACGGCAGACACTGAGCACATCCTCCAGCTGTACACGATCGAAGCGATCGATGTGAACGAGCGCCGCGGGATCGACGATTTGATCGACGAGACCGGCCGTACGCTCACGAGGCGAACTCAACCAGGCGGACGTTAGGTACGCCACTTCCGCGCGAACCTGATCGACCGTGATGCGTCCGGCCGTCGCCAGCGTCGCCAGTCGAGTGATGACCGCGTTCAAATCTCGGAAATTGCCGGGCCATCGGGCCCGATCGCTGACCGCGAACGCCACGAATTGATCGCGCGCTTCCTTGCTAAAGGTCACAACCGTGCCGGTGCGGCGTCGAAACTGGTCGAGTTCGTATTCGATGTTCGGTTCGATATCTTCGCGCCGCTCGACGAGCGCCGGAAGCCGGAACGTCCAGAGATTGATTCGCGCGAGCAGGTCTTCCCGGAACCGCCCTTCGGCAACCGCCTGCGTGAGGTCACGATTGGTGCCGGCAATCAGCTGAAACTCACTCGAGACTTCGCGATCGCTGCCGAGCGGCAGGAAGCGCTTCTCTTCGAGCGCCCGCAACAGCATCGCCTGTTCATCGACACCAAGTTCGCCGATTTCGTCGAGAAACAGCAGGCCCTGATTGGCGCTGAGCAGCAAGCCTGGACGATCGCGAACGGCGCCGGTGAATGCGCCCTTGACGTGACCGAACAGCGCCGACATCGCCGCATCGCCGCGCACGGTTGCACAGTTCACTTCGACGAACGGCCCTTTGACCAGTCGCCGCGTTTTTTTGAGCTCGTAGATACGCCGCGCCAGCAGCGATTTGCCAGCACCGGTTGGGCCAAGGAGCAGAATCGGCGCCGACGATCTCTGGGTCACGCGATCGAGCCGCTCGACGACTTCGTTGAACGCCGTATTGCGCGTGTGAATGCCGGACTTCAACAACGATCGCTCGTCGAGCTCATCGCGCGCAAACCGCGTCGCGATGCGATCGTAGCGGGAGAGATCAAGGTCGATGATGTGATAGGTGCCGGGATCGTTGCCCCGCATACCGGGCGGCGGACTTGTCTGCAGCAGTCGACCGGGAATGTGCCGTGACTCGGTCAGCAGGAACAAACAGATCTGCGCGACGTGCGAGCCGGTCGTGATGTGGACGAGATAATCCTCGGCGTCGGTGTCGAACGGGTACCCTCGGGCGAAGTCGTGCAGGTTTCCGTAGACGTCCTCAAAATCCCACGCGTCTGTGGTCGGATCGAGCGTCAACCGGATCTCAGTTTCTGGCGACACATGGTGGATATCGTCACGCACAGCCTCGGCGAGTGACGTGAACCGCTGCTGGTACAGCAGCTCGAATCGATCGATCAACAGGTCTTCGTGTTGACAGGCGGCGATGCTCGGTCGCCACCCTTCCCACCGCCGACTCCCGGTGCCGCGATCGATCGTCGTGCCGAGCAGGCCGATGACGACGCAACGCCTGCGCATATTGCACAGTATAAAACATATCCATTCAGATAAGACTATCAGCCTGTCTTTGGGTGATTCCAAGTCGCAATGTTACGATTAACATACTTATTTTCAATTACTTACAGCACTACAAGGAACGATGGCACCTCAGCTGCACTACCGGCTCGCGCGAGGATTGAGCATGGCGAATCCGAGTCTTTTTCGGTCACTTGTTGGAGCGCTGATTCCGGCGGCTGATACGCGGAATGAGGCGGGTGGACGTGCCTACGAGCTGCCGCCGCGGCACGCGCTGGCGCAGGTCGCGGCAACCGGATGTTTGAACGCCACGTTTTATGCGAGCGCCGACCAGCAGCTCGATCGGGTGCTCGATCTGAGCGCGCGGCTCGAGCCGGAGTTTGTCGCGAAGACAGCCATCTACTGTCGCGAGCGCGGCTACATGAAGGACATGCCGGCGCTCCTGCTCGCGGCGCTGTCGCGGCGGCATCCGGCGTTGATGACGCGCACGTTCGATCGGATTGTCGATTCGCCGCGGATGCTTCGAACGTTTGTGCAGATCGTTCGCTCAGGTACGGTCGGGCGCAAGTCGCTCGGTTCGGCGCCCAAGCGATGCGTGCGTCGCTGGCTGGACCAGCGGACCGACGCGGCACTGTTTGCCGCGTCGGTCGGGCAGGCGCCGTCTTTGGTCGATGTGATCAGGATGGTGCATCCGAAGCCTGCCACACGCGAACGCGAGGCACTCTATCGGTATTTGATTGGACGCGACCGCGACGCCACCAGTGAACTGCTGCCCGTCATCGTCCAGAAGTTTGAGGCGTTCAAAACGGGTAATCGCGAGGAGCTGCCTGACGTCCCGTTTCCACTCATCGCAGCGCTCGATCTGAGCCGTGATGAATGGGCGCGAGTGGCGCAGCGAAGTTCGTGGCAAACGACGCGGATGAACTTGAACACGTTCGCGAGGCATGGTGTGTTTGACCAGCCGGCGATCACGGAGATGATCGCCGCACGATTGCGCGACCCGCTGCAGATCGCGCGTGCCCGTGTGTTTCCGTATCAGCTCCTTGCGGCCTATCGATCGCTGGATGAAACGGTGCCGAGTGCGGTGCGCGCCGCGCTCGAAGAGGCCATGGCAATGGCAATTGCGAACGTACCGTCGATCAGTGGGCCAATCTACGTGTGTCCCGATGTGTCGGGGTCGATGCGATCGCCGATCACCGGCGGCCGTCGTGGTGCGACCAGTAAAGTTCGATGTGTCGATGTCGCGGCGCTGGTTGCTGCGGCCTTCGTCCGGCGGAATCCGGCAACAGAAGTTCTGCCGTTCGAACAGTCCGTCGTCAGGCTGTCGCTCTCGTCGCGTGACAGCGTCATGACCAACGCGGAGCGTCTGGCGGCTGTAGGGGGTGGTGGAACGTCGGTCAGCGCGCCGCTCGCCGAACTCAATCGGCGAAAGGCGAAAGGTGACCTCGTGGTGATCGTCTCAGACAACGAGTCATGGGTTGACTGCGCCGGTGCTCGCGGAACGGAGACCATGCGCCAGTGGAATGCGTGTCGCGCTCGGAATAAGAGTGCGCGGCTGGTGTTAATCGATCTTCAGCCGTATTCAACGACGCAGGCAGTCGAACGTGAGGACATTCTCAACATCGGAGGTTTTTCGGATCAGGTGTTCCACGTCATTTCTGAGTTCGCAGCGGGAAGGCTGAGTGGCGATCACTGGGTTGAACGAATCAACTCAATTGTTTTGTAAGGTTCGAGAATCCGGCCGGAATGCCATGCGAGACTACATCCTGTCAAGATGCACACAGTCCCGCAGATTACCTTGTCCGGCCGGACCGCATTTCTTCTTGATCGGATACGTCATGACTGACTGGATCACAATCGACGGCTCGGCCGGTGAGGGGGGCGGGCAGATCTTGCGCACGTCCCTTGCGCTGTCGCTTGTGACGGGGCGGCCGTTTCGAATCGAAAACATTCGCGCACGGCGGCGCAAACCCGGACTGTTGCGACAGCACCTGACCGCCGTACGGGCAGCGACGGCGATCGCCCAGGCGCGTGTGTCGGGTGGTGAGATCGGTTCATCGGCGTTGAGCTTTGAACCTGGGGACGTTCGCGGTGGGGACTACAACCTTGCCGTCGGCACGGCGGGAAGCGCGACGTTAGTATTTCAGACGATTCTTCCGGCTCTGCTGGTTGCTCGCGAGCAATCGCGCGTTACGCTCGAGGGCGGAACTCATAATCCTGGCGCACCGCCCTTCGATTTTCTCGCTCGGACATTCATACCCGTCCTGCGGCGCATGGGTGCGTCGGTCGAGGTGGGACTGGAAGCGTACGGGTTCTACCCTGCTGGCGGTGGTCGATTCACCGCAGACATTCACCCGTGCTCCGGTCTCGGCGAGTTCGTTGCATCAACTCGAGGTCGGGCAATCGTTCACGCACGAGCGGTTGTCGCATCGTTGCCTGAGACCATCGGTAAACGCGAACTGGCCGTTGTTCGCCAGTGCCTTGGGCTAGATAGATCAATCTGCGGAGTCGAGACGGTCAATTCGTCGATCGGTCCCGGCAACGTCCTGATGATCTCAATCGAGGGGGATACTGTGAGCGAAGTCGTCACCGGCTTTGGCGTGAAAGGGGTCACTGCAGAAAAAGTGGCCGGGGATGCCTGCGATGAAGCCGCTCGCTATCTCGCAACGGACGTCGCGGTTGGAATTCACCTGGCCGATCAGCTCCTGATTCCCATGGCCCTCGGCGCTGGAGGGTCGTTCCGTACGTTGACACCAACGGCGCACACGACGACCAACGCGGAGGTGATTCGGCGATTTCTCGACGTGCCGATTGCGATCGACGAGGAATCTACCGGGATCGTTCGCGTCAAGGTTGGATAAAGAGACGAGAGAACATCCTATGAAGACACGTGATCTCGCGGCGATTGGTATTCCTGCCGGACCATGCGCCGAAACAGCAAAACAGCTGCTGCAGCGAGCCAAGACCGTCAAGCGCAGTATGAGGGACGTGCAGGACGATCTGAAGCGCGTCGCGGCTTCACCCGCGACGTTTGTAAACGACGAGGCGTACGGATCACTGGCGCAGCAGCTCGTCGAGCACGCCGAGGCGCAGGACACGTTCCACCCGCGTCAGAGCGACGCACCATATCAAATCTGGGGCAGCAATCTGGAGCCGGATGCCGTCCGCCAGTTGAAGAATGCGTGCAAGCTGCCAGTGGCAGTGTCGGCGGCGCTGATGCCGGACGCGCACGTCGGTTACGGTCTGCCGATCGGCGGCGTGCTTGCCACTGATGAAGCGGTCATTCCCTACGCGGTTGGTGTCGATATCGCCTGCCGCATGAAGATGACAGTGCTCGATCTGCCGGTGAACACGCTGCGAGACGACCAATCGCGTCTCGCGAAGGCGCTCGAGCGGGAAACGCGATTTGGAATCGGCGCGACGTTCCGCTCACCGCGTCAACACAACGTCATGGACCGCGACTGGAACGTCACCGCACTCACGTCGAAACTGAAGGATCGCGCGTGGAGTCAGCTGGGAACGAGCGGCAGTGGCAATCACTTCGTCGAGTTCGGTGAGCTGACGGTGATGAATGATGCCGTCGGTCTGGCCGCAGGTAAGTATCTCGCTCTCTTGAGTCACTCGGGGAGCCGCGGTACCGGCGCGCAGATCGCACAGCACTACAGTCGCCTCGCGCGCGATCTGCACCCGGAGCTTCCGCAGGAGCTGTCACATCTCGCGTGGCTGGATCTTTCCAGCGCACCCGGTCAGGAATACTGGTCAGCGATGGAGCTGATGGGACAATATGCGGCGGCCAATCACGCACTGATCCACCAGCACATCGCGAAAGCGTTGGCTGTCGACGTGCTGCTCGACATCGAGAATCATCACAACTACGCGTGGCGCGAGCGCCACGTGCGACCTGATGGTTCGGAGGCAGAATTGATCGTTCATCGAAAAGGTGCGACTCCCGCGGGCAGTGGTGTCCTTGGGATCATTCCCGGCTCCATGGGCACACCGGGATATGTGGTGCGCGGGAAAGGGATTGCCAGCTCGTTGAACTCGGCGTCGCACGGGGCCGGCCGCCGCATGAGCCGCACGAAAGCGAAAGAGACGTTCAACTGGGACATGGCACAGCAATTCCTTCGCGAGCGCGGCGTGACGCTGCTGTCCGCGGGGCTCGATGAAGTGCCGATGGCGTACAAGGACATCGACGAAGTCATGGCCGCACAGCAGGATCTCGTCGAACCGCTCGCGCGGTTTGAGCCGCGGCTGGTGAAGATGGCGCCAAGTGGCGAGCCGCCGGAGGACTAGACGTGAATTGGCGAATTGGTGAATTGGTGGTGTCGCGATGAACAAGAGGCCTGAACGATCGGAAGCAGCAGAGTATTACTTCACCTATATCGGCAAGGTTCCGGAAGGGGATATTTGTCAGATCCTCGACGCGCAGAGGGTCGAAATCCCGGCTCTCTTCGGCGCAATTCCTGAGGCACAGTCGGACTTTCGCTACGCCGCTGATAAATGGAGTATCCGCGAAGTTGTCGCGCATCTGAACGACTGCGAGCGGTTGTTCGTGTTCCGCGCGTTCTGGTTTGCGCGCGGATTCGACACACCGCTGCCGAGCTTCGATCAGAATGTCGCGATGACCGAGGCCGGTGCGAATCAGCGATCGTGGAGCAGCCACATCGACGAGTTCCGTGCGGTTCGGGCATCAACCCTCGCGTTCTTCCGCAGTCTGCCGAGTGAAGCGTGGGACCGCCAGGGCATTGCCAGCGACAATCCATTCAGTGTGCGTGCGCTTGCCTACATCACAGCAGGCCACGTCGTACATCACGTCGGGCTCTTGCACGAGCGGTATCTACAAGACGTCGCGCGCACGCGTTAACTTGCTCCTCACCCGGCCGGTGCCCTATAATCGGGTTTTGGCCGGGCAGTCGACGGACCTGCAATTCGGCACGTAGGGCGGTTAGCTCAGTTGGTAGAGCACCGGCTTTACACGCCGGCTGCCACAGGTTCGAGTCCTGTACCGCCCAAACCTCGCGAAAGGTTCACGCGAGGTTTGTCTCGCCGGAGCGCGCCAGCGCGAAGGCGGGCGAAAGCCGCTCGCGAGTGACAGACGCGAGTCGCCAGAAATCGCTCACCGCCATCACCCTTGCGGGGTCGTAGTTCAGTTGGTTAGAACGCCGGCCTGTCACGCCGGAGGTCGCGAGTTCGAGTCTCGTCGGCCCCGCCAGACTTCGCTCGCCGTTCGGGCGAGCTTCGTCCAGGCCAACCCTTCGGGTTGGCCATTTTTTTAGCGAGCAGCCTTCAGCGCCAGCAGAACGATCACAATCAGTAGCCCGATCATGGCGCGATACTCGCGATTGCGCATCGCGCGCGCGAGACTGAATCGGCGCGGTTCGGTTGCGCCGCGCCCCGCGCGATAGTTCGGATACTCGTCGCCGAATTTTTCCGTCAGGTGCGCTTCCTCTGTGCGAATGGCGGCGGTCAGCGTGATCGCGAGATATGCAAGCACCAGCACCGCAACACCAAGGCTGGCGCAGGCGATGGCAAGACCGATTCCGATGACGATCGACCCGGCGTAAAGTGGATGACGCGTCAGCGCGTACGGCCCCGACGCGGTCACTTCCCTTCCCTTCTCGAGATGACCTGCCGCCCACACGCGCAGCGCCTCACCGACTGCTGCGACGAACGCCCCGATGGTCAACGTGCGAGCGGTGGGATGTGCGAGCCAAAGCACCAACGCCCCTGAGAGAAATCCGATGGGCACACGAAGACGCGCGATCCGTCGAAGCACGGTCATTTCTGGAAGCGTTGTTGAATCGCAGCGGTGACTTCGGGCACGGCAATGGAATCGAGGCACCACTCGGCCTTCCTGCACCGGCGTTCGTAGTGGCACCCGCAGGCCCCATATCTCGACACGCTCACATCGTCGGCATGCCACGGTCCGTTGCGCTGCGGATCGGTTGGACCAAAGAGCGAAACGGTCGGCGTCCCAACGGCGGCCGCAAGGTGAAGCGGGCCGGTGTCGCCCGAGACCATCAGCGAAGCCGCACGCGACAGCGCGAGAAGATCAGCGATTCGCGTCGGCGGCGCCACTCGAGCGGCTCCGCTCGAGGTTTCGACGACCGCGCCTGCCAGTCCTTCTTCACCCGGGCCCCACAGGACGAACGACGGAAGCCCGCGTACTTCGCGCAGAAACGCGGCGACCTCACCGAATCGATCAGCCGGCCACCGCTTGTTGGGCCAGGCCGCACCAGGATTGATCAGCGCGAATGGATGCTCGCCACCGAGCACCGTGTGGATCTCCTCGAGCGCGCGCGAACTGACGTCGGCGAGCGGAAACCGAATCGTGGTGTCACTGACGCCAAGGCTTTGCAACAACGCAAGATTCTGACGAACGATGTGATTCGCTCGTTCGGCCGGCGTTTCGCGGTGAATCTCGGAGTAGAACGGACGCGCGCCTTTTTCGCGGAGATGCCAGATGGAAAATCCGATCACGCGACGAGCGCCGGACGCCCGGGCCAGAACCGCCGACTTCATCAACCCTTGAAAATCGATGGCGACGTCGTAGCGCACCTCGCGCATGCGGCGCGAGATGTCGAGCCATCCGAAGATCGATGGCCGCTCGAGGACGACCGCTCGATCGATCACACTGACGAGGTCCACTATCGGCCGATGCCTGGCCTCGACGAGCCAGTCAATCCGCGCATCTGGAAACGCCGTCCGCAGCGCGGCCGCCGCCGGGACGGCATGAATAATGTCCCCCAGCGCGCCCATGCGGACGATGAGAATGTTCATTCGCGGATTCGAGCGACGAGATCGCGCGTCGAGTGATTCTTTGGATCTCCGACAATCGCGATCCGGCCGCCATACCGAAGCACGGTTGCCCGTTCGGGAACGGTCTCGACGGTGTAGTCGGTGCCTTTGCAGTGCACGTCCGGCCGCAGCAGTTCGAGCAGCGGCGCAACCGTCGGTTCGGAGAACACCGTAACGTAGTCGACACCGCGAAGAGCGGCAACGAGTTCAGCGCGTTCATTCGCTTTCAGAATCGGGCGGCCCGGCCCCTTCGCTGCCGCGGTCGTGTCGTCATTCACGGCAACGATGAGTCGATCGGCTTCCAAGGAAGCTGCCTGAAGATACCGGACGTGACCCACATGCAACAGATCGAAGCAGCCGTTGGCAAAGGCAATGGTCCGTCCCGCGCGTCGATCGGCGGCAACCAACTCGAGAAGTTGGTCACGCGTGACGATCTTCTCAGCCACGGTCACTCAGCACGGCATTTCGAAGTTCGTCCGCGCTGACGGTTGCGGTCCCACGCTTCATGACGACGACCCCGCCCGCGTAGTTGGCGAGCCGCGCCGCTTCGACGAAGCTGGATCCCGCCGCCAGTGCCAGCGTCATCGTGGCGATGACCGTGTCGCCAGCGCCTGTGACGTCGGCGATCTGATCCGAGCCGTAGATCGGAATGTGCACGGTGCGCCGATCGGGCTCGAACAGTGCCATCCCGCGGCCACCGCGCGTGATCAGCACAGCGTCGGATCGCGTTCGGCGAAGAAGCTGTCGACCGGCGCGTTCGAGGATACGGGCATTGTCGCCGATGCGGATCCCGAGCAACTGCTCGACCTCGGATTCGTTCGGCGTACACGTCGTCATACCACGATACCGGAGCAAGGAATATCGGGAGTCGACCAGGACGGGGGACGTACCCTTTCCCCGTCGACGAAGAAATTTTGTCGCCTCGAGCACCAACTGCGGCGACACGGCGCCGCCGCCGTAGTCGGACACGAGGAGCGCATCACAACGTGCGGCGGCCTTCAGCAACGTCGCTCGAATGGCCCGGCGATCGCCATCAGACGCCTCGACGGTTGCAGCTCGGTCGATGCGGACGACCTGCTGCTTCGCTGAATGGATGCCACCGGCGAGAATTCGGGTCTTGGTCGGCGTGCGAAAGCCCTTCGGCCGAAGCACCGACCGGACGTCGACCTTACTGCGGAGCGTCTCGACAAGCCGCCTGCCTGTCTCGTCGGCGCCCGCGAATCCAATCGCCGTCGCAGTCCCCCCGAGCGCCGCGACATTGTTCGCAGCGTTACCGGCTCCACCGGGCACGATTTCCGTCGAGTCGTAGTTGAGGATGAGCACCGGCGCTTCGCGCGAGACGCGCGCGATGTCGCCGTAAATGAACTCGTCGACGAGCAAGTCGCCGAAAATGGCGACGCGGACCCGGGTAAACCGATCGATGAGCTCGAGCAGCCGCGACGAATCGACGGCCGAAGAATGGGAGGTTGGCATCAGGCGCGAAGGATCCAGGACACGGCTTCTATGAGATTGTCGACGATTGCCGCCGGCGTCACGGTGTTGCGGGGCGCCATCTCCTCGGTCTTGCCGTAGCCGGTGCGGACGAGAACGCCGCGCGAACCGACGCGCTGCCCGGCCTCGAGATCGTGCCATCGATCGCCGACGACGAAGGACCGATCGAGCGCGATGTCGAGATCATTCGCCGCCTGGCGCAGCAATCCGGGCTGCGGTTTCCGGCAGTCACACGACTTTCGATACTGATCGATGACCGCCTCGGGATGATGTGGACAATAGTAGAACCCGTCCACGCGTGCACCCCCGGCTGCCAATCTGGCGGTGATATGCTGATGCGCTTCTCCGACAAACGCCTCCTTGAAAATCCCGCGTGCGATGCCCGCTTGATTGGTCACGATGACGACAGCGAGATTCGCGCGGTTCAGCAAGCGGACCGCGTCGATGCTGTACGGGAAGAACACAAGGCGTTCGAGACGATCGAGGTAACCGGCTTCTTCGACCAGCGTGCCATCGCGATCAAGAAAGACTGCGGGTCGCGACATTATTTCGTCCGGGGGGCCACGGCCAGTCGGGCGGCGACGATCTCAAACACGTCGTCGGACGTGATCCGTTTCATACAGCGGTGATCGATCGGACAATCGCGCAACATGCAGGGACGGCAGAATACCTCGCGAACAATGACATCGTGATTACCAACCGGGGCGGTCACACGCTCGTCGGTCGGTCCGAAGATCGCCGTCACCGGAACGCCGACGGCGGCCGCGAGGTGCATGGCCCCGGAGTCGTTCGAGACAAATGCGGCACATCGCGCCAGGATTCCTGCAACTTGCCGAAGGTCGGTACGACCGATCAGATTGACCACCCGGACGCCGGACGGCAACGCTGATTCTATCTCACGGCCTGCCTCGCGATCGCCGTGAGCCCCAACGAGAATCGAGATCGCGCCGCGCTCCTGCGCCAGTCGCGCAACCACCGCGGCGACGCGCGAGGGTGGCCAGCGCTTCGCGTGGCCGTACGCAGCACCCGGCGCGAAGCCCACGAGCGGCGCCGGCGGACCGATTCCCATCTGGGCCAACATCTCGGAGGCCCGCTGTGTCGTCTCCTGGCGCAGCGCCACGAGTGGCATGGAGTCCGTGACGCCAAAGCCGAGCGCCTCGACGAGAGTCGAATAGTACGTCGACTGGTGAATCCGCCCGCGGGGCCTTGGCACTCGACGGGTCAATAGGAAACCCCGAGCATTGGCACTGAATCCCCACCGCTCATTGATGCCTGCGCGCCGCAGCATCCACGCAGTTCGGAACGAATTGGTCAGGAGAAGCCCGGCATCGAACTTTCCATCGGCGAGAATCTGTGCTTCGCTCGAACGATCCCGAATCGTCAGCACTTCAGTCGGCGCCGCCGACGTTTCTTCTTGAAAAAGCGGGGCCACCGAGGCAATCGCCGCGATGGCGATATGCGCGTCCGACAGCCCCGCTCGTACAGCCGCCAGCGCCGGCAACGCCATCACGGCATCGCCAAGCCAGTTGGGTGCACGAATCACGAGACGCTGCGGCGCACTCACTACTGCGTTCGCTCCTCCACATCATCAACCGGCTCACTGGACGCCGAGGGAAACATTCCCTTCACATGTTCACCTGCGGGGACGTCGCGCCACCGGCGATGCATCCACAGCCACAGCCCCGGATAGCGGCGGACATACATCTCGAGCACGTCGCTGCAGCGCTGTGTGAATTCCGTGATGGCGTGCTCGTCTTCCGGGTCAGGCGGCTCGACCGCGTGCTCGTACACCATGCGGAAGCGACCGCCCGGGAGTGGGAGCGCAAATACCGGCACCACGGGGGCGCCGGTGCGGAGCGCCAACGCCGCGAGCGCCGAGGTCGTCGCTGCCGGACGATTGAAGAAGTCGACGTAAACGGCATCCGCCGGCTGCATGTGCTGATCGATCAGAAACGCCACCGCCTGGTTCGCTTCCAATGCACGCAACACTCGCCGGATTGCGCCGCGGCGGTAAAAAACCGAATTGCCGGTAGCGGTTCGAACCGATTCGAGCAGGTCGTGCAGCAGCGGATTGTCCAACGGCCTGGCCAGCACCGCCATTGGTTTGAGCGTCAGGGCATGAACCAGGGCGTTGATTTCCCAGAATCCGAAATGTCCCGTGTAAAGCAGAACGCCCCGGTTTTGCGCGTGCGCGTGAACGACGCGCTCTTCCCCTTCGAACTCGACCCGCGCCAGCATCTCGTCGGGGCGCATCGTACTGAATTTCAACAGGACGACGAGCAGGCGACCGAAATGCGAAAACATGTCGCGGCAGATCGCCTGACAATCCTGTTCGCTCCTGCCGGGAAATGCCGCGCGCAGATTTTCGATGGCCAGCCGGCGATGACCTCGATCGAACGTGTAGAACGCCCGTCCGAGAAGCGTACCCACGGCGAGGACGCCGCGCATCGGCAGCAAGCGGACGAGCGAAACCGCGCTGACGACGGCGAGGTACTCGAGCCGGTGCCGGAACGAAGGCCGTGGACGAGCGGGTGTCAGCCCCGCGGGTGGTTGCTGGTCAGCCAACGATGTCGCGAGCCGCGCCGAGCGAGCCGGTCAGCCAGTGCCGGAACTCGGACTGCGGATCGGGCTCCATTGTAAGCGCCGCGCACTCGACTGGCATCGGAAAAGGCCGCCACGGCAGCATTCGGACGTAGTCCTTCTCGGTCGTCACAATCACCTGCGCGCCTGCCCTCCGCGCCGCGTCAGCGATCCTCGCGATATCTTTTCGCGAGTACGCGTGGTGGTCGGCAAATGCGCGGGTGCCGGCAATCGCAGAGCCGGCGCGGCGCAAGTCCTCGAAGAATCGTTCAGGTGCGGCGATTCCGGCGACCGCAAACGCCGGCTGACCATCGATGTCCGGGATGCGAACGGAGCGGCGCGTGCGGAAGAACGGAAGATCGACGCCGACGGCGCTGACATCGACATCATCATCCGCGGCGAGCACGGCATCGGCGGCAATCAGTGTGTCGAGTGGCTCGCGAAGCCGTCCGCGTGGCAACGTCAGCGGGTTCGCGATGTCGTCGCGTCCGACGAGCACGATGTCGACGTCGCGATCGAGCTGCACATGCTGGAACCCATCATCCAGCACGTGCACCGTTGCGCCCAACGCGTGTTCCGCCAGCGTGCCCGCGAGATAGCGATCGGGAGACACCAGCACTGACGCGCCGGCAAGGGCGCGCGCAAGCATCAGCGGCTCGTCGCCAGCGCGCGCGAGATCGCTGCGAATGCCATCGGGATCACGAACGACAACGACACCATCGTCCGCCTGGGTTCGGCCATAGCCGCGACTGAGAATCGCGGGCCGTTCACCCATCGCCAACAGCTCGCGAGCGATGGAGGCCACCATCGGCGTTTTGCCACGGCCGCCAATGGCAAGGTTCCCGACACTGATCACCGGACGGCGTAACCGGCGCCGCAGATCGGGGCGCCGCGCGTACCGTTCGCGTCGGCGGCGAACTATCGCCGCATAGACATCACTTATCGTCAATGTCGGATCCCGGACAACGGATCCCGGTACCAATCACAGTCGCCTGAAGGGGCGAACGACATTACTCGGATCCAGCACCTGCGCGATGGTCGCCAGTGTCTTGACCCGCGCCCCACGGTTCGCTTCGACCAGCGCTCGGGCGGCGGCGCCGAGCCGTGCCCGCCGCACGGGATCGCCGAGCAGCTCCAGTAGCGCCGACTCCAGTTCGCGATCCGAGTGCACCTGCACGGCGGCCGCGTTGTCGAGGAAGGTTCGCGAGATCTCAGCGAAATTCTGCATGTAAGGACCAAAGACGATTGGTTTGCCGAAGACCGCCGGCTCCAGGATATTGTGGCCTCCCATGTCCGCGAGACTGCCGCCGACGAAGACGACGGTCGCGATCTGATAGAGCTGCGCCAGCTCGCCAATGGTGTCGAGGATGACGACGTCGTGGCGCGGATCGGCGTCGACGCGCAGTTCGGTCCGCCTCGCCACGTTCCAGCCGGCGCGGCGCGCGAGCTTCTCCACGTCGTCGAACCGTTCCGGCTTTCTGGGGGCGATGATGAGGAGCGCGTTGGTCATCGTCGCGCGGATCCGGTGGAACGCCTCGAGGACCGGTTCTTCTTCGGTGCGCACCGTGCTGGCGGCAATCAGGACGGGACGATCGGCGGCGACCCTGAAATAACGAAGGACGCGATTCCGTCCGCGATCAACGGCGGCGCTCCCCGGGATTTCGAGTGAGTCGAACTTCAGCGACCCGGTGACGGTTACCCGATCGCGGTCAGCGCCGATGTCGATGACGCGGCGCGCGGATTCGTCGCTCTGCATACAGAAACGATCGATATGCCGGAGGACGCGGCGGAAGAACGGGCGCGCGATGCGATAGCGCGGATACGAACGAGACGAAATGCGGCCATTGACCAGCATGGTTCTTACCCCGGCGCGATGGCACGCGCGGAGAAGGTTCGGCCAGATCTCGGTCTCCATCATGATGAAGAGCCGCGGGTTCACCAGTTTCACGGTGCGGTTGACGATGAACCCGAGGTCGAAGGGGAAATAGAAGACACCATCGACATATTGAAGATTGTTGCGCGCGATCTGCTGCCCCGTCATCGTCGTCGTCGAGAGAAACAGACGCAGCTTTGGATAGCGCTCGCGGAGATCGGGCAAGAGAGCGCGCGCGGTCAGGACTTCGCCGACTGACACGGCGTGAATCCAGATCGATTCGTCGGAATCGAGATTGAACGAGATCGGAAGGTAGCCCAGACGCTGTGTGAGGCTGCCGATGTATTTGCGGTGCCGTACCGCCTGATAAATCAGTGACGGCGACATCACGACAAAGAACAGGACGATCAGGACCGAGTAGATCACATACATCTTGAGATGCAAATCACTCTAGACCGGCGTTGACCACCGCGCAAGCCGTTCATTAAAATCATTTATTTCACTGTAGCTCGGAGGAAACGTAGATGGCCATCAAAGTCGGGATCAACGGGTTCGGCCGGATCGGCCGCAACATCATGCGCGCCGCCATGGGCGACAGCGCTATCGATTTCGTCGCGGTGAACGATTTGACGAATGCCGCCACTCTGGCCCATCTGCTCAAATACGATTCCATCCTCGGGAACTTGCACGGCGATATTTCCGCGAGCGGCGACAAGATTAGCGTCAACAAGGATTCGTTCCAGGTTCTCTCGATCAAGGATCCGGCTGAACTGCCGTGGAAGTCGCTCGGGGTCGATGTGGTTTTTGAATCAACCGGGATCTTCACGAGCCGCGACGGCGCGGCCAAGCATCTGGCCGCGGGGGCGAAGAAGGTCGTGATCACGGCGCCGGCAAAAGGACCGGATCTCACGGTCGTCCTCGGGGT
>Ga0075428_100001696_pt1 | contig 23508 bp, 16 predicted proteins | sample RhiMetdeltSRZDD2_FD_75291 | JGI IMG/M metagenome (GOLD analysis project Ga0075428, IMG submission 75291) | Populus rhizosphere microbial communities from Tennessee, USA - Rhizosphere MetaG P. deltoides SRZDD2 | ecosystem: Host-associated > Plants > Roots > Rhizosphere > Soil | place: USA... | reverse complement strand
GTGGTTGCGCGTGACCGGAGGTCGCGGAAGAAGTCCGTGTCCGTGATCTCGGACACGCGCTTGGCCTGGCGCGCCTGGTCGATCTCGATCCGCAGCTCTCGAACCTCGGCCTTGAGCCGCTCCTCGCGGGCCTTGACCTCGGCGGCCATCGTGGCGAAGCGCCGGGCGAGCACGCCGAGCGCGTCCGTGCGCGCGGCAACCTCGGCCAGCCCATCGGCGGCGAAGGTGCCGGCTTCGAGGGCCTCCGCGGCGCCCGTCACTCGCGACACCTGCTCGAGGTACTCGAGCTCGAGGTCCCGCAGCCGCTTCGCCGCAAGCGACGACTCCAGGCGCGCGCGGAGGATCGCGGGTTCGAACGGCTTCGTGAGGTAGTCCGTCGCGCCCATCTCAATGCAGCGCACGACGCTCTCGAGCTCGTCGACGCCCGAGATGATGATGACCGGGATATGGTCGAGCGCGGGATCGGCCTTGATCGCAGCCAGGGTGGCGTAGCCGTCGAGCTCGGGCATCACGATGTCGAGGAGCACGACGTCGTACGGCTCCTCGCGGAGCCGGCCCAGGGCGGCCCGGCCGTCCGGAGCCTCGCTGACGTCGCGACCCTCAGCCTCCAGCGCCCGCCGCAGCAGCATCCGATTGAGCCGCTCGTCGTCGACGACAAGGACCCGCCCGGCACCGTCGGTCATCGCGCCGCCTGCAGCGCGGCGAGCTCGGCTCGGACTCGATCGAACTCCCGCGCCGCCTCGGCGACACGGTCAGCCGCCGCGTCCACGACTCCGCCGCGGGCGTCGGTCTCGAGGCTCCGGCACAGCTCGGCCAGCCGCTCCGCGCCCATGTTGGCGCTGTTGCTCTTGAGCGAGTGCGCGGGCCGGACGAGGTCCTCGACCGCGCCGCTTCCAGCAGCGGCGCGCATCGCGTCGAGCTGCACGACCGCGTCCTCGAGGAAGGTCTGCACCAGCTCATCGAGGAACTCGGGATCGCCGCCGGTCATGTCGAGGAGACGATCGAGAGCGGCTGGGTCCACCGACCGAACGTTGTCTGTCACGCGCCGCCCTCCGTCGCGCCTGTCAGCGCCGGCGTCGCCGCGAGGGCCGCGGCCAGCAGGTCCGGCCGGATGGGCTTCGAGAGGTAGTCATTCATGCCCGCCGCAAGACACGTTTCCCGGTCGCCCTCCATCGCATTCGCGGTCATGGCGACGATCCTGACGGGACGCTCGGGCATCTGCTGGCGGATCCGACGCGTCGCCTCGAGCCCGTCCATGTCCGGCATCTGGACGTCCATCAAGACGAGGTCGTAGGTCTGCCGCTCGAGCGCCTCGAGCACCTTGAACCCGTCAATTGCGAGGTCGGCCTCGTAGCCCATGCCCTTCAGGAGGCGCAGCGCGAGCTTCTGATTGACGGCGTTATCCTCCGCGAGCAGCACTCGAAGTGGATGTCGAAGGCCAAGGTCGGCGTCCGCAACGAACTTCGTCGTGGCGGTCCTCGACCGACCGTCGCGTTCGCCCAGGACGCGGACCAGCATCTCGCGCAACGCGGCCGGCTTGACGGGCTTGGCGAGCCACGCACCGGCGGATTCGGCCTCGTGCTCGCGATGTCCCAGCGAGGACACGATGATCACGCGCGGCGGGTCGTCGGGACGGGCTGCCCGGATCGCCGCGGCAAGCTCGATGCCGTCCAGCGCCGGCATCTGGAGATCGGTCAGCAGGACGTCGTAGTGACGCTGCGCGGCCAGGTCACGCGCCTCGGTCGGTGACGTCGTTGCGGTCACGTCGAGCTCCAGCCGCTCGAGGAGCGCGACGAGGATTCGCAGGTTCGTGGCGTTGTCGTCCACGGCCAACGCGGTGCGGCCGGCCAGCACCACCTCCGCAGCTCGAGCGCCGCTGCCGTCCCCTTCGGACTCGGGCGCCTGACTCTCGGGCAGACGGAGCGTCAACGTGAATGTGCTTCCCTCGCCGGGCAACCCGCTGCTCTCGGCCACGAGGCTCCCGCCCATGAGCTCGGCCAGGCGACGGCTGATCGCGAGCCCGAGGCCGGTGCCGCCATAGCGGCGCGAGATCGACGCGTCGGCCTGGCTGAACGAGCGGAACAGCCGGTCCATTTGATCGCCCGGAATGCCGATCCCGGAGTCGGCGATCGACAGCGACAGGTCCCAGCTCGGCGAGCCGCCGCCGCGAACACGCTGACCGCCGATGGCAACGCCGATCTCGCCGGCGTCTGTGAACTTCATGGCGTTCGACAGGAGGTTCAGCATGATCTGACGCAGCCGTCCGGCATCACCCATGAACCAGCGCGGCAGGTCCGGCTCGATCGAGTAGGTGAGCTCGAGGCCCTTGCCGGCGGCGATCGGCTCCACGACGTCAAGGGCGCCCTCGATCGTTGCCGCCAGATCGAAGCGGTGGATGTCGAGGTCCAGGCGACCAGCTTCGATCTTCGAGAAGTCGAGGATGTCGTTGATGATCGTGAGCAGTGCCTCGCCGGATGTGCGGATCGTCTCGGCGAAGTCGCGCTGCTCGTCATTGAGGTCCGTGTCCACCAGCAGGCCGCTCATGCCGATGATCGCGTTCATCGGCGTCCGGATCTCGTGGCTCATCGACGCGAGGAACGTGCTCTTCGCCGCATTCGCCGCATCCGCCTCGCGGCGCGCCGCCTGGAGCTCTGTGATGTCGTGGTAGATCGCGTAGTAGCCGGTGTGGACGCCGTCGACGATCAGGGGCACGATCACGATCTCGACGTCGACGGCCGCGCCGTCCTTACGACGACGCTGCCCGATCAGCTGGGCTCGGCCGGTCTCGTCAGCCAGTCGCGTGGGCGCTTCGCCTTCATCGCGCTCTTCGGGCAGGAACAGGAGGTCGTAGATCGAGCGCCCGATCGCCTCCTCGGCGCGGTAGCCGAAGAGCCGGGCTGCTGCGGGGTTCCAGTCTGAGACGACCTCGTTTCGGTCCATCGTTACGATCGCCACCGGGCTGATCTCGATGAGCGCCTCGAGGTATTGCTTGCGGCGCCGGATCTCCGCAGCGGCCTCAACCTGCGCGGTGATGTCCAGCATGAAGCCCTGCACATGCATCGGCTTCCCGTCCTCATCTCGCACGATCCACGAGTCGTCACGAATCCAGACGATCCGGCCATCGGCGGCGATCATCCGGTACTCGTAGGACGACTTCTGGTCGCCTCCGACGAGATTCGATCGCACCTCCCTGACGATCGCATCGCGGTCGTCGGGATGAATGACCTTCGTGAAGAAGGCCGGCTCGAGCCACTGTTCGATCGAGTAGCCGAACATCCCGACAATTCCGGGGCTGACGTACTTCGAGGTCGAGCTCTCATCCGGGTAGTCGGTGTAGATCGCGAGCGGCAGCTCCTCGACGAGCCGGCGGTATTGCTCCTCGCTCTCCTTCTGGGCAAGCACGAGGCGCGCGTTTTCGATGCCGACACCGAGGCTCGAGGCGAGCGTCGACAGGAAGCGGCGATGGCCCTCGTCGAACGCACGCGGGTCGCTCGAGCCGATCGCGAAGACACCGATCGCGCGATCGCCCGACGGGATCGGCACGCCGAGGTACGACTCGGTGCCGCCAACGGCGTACGGCATGCCTTGCCGTGCCGCCTCGTCGGCGGACTGGATAAGGAGGGGCTTGTTCGTCCGGAGGATCTCGGTGGAAAGCGGGTCGCTGAGGAGCGAGCCCTCCATGGCTGAGTTCCGGATGCCGCCATCGATCCAGTACAGGAAGCGGAACTCGCCCGTCTTCGGGTCGAGGAGGCAGATCGACAGGCCGCGCACGCCGAGCGCCTCGACGGCCCGGTCGCCAACCGCCTCGACGACGCCCTGCAGGTCCCGCTGCGTGACGAGCGAGTTGCTGATCTCGTTGACGACCGCGAGCTCGGCGTTGCGCTGCGCTGTCTCGGAAAGGAGGCGCTTCGCTTCGTCGAAGAGCCGGGCGTTCTCGAGTGCGACGCCCATGCTCGAGGCGAGGGTCGACAGGAAGCGGACATGGCCCTCGTCGAACGCGTTCTTTTCGGTCGAACCGATGGCGAACACACCGATCGCGCGATCGCCCGCTGGAATCGGGACGCCGAGGTAGGCCTCTGTGCCCCCGACCGCGAATGGCGTCCCCCGCGCGGCGGCCTCTTCCGCGGACCTGAGGAGCAGCGGCTCCTTGGTCCTGAGGATCTGGGCGGAAAGAGGGTCGCCGAGGACCATGCCTTCGCGGCTCGAGTTCCGGACACCCTCGTCGATCCAGTACAGGAATCGGAGCTCGTCGGTCTTCGGGTCGATGAGGCAGATCGAGAGGCCGCGCACCCCCAGCGCCTCGACGGCCCGGTCGCCCACGGCCTCGAGGACGCCCTGCAGGTCGCGCTGCATGACGAGCGCGGTGCCGATTTCGTTGACGACCGCGAGCTCGGCGTTGCGCTGCTCGGTCTCGGCCAGGAGGCGCTTCGTATCGTCGAACAGCCGCGCGTTGTCGAGCGCCACCCCCATGCTCTGGGCGAGCGTCGAGAGCAGGCGAGCGTCTCCGCCGTCGAACGCGTGGCGCTCGAGGCTCTCGAGGTCGATGACGCCGATGACCTTGTCGGCGGCGAAGATCGGCACGCCAAGGAACGATTCGTGCTTCACGTCGCCGAGGAAGACCACGCCCTTGGTCTCGCTCTCCGCGAGCGTCCCGACGATGACGGGCCCGCGAGTCTCGTAGACCAGCCGCGTGAGGCCGGTGTCGATCGGCTGCGGGTCGCTGTAGATCCGCCGGCCCTCCTCGAGCGCGAAGGCCCAGTCCGTCAGCCGAGCGGCCGGATCGAGCAGGCCGATCGAGATCGAACGGACGTCGAAGATGTCGCGGATCTTCCGGCCAACGAGCTCGAGGATGGCTTCGAAGTCGAGCTGCTTCGAGAGCGCGAGACCGATCTCGCTGATCACCGCGAGCTCGGCGTTCCGCTGGCGAACCTCGTCGATGCCGCGGAACCGGATCAGCGCGGTGGCGACGTGCTGGCCCACGAAGTTGAGCAGTCGGAGATCGTCGTCCGAATAGCGCTCGCCAGCCCGATAGGTCTGGACGACGAGCACGCCGAGCACGCGGCCCTCGGCCCTGAGCGGGATCCCAAGCCAGTCCTCGCCCTGCGACCCGACGAGCTGGATCTCGCCGGCCTGGATGAGCTGGTTCCAGCGTTCGACCGGCACGTGCTGGGGCTGGCCGGTTCGGAGGACGTAGCCGGTGAGGCCGCTGCCGAAGTGTGTGCCGAGCGGGTCCCACTGCGATGGCTCCGGCCAGTCGGTATCGACTGAATCGCGGTAGTACGGGAAGCTCAGCATGCTGCGCTCGTCGTCATAGAGTGCGATGTAGAAGTTCTCGCCGGACATCAAGCTCGAAACGATCTCGTGGATCGTCGCGTAGAAGGCGTCGATATCCGGGACGGCGCTGGCCGCGTCCGCGATCCGGTACAGCGCGGCCTGGACCTGCTGACTGCGCCTGAGGCGCTCCTGGTCGGCCTCGAGCTCGATGATCCTCTTCTGGGCGGCTTCGAACTCCGCCCGCGGATCGGTCACGCGGTCGCCGTCGTTTCATGCTGCGCCGCTGCCCCACCGAGCGCGGTCGCAAGCGCCTCGGGCCGGATCGGCTTGCTGAGGTAGTCGTCCATGCCGGCCGCGAGGCAGGCTTCGCGATCGCCTTCCATCGCATTCGCGGTCATGGCAATGATCCGCGGCCGATGGGCGGGTCCGGCCGCCCGGATCTGGCGCGTGGCTTCCAGGCCGTCCATCTCGGGCATCTGGACGTCCATGAGGATCACGTCGTATGGCGTGCGCTCAACCGCGGCGAGGGCCTCCAGTCCATTGACGGCCAGGTCCGCGCTGAGCCCCATCTTCTCGAGCAGGCGCATCGCCAGCTTCTGGTTCATCGCGTTGTCCTCGGCGAGGAGGATCCTCATCGGCCGACCACCGTTGACGGCCGCGGCAACCTGACGCCCGTCACCGGCGCTTGCGGCCTTGAGCGTTTCCGCCGCGGCGGCATCCGCGGCGAACGACAGGTCGAAGCGGCTGCCCTCGCCGGGAATCCCGGCACTCTCCGCCGTGAGCGAGCCGCCCATCAGCTCGGCCAGCCGCCGGCTGATCACGAGGCCGAGCCCGGTTCCGCCATAACGCCGCGCGATCGACGCGTCGGCCTGGCTGAACGACTGGAACAGGCGGCCCATCCCGCCGGGCGTGATGCCGATGCCGGTGTCCTTCACCGAGATGCTCACCTGCCAGCGGCCGTCGAGCGGCGTCGCCTCGATCGTCAGATCGATCCGCCCATGCTCCGTGAACTTGAGGGCGTTCGACAGGAGGTTGAGGACGATCTGCCGGATGCGGCCGGCATCACCGAGGAGCTGCGGCGGAGCCTCGCCGAGCTCGTGGATCTGCAGCTCGAGCCCTTTCGTCGCGGCGTTCGGACGGATCAGGTCAGCAGCCGCCCGGACGGTTCGACGGAGGTCGAATGGGACCGATTCGAGCTCGAATCGGCCGGCCTCGATCTTCGAGAAGTCGAGGATGTCATTGATGATCGTGAGCAGCGCCTCGCCCGAGATGCTGATGCTCTCGGCGTAGTCACGCTGCTCCTCGTTCAGTGTCGTGTCGAGGAGCAGGCCGCTCATGCCGATGACCGCGTTCATCGGGGTCCGGATCTCGTGGCTCATCGCCGCCAGGAACGCGCTCTTCGCCTGGTTCGCCGAGTCCGCTTCGCGACGCGCGGCCTGCAGCTCCGTGATGTCGTGGTAGATCGCATAGAAGCCGATGTGCTCGCCGTCCACGATCAGCGGGACCATGACGATCTCGACGTCCATCGCCGATCCTTCCTTGCGCATCCGCTGGCTGATCAGGTGCGAGCGGCCGGTCTCCGTCGCCGCACGGCTGAGGTCGTGGCCTTCCTGACGAAGCTCGTCCGAGCCGAGGATGAGGTCATCGATCGTCTTGCCGATCGCCTCCGTCGGCGTGTAGCCGAAGAGCGTCGTCGCGGCCGGATTCCAGGCGGAAACGCGTTCATCGCGGTCCATCGTCACGATCGCGACCGGGCTGACCTCGACGAGCGCCTCGAAATACTGCTTCTGGCGACTGATCTCGGCCGTCCGCTCGACGACCCGTCGCTCGAGGGTCGCGACGTTCTCGCGCAGCTCGGCGGTCATGTCGTCGAACGCCGTGGCGAGCACGCCGACCTCGTCGTCCGAGCGGAAGCCTGACGTTGCCTCGAGATCGCCGCCCTGGACGCGGCTCGCGGTTGCAGCCAGCGACAGGATCGGCCGCGTGACGCGCCGCGCGACGACCCAGATGCCGGCCGCCAGGAGCAGCGCCGATGCGAGCCCCACGATGCCGATGACGAGCGCGAGCTGGCGCGCCGAACCGAACGCCTCGTCCTGGCTCATCTCGGCGATCAGCCCGGCGTTCCGGTCCTCGATCCACGAGTAGACCCCGATGACGGGCGTGCCGTCCGGGTTCGTGTAGAGGCCGCGGCCGCTCTGACCGGCAACGATCGCGTCCACGGCCGTCGAGTGAAGCGGCCCGGTCACGCCACCGGTTCCCTGGATGGGCACGCCGTCGGTGCCCACGAGGTAGGCCTGGCCAGTCGCCCCGAGCCCCGTGCGGTCCAGCACGATCCGATCGACCCGCTGGAGGCTGAGGTGTGCCGCGACGATCGCCACCCGCTGGCCCTTGCCGTCCTGGTCGAAGAGCGGTGTCGCGACAGTGATCGTCGGCCGTCCGGTCAGGCTCGAGCGATAGGCGTTCTGGACGTTCGTGTGCGATGAACCGGTGATGAAGAAGTCTTCGTCGGCGAGCGAGAGCCCTTCGTGGTCGGCCAGCGTGGACATGCGGATCGTGCCGTCGAGGTCGAGGATCAGGATCTCCTCGGCATCGGCCGTCTGCGACACGACGGTCGCGAGGATCTCGCGGAGGCTCGCCTCGGCCGCCGTGCGAGCCGCGGCGCCGGATGTCGAGTCGAGGAACACGCGGGCGTCATCGCCGACGCCGGGCATGACCCCGACGAACACGACGTTCCGGCTCTGCTCGTCGATCCAGCGGTCGAGCGCGTCGGCTTTCAGGCCGGCGACGGCGTCGAGGCGCTCGTAGACGGACGCCGTGAGGTCACCCGTCGCTCGCCAGTAGACGATGGCGCCGACGACAAGAACGGTGATCGTCGAGAGCGCGAGGAAATAGCCGACGAGCCGGGCCCGGAGGCTGCGGCGGAATGGCCCGAGGACCCGGCTCGTGAGGCTCATCGGCGCTCTACGGCACCACCTGCCCGACCGCAGACAGGTCAAACGCTGCGGCCGGCGTCGTGTAGTCCGCGTCGAAGAACTGCAGCGAGAGCGCCTTGAGCTTGCCGTTCGCGTGGAGATCCTTGACCGCGGCGTCGATCGCCGCAAGGAAGGCCTTCGGCTCGAGCGTCAGGTCGCGATCGACGTAGCCCGTCTTCTGGGTGAAGTAGGCGACCTCCTCGAGCTCGCGTAGCGGATCGCCGTTCGCGATCGCCGCCCGGCCCACGGTCGCGCTGCACAGGAACGCGTCGATGTCTCCGGCAACGACGGCCTCGAGGCCCGGCACCTCGGTGTTGAACGTGACGATCACGGGATCGTCGACGAGCCAGACCATGTCGACGCCGGGCAGCTCGAGCTCTCGCTTGAGGTATGACTCGTGGGTGCAGCCGGCGCAGGACCCGATCTCCTTGCCGCTGAGCTCGGACGGCTTCGTGATCGCCGAATCCTCCCGGACGAAGAACGACGCAGGCGTGGAGTAATACGGCTGCGTGACGTACAGCTTCTCCATCCGGCCGACCGTCAGCGCGCCGGACGCCCAGGCGACGTCGTAGCGATCGCCCCAGCTGCCCGCGATCATCGAATCGAATGGCGTCGCGACGAAGCACGGCTCAACGCCGAGCGCCGCGGCCACGAGCTTGCCGGTCTCCGCGTCGTAGCCCGAGATCTCCGGCGCCGTCATCTCGTTCGGCGCGCACTTCGAGCCGGCGAGACGCGTTGCACCCTCGACAGCGAACGACTGCGGGGCGTAGTCCGGATCGGTCCACAGGACAAGCGTCCCGCGCGCCTGGACCTGGGCCAGCTTGTCCGTCGAAGGATTGAGGCTCGGCGACTGCGAGGCGGCCGGGCCCGAGCAGGCCGCGATGAGGACCGCGATCGCGGCGCCAGCGACGCGACGAGAGACGTTCACGTGATGCACTCCTACTCGACGTGCTGTTCGAGCAGGTCGAGATCGAATTCGCCTGCCGGGGTGGTGTAATCGGTCTTGAACCATTCCATCGAGAGCGCCTTCATTCGGCCGTCCGCGTGCGCCGCCTCGATGATCGCGTTGACGCGGTCGTAGAACGCCTTCGTCGATAGCCCCGATCCCTTGTCCACGAAGCCAGTCGGGTACATCGAGAAGGCAGGCTCTTCGAGAATTCGGAGGGCGAGGCCCTGGGCGATCGCCTCCTTCGCGACCGGCTCGGCGACGAGGAACGCGTCGATCTTGCCCGCGGCGAGCTCTTCGATGCCCGGAAACTCGGTCTCGTAACCGGCGAGGACCGGGTCCTTGACCTTCTGGATCAGCTCGACGCCCGGAATCACGAGCGTGCCCTGCAGGTAGGCCTCGACCGTGCAGCTCGTGCACGTCCCGATCGTCTTCCCGTCCAGATCCGATGGAACCTGCGCCGTCGAGTCCTTCGGGACGAGGAAGACCTGCGGGATGTAGTAGTACGGCTGCGTCATCCAGAGGACTTCCATCCGCCGGGCGTTGATCGCGCCGGAGGCGTAGGCGATGTCCCAGCGGTCGCCCCAGTTGCCTGCGGTGACCTCGCCGAACGTCGGCGACACGAAGCACGGTTCAACGCCGAGCTCCTTCGCGACAAGCTTGTGCGTCTCGATGTCGAAGCCGGTGACCTCGGCCCCGGTCATTTGGTTGCTGAGGCACTTCGTCGGGTTCGTTCGCGTTGCGCCCTCGACCTTGACCGACTGCGGCGGGTAGTCCAGCTCTGCGTAGCCCACGAGCGTGCCGCGAGCCAGAATCTGGGCAAGCTTGTCGGTCGTCGGATTGGCACTCGGGGTCGGCGAGGCGCCACCCGGCGTCGCTCCACAGCCGACCAGGATCGCGATGACGGCGGCGAGCGCGCCGAGTCTGCCCACGCGGCGAGCGCCTCGCGCAGCCCTCCCGTTCGTCCCGTCCAACTCCGGCCTCCCTCTCCCCGCTACGTGCTGACTGAGCCTGGTGACATCGAAAGTGTCAGCGTGGTCGGATTGTCAGCGGCCGGGACGATGAGCTCGTCGACCGTGCCAACGAAACGAATGGCAGGCTCCGCGCCAACGGCGACGTCGATCGCGCCGTTTGTCGCGGTGGAGCTGCCGTCCGGCGTCACCGCGTGGAGCCACAGCGTCAGCTCTGGGGCCACGGACGGCGGCAGGTCCACCCGCAGGCTCCGCAATCCCGTGGGCGACGCGACGAGGCCAATGGGTCCACTGAGGGTCCGCTCACCCGCGAAATCCGACGCCCGAATCGCGGTCGGAACCGCCTTGCCGGCGGAAACCACGGAGACGACGCCCAGCTCCGGCGGACCGGACTCGACGCGATACTCCACGACGGTGCGCGGCGTGAACGCGCCGCGACGCACGCTGACGATCGTGAGGACGACGATCGACACGCCGATCCCGATGGCTGCGGCTCTCTCCAGCGGACCCTCCCAGATCCACAGCCCGAAGACGACGACGCCGGCCAGGAAGAGGCCGCCCACGACGAGGGCGACGATGGGCCAGCCGATCGGCCCGAGCACCAGCGCCGGGACGCGCTCGCCGCGCCGCCGCGCCGCGACGAGGATGAGCATCGGAAAGACGCCCCCGAGCAACGGCAGCGTCAGCGCGCCGATGATCGCGAGCGGGTCGGTGAACGAGATTGAGCCGGACGTCAGGAGGACGACCACGATGGCGAAGATCACGACGAGCGGAGCGCCCCGGAAGAGAAACTCCGCGAGGTGGCCGCCGCGATGGAGGGCACCTCGCAGCGTCGACGAGGCGTGGGCCAGCTCGCCCATCTGGTTGTAGATCCCGAACGCGACGTACGTCGAGCCGAGGCCGACCGTCAGCAGGAGGTAGATCGTGCCGATCACGTCTGCCGCGGGACCGGCGCGCTCGGCAAGCGGCGTCAGTGCGGTGCCCTCGTAGCCGGACAGGGCGTCGCCCCCCACCGCGGTCGTCACCGCGACGACGAACAGCACGTACAGGGCCATCGCGCTGAGCATTGCGGCGACGTTGCCGGCGAGGAACTGCCGGCCGCCGGGATCGCGGGTCAGCACGACCTTCGCGGCATGGCCGGCTGAGGTGTGGCCGAAGTAGGCGACGAGCGCGACGCCGAAGATCAGCTCGAGGACCGATGCGTTCAGCGCAAGCTCGATCGGCGGGTGGGTGGGGGCGGGGGCCCGGACCGACATCGCGATGAGCGAGAGCACGATCAGCAGGACCAGGTTGACCAGCCCGATCATGACCGCGAGGGCGACCGTCACGTTGAGCGAGTCACGCCAGATCAGCAGGGCATTGACCGCAAACAGTGCTGCCGCGCAGGCAACGACCGGAAGGCCCGTCGCCGCCGCGATCGTCGTGCCGAAGCCGACCAGCAGGATGCAGAAGCCAACGGCATCGAGGGCGAAGAGGGCCGGCATCGCGACGGCGTTTCCAGGTCGGCCGAGGTAGTCGCCGATGAGGCGGCCGAAGAACGCCGTGCCGTAGCGCATGTTCCCGTTGCGGGTGATCGCTTCGACGAGCGCAGCGATCGTCAGCGTGTTGACGAGGCCGAACACGACGAGCAGCACGGTCGCGCCAACGGGTCCGAAGCCCGCGAAGGCGATCGGCAGCGCCAGGACACCGCCGCCGACGGTCTCGGTCAGCGTCAGCGCATAGGCGAGCCAGAACGGCGGCAGCGACTCGATCCGCCTCGAGAGCGACGCGCGCAGCCAGCGCAGGCGCTCGCGGCGGGGCAGCGGAGCAACCCCGAGATCCGTGATCACCCGGCCCGTCTGTCGTTGAAAGGCATCCATGACCTCCGGGTCCTCGGCGCCGAGCGCCGCCCGGATCGCGCGCGCCTGCGGCGGCAGGCCGTACTTCTCGTCGATCCGGCCGATGAGCGCCGCCCGCAGGCCGGGGTCGGGCGGGACGAGGTCGCGCCATTCGCTGGCGTGCCGGTCGATGTCCTGGATCGTGGCCTTCGCCGGCACCGCGCGGCCCTCAGCCAATGCGCCGAGGAACAGCTGCTCGCGCTCCGCGACCGTCCGCTCGGTCTCCCAGCGCGCCATCGCCTTGCGGGCGCGGGCCGCCAGCAGTGCGCTCCGATTCTCGATCGCGAAGAGCAGCGTGCTGGCGCGCCGGGCCGGCATTCCGGCCATGACGCCTTCGCGTGTGAACGCCGGGGGCGGCGAGGGTGGTCGCTCGTCCTCAGGCGGCATCGTCGACCAGGCTGGTCGCGATCTGGGCGTAGAGGCCGGACAGCTCGTGGTCCGGGTATCGAGCGACGAAGATGCCCTCGCTCGCGAGACGCATCAGCTCGTCGGAGTGGGGGAGCACGGCCGCCACCGGGCAGCCGTAGGTCTCCGCGACCCGTTTCGCGACCGCGTCGCGATCGAGGCTGTCGGGGCACTTGTTCACGGCGATCCGGATCCGGGGCACCTGGAGCTCCTGGGCGACGCGCGCGGTGATCCCCGTGCCCTCGTAGTCCTGGCGGTCCGGGCGCATGACGATCAGCAGGCTGTCGGACAGCACCAGCGAGAGGAGCGTCTCCTCGTTGAGACCCGGGTGGGTGTCGATGAGGAGCACATCCAGCGAAAGCTCATCAACGAGCTGGCGCAGGCCCTCGGTGAGCCGTTGCGCGTCATAGCCCTCGCGCAGGATTCGGGCGATCTCGCCCGGCTGCATGCTCGACGGGATCAGGTGGATCCGGCCCGGCACGTCGATCCCGATCCCGCCCGTGACGTCCTGGGCGACCTCGGCGATGGCACGGCCGTGCCACAGGAAGTCGTTCAGCGAGGCGGTGACCTCGTCGCCGGCAAGCCCGAACAGGACGTGGATGCCGGGCGACTGGATATCCGTGTCGATGACGCCGACGCGCTTCCCGCGTTGGGCGTAGATGACAGCGAGATTCGCCGTGGTGTTCGACTTTCCGGTTCCACCACGGAACGAGTGGACGCTGAGAATCGTCGCCACGGCCCCTCCGGCCCCGCCAGCCCACTCCGCTCGGTCGAATCAACTCGGCAAGGCCATCGCCGCGCGGACAGAGCGACGAGTGCGGCCGAACCGGTTGCGCACTCGCGCAGTCCCTCGTATGCGCGAACCTCTCGGCTCCGGCGGGCAGCATCATACGTGACGCATCAGCGTCGGCGGCCGAAAACGTGACACGGACTGGCCCGCCCAGACCTCACACTCTGCGGGTGAATCGCTATCTCGCCCTGCTCCGGAAGCGCGACTTCGCGCTGCTCTGGACCGGCGCCACGGTGTCCGCGCTCGGCGACGGGATGTCGTTCGTCGCGCTGCTGTGGCTGCTCATCGAGCGCGGCGGCACACCGACGGAGGTCGGCTGGCTCGCGGCCATCCACACGGCGCCGGTGATCATCGGCGGCATCGCCGCCGGCGTCATCCTCGACCAGTACGACCCGCGCAAGGTCATTGCGGCGGACAACGTGATCCGTGGCCTGGCCGTCGCGAGCGTTCCGATCGCGTCCGCGCTCGGCGTGCTCTCTACGGCCCAGCTCTTCGTCGTCGCCGCGATCTACGGCCTGCTCTTCATGACGAGCGCGGCCGGCATCCCGAGCATGATCACGCGGCTCGTCCCGAAGGAGGACCTGACGACGGCGAATGCGATGGAGTCCTTGTCGTTCGGCATCTCGGGGCTCATCGGACCCGGGCTCGCGGGCCTGATCATCGCCGGCTTCGATGCGCCCCTCGTGCTCGCGATCGATGCGGTCACCTACTTCGTGTTCGTCGGCTGCCTCCTCGGGATCCGCGAGGGCCGGGGAGCGGGCGTCGACCAGGTCGACCGGTCGGCGGTTCCGCCGTCCACGTCGCGCGGCCTCGGGCCGGCCATCCGGTTCATCCTCGGCGCGCCGGCGATCGTGGCGATCACGCTGTTCTACATGTCGGTGAACATCGCGGGCGGCATCGTCACGGTTGTCATCCCGCTCTACGTGCGCGACGTTCTCCATGCGGGTTCCGAGACGTTCGGCCTCCTGCTCAGCGTCCTGACGGCGGGCGACCTCGCCGGACTGCTCATCGTCGGCGCCGTCAACTGGCGCTGGCCGCTGGGGCGCTCGATCGCATGGTCACTGCTCTCGAGCGGCCTGGTCTTGCTCCTCTGGTTGCTCGAGCCGCCGGTCGTCGCGCTCTGCGTCATCCTTGCGGTCTGGGGCGCGCTGTCCTCGTCACTGACGCCGTGGGCGCAGACGATCCGGATGCGCCTCATCCCGCCAGAGATGCGCGGCCGCGTGTTCGCACTCCTCCGAACGAGCATGCAGTCGACGCGCCCGATCGGCGCGGTCGTCGCCGGTCTCCTCCTCGCGAACGGCAGCCTGACGATCGCGATCGTGGCGATGGCGCTGCTGTTCGGGATCCCGGGCCTGATCGGAGTCTGGCTGCCGGCGCTGGGTCGCGGACCGACCGCGGAGCCCTAGGCCGAGGCGCGGATCACGAATGACCCGGCACAAGACGTTCGCCGGCCTCGACCCGAACCGGCAGCCGATTCTCGGCCGGCGTCAGCGGGCATGAGAACTTCGGGTCGTACACGCAGAGCGGGTGGTAGGCAAGGTTGAAGTCGAGCGCATACGTGCCGTCGTGCTCGCGCTCGAGATCGAGATAGCGGCCGGCACCATAAGTCTCGGTCCCGGAGGTGCGATCGAGGAACGGCACGAACACTGAGCTCTTGTCGAACCCGTCAGCTTCGAAGACGTACGCCGTAAGGCTGGCGGGCGTCCCGTCGAGCTCGAAGTGGAAGGCGCCCGCGCGTCGAGCACTGCGGAGCTGGCCGGTTGTCGTCGGGATCTCGAAGTCGGCCGGCTCGTCGCCGCTGTATGGCTCCAGCGCCAAGCCCTCGAAACGCAGTGCCTCATCGACCTCGAAGTAGGGCAGGCCCGTGAACGCGGCTCGGTCGCCGACGGGGATCGGACTGCCGGCATTGCTCCGGAACATCTCGTCCCGGTCTGCCCGGTAGTTGCGAACCGCATCGGGATAGCTGACGTGCTCGTGATGGTGATGCTCGTGTTCGTCGGTCATGTCGTGCCAAGGGTAACCTCGGCACGAGGACCCACGATCTGGCCCTGGAGGGAGATGGCCCGTCATGACCCAGACCGCCGCCCTGGCACGCCACCACCTCGATCGTTTCCGTGACGCGTTTGGCGGCGAGGTCATCGGCCCCGCCGACGACGGCTACGACGACGCGCGACGCGTCTGGAATGCCGTCTTCGACCGCCGCCCGGCGGCGATCGCTCGCCCGGACAGCGTCGGGAGTGTCGCGAGCGCAATCCGTTTCGGCCGCGAGCGTGACCTCGAGATCGCGGTTCGCGGCGGCGGCCACAGCGCCTCTGGGCACTCGACCTGCGACGGCGGCCTCGTCATCGACCTCTCGGCGATGCCGGGCGTCACGGTTGACCCGGAGCGGCGCAGCGCTCGGGCGAATGGTGGCGCGCTCCTCGGCGAGCTCGACATCGCCGCCCAGGCGCACGGCCTCGTGTGCCCTGTCGGCGTCATCGGCCACACCGGCGTCGCCGGGCTGACGCTCGGCGGTGGCGTCGGCCGGCTCCAGCGGAACTTCGGGCTGACGATCGACAGTCTTCGAGCCGTCGAGCTGGTCACGGCCGACGGACGGACCGTCCGGGCCAGCGCGATCGAGGAACCCGAGCTGTTCTGGGGGATCCGCGGCGCGGGCTGGAACTTCGGGCTCGCGACGGCGTTCGAATTCGGGCTCCACGAGTTTGGGCCGCTGCTCCATCGGAGCGCGCGGATCTACCCTGCCTCACAGGCGCACGACGTCTGGGCGACGTTCCGCGACTTCGCGGACTCCGCGCCCGATGCGGTCTCGATGATCTACACGATCGGGCGCGCGGTCCCCGAGGGCGACTATCCCGATTCGGTGGCCGGCCAGCCGATCGTGATCGTGTCCTACAACCACAGTGGCCGTGCCGAGGATGTCGATCGCGACGTCGCGCCGCTGACCGCGGGACCCGCGCCCGTCTCCGTGACGTCGGGCAGCGCGAAGTATCTCGAGGTCCAGACCTCGAACGACCTCGCGATGGCCTGGGGCGGTCGCTCGTTCATCCTGAGCGGTTATGCGAATGACCTCTCGGCCGCCGTCCTCGACGCGCTGATCGAGCACGTCCGCGGAGGGCCGGACGAGGGATCGGTCTCGGTGACGGCGCAGGGCGGTGCGATCCGCAGGGTCCCGGCAGAGTCGACGGCCTTCGTCGGTCGGCAGGCGAGATTCGACGTCAGCGCCGATGTCGGCTGGCCCGACGCGACCGGCGATGAAGCTGGCCCTGCCTGGGTTCGGCGGGCGATGGCCATCGTCTCACCGGACGCGCTTCCCGGTGGCTATTCGAACGGCAACTCCGATGCCGGACCGGCGCAGACCCGAGCGCTCTACGGCGACGAAACGGTCGGCCGCCTGGCCGCGTTGAAACGGGTTTGGGACCCCGACAACGTCTTCCATCTGAACCACAACGTTGCGCCGTAGCGCGCCCGAGAAGCCGCCCTACGAGCCCGCGATCATCCGCGCCGCGATGGTCTCCGCAAGCGCGATCGTGATGATGTGCGGGAACCCGGCCGTCGGCTGCGGGATGATCGAGGCGTCGACGACGTAGAGCCCATCAACGCCGTGGACCCGGGCGGCGGCGTTCACGACGGCACCAGCGTCGCCTGCCGGCCCCATGGCGCACGTCCCAACCACGTGCGGCACCGAATACGAGTTCGAGGCGACGTACGACCGCAGCTCGCCGTCGATGCCCGGCAGAGGCGACGACGGCCGGGCACCCCTCCGCCGCAGGGCATCACCGTTCATGACATCCCAGCCGCGCCGGTAGGCCTCGGACAGGCGCGCGACGTCCCGGGCGTCACTCAGTCCGGGAAGCTCGATTCGCGGCGCGGCTGCGGGATCGGCCGAGCGCAGGCGCACGCGTCCACGCGAGCGCGGCTTGAGGAGGAGGGCGTCGATTTCGAAGCTTGCGGGATCACCGCGTGGATCTGTGGTCCAGAGCATGAGATCCGGCGGATCGGAGGCCTCCGCGCTCTCACTGCGGAAGGTCGCCATCGAGTGGAGGAGTGGCGCGTCCCGGGCGACACCCTGCCAGTCGGTCGTGACGTCGACGCTGGGGTGATCGGCCAGGTTCGCACCCACGCCGGCCAGATCGACGAGCACCGGGATACCCAGCTCGCGGAGGTGCTGGGCCGGGCCAACGCCCGAGCGCATGAGGATCGCCGGGCTGCCGTACGTGCCGGACGCGAGAATGACCCGCTCGGAAGGGATGGAGGTGCCATCGGCGAGTCGGACGCCAATCGCGCGGCCGCGTTCGACCTCGACCTTCGCCACGGGCGAGTCACTCCGCATCGAGAGGTAGCCTGCGGGTGCGAGAGGCAGGTAGGCATCCGCGGTGCTGGCCCGGACGCCACTCCGCGAGCTCATCGGGATCCGTCCGATGCCGACCGCGGCGGGCGCGTTGTGATCGTCCACCGCCTCGAACCCCACCGCGATCGCGGCCTCGACCGACGCGGCGTGGATGTCTGCGAGCTCATGCTCGGGATATCGGGTGATCGGGATCGGTCCGGACGCCCCATGCCACGGACGGTCACCGAAGTCGAGGTCGGATTCGAGCTGCCGGAATGACGGCAGGAGCTCGTCAAACGACCAGCCAACGTTTCCGGCGGCTGCCCAGGCGTCGAAATCGGCGGCCGCACCACGGACGGCGAAGCGCGTCAGCCACGACGAACCACCGACGCCGCGGCCACGCCGCAGCGGTTCGGTGTTGCCCGCAGCGTCAGCCTCGGACTCGAAGCCCCAATCCGGCGGCTTGGGCAGCGTCCAGCCGGCGCGGAGTTCTGCGCCCGACGCGCGGAGGTCTGGGCCAGCCTCGAGCAGCACGACGGACCGCCCGGCCTGGGCCAGCCGGGTCGCGAGGACGCACCCGGCAGCGCCGGCGCCGACGATCAGGAACTCGGCGCCATCGGATCGATGAGCCACGGGCGCGCTTCAGCCTTGCGGCTGCATGGGCGTCGTGAGCTGGAAGTAGTTGCCGTCGGGATCGGCGAGGGTCGCAATCAGGTAGCCGGGCGCCTCTTCGAAGCTGTACGGCTCCCGGATCACGACCGCTCCGGCGGCCTTGAACCGGTCGAAGTCAGCCTGGACGTCGTCCGTCTCGACGTTCCAGATCAGGCGCCCGGGTTGCGTGTTGCTGCCGTGGACCTCGCTGTGCGGTCCGACGTTGACCGCTCCAGAACCGAGCATCCAGCCCGTGTAGCCGCCCTCGATCCAGGTCGGCTCGCCGAACAGCCCTGTGTAGAACGCGGCCAGACGCTCGGCGTTGTCCGAGCCGATGAGAATGTTGTTGAAGTTCATGGCATCTCCTTTCCCGCGATTCTGACCCAATCGGCGCCCGATCGCCGCAGCCTAGGATTCGGCGATGCCGTGGCCACTGAGCGACGTCGTCGAGATCCAGCTGACACGGGTCAAGGCCGACCTGATCGTCGAGCCCGAGCTGTCGCTCATCGACTGCGGCCACCCCGGCTCGAGCCCGAGAATCAACCGCGCAATCAGCGCGGCCGGCCGCCAACCCGGGGAGCTGCGCCGCGTCGTCATCACGCACGGCCACCCCGATCACGCCGGCAGCGCTCGCGAGCTCGCAGAAGCCGGCGCCACGATCCTCATCCATCCTGCCGACGCCGCCTCTCTCCGAACGACCTGGCGAGATGTCGTCCAGCAGCCCACGAGGGGCAAGGTCTTCGCCGCGATGACGCCGGAGCCGCCAGCGTTCGAGCCGATCGAGGACGGCGATGTCCTGCCGCTGCTCGGCGGACTGCGCGTCATCCACACGCCGGGCCACACACCGGGCAGCATCTGCCTCTACGGCGCCCGTGACCGGGTCCTGTTCGTCGGCGATTCGCTCCAGCGGCGCTTCGGACGAGTCTCGTACGCGAGCGGTCTCTACAGCGACGATCATGCGGCCGCAAAGCGATCGATGAAACAGCTGGCCCAGCTGGACGTCGAAACGGTAGTGTTCAGCCACTTCGCCGCACTCACGGAGGGGGCGACGGAGATCCTCGGAGCGCTCGCAAGCCGAGCTGGCTGAACGCGCTCGAGAGAGGCGCCCGCGCATGGAAACACTGGTCGACCTCGTCCAGACCGGGGCAACACGTTTCGACAAACTGCCCGCCCTGATGATCCGGCCGTTCTTCCGCTCGCGCGTGTGGCGCTATCGCGACATCGGACGCGTCGTCCCGCGCGCGGCGAGCCTGCTGCGCGACGCCGGCGTGGGGGAAGGCGACCGCGTCATCCTCTGGGCGGTCAACCGGCCGGAGTGGGGGATCGCCTTCTTCGCGGTTGCGCATCGGGGCGCGGTCAGCGTCCCGCTTGACGTCCGCCACACGGTCGACTTCGGCAAGAAGATCGTTGCCCAGACCGAGGCGAAGCTCGTCATCGCCAGCCGCCAGACCGAGGCCTCGGCGCGGGAGCTCGGCCTGCCGATCCTCTTCGTGGAGACGCTGCCGGACCTCGCCCGGCGAGCCCAACCGATCGAACCCGCGCCGGTCACGAAGGACAGCCTCGCGGAGATCGTCTTCACGAGCGGCACGACCGGCGAGCCGAAGGGCGCGATGCTGAGTCACGGCAACCTGCTCGCCAGCGCGCTGACGATGATGGGCGTGCTCCAGTTCGGCCCGAAGGACCGGCTCCTCTCCGTCCTGCCGCTCTCTCACCTCTACGAACAGGTCCTCGGGTTCATGGCGCCGCTGAGCGTCGGCGCGAGCGTCGTCTACCCCGTGAGCCGCCAACCCGCGGTCCTCATCCGAACGTTCAAGGACTTCAAGGTCACGGTGCTCCTTATCGTCCCGCAGGGTCTCCGACTCCTGAACGGTGCGATCGAGCGCAAGGTCGACCAGGCCGGACGCCGCGAGATCTTCGAACGCCTGCATCGGATCGCGAAGCGCGTCCCGCGGCCGATCAAGCGGCTCCTCTTCGGGTCCGTCCTGCGTGAGTTCGGCGGCAGGCTGCACACGATCGGCGTCGGCGCGTCAGCCCTTGACGTCGACGTCGCCGAGCGCTGGACCGACATGGGCGTCCAGATCCTGCAGGGCTACGGCGCGACCGAGATGGGTCCTGTCGTCAGCTTCACGCGTCCGGACCGGAACATCCTCGGAACCGTGGGCGAGCCGATCCCCGGCGTCGAGGTGAAGATCGCCGAGGACGCCGAGATCTTCGCGCGTGGGCCGGGCCGCTTCGCCGGCTATTGGAAGAACGCCGAGGCGACCGCGGCCGCGATCGATGCCGAGGGCTGGTACCACACCGGCGACCTCGGAGCCTTCACCAAAGAGGGCATGCTGACCTTCAGGGGGCGGAAGAAGGACATGCTCGCGCTGCCCGACGGGCAGAAGGTCTACGCCGAGGACGTCGAGAACGCGATCAAGGAGGACAAGCGGGTCAAGGACGCCGCCGTCGTTGGCTGGCCCCTCGGCGCCAACCTCCGCGTCCACGCGGTGCTCCTGCTCGATGATCCGACCCTCGAGGAAACGATCATTCGCGAGGCCAACACCCGGCTCGCGCCGCATCAGCAGATCCGCGGCTCCACCGTCTGGCCGGACGAGGACCTGCCACGGACCCACACGCTGAAGGTTCGAAAGCCCGACATCCTCGCCCGCCTGGACGATCTGGAACGCCCGGCATCGGGGTCGATCCCCGCCGCAGCCTCGAAGCTCACCGCCGGCTTCCTCGACGCCGACATCGACCCGATCACGGTCATCATCGCCGGACTCGCGAACCGCCAGCCGTCAACGGTCGCAACGACCGCCCGGCTCTCGACCGACCTTGACCTCGACTCGCTCCAGCGGGTCGAGCTGCTGGGCGTTATCGAGGAAGAGACCGGGGTCTTTCTCGACGACGATGCGCTCCTGCCCGACACGACCGTCAGCGAGCTCATCGAGATGGTCGAAGCGGCCCGAAACGCGAAGCGCGGTGAGCGGGCCTGGAAGTGGCCGCTGTCGCCGCTCGTTCGAGCGGTGGGCCTCACGATCCAGGTGCTGCTGATCTACCCCTTCGTCCATCTCTTCTACAGGGTCCGCGTCACCGGCCTCGAGCGGCTCAACCCAGACGACGGGCCGTACCTGCTGACGCCGAACCACTGCCTCCATCTCGACAACGGGATCATCCTCACGCGGCTGCCGCTCGGGTTCCGCTGGAAGCTCTCGGTCGCCGCGGCAGCGGACACGATCTACGACAACCTGCTCCAGGGGATCCTCGCGTCCGTGCTCGCGAACGCGTTCCCGCTCCAGCGCGAGGGCGGCGTCCGCAAGAGCCTTGAGCTCCTCGGCTCGCGGATGGACAAGGGTTACAACATCCTCATCTACCCGGAGGGCAAGCTCACCGTCGGCGGACCGCTCCAGCCGTTCAAGGCCGGCGCCGGGCTCATCGCCGTCGAGGGCGGCTCACCGATCGTGCCGCTGAAGATCAAGATCCACTCGATGTCGATCATCGACCGGCGCCGCCTCCCGTCGGCCCTCCGCGGTGACGTCGAGCTCGTCGTTGGCGAGCCCATCTGGTTCGATTCGACGATGGACCACAACGCCGCCACCACGCAGCTCGAGGCCGCCGTCGCTGCCCTCTGAACGCGCTCACGGCGCGATCGCCATGACCAGCGAACGCGCAGAATTGACGTCATGGCCGACGACGCGAACCCGATTTCCGAAGCGGTCGCGAAGGCGAGTGCCTATCTGACCGAGCACCCGGAAGAGGCCCACTACCGCGACTCGTTCGCTCGGGCACACCTGGAGTCGGGTCTCGTGGTCGAGGTGACCGGCCCGGGCGGCGAGCGCCTCACGACGGACATGCCGCGCGGGATCGGAGGGTCAGCGAGCGCCACGAGCCCGGGTTGGCTGTTTCGGGCCGCAACAGCCTCGTGCGTGGCATCACTGATCGCGATCCGGGCCGCGGCGACGGGCGCGACCCTGCGCTCGGCCGACGTCGAGGTGGACAGCGAGTCGGACGACCGCGGGATCCTCGGGCTGGATTCGAGCATCCCGGCGGGCGCGCTCTCGATGAAGGTCGTTGTCGCGATTGACGCGCCCGGCCTGGGTCGTGCCGCGGTCGAAGCGCTCGCCACCTGGGCCTTCGAGCATTGCCCGGTCACGGATACGATCGGCCGAGCGGTTCCGATCTCGCTCGAGGTCCGCTAGCGCCGAATTCATCGCTGCTTCACAACCGGGCAGTAGGCTTCGGATGCATGAAGGCCGCGCTCCGATTCGGTTATGGATCGCCGGACGTCGTGGAGCTCCGGGACATCGAGAAACCCGCGCCGGGGCCCGGGCGCGTGCTCGTGCGCGTCGTGGCCGCATCCGTCAACCGTGGCGACCTCGACGGGATCATCGGCCGGCCGCGGTTCGTGCGCCTGTTCAGCGGTTGGCGGACGCCCCGCGATCCTCGGCTTGGGATCGACATGGCGGGCGTCGTCGAAGCCGTCGGCGAGGGGACGACCCGGTTCAAGCCCGGCGATCAGGTGTTCGGAGACGGCTTCCGGTTCGGGACCACCGCGTTCTCGGAGTACGTCACGCCGCGCGAGACCGTCATCGAGACGATCCCTGCCGGGATGTCGCTCGAGGAGGCGTCAACGCTGCCGCACGGTGCGGTTCTCGCCCTCCAGGGCCTCCGCCATCGCGACGGCCGCACGTTCGGGCCGGGCGCGAAGGTCCTGATCGACGGCGCATCCGGCAGCGTCGGGCCGTTCGCGGTCCAGATCGCGAAGTCGAGGGGCGCCGAGGTGACCGGTGTCTGCCGAACCGAAAAGGTCGAGTTCGTTCGCTCGCTCGGCGCGGACCACGTCATCGACTACACGAAGGTCGACTACACGAAGGCGAACGAGCGCTACGACTGGATCGTCGACACCGATTCGCACCATTCGATCTTCGCTGTCCGCCGTGCGCTCACGAAGAACGGGACCTACGTCACGCTTGGTGGCTGGGACTCGGCGATCTTCGCCGGCCTCCTGCTCGGGCCGCTGATCTCGCGATTCAGCAGCAAGTGGAGCGGCCTGATGCTGTGGTGGAAGCCATTCGACAAGCCCGACGTGGACGAGATCAAGTCGCTGATTGCCGCCGGCAAGCTCAAGCCGGCCATCGACCGCCGGTTCCAGCTCAGCGAGATCGTTGAGGCCCTGCGTTACGTCGACGACGGCCACGCGAAAGGCAAGGTCATCCTCACGATCTGAGCCCGCAACCGAAGAATGAACCGCTGAGCGTCGCCCTCCGCCGTAGCGTGTAGGTGACCAGATCGGTCGCCTCCACGCTGGGGAGC